>Ga0172382_10010554_pt1 | contig 12362 bp, 13 predicted proteins | sample Leawel138RmetaG_FD_122245 | JGI IMG/M metagenome (GOLD analysis project Ga0172382, IMG submission 122245) | Leachate microbial communities from a municipal landfill in Southern Ontario, Canada - Leachate well 138R metaG | ecosystem: Engineered > Solid waste > Landfill > Unclassified | place...
AAAAGAAAATCGTCAGGAAACAGAATCAGAAGCAAAACCGGGGCAGCGCCGTGCCGCTGCGTGTGAAAGGTTACCCTCTTAAACTCGGCTGATTATTGTCTTGACAGAGGGGTCCACCATACTCATGTATTACCACCACGATTACGGGATAGGACACATGCTGGTTTCAGCCACTATTCATGGGCTGATCTATAGATTGATTTTCAGGATATTCCGGCTGATTGGCCTGCCTGGATCCCTTTTATTTACCGTCCTGATAATCGCCGTCCTCTGGTTCTGGCTGGGTCGCAAATCCAGGGGGATCCGACTTTGACGAAAGAGCAGCATCCGGGACTGGAAACTTCCAAAATCACACTGCGCGTCGATCAGGTACCACCAGGGTTGGAAATGCCGGTCAGGATGGCTGCGCGGCAACTGGCAAGACAGCTTGGCAAAGATGTTTTGCTGTTTATTAACGGTAAAAAGGTTCCGATCCTCGCCGACTTTCAAAAGCATTAGGAGAAATTTATGCGCCTGTTCATTGCTGAAAAACCCTCAGTCGCCAGAGCCATTGCCCAGGGACTGGGTACCCCACAAAAAATGGATGGTTTTCTGAAGGTCGGGGATGACAATATCACCTGGTGTTATGGTCACCTGCTAACACTCTGGACTCCGGAAGAAGTCATGTCTGGTAAACTGGGAGAAAAGCAGTCCATTCCTGCCAGTGCTCTTCCTGTCATGCCTTCTCCTTTTCGTCTGCGCCCCCGTGATGCGGATGCCGCAAAGCAGGTCCGCGTGATCGGCAACCTGCTGAAGCAGGCCAGGAAAGTGGTTCACGCAGGAGACCCGGATCGGGAGGGACAATTACTGGTCGATGAGGTCCTCCAGTATCTTGGCTGGAAAGGCTTGACCCGGCGGATTTGGCTTTCAGCGGTGGACCCGGAATCCGTGAAGAAGGCGCTGGTATCCATGAAGGACAACAAAGCCATGCAGGCCCTTTCATGTTCTGCAGAAGCACGCTCCCAGGCAGACTGGCTGGTCGGGATGAATGCCAGTATTGCCCTGTCCAGAAATATCCAGGCCAAGGGTGGCTCTGGTATTTGGTCCATTGGCCGGGTGCAGACCCCCACACTGGCTCTGATTGTCCGCCGGGATGAAGAACTGCGCAATTTCCGGTCACGGGAATTCTTTCTGGTCGTGGCGCATCTCTCAAATGGTGTTCGCGCTAGGTGGCAGATGCCGGAAGATCAGGTAGACCTTGATGAGGAAGGCAGGCTGACGGACCGCCTGCCAGCCGAGGCGATTGCACGGAAAGTTTCAGGCCAGCAGGCCACTGTCACGGCCTTTACCAGGAAGGAAGGCAAGCGCGAAGCTCCGCTCCCCTTTGCCCTGTCAGATCTGCAGAAAGCGGCCAGCGCCAGATATGGACTGTCTGCCGCGCAGGTACTGGAGGCGGCACAAAAACTCTATGAAGCGGGCGTGACTACCTATCCCAGAACCGACTGCGGTTATCTGCCCGAGGAACAGCACGCAGATGCGTCCAGAATCCTTCAGTCGCTGGGCATCAGCGGAGCCGATCCTCAACGCCGTCACCCCGCCTGGAATACCACCAAGGTCGAAGCCCATCATGGCATCATTCCCACTGGCCAGCCTCTTCCTGCGACTGCCAGCCAGGCCATGGTGAATGTTTATGCGCTGATCCGGATTTCATACGGGCAACTGTTTTTCCCTCCAGAAACCTTTGAACAGCGCGAAGCCAGTTTTGAGATTGCTGGTGAGACTTTTATTGCCCGATCGAAAGTCATTACGGATCCGGGCTGGACCAGTCTCGGGAAAGCGTCAAAAGAGGAAGATTGGGAAGAAAAGACGGCAGATGACGAGGAAAGCGGAAATATTCCGGTATACCAGAAAAATGAAAAGACGCAGTGCGAGCAGGCTGAAGTGGTTTCAAGAACCACAAAACCGCCCAAACCGTACACAGACGGTACGCTGATAGCGGCAATGACCCGGGTTCATGCTTTTGTGGATGATCCAAAACTGAAGGCACGACTCAGGGAAACATCTGGCATTGGTACCGAAGCCACCCGGGCAGGCATCATCGAAACCCTGCTGAAACGCGAATACATTGAGCGGAGAAAAAAGGAATTACGTGCTACCGAGCAAGGCGTGCAGCTGGTTCAGATGCTGCGCACGGTTGCCCCGACGGTCGTCGATCCGGGCACGACGGCCATCTGGGAAGATGGGTTGGCCAGCATTGCCGTGGGCAGACTCGATGCACAGATATTCATGCAAAAACAGATTGAAGCCGTGCGCTCCATCACCAGACGGATACTGGATGCGGATCTGCCCGGGATGGTCCCCAAAGCATCCGGGTTCACCTGTCCTCTTTGCCAAAGTGCGCTGGTTCAGAGAACCAGCCGCAGGGGTACCCCCTTTTTTTCCTGCCTTGGTACAGACTGCCATGCCGCATTTTTTCAGGAGAAAGACGGCACGCCGGGAGCGCGCATGGGGGACCCAGAGACCAAAGCGCCCGAAGCTGAAGGGCCTGCCTGCCTTGTATGCAATACGCTCACTGGCCGCTTTTCAACCGCAAAAGGCCATGGCTATTACCGTTGTCCCCAAGGGCATGGTTCCTGGTGGGACGATAATGGGAAATTGGGAAAGAAGTGGGAAGACAAGCCCCGTAGCAGCGGGAAATCAGGACGCAAGTAAGGAGAAACATCATGCAATTGAATGAAAAAGACCACCGAGCCATTGAAGATATTATCGAGCGACGCGCAGGAATCGCTTCCATCCAGACCCAGATCAAGGATGACATCAAGGTTATCGCTGACCGGGCGGGGACCAAGGCAACCCAGATAAACCGCATCATAGCACTGGTCGAAAAAGAGCGGGCCAAGGGTGACATCATCAATGGCGAGCGGGACATCATTGATGCGGCTGGCGAAATTGCCGGAGGTCAATCATGAGCAGTCAGGTCCTGATTGTGACCATCGAAAGCATCCCCGGCTACCGCATCAGCGAAGTGATGGGGACTGTTTATGGTACCGCCGTGCGATCCAGGAATTTTATCGGTAATCGCATGGGTGGAATTGCTGCCATTTTTGGTGGACGCCAGACTGGGGCCGACAACATGATCAATCAGACCCGGGATGATGCGCTGACCCAACTCCTGCAAAGTGCGGAATCAGCCGGAGCCAACGCTGTTCTGGGTATGCGTTTCGATTCCGGAGAATTCGACTCTGGCCAGGGTCAGGTCATGGAAGAAGTCACGGCCTATGGCACGGCTGTGGTTCTGGTTCCGGAGGGGTGATGCATTCATTCTGGCCGGATCTGACAAAGCCGGCAATCATTACTCCCAACCATAGCAGTTATCTGGATGGCCCCGTGTTAGCCATGCTTGCACCCAGACCCATTCTTTTTGGGGTGGATCCAGAATTCTCAACCCGGGCACCATGGCGCGCCATACTGCTGGGAGTTGGGCAAATCACAAAATGCCGGATGACGCCCATGACCCCCGGTTCCAGATATGGGTTGCGGGATATGTTATGTTACCTGCGTGCTGGCGGCTGGGTTTGCCTGTTTCCGGAAGGAGGTATCGAAACCGGCAGGAGTTATCCAGGATCCCGCTGGCTTGCGGAACGGTCTGGTGCGTCAATTCACCCGCTTCTGGTGCGCTCTGCAGGTGTTGGGAAGGTCAAAATACCCTATAATATATCTGCGGGTTGATGCCTGTATGACCATGGTTATGCACAACTCAAAAAAGGCGGGGCTAAACCCTGAATTTCAGGGTAGAAGAAGACATAAATAGATCAGATCCCATAAATGTTAAGGCATTTGCTTTTCTCAAATTGTTTGCTCCCAGATACGTCTGGTGGAAGTCATCCTGAAGATGCCCTGCGGATTCCGGGTCGCCTTATTGCACAAATCATGGATATCGGCACCTTTGAGGATATTCAGATCCTGATCCGGTTACTGGGAAAGGATTGGTTGATTGAAGTTTTGCGGCATGCGGAACCTGGTTGGTTTCGTCCACAGTCATGGGCGTATTGGCACTACCGGTTACGACTCACGAAGGCAACAGAAATCCTACCACCAGAATCACAAAGAAAAATCGCTTAGGATTTATCGGGTGCCATATCTATCTTCTGGTTATCCAGGTGTTAACGGACAAAAAAGTATCATCCTGAGTAGCCTCCGCCTTTGCCTTTTCATCCTGGCGCTTACGGACATCCCTTGTGCTTGCGCTACACCCAATGACACATAAGCAGCGGAAGCGGTCATTCGCGCCCAGTATCTGGAGGAGTAACATTTAATTTAATAGGCGTGCCCGCCCTGTTAGAAAGTGATCCGCCAGGTTCAGTCTAGCGCCCAGCCTGCCTGGACCAATGATGCTGAGTCAGGAAAGCTGATAATCTCCTCACTTCCGCGCACGTGCATTTGATATCTCTCGTCACACGCATCGCGGGCGTCAATAAAGCCATACTGGCCATTGATATGCTTGAAACAGACCTCGCAGGTCAATGGATTTATTCCAAAGGTTCCCTTGTCTAGTAATTCGCGGGTGTATTGCTGTAGTTCATCCGACCATTGCTTGTTTGACATGCCTAATACCCTCCATGATTTGAAATAAGAATCACACTACGATTATCCGGTCCTTCTGGTGACCGCCTTATGCTTGGACTGGATGATTGACCGGATGGTGAGTTCGCCAGCGCCATCAGTTCTGCTGCCAGGATCATGATTTCTGGCAACTCCAGGTGAGCGATGCCATCTGTTCCCAAAAGAAGCAGGTCTCCCTCCATAAACGGTATGCTCTGGGTTACAGCATGAGGTGCGTCCACAAACGCGTCCACCGAAAAATATTCAGCCAATGCCCCATAACTACTCGCCAAAAGGGGATGGTTGTCTGCTGCATAACCAGCATTTTGCAGATCGGTAGCCACGGTCTGATCTTCGGTAAGCAACTTCACCTCACCGTCACGAATCAGCCAAGCCCTGCTGTCGCCCACGTGGCAGAGCGTTAAGCGGGTCTCTTGCAGTTCTGCCCATAACAAAGTGCTGGCAGCTCCCGGATACTGCTGTCCGTTTTCGGTCAGAGTGCTCTGCAGCCATTGAATCCGAGCTTGGGGCGACCAATTCGGGAAAGTCAGATAACTGTCGCGCAGCAACTCCAGAAGGGTTTTACTGGCCCAAGCGGCACCCCGACCAATATGCAGACCGTCTGCACAGGCAAAAACAGTGGGCTTATCGATGGTTACCGTATTCGTAGCCCAGATGGAAACCCCCTGATGCACATCACCATCGACCAAAAGCGCATCTTCATTGCAGGAGAAGCCTCCAGACTCGCTCCATGCGGCATATCGAATCGTTATAGCCATAATGTTAGCTCCTCTAACAGCTCTATTTTTGTAAAGTGCCCATTGAATGTTTGGCGTTCTTATCATCGTGACGTTCTTGCAGATTACCGATGCGAGCACAAGTGCTGCCTTTATGTTTTTACAGCGGCACGTTGCTGACAGAACAGCAGTCACGTCTTTGGCATTGCATTGGCCCAAAGAGGCTGGAAACCTAACCTCATCTCAGGAAATGCAAGGTCGGTTCATTTTTCCTTTGACAGCATCACTGACCGATGATGTGCGCTATTATGCTGCATAACTGAGTCAGATTGGGTCGTGATCGAACCATGCCTGAAAATATCATCCCAATCTTTCACACACGCTCCACCGGGACCCAATTTGACGTGATTAGGGCGTACCCTGGCCCTTGTCGTATTCACCAAGCCCAACTAAATGGTAAAAGATAGAAAGGAGCATTCCCATGGAAGGCCAAGTTATCGCTGCTGCGCTGCTGCTCGTGAGTCTGTATGGATTATTTCTGGGGGTCACCCGAAAGGCGGTTTTTTACTACGACAAGTGGGACTTGGGACTGGCCTTCGCACCTTGGGCGTTGTTCTTTATGGGATATCAGCTGGCAATACGTGGTCAGGAAATTCTGGCCTACCTGGTCTTTTTCCTGGCCGCAGGGGCGTGGCTATACAGTGTGTGGCTGACTCTTCGATACAATAGATGGCAGTGGCTTTTAGCTCTCCCGGTGCTCGTCGCCAAGATCATCCTGAGTTTCATCTATGTGGTGAGCTGGATGGATATTCTGAATGCCAACGGCAAGAATGATTCCCAAAAAAGCGATAGCCGTGGCACCGCCATGATCGTGGTGGGTTTGTTATCGTTGCTCGTGATACGTCTGGTCAATGGCCCTGCCGTTTACGAAGCCAGAGGTTGGAGATTATCCGTTCCCAAAACGATGACCGAAGATCGCGTCTGATGGGGTTGTCCAAATCTCGCGTTATAGCGCATCTCCAGTGCCCCAAAAGACTCTGGCTGCAAACCTATCATCCTGAACTTGCCGAGGTGGATGGGGGTTCGCAGATGCGGATGAACGTGGGCACCACCGTCGGAGAGATTGCACGAACCCTCTTTCCAGATGGTCACCTGGTGGAAACGAATGATTTGCGTATAGCCCTTGCAGAGACGGCGTCATTACTCCAATCTCCGAGCGGCCCGATTTTTGAAGCCACGCTGCAGGCAGCGGGAACACTGGTGCGTGTGGACATTCTGCTGCCCCAGGCACATGGGTATCATCTGATCGAGGTGAAATCGGCTACCCATATCAAGCCCTACTACGCTCAGGATACGGCCATTCAGACCTGGATAAGCCGCGAGGCAGGCGTGCCAGTCTTGCAAAGCAGCATCACGACTATCAACAATCACTTTGTTTACCCCGGCAACCGTAATTACCGGGGACTCTTCACAACCGAGTCAGTGGATACGCTCATTGCGCCACTGCTTCCTGAAGTACCGCAATGGATCAGCGCTGCCCAGGTGACATTAGCGGGTGGAGAACCAGATATAGTACCTGGGGATCAATGTGAAACGCCATTCTCCTGTCCTTTTATAGGATATTGCGAAAAAGACCTGCCGAATCCCCCAGAATATCCCGTTGCATTGCTGCCGCGTGGAAGGGCCACTGCAGCGATTTTGAGCGCGGAGGGGTACGAAGATTTACGCCAGGTACCGAAAAACCGGTTAAGCCATCCCCTGTATCAGCGTATCCGTCAGGCAAGCGTGGATAACAAAGCGTTCCTTGGCTCAAAAGCAGCAGAGATTCTGCAAGCCTTACCCTATCCACGTTTTTATATGGATTTTGAAACCATCAATCCGGCGATACCTATCTGGGCCAACTCACGGCCCTACCAGCAAATTCCCTTTCAGTGGTCCTGCCACCGCGAAGACGCGGATGGCAGTATTACGCATGACGCTTATCTGGCGGATGGACAGGACGACCCTAGACCTCCATTTTTAAACACTCTACTGCTGGCGTTGGGGGATACGGGACCCATATTGGTCTACAACGCGGGATTCGAGAATACCCGATTGCGCGAATTGGCCGAGCAATTTCCGCAACAATCACAGGCTGTACAATCCGTTCTGGCGCGGGTGGTAGATCTGCTGCCCATTGCTCGCGCTTATTACTACCATCCCGCCATGAAAGGCTCTTGGTCCATCAAAGCGGTTCTCCCGACTATTGCTCCAGAGCTTGCCTACGATGATCTTGAGGTGGCAAATGGGGGTATGGCACAAGAAGCCTTTATGGAGATGTTGAGCCCAGATACAGATCCTCTGCGCAGAGAAGCGGTCCGTGCGGCACTGCTCACTTATTGTGAACGGGACACACTGGCTATGATCCACATTGCTCAGTACTTCATGGGGGAACCACATGGGTAGCCAGGGACGCGGGGACACACTCCTATGCCAGTGGGAGATCCTGAAATGTTTGCCCCGGCATGGAAATGGGATGTCGGCTATTCAATTACAGCAGTCTTTGCATGACCGTGGGTTTGAGGTCAGCAAACGACAGGTGTTGCGTGATCTGGAGCTGTTGTCTGGTATTTTTCCATTACTCTGCAATGACAAGGGGCAACCCTATGGATGGCGTTGGGGTGACGGTGCAGCATGCGATATACCGGGAATCACTACTGCAGAGGCGCTGTCACTCGTTTTAGCTGAGGAGGCAATCCAGCCTTTTCTGCCTCCGGCGCTGTCCAGGGTCATGCAACCGCAAATTGATTTGGCAAAGAAAAAGCTGCAGGCATTGGGACCAGGACATCCCTTAAGTCGCTGGCAGGATAAAATCGCTAGTGTGCCACCCACCATGCCGCTGCTCCCCCCAACGATAGATCCAGAGGTTTTGAGTAACATTCAGGAAGCCGTTCTTCAGGAGAAACAAGTAGAGGTCAATTATCAGCGACTGACTGCCGTGAAAACAGAACCTATTCTTCTGCATCCTTTAGGCTTGATCCTCCGGGGCAACATCATGTATCTGATCGCAACGGCCTATGACTATGATGACGTACGCCTTTATGCGCTGCATCGGATGAAGCAGGTGATGCTCCGTGAAGAGGCCATTAACCTACCGACGGATTTCGTGCTGTCGGATTATCTCGAAGCAGGCAATGGTCATTTCAGGTCTGAAATGACCGATATTCGAATGGAGGCGCAGGTTTCGAAGGAGTTGGGCTATCTGCTTATGGAAACACCGCTTTCCCTGGACCAAGCCATTGAGCCCCATGCTGAGGAATATCGTCTTTTCGCCACCGTGCCACATACCTGGCAATTGGAATGGTGGATACTGAGTCAGGCAGAGAGGATGGTTGTGATTGCGCCAAAGCAGTTATCTGACAGAATTAAACGTATATTGACAGATTCACTCTCACAAATAAAGAATCAGATATAAAAGGATTATTTTAATGACGCCTTGTGAAGAACTTTTGACCGATGTATCCATCAGAATTGAGAAGCTACGGAAGATACGCAACGATTAAAACTGACCAATCACAAGCGTTGATTGACAACGCTAATGAATCCATTACTGTCCAAAGGATAATTTGCATGCTCAAAATATGTATTTCAAATGTCGTCATTTTACACTAAAGCATCAGAGACTTTCGCAGACCAACATTTTTTGGCGATCAGCAAGCATCGCCGAAATCTTGCCGAAATCGATCGTCCCGCGAGCACCTGTGGGCAAGCCGATCGGCAGGTATCCCTTCAGCCGGACGGAGGAAACACGTGACCATCGAGAAAGAATGCGTAACACCGACCACAGTCGGCAAACTGCTTGCCGCACATCTGAAAATCCCGCCCTACCAGCGCCCTTACAGTTGGCGCCCGGCGACAGCACTGCGGTTGCTGGACGACATCCGGGAGGCCAAAGGGCAGAAGAGTGACGTGCCCTATGTTCTGGGCGCGGTGATCCTCCATGAGGAAGAGAACCATTGTAATGTGGTCGATGGCCAACAGCGCCTTATCACCTTGCGCATGCTACTCGATTTGCTAGAACACCCCGGGTCTCACATAGACATCACCGCTCGTACCCACACATCCAGCAAAGACATGCCGCCAATCGTGCGGGTGCTCAGGGCGTTGCGGCGGGAAATTAACTCGGAGCAGACGGGAGAGAATGAAGCATTAGCCACGTTCATCAAGGAAAAATGTCATCTGATCTGTATCGTAACGAACGATATCGACGAAGCCTTCCGGGTGTTCGACTCCCAGAACTACCGGGGCAAGCCACTGGCGCCGCACGATCTACTCAAGGCCTACCACCTGCGCGCCATGGAGAACGAAACCCAGGACACGACAGTGAGGCTGGTCGACGCTTGGGAATCGGCCGGCGATGTGGCGCTCGATCGCCTGTTTTCGTTCTACCTCTACCGTATTGTTCGCTGGTCACGCGGAGAGCATGCACCGCGATTGACTGCGCAAGACATTGGACTGTTCAAAGGCCTCTTGCCCGACAAAGACAAAACACCCAACGCACATTACCACATGGCTGCACAGACCGAGGCGCCCCCCATGACACAATTGGACTCGGCAGCTGCCGAAGAAGAATTTCGCGCCATGGAGCATGCCCGCTTTCAGCTGGACGCCCCCCTTGTGGCCGGACGCCTGTTTTTTGAACGGGTCACCTTCATGCTCAAAGAGTTGAAACGTCTGACCGAGGATACATTCGAGTATGGGAAGCAATATGAGAAGGAGTTTCCGTTCTATCGGATCTCAACCGATGGGACAGTCGAAAATCCACCCAGTCGCTATCGCTACGTCTCCGATCTCTATCTCGCTGCGGCCCTGTACTACACCAACAAGTTCGGCAAGGGAAATTTCGAACAGGTGCGCGACTCGCTCTTCGCCTGGGCGTATGCGCTGCGAATAAACCAGATCCGCGTCCAGTACCAATCCGTCGATAACCTTGCTGCTATTGGCCACGGCAAGAACGTGTCTGCGTTCAGGCGGATTCGCAATGCCGTGTACCCCTCGGAGTTCCGAGGCTTGCCCGTCAGTTTCAGTATTCCCGATGGTATAGCCGATCACGAAGAACAACTCGTCACCTTTCTGGAATCCAAAGGTTTTGAAATAAATGGATAAGTCTGATCATAAAACGCTCGAACTCGACCCCAAACTACTGACCATCGCTGAGTTGTTTAATGGCGTGGCCTGCTATATGGTACCAATCTATCAGCGTAACTATGCTTGGCAGATGGAACAGATCGAGCAGATGCTCCGCGATATTCAGGATGCATTGAATGATCAAAAGAAGAGCTACTTTCTCGGCAATCTTATTGTCACCCTACACCAGTGCAGCGACGGGTCTAAGGACGCACCATACAACTACGAGGTCATTGATGGCCAGCAACGGCTGACAACGCTCTATCTGCTGTTGCGTCTTTTGGGCCACACGAACGATCAGCGTCTATTGCAATACGAGTCGCGTCCGCGAGCCACTGCGGCACTCGAACACATCGCGCAGGAGTATCCCGATCCGGCCGCCCCGTCGGTGGCAGGACAGCACAGCGAAGACGCGGCTATTCGGCAGGGATACAAGATCATTGAGCAATACCTCAAGCAGTACCTCAAGGGCGATACACAAAACTTCACAGATTTTCTGCTTAAAAACGTCTCGGTTGTGCGAGCGACGCTGCCGACCGGGACCGATTTCAATCGCTACTTTGAGATCATGAATACCCGCGGCCAGCAGCTCCAGCAGGTCGATATTGTCAAGGCAAGAATGATGGCACATCTGAAAGAGGATGAACGCGCCTGCTTTGCCTGGATTTGGAATGCCTGCGCCGAAATGGATTCCTACGTGCAGATGACCTTGACACCCAAAGACACCAAGGACACCAAGGACACCAATATGCGCACAAGGATTTTCGGCGACAGCTGGTCCTTTGTTTCAGTTGTCAGTTTTAATGAGCTGATGACGATACGCACCTCACAGAGTTCCGCGCAAGCCAGTGTCGCTGATTCCGGCGGGCTTGAGCTTACCGAAGCCATAATAAAATACAGTACAACGGAGGATCTGGTATCAGAAGAGGATATGGATAATGCGCGCTTCCGCTCAATCATCACCTTTCCCGTATTCCTGTTGCATGTCCTCAAGATCGTGCGGAAATACGATGCCACCGAGAACGAGGGACACTTGGATGACAAGACGCTGGTCACGCGTTTTACCGAATTCCTAAAAGACGCGTCGAATGATGATGAGGCGCGGGAAAAAGTTAAACGGTTCACCTGTGTGTTACTGCGCTGCCGCAATCTGTTTGACAGCTACATCATCAAGCGTGAATACATTGGAGCTAACGTAGACGAGGGAGACTGGTCACTTCAGCTTCTATTCAAGCGAGGGAAAACTATTGGCTACAAGAACACTTACTCACGTGAAAACCAGGAGACAGAAGACGGTTGCATCGACGAAGCAACCAGAGAGCTGTTGATGCTGGAATCGATGCTGCGCGTGACCTACACCTCGCCGCGAACGATGCACTGGATCACCCGGCTACTGAGACTGCTGCTCGAAAGACAACAAGGTGCGGCGACACTCAACAAATCCATATTGATTTCTGAATTAAGGGATTATGCGTGTGAAAAAGTGAATGCCGCCTTCTTCGAAGTCGAAGAGCAGCCACAAGGCTTTTCCATCGAACGCATTGTATTTACTTACCTGGACTATCTTCTCTGGAAGGAACGAGGGGCTGAACCAAACTTCAAGTTTACCTTCCGCAACTCGATTGAACATTTTTACCCGCAAAATCCAAGGGATGGGCAATCAGGGAAAGGCAAGATTTCTCCAGATAAACTAAATTATCTGGGCAATCTCGCACTCGTGAGTGTAAGTGACAACTCGAAGTTTAGTAACGACCTTTATAGTGGACCCCAATTTCCGGACGGTTATTTAAGATGGTAACCTGCTGTAAATAAGGAGCAGGTTGTGAGTGAACGGAAGCGCAAGATTTTTAGTAGTCAGCAGAAAGCCAAGGTCGCACT
>Ga0172382_10010555_pt1 | contig 12358 bp, 10 predicted proteins | sample Leawel138RmetaG_FD_122245 | JGI IMG/M metagenome (GOLD analysis project Ga0172382, IMG submission 122245) | Leachate microbial communities from a municipal landfill in Southern Ontario, Canada - Leachate well 138R metaG | ecosystem: Engineered > Solid waste > Landfill > Unclassified | place...
CTGGCAATTGCTCCGCTTTATCCGTAATAGATGGAGGAAATGATGAAGCATAACTATGAGATAATCGAGGGCGGTATCACCGCTCCGGTCGGATTTAAAGCTGCCGGCGTACATTGCGGCATAAAAAGGCGGCGCAATGATATAGCTTTGATCTGTTCCGATAAAATTGCCGCTTGCGCAGGACTATTTACCACAAATCAAGTTAAGGGGGAACCCCTGATCCTTAGTATGCCCAGGATACGCTCCGGGCGGTTGCAGGCTATAGTAGCCAACAGCGGCAATGCTAATGTATGCACCGGGGCGCAGGGATTGAAGGATGCCGAAGAGATGGGTAATCTGGTAGCTGAGGGACTTGAGCTCGCACCTGAACTGGTAGCTGTAGCTTCCACCGGCATCATCGGGATGCCCTTGCCGATGGATAAAGTGCGTACCGGTATTAAGAAGGCATTGCCGGCGCTTAGTCGTAACGGCGGAGATGCCGCTGCCGAAGCGATCATGACCACCGACACCCGAATCAAGAAGATCGCCGTAAATGTAAGCATCGGGAACAGGAGCTTTCGGATAGGGGGGATCGCCAAAGGCTCGGGAATGATCCATCCCAATATGGCTACAATGTTTGCTTTTATCACTACCGATGCGGGCCTGGAGGACGGTTTGCTGCAGGAAACACTGACGGCGGCGGTCAATCTCTCCTTTAACATGATCACCGTAGACGGGGATACCAGTACCAGCGATACGGTTATCTGCATGGCTAACGGCTCTTCCGGTGTGAAAGTAATTCCGGGCAGTGAGGAATATGAAGCCTTTAAGGCAGCACTTAATCGGGTTTGCACTTATCTGGCCACAGAGATAGCCCGTGATGGAGAGGGCGCATCACATCTGTTGCAAGTTCAGGTCGACGGCGCTGTCGTTTATGATGATGCCAGGAAGATTGCCTTTGCCGTAGCCTCATCCAATCTGGTCAAAACGGCCATATTCGGTCGTGACCCTAACTGGGGAAGGATCATCTGTGCCGTCGGCTATGCCGGGCCTGCTGTGGAGCCTGAGAGAATATGCATCGATATCGGTGGAATAAAATTAGCCGAAGGCGGTGCTTATATCGATTATGATGAAAAAACGGTTGCAGGCATCTTATCCCAGGAAGAGATAAAGCTGAATATCGATCTGGGTATGGGTAAGGCATCGGCTACCGTCTGGACCTGTGATCTGACCTATGATTATGTAAAGATAAATGCCAGATACCATACTTGAGCCGTCGGACCCAAAGTAGAGCATAGGAATATTTTCGATTTACAGAGCTTTTATTCAGGAGGACGAGATGCAACGATTGGCTGAACGAGCCGGGATTCTTATAGAGGCGCTGCCTTATATCAAGCGCTATTTCGGTCGTACCATGATCATCAAATACGGTGGCAATGCTATGGTCAGCGAAGACCTTAAGCAGGCCGTTATTGAGGATATTATCCTGATGCGCTATGTAGGGATGAATCCCATTCTCGTACATGGCGGGGGGCCGGAGATCTCCAATACCATGAGGAAGATGGGTAAGGAAGCAGAGTTTGCCGGCGGTCTTAGAGTAACAGACGAGGCCACTATGGAGATAGCTCAGATGGTTCTTGTCGGTAAGATCAATACAGAGATAGTCTCCTTGATAAATAAGCATGGCGGGCAGGCTGTAGGATTGAGCGGCAAGGATGGTAATCTGATCCGAGCCTGTAAGGTCCCGCCTTACCGAAACGGCGATGTTTCAGTAGACCTGGGCTATGTTGGAGAGGTGACGAAGGTTGAGCCATCGATTCTCGTAACGCTGACAGAACAGGGCTACATACCGGTCATCTCTCCGGTAGGCATAGGCAATGACGGTGAGAGCCTCAATATTAATGCCGATCACGCAGCCGGAGCCATAGCTGCGGCATTAAGCGCAGCCAAGCTCATTCTGCTGACGGACATAGAAGGCATAATGAGGGACAAGAATGATAGCTCTACGCTGGTATCGACACTGAATATAGCCGCCGCCGGGAGGGCCGTCACCGAAGGTATGGTCGATAAAGGCATGATACCGAAGGTGGAAGCCTGCATCACAGCTTTGGAAGCGGGCGTGGAACGTACTCATATTATCGACGGCCGGATGCAGCATTCGTTATTGATGGAGATATTTACTGATCGGGGCATCGGAACCATGATCACGGAAGAGGGTGTGGAGATTGCAGGGTAAAAAGATAACGGAATTGGAATCCAGGTATGTGATGCAGACGTATGGCCGTCTGCCGGTAGTCTTTGTTTCCGGCAAGGGTAGTTACCTTACCGATGCCGACGGCAAGCGATATCTCGATTTTGTCAGCGGCCTGGCCGTTAATGCTCTGGGCCATTGTCATCCAGCTATTACAGCGGCCATTGCTGATCAGGCAGGCAGGCTGGTACATGCTTCCAACATTTATTTTACCGAACCGCAGGTGCTGGTAGCAGAGAAATTGGTGCAGATGTCCGGTCTGGATAAAGTTTTTTTCTGTAATAGCGGAGCTGAGGCAAATGAGGCGGCTATTAAATTGGCTCGTAAAAGAGCTGCTGCCGTTTTAGGAGAAGGACGTTATGAAATAATAACGGCTTACAAGTCTTTTCACGGCAGGACCATGGCTACACTGACCGCCACTGGACAGAGCAAATATCAGGCCGGTTTCCAACCGCTTCTGGAGGGGTTCCGTTATGCCGTTTTCAATGACTTGCCCTCCTTTATCTCGCAAGCCGGCGATAAAACGTGTGCTATAATGCTGGAACCGGTACAGGGCGAAGGAGGTATCCATCCCGCTGATGTCGAATTTTTGCAAGGATTACGCCGTTTCTGTGATGATAATAACCTGCTCTTGATCTTTGATGAGGTTCAGAGTGGATTGGGAAGAACTGGCCATAACTTTGCCTGGGAACATTATAATGTCAAGCCGGATATCATGACCCTGGCCAAGGCTCTTGGCGGCGGCTTGCCTATAGGAGCTATGCTGGCCGATGAAGAGGTTGCCGGCGTCTTCAGCCCTGGCGACCACGCCAGTACTTTCGGCGGCAATCCGGTAGCCTGCGCAGCAGCTTTTGCCTTCTTGCGTGCGCTGGAGGAAGAGGCTATACTCAGCAACGTATGCAAAATGAGCGCTTATATGCAGGATGGGCTGCTGGGGTTGGGCCAGACCCTGCCCGATTATGTGGATAGCTTTCGCGGCCTAGGGCTGATGCTGGCTCTGGAGCTTAAATTGCCATCTGCCAGGGCTGTTGTGACTGAATGCCTGAAGATGGGGTTGCTGCTTAATGCCGTGAATGACACTACTATACGTTTTCTGCCGCCGCTCAATGTAACGACGGCAGAGATAGATGAAGCTCTGGATATCCTGAAGGTTGCAATTCAGGGGCATGATTGAACGGTAAAAGCCGAATGCCGGAATGTGGTGTGTGGTGCTGCGAGTTCCATATCCCAGCATTAAAATGAGGGGGAAAGCATGGGTTTACAGGGAAGAGATCTGATATCGGGGTATGATCTGGATCGTAAGGAAGTAGAGGTCGTCTTTGCAATGGCCGATGAGTTACGCAGTGAATCGCGTAAAGATAGCTTGAACCGCTTGCCGGGATGTTCGCTGGCCATGATTTTTCAGAAGCCGTCGACCAGAACGCGGGTTTCCTTTGAGACCGGCATCAGTCAGCTTGGAGGACATGGGCTCTTTCTCAGTGCTGACGATATGCAGCTAAGACGCGGTGAAACCATTGCCGATACGGCCAGAACGCTATCTCGCTATGTTGATGCCATAATGATCAGAACATACGATCATCAGGATGTGATAGATCTGGCTCGTTATGCCGATATACCGGTTATTAACGGACTTACGGATTTGCTGCATCCCTGCCAGGCTTTGGCGGATTTCTACACCATACGGCAGAAGCTGAACGGGCTGCAAGGACTCAAGCTTGCTTATGTGGGCGATGGTAATAATGTGGCTCATTCATTAATGATAACAGCTGCTATTATGGGTACCGATATAGTATTGGCTACTCCCAATGGCTTTGAGCCTGATAAGGAAATAGTGGGCATTGCTCGCGAAATTGCAGCGGTTTCCGGTTCCAAAGTTGAATTGACGGATGATCCCATGGCTGCAGTGGAAGGGGCTAACGCTATCTACACCGATGTCTGGGCCAGCATGGGACAGGAAGAAGAGGCCCTGCTCAGAAGGGCTATCTTCAGAAACTATCAGATAAACGATGAAAAATTGGAAGCAGCCGCTCCCGAGGCCATAGTTCTGCATTGCCTGCCGGCACACAGAGGAGAGGAGATTACGGATTCCGTCATCGATGGAGCCCATTCCGTAGTATTTGATCAGGCTGAGAACCGTCTGCATATCCAGAAAGCAATTATGTATTTGGTGATGTCTTGATGATTGAAGATCGTCGCAGAGCTATCGCTGATATTTTGCGACAATATCGGATAGACACTCAGGAGGATCTGGTGACTATTCTGTCCGGGCATGGCTATAGCGTGACGCAGGCTACCATCTCCAGAGACATGCGGGAGATGGGGCTGGTAAAGATCCCTGATGGCGAGGATGGATATCGTTATGTTCTGCCTGATGACGGGCGTAGCTTGAGCAAAGAAGAGCATATAATCAGAGAGTTCGTTATTCGGGCCGAAGGAAGCGGCAATCTTATTGTGATCAAGACTATGCCCGGCGCCGCCCAGGGAGTGGGCGCAGCCTTCGATATGCTGTGCTGGCCCGAAGTTATGGGAACTATTGCCGGCGACGATACTATATTTATTGCTCTACGCATGCCCGAAGATCTGCAGGCGTTGTTGGATAGAATAAAGGATTTACTGGAGGAGTATTGAAATGAAACGAAAGATTGTGCTTGCCTATTCCGGCGGATTGGATACCTCAGTAGCCATAAAATGGCTGCAGGACCGCTATAACGCCGATGTCATCTGTGTTGCCGGAGATGTGGGAGAATCCAGAGATTATGAAATGATACGGCAGAAAGCGTTGAAGTTAGGAGCCCTTTCCGCATATACCGTCGATGGCAAAGAGGAGTTTATCAGGGACTATGCTTTTCAGGCGCTTAAGGCCAATGCTCTTTACGAAAATACGTATCCTTTGGCCACTGCGCTGGCCAGGCCCCTTATAGCCGCCAAGCTGGTGGATATTGCCGTCAGGGAAGGAGCGGATGCAGTGGCGCACGGTTGCACAGCCAAGGGTAACGACCAGGTGCGTTTTGATGTTTCCATTCGTGCCTTGAACCCTTCATTGGAGATAATTGCTCCCATGCGCGACTGGCCCATGTCTCGTGAAGAAGAGATAGAATATGCTCGTCAGCATGACATTCCGGTGCCGGTCAATGTTAATAAACCCTACAGCACGGATATAAACTTATGGGGAAGGAGTATCGAATGCGGTGTCTTGGAAGATCCCTGGAACGAGCCGCCGGCAGATATATACGAATTAACCCTTTCTCCACAGGATGCGCCCGATGAGCCTACTTATGTGGAAGTGGAATTTGAGCGAGGCGTGCCTGTCAGGTTAAATGGCGAAGCCCTTGCACCGGTAGCGCTGGTGGAGAAGCTCAATGCCCTGGCCGGAGCCAACGGCGTGGGCCGCATAGATATGGTGGAGAACCGTCTGGTGGGCATCAAATCGCGCGAGATATATGAGTGCCCGGCGGCAACGGTTCTGCTCACGGCACATGCTGATTTGGAAAGCCTCGTTCTGCCACGGGAGACGGCGCACTTCAAAAAGATGGTAGAGCAGAAATTCTCCGAACTGGTATATTTCGGGCTATGGTTCTCGCAGTTGCGGGAAGCGCTCTCCGCTTTTATCGATAAAACCCAGGAAGTGGTCACCGGCACAGTTCGCATAAAATTCTTTAAGGGAACTTGCACCGTAGTCGGCCGCAAATCACCGCACTCGCTCTATCAGCATGATCTGGCTACCTATGAAAAGGGCGACAGGTTCTCTCATAACGCAGCGGCCGGCTTTATAGAGCTGTGGGGTTTGCAGTCGCAGATCTTTGCCGAGATTAACCGTAAATAAGAATAGGAGTAAGGCAGATGAAGTTATGGGGCGGCCGATTCAGAGAAGAGATGTCCGGAGAGGTTGAGGAGTTTACCTCCTCCCTGGCTTACGATGCCCGTCTTTACAGGCAGGATATTGCCGGCAGCATCGCACATGCCCGTATGCTGGGACATACAGGGATAATCGACGCCAATGAGGCTGAGCTTCTGGTGGCCGGTCTGCAGCAAGTGCTGGCAGAGATAGCTACCGAAGGCATACGTTCCGGCACCGGGGCCGAGGACATCCACATGTATGTGGAGACCCGGCTGACCGAACTGATCGGGCCCGTGGGAAAGAAGCTGCATACCGGCCGCAGCCGCAATGATCAGGTGGCGCTCGACGAGCGACTTTACCTTAAGGAAATTATCCCGCAGCTCATAAATGACCTGGAGAAACTTCAGCTGGCGTTGTTGGAGCAGGCAGAGCGGTATCGCGCTGTGCCGTTGCCCGGCTATACCCATATGCAGCATGCACAGCCGGTGCTTCTTGCCCACCACCTTCTAGCTTATATAGAGATGTTTCGCCGTGATGCAGAGCGGCTCTGCGATTGTCTGAAACGAGTGGATATCATGCCTCTGGGCTCAGGTGCTCTGGCTGGAACCACCTTTCCCATTGACAGGGAATTTGTAGCTCATGAACTGGGATTTGCAGCTATATCCGCCAACAGTATGGATAGTGTAAGCGACAGGGATTATCTGGTAGAGCTTCTCTCCGCTCTGTCGCTGATCATGGTGCATCTTAGCCGTCTTTCCGAAGAGATGATTCTCTGGTCTTCACCCGAATTCGGCTTTGTGGAAATAGGCGACGCCTTCACTACCGGCAGCAGCATTATGCCGCAGAAGAAGAATCCCGACGTGGCTGAACTGGTACGCGGTCGTTGCGGCCGTGTCTTCGGCCACTTGATGAGTATGCTGACCGTGCTCAAGGGATTGCCCATGACTTACAACCGTGACCTGCAGGAGGATAAGGAAGGGCTTTTTGATGCGTTGGGTACCGTCAGCTCTTCGTTGAAGGTATATGCCTCCATGATCCGGGCTACAGAGTTCAAACCTGATAAGATGTCCGAGGCTCTAAAGACTGATTTCTCCGATGCTACCGATGTGGCCGATTACCTGGTGCGGCGCGGTATGCCTTTTCGTGAAGCTCATGAGGCGGTAGGCAACATGGTGCGCTACTGCCTGGACGAACGCAAAGTGCTCTCCTCCCTGCGTTTGGAGGAGATGCAGCGTTTCTCTGATCTCTTTGACGATACCATTTATGACGTCCTAGGCACGATGAACATCATCGACGCTCGCAAACACCCCGGCGGCACTGCCAGAGCCTCTGTTAATGAAGCCTTGAAGCAGGCCAGCGAGCGGCTGCGGCAGTAGCATATTCTTTTTTTGCTATAATGAAAGCTGTGTCTCAAACGCATTATAAGCATAAAGACGCTTTGGGGATACAACATGTCTTATTAGCATCAAATTTCATTCTTGTTTTAGTTACCTGCCATTGCCCGTTATAGTATAATACGCTTATATTCTACCTATACGGAGGAACCCCTTATGTATTTGAAAACTATCCTCAATAAAAAGACTGGTCGCATCTTCCTCTCTATCGTTCATGGCTACCGTGATAAAAGCACCGGCAAGTCCTGCTCGAAAACTATTAAGCCTCTTGGCTACCTCGATGAACTCCAAAAAGAGGTCGATGATCCCATCGCCTATTACACCCAGGTAGCTAAGGAAATGAATGAAAAGCATAAGGCTTCTAAAGTTCCTTTAGTGTTTGAATTCCAAGCCGGCGATATTATTGACCGGAACGCTGTACAACGGAAAAAACTGGGTCATGCTCCCTTTAGTAAAATCTACCATGAGCTGGGCATTCATCAGTTTATGATAAATCGCCAGCGTAGCCTGAAGATTGGCTATCAATTAAATGAAGTAATGAAGATGCTTCTCTTTCAACGCATCCTGGAACCTGCCTCCAAGCTGAAAAACTTCGAGAGAAAAGATCGGTATTTTGGAAAGTATGCCTTCTCTCTGGCTGATACCTACCGTTCTTTATCTCTCTTTAGCAGTTACAAAGAGGACCTCTTGCTCTTTTTGCATAAGCAGGTCATAAAACTCTACGGCCGGGATACTAGCAACGTCTTTTATGATGTGACTAACTACTACTTTGAGATCGACAAACCGGATAAGCTGCGGAAAAAGGGGATTTCCAAGGAACACCGCCCCAACCCTATCGTTCAAATGGGGCTGCTTTTGGACCGCCTGGGACTGCCCATTACCTATAAATTATTCAGCGGCAATACCAATGACTGCAATACTCTCTTGCCCGTTCTCTCGGAAGTACGTGAACGGTATGACATCGGCCGAATGGTCGTAGTTGCTGACAAAGGACTTAATACCAGTGATAACATTGCCTACAACCTCATTAAAGGTGACGGCTACATCTATTCGCAAACAATCCGGGGAGCCAACAGGGAATTGAAGGCTTATGTTTTAAATCAATCGGGCTATCGCCAAATGGGCGAGGAGTTTAAGATAAAATCTCGTTGCTATCCCCGGGAGATAACTGTCACCGATCCTGACGGCAAACAGGTTAAAGTGCCGATTGAGGAAAAACAGGTCATTTTCTACAGTGAGAACTATGCCAAACGTGCCAAAGCTGAGCGTGAACCGGCACTGGCAAAAGCCAGGGAGTTGATTGCAAACCCTGGTCAATTCAGTCAGGCAACTTCCTATGGGGCGGCCAAATACATCAAGGATCTTCTCTTTGACAAAAAAACCGGGGAGATCATCACGGCCGGACATGCTCCGGAATTAGACTTAGAGAAGCTTAACGAGGAAGAAGAGTTCGATGGCTACTATGCCATTGTTACCAGCGAATGCAACCTTCCCGATGAAGAGATCATTGACACCTACCGAGGGCTATGGAGGATTGAAGAGTCTTTCCGTATTACCAAAAGCGACCTGGAAACCAGGCCTGTCTACGTCTCTCTGGAAGATCATATTGAGGCTCATTTCCTGACTTGTTTTGTAGCCTTGCTTCTGCTGCGGATACTGGAGCTTAAAACCCAGCACAAATACTCTCCGGCTCGCATGATTGAAAGTTTAAACGCTGTATCCGGTGCACATCTTCAGCAGAATTATTACATGTTTGACTACTATGACGATGTAGTAGAACATATCGGCAATACTCTGGGTATAGATTTTTCAAAGCGAATAATTCCCTGGGGGGAGATAAGAAGTTTATTGGCTGCTACGAAAAAATAGTTATTTCCCTACAATTTTCCCATAAAGACAAACAGCCGGTAACCCGCTTGTTTGCTGGGCTGACGGCTGCTTTTTCCTCCGTTTTACTGTAAAAGTCAGGTTATTTTCGTTATATGTCACGTAATTTGACCGATTCTCCGGTTGAGGGGCCCGCGAATAGGGGTCGGGACTCTTACTTTACAATTAAAGGTATGAAGGTATTGTAATATAGTTAGGACAAAATCGTTGAGAATAGCATCTTCGGGAGCAGTATATCATGCAGCAGTAAAGGGTATTATCGCAGTCTGAAAGGAATGTCCGAACAGCGGTTAAGAGTTATATATAATTTGTTAAAGCCGGAGTAGAAGGTACCTGTTCCTGGGATGAGATCAAGCATCGAAGCATGGATATGCAATAAAGGAGATAGCCGACTATCTAAAGCTTCGTTGCTTTATCATAGTGAGATAATAAGAAAGGTGAAAACTACTAAAAAACAGCCTTGCCCCCTCTACGTGACCCCTCTACGTTCTGCATAGCAATTGACAAGATTGCGTTCTCCGTGCTACCTTCGAATAACCGGTCAAATTTGTAGACGGAAGAGCGTTTTTACCTATGAATAAAAACTGGAAGAAAAAAGTCTTTCTCTTTCTACTCAGCCAGACGATATCGCTCTTCGGCTCAACCCTGGTGCAGTATGCCATTACCTGGTACATCACGCTCAGGACGCAATCCGGCGCCATGATGACCATATCCATTATTTGCGGCTTTCTGCCCACCTTTTTTCTCTCTCCGTTTGCGGGTGTGTGGGCTGACCGCTATAACAGGAAAACGCTTATTATTCTATCGGATTCCATGATAGCAATAGCGACTCTTCTTTTAGCCATACTCTTTTTTATCGGTTATGATGCAATATGGTTGCTCTTTGCGATATCCATTATACGTGCCCTGGGGGCGGGAATTCAATTGCCGGCGGTGGGGGCCTTTTTGCCGCAATTTGTACCGGAGGAGAGGCTTACCAGGGTAAATGCGATAAATGGGAGCATGCAATCAATGGTTACGCTGCTATCCCCGTTGCTTAGCGGCGCTCTTCTGGCTATGGCTACCATTGAAGCCATATTCTTTATCGATGTTATTACGGCAGCCATAGCGGTTTTGATAATGCTTTTATTTCTGCGCGTGCCTATTCATGCAAAGGCTGCCTGCAAGCAAGCGATCAGCTATTTTGACGATATGCGGGAGGGTTTTGCTTATATTAAAAATCATGACTTCGTCAGGACGTTCTGTTTTTTCAACATAATCTTCTGTATATTAGTCGCACCGGCTGCTTTTTTAACGCCGCTGCAGGTCACTCGCAATTTCGGCAGTGATGTCTGGCGTCTGACGGCTATTGAGGTTATCTTTTCCGCAGGCATGATTGTCGGCGGCATCATAATGGCATGCTGGGGCGGCTTTAAAAACAGGGTTCGGACTATGGCGCTGGCAAATCTTATTATCGGTGCCTCTACTTTGGCACTTGGAATCGTTCCTGTTTTTAGAATTTACTTAATTTTCATGGGATTGATCGGATCAGCCATGCCGATGTTCAATACACCATTTATGGTTTTATTGCAGCAGAAGGTAGCGGAGGATTTTCTGGGCAGGGTCTTTGGTGTTTTCGGGATGATTTCAAGCGTTATGCTGCCGTTGGGTATGCTGGTCTTTGGGCCTGCAGCCGATTTTATTAAAATAGAATGGTTACTTATGGGAACCGGTTTATTATTGCTTGTACAGGGCCTTTTTATATTGGGCAATAAAGTGTTGCTTAAGGAAGGAAAGCCGATTTCGGCAGCTATAACATAATTTTTGGCTATTATAAACAACTGAAAAGGGACAGTGGAAAGGGTTGGCTCAAAATGAAATTGACCCCTCTTTCCGGAACATGTTAAAATAAAGTATTACCGTTCCTCGAAAGGATTGTGGAAAGCGGCCGATGCATTTGCCCGTGATAGTTTCCAGGATTCTCGATGCAGTGATTATTGTATGGGCATTTATTATGCTCCTGCGGCTTATACGCGGCACCAGAGCAGTTCAACTGCTAAAGGGGCTGGCGGTAATTCTGGCCGTTTTTTATCTTACACGTCTTCTTGATCTGGTAGCTACCAATTGGCTTTTACAAAAGCTTTCTTATATGCTGATGGTGGCTGTGCCCATAGTTTTTTATCCGGAATTACGGCGGACATTGGAGCAGCTGGGGCGCGGTTGGTCGTTAAGCGGCAATACTTCGTTGATTTCCGATGAAGCGGTCAAGAATGTAATAGGAGCGATTATTGAAGCGGCCGGCTACCTGTCATCACGCCGGCAGGGCGCTATCATTGTAATAGAGCGGGACAGCGGCCTTGGTGAGTATGCGGAAACGGGAACCTTACTAATGTGTCGTATTTCATCTGAGATTATCGAAACCATCTTTCAACCGCAAACACCGTTGCATGATGGAGCGATCATATTGCGTGGCGAGACACTGCTGGCGGCCGGTTGTTTTCTGCCTCTGTCGGATAGGAACGATCTGCCTCAGTATATGGGGACCAGGCATCGTGCCGCTGCAGGCATAGCTGAAGAGACAGATGCGCTGGCTATAATCATATCTGAAGAGACGGGCCGCATATCGATGGCTGCCGACGGTAAGATTTCCACCGGATTGACTTTGGAAAATCTGGAAACCGGATTGAGAGATTTTTACAGAGATTATCGTCGAAGCTTTTATCTTCTCTTAGCGGATGATATCAGTTTGAAATTCAGAGCGCGGAAAGAACGGACGACAAATCGATAGATAGCTATGCCTTACAAGACATGGCTAAGGAGGATCGGCATGGGGAACTCAAACCCAGTAACCTGCAACCGACAATCGCAGCTATGCCTGTAAAGCGTATCTTTGGAACAGATGGCGTCAGGGGTGAAGCCAACGTTCATTTGACACCGGAACTGGCCTTCAAACTGGGGCGCTACGGCGCTTATCATCTGACGGCAGGCGGCTATCCCGCCATTATGATCGGCAAGGATACTCGTCTTTCC
>Ga0172382_10010556_pt1 | contig 12358 bp, 8 predicted proteins | sample Leawel138RmetaG_FD_122245 | JGI IMG/M metagenome (GOLD analysis project Ga0172382, IMG submission 122245) | Leachate microbial communities from a municipal landfill in Southern Ontario, Canada - Leachate well 138R metaG | ecosystem: Engineered > Solid waste > Landfill > Unclassified | place...
AATCCCTTCTGGCAAAATGCCGTAACAAATGCTACTACTGAAATCAAGCCTGACATTATTATTGTCAGAGAAATTATGCTTGGTACTCAAGCCGCCGCTACAGCAAAAAAAATGAATATTCCGGTCATACTTGATATGGCTGAGAATTATCCTGCTCTAATGTTGCTTTGGAAAAAATACCGTTACGGTTTATTTAACCGACTGATATATCATAAATTGCGAATAGCTGAAATCACCGAGAAGATTGTTGTTCCCCGCATGTCCGGTATATTGCTTGTTTGCTCCGAGCAAATCGAAAGACTTACATCATTATATAATTATCCCGAAGACAAGATTTCTGTTGTACATAATACAGTTTCCCGTGAATTCGGAAAAAATATACGTAATAATCCTCAATCAAGGAAATTACCGGACGATGATGTAATTACTTTCTGTCATCACGGATACCTGACAGATGAAAAAAAAATTAATGTATTTCTTGAGGCTCTTCTAAGAGTCAAAGAGCATGAGAATAGGTTCAGATTCATCATTGCGGGTAGCGGTGAATCTTATGATGAACTCATAGAAATACATAAGTCTCACGGTGAACCGAGAAATGTCATTTTCAAAGGTACTTACGACTATGTAGAACTGCCGAAAATATTAGCAAATTGCGACTATGGTGTTCTTCCGTATCAAATAAACGACTTCAACGAATATACAATTCATAATAAGATATTCGACTATTTTGCTTTTTCTAAGCCGGTTATCGTATCTCAAGTTAAACCGCTCAGTAGAATTATCGGCGAAACATCAGCCGGAATAATAGCTGATTTTTCTGAGCCCGGAGCGTGCATGCAATTATTTGATAAGATTTCTTCCTGTAATTATAATCAAATGTCATTTAATGCCGGCAAGGCGTTTACTGACAAGTATCATTGGGAAAAAGATTCTGACACATTAATAAAATTTTTGTCAAACTATTTGTAGTAAACCCGTATGAACATCACTGCCGCAATTGTAACATACAACAGATTGGATTATTTGAAACAATTAATATCTGCATTAAAAAGTCAAAGCAGAGTACCCGATAGGATTGTAGTCATCAATAATTCTTCAACTGACGGTACAGCCGATTATCTTCGACAAAATCCGGACATAGAAGTCATAACACAAGGTAATTACGGAAGTTCCGGCGGACAATTTACTGCGGCGAAATATTGTTATGAGAGTGGTTCGGAATGGATATGGTTGATGGATGATGATGTCATACCGGCAATAAATTGCCTTGAAAATCTGTGTAAAGATTTGAGTCAAGATAGGATTCATGTACCTCTGCGAATCAACCCTGATGGTTATGTTAACCAAGGAGACACATTGTTATTAAATTACAAAAATCCTTTTAAAAGTGTTTGGGCAAAAATAATTGACAAAGAAATACCGACAGTCAAGCAAATTGAAGCTCAAGGAATTACTTTTGAAGGACCATTATTTCATAAGTCGTTGATTAAACGCATAGGTTTACCTGAATTTAACTTTTTTATTTATGGTGATGATACAGACTATTTTTCGAGAGCAGTAGCATCGGGATACAGATGTTTCATTATTAGTTCTGCAATATCAAACAGATTGCTTCCAGTACCCGTTGATTATAAATTTGACTGGAAATCCTATTACGTAGTGCGAAACCAAATAGCACTTGATGTACTAAATGCCCCTCTTTATGTAAGAATAATCAGACCTTTCGGATATTTGATTTCTTGGTTGATACGAGCTTCCAAGCTTTCAGAATATAAAACTGTATTAAAGGCTTTCTCGGACGGATATTTTTATAAAAGCAATCCGAGAAATATTGAATTTAATAAGAAATACAGCATTAAATAATTTTGATGATTATCATGCAATAAATTTCAATTAATCCGCCATTGAAATAAAATAAAATCTATAAGTTTCAAAAAAAAATCTTATATTTAAATATATTATAATTGTAAAATGGTGTATGAAATGGAACTAACGTTAGCTGAAGAATTATTGCTACTCGGCTTGGATGATGAATCCGGCGAAATTATACTTTCCGTATCAACGGCACTGCCTTATGGTATAGCCGGAGCATTACTTCTCGAACTTCACTTAAGAAACAAGATAGAATTATCTGAATCTGTAGTAAATATTATAGATGAAAGTTCCACCGGAGATGAAATACTCGATGAGGTTATGAATTTAATCAAAATCAAAATCGAGAAAGAGGAGCCCAAGTATTGGATACGGACAATAAACGGCTCAATAGATGACCTGATAGACAGACTTATTGACGGATTGGTCAGAAAAGGGGTACTGAAAAGAGAGGAAAAGCGAATTTTATGGATAATTCCCATTGACAGATATCCTACAAAAGATCCATTGCCTGAAGTGCATACAAGAATTCTTGTTAGAAGTATAGTCCTTGAAAATCAAGAACCGGACGACAGGATGCTTGCATTGCTCAGTTTGATAAAAGCATCTAATTTAATTGATGAATTATTCCTGAAGGATGAGAGGAAGCAAGCATTTAATATTATTAATGATTTTATATCAAATGAAAAAATCGGTAAGGCAGTAGCCGATATCAATGCAGAAGTAACTGCCATTATTTCTTCTTCGGTTGCAGGAACTGTTGCTGCTGCGAGTGTTGTCGGAAATTTTTAAAACATTATATTATGACACAGAAATCAGTTAGATATTCTAAAAATTACAGCGAAAAGTCATTTCATAAAAAGCTGACATTTTTCGCAGGTAGCCTGAGTGCAGGATTTTTGACGAAGGCTGTTACTCTGTGGTATTCCATGCGTGACAAGGATACCCCAACATGGGCTAAATCAATTATTCTGGGAGCATTAGGATATTTTATTATCCCGTTGGACAGTATTCCCGACATAATGCCTATAATTGGATTCAGTGATGATTTAACAGCGTTCGTGTCAGCAGCTGCCATTGTCTGGTCATATATTAAACCTGAACATGAAGAAAATGCCAAGAAAACAGTAAGGAAAATAATCAGGAAACCCTGATTTAACATTTATTTCACCGGTGTAAACCTGAATATATATTAAGTATTTTTAAATATTTGTATTTTTTTCTTTGAATATTTGGGGTGAAATTATGAAAATTGGATTAATGTACGGTTCAGAAAAATCACTGCCGGCACAAATTATAAAAAGCATTAACAATTCATCAAGAAGAATAACTGCAGATACAATAACCTTGAATGCAGTAAAGCCAACCGACTATAGTGATTATGCCGTCATATATGATAGGATTTCACATAAGATTCCTTTCTATAGAAATTATCTTAAGCAATCCTTAATAAACGGTGTAAGTGTGATAAACAATCCCTTTGTTTGCCATGATGAAAGCTCTTTTATTTATAACCGTGCAGTCTTGCAGTCGGGCATAAATGTTCCTAAAATGGTACTTCTCCCAAGCAAAGAGCATCCTGATAACACAAGCTCCGAATCTTTCAAAAATCTCAGTTATCCACTTAATTGGCAGGAAATCTTTGACTTTGTCGGATTTCCGGCATTATTGAAGACTAACATCAGTTATAATTATATTCAAGCATACAAAGTTTATAATCCTGCAGAGTTTTTCTCTGCTTACGACCTGATGGGAAAAACTTCTGTGCTGCTGATTGAAAACATTGATTTTGAAGAATACTACAAAGTATTTGTTATTATTGGCGATGAACCCAAATTCGAATTACTTGATTACAATCCATTGAAACCTCTACATCTAAGATTCGGGAAATCAAAATATGAACCGGATGTTAAAACAATCGAGACAATAAAGACTCAATCAGTAAAAGTCAGTAAACTACTTGATTTGCACATCAATTCTCTTGAATTCGGTGTAAAGAAAGATAAAATATATTTGACAAGTTATCATGACCCTGCACCCAAGATGGAACAAGGATATGTTGATGAGAAAATTTGGAAAAGGCTTGTTAACAATATAGCAGATTTTCTGATAAGTGTATCCTCTAAATCAATAGAATACAAAGTGAGAATACCATTTTAAACACAAAACAATATTCAATGAATTCATCACAAATATTCAACAGTTAATTCTTAGTAAAAGAAATGACAAAGAATTAATCAAGACTAAAGAAATAATTTGATTAACCTATCCAACTTAATGATTTTTAATGACTTAAAATATCATTTCATTTTTATTTTATAATAAAATTGCTTATTTTAGAATTGTAATAACTTACGATTTGTAAAAATTTATTGAGTACTAAATATATTCATTATAAAAGTCTTGGGGTAAAAGTATGACTGAAAGAACTTATATAACAATAGACGGCAACGAGGCAGCCGCTTATGTAATGTACAGGGTCAACGAAGTATGCGCTATATATCCTATAACCCCTTCATCAAATATGGGCGAATGGGCAGACGAATGGGCGTCTAAAGGATACAAAAATATATGGGGTAATATTCCGACAGTATGCGAAATGCAGAGTGAAGGCGGTGCAGCAGGTGCTGTACACGGATCACTTCAAGCAGGAGCATTGACAACTACATTTACAGCTTCACAAGGACTTCTGCTTAAAATTCCGAACATGTTCAAAATAGCCGGTGAGCTGACACCGACAGTATTTAATATAACAGCACGCTCACTTGCAGCTCACGCATTATCAATATTTGGCGATCATAGCGATATTATGGCAGCCAGAGGCACAGGTTTTGCATTTCTGGGTGCTGCATCTGTTCAAGAAGTAATGGATTTTGCACTAATTTCACAAGCATCAACTCTCGAATCAAGAATTCCTATGCTACACTTTTTCGACGGATTCAGAACTTCACACGAAGTATCTAAGATTGAAGTGATACCCGATGAAGTGATGCGACAAATGATTGATGAAGATTTGGTCATCGCACACAGAAATCGTTCACTATCTCCTGACCGTCCTGTGATGAGAGGTACAGCACAAAATCCGGACGTTTTCTTTCAGAATCGTGAAACAATGAATAAATTTTATGAGCAATGTCCCGATATAGTACAAAAGCAAATGGATAAATTTGCTGCACTTACCGGACGACAATATAAAATTTACGAATATGTCGGAGCTCCGGACGCAGAAAGAATGATTGTCATTATGGCTTCAGGATGCGAAACTGCCCAAGAAACATCGTCATATCTTAATGATATCGGTGAAAAAACAGGAGTTTTAAAAGTCAGATTATTTAGACCTTTCGACATTAAGAAATTTATGGAAGCTATCCCCGGTACCGTGAAAAGCATTGCAGTTCTTGACAGAACCAAAGAACCGGGTGCAAGTGGTGAACCCTTATACCTTGATGTTGTCAATACAATTTTTGAAGGTTTACAAAACGACTACGGAAACTTAAAATCAATGCCTAAGATTGTAGGCGGCAGATACGGATTATCTTCTAAGGAATTTACTCCGGCTATGGTTAAAGCAGTTTTCGATAATCTTAAATTAGATAAACCTAAACATCACTTTACTATCGGTATCCATGATGACGTCAATTTCACTAGTTTGGATTTTGATGATTCATTCAATATTGAAAGTGATAAAGTAATTCGTGCATTGTTCTACGGATTAGGCTCAGACGGTACCGTCGGTGCCAATAAAAATTCTATTAAAATTATTGGTGAAAACACAAACAATTACGCTCAAGGTTATTTCGTATATGACTCTAAGAAAGCCGGTGCCCTCACAGTTTCTCATTTGAGATTCGGACCGGAAATAATTCGTTCTCCTTATTTAATTAAAAAAGCAAATTTCCTTGGTGTTCATCAAACAGTATTTCTCGAAAAATTCGATTTAGTTAATAATCTTGTTGATGGAGGTGTATTCCTTATAAATTCTCCATTAGCTACCAATGAAGTTTGGAACAGTTTACCGAAATCACAACAAAAGCTCATTATTGAAAAGAAAATAAAAGTTTATGCAATTGATGCTCAAAGTGTAGCTGAAGCAAGCGGGATGGGACGCAGAATCAATACTGTAATGCAGGTTTGTTTCTTCGCAATCTCCGGTGTTCTGCCGAGGGAAGAAGCCATCGCTGCCATTAAAGAATCTGTACGAAAGACCTACGGCAGAAAGGGCGAAGCAATTGTTGCCATGAATATCAAAGCCGTTGACAATACTCTTGAGAATCTGCATGAAATAAAGATTCCGGATACTATCAGCTCTACATTTGAAATACATGCTCCTGTACCGGCTCAAGCTCCGGATTTTGTCCAAAAGGTAACCGGTCAGATAATTGCAGGACACGGCGACAATCTTCCTGTAAGTGCTTTCCCTGTGGATGGTACTTGGCCAACAGATACTGCAAGATGGGAAAAACGAAACATAGCACTCAGCATTCCGGTATGGGATCCTGAGACATGTACCCAATGTGGAAAATGTGCAATTGTCTGCCCTCATGCAACAATCAGGATTAAGGTTTATGATGAAAAACATCTTGCAAACGCACCTGAAACATTCAAATTTACCGAAGCTAAGGACAAAGGTTGGAAACAAGAAAGTCTTAAATATACCATACAGGTTGCACCTGAAGATTGTACAGGTTGTGGGGCTTGTGTCGAAGTATGTCCGGCTAAGAATAAATCGAATGTCAGCCTGAAGGCTATCAACATGGAGCCACAGATGCCACTTCGAGATAAAGAAGCAGTCAATTGGGACTTCTTCCTTGAAATTCCTGATATGGACAGAACAAAAATCAATGTAAATCAAATACGATTACAACAATTACAAAGACCATTATTTGAATTCTCAGGAGCTTGTGCAGGCTGTGGTGAAACTCCGTATATCAAGTTGGTTTCGCAACTCTTTGGAGACAGAGCTGTTGTTGCAAATGCTACCGGCTGTTCTTCCATCTACGGAGGTAATCTTCCTACCACACCTTGGGCAAAAGATTCCAAGGGACGCGGACCGGCATGGTCTAACTCACTTTTTGAAGATAATGCCGAGTTTGGTTTAGGTTATAAGTTAGCAATTGACAAGCAGGAAGAGGTTGCAATTCATCTTGTTAATCATTTCAGAGAATTATTAGGAGATGAACTCACTAATGCTATCATAAATGCTGACCAGAAAGACGAAACAGGTATCGCAGCACAGCGAGAAAGAGTTGAAAAGGTCAAGGAAATAATTGCCGGCAGTGACAGCCCGGAAGCCAAAAGATTAAATGCTGTTGCCGATTATCTTGTCAAGAAGAGCGTTTGGATTATCGGTGGCGACGGCTGGGCGTATGATATTGGTTACGGCGGATTGGACCACGTAATATCTACCGGAAAAAATGTGAATATACTCATACTTGACACAGAAGTTTACTCTAATACCGGCGGACAGACATCAAAGGCTACTCCGATGAGTGCTGTAGCTAAGTTCTCAGCCGGCGGTAAGACTACCGGTAAAAAAGACCTCGGCATGATGGCGATGAGCTATGGAAATGTCTATGTTGCATCTGTAGCAATGGGTGCTAAAGACGACCATACACTCAAGACATTCCTCGAAGCAGAAGCCTATGACGGACCTTCAATAATAATAGCATACAGCCATTGTATCGCTCACGGTATTGATATGAGCCGTCCGTTTAGTCGTCAGAAACTTGCTGTTGATACTGGTCAATGGCTCCTCTATAGATTTAATCCTGAAAATGTAAAAGCAGGTAAAAATCCGCTGTCACTCGATTCACGCGAACCGAAGATTCCGGTCAGAGAGTACCTATCAACGGAAGGAAGATTCCAAATGCTCATGAAAAGCAATCCGAAAGTAGCCGATACATTGTTTAGACGAAGTCAAGAATTGGTCAATGAAAGATTCAAACGTTACAAATACTTGTCTGAACGCAGTGAAGAGAAAAATGAAGTTGCCGGCGAAGCATAATTTAAATTGTCATCGGGCAGACAATTTTGTTCTGCCCGATTTATTCAAGTTAATATACATGAAAAGTAAATAAAAATTATAAATGGAGATTTACAATGGATTTGACAACTAAATACATGGGTATGACTCTTAAGTCTCCTTTGGTCGTATCCGCAAGCCCTCTGTCGAAGAATCTTGACGGCATTAAAAGAATTGAAGATTCAGGTGCCGCAGCGATGGTATTGTATTCTATTTTTGAAGAACAAATAGAGCATGAACAGAAGGAATTGCACTATATGACAACTGTTGGTACGGATTCTTTTGCTGAGTCATTGAGTTACTTTCCTCAATTCGAAGAATTTAATCTTGGTCCCGAACAATATCTTGAATTAATTCGTGCTGCTAAAGAAAGCGTAGAAATACCCGTAATAGCCAGTATTAACGGTAAAACTATCGGTGGTTGGACTGAATTTGCTAAACAGATGCAGCAAGCCGGTGCCGACGGAATTGAATTGAATATCTACAATATTCCTACTTCCATGGATGTAAGTTCAGAAAAGTTGGAACAGGAATATTTGGAAATTCTTAAATCAGTAAAAAATGCCGTCTCTATACCGGTTGCTTTAAAACTCAGCCCATTTTTTACAAATTTTGCATATATGGCGAAAAAATTTGACGAAGTAGGTGCCGATTCACTGGTACTGTTTAATAGATTTTATCAGCCGGATATTAATCTCGATGAGCTAGAAGTCGAGCCTCATGTAATATTGAGTAATCCTACGGATTTGAGACTTCCTATGCGTTGGATTGCAATACTGAAAGGCAGAATATTCGCAGATCTGGCAGCTACTTCTGGCATTCATTATGGTGAAGATGTCGTTAAAATGCTTCTTGTAGGTGCCAATGTAACCATGCTTTGTTCAACTCTCTTGCGTTACGGTGTGGATTATGTCAAGGACATACAGGATGAATTAATTGAGTGGATGACTGAACATGAATATGAATCGGTTCTTCAGCTTCAAGGCAGTATGAGCCAGATGAATGTTGCTGACCCAAGCTCGTATGAACGAGCTCAATATATGAAGGCTTTGAATAATTATGTGCTGAATTATTGAGATTGTCAAAGAACTCTATAATATATTAATCAAACAAAAGTTTGTTTGAGAGCAAAGTTTATTGGTATATATGTGCTGTCAAAAGCAAATCATCCTTTTCCCGGCCTAATCAAGAAACCGTGATAAGTATGATTTGCTTTTTAAGCATTTAAATGTAGTTTTATATTTGGAAATATGAATATAATTAGATATTTTAGATTATTGAAATATACATTAAATAAATCTTTTTCGGTTTAATTTAAAAGATTATCATGGACAAACAATTCATAGAATTAGAATCCGCAACTATCAGATTTGCGGGTGATTCCGGCGACGGAATGCAACTTACCGGTACTCAATTTTCCGATACATCTGCCGGTTTCGGTAACGAAGTAAATACATTCCCGGATTATCCTTCCGAAATCAGAGCTCCGGAAGGAACTCTTTACGGTGTAAGTGCTTATCAGGTACACTTTGGCTCCAAGGAAACCAATACTCCCGGCGATGAGATTGACGTTCTTGTTGCAATGAATGCTTCATCATTGAAAGTAAATTTGAAACATGTTCGTAAACACGGATTAATAATCGCCAATAAAGCCGGTTTTAAAGATAAAAATTTAAAACTTGCAAAATGTGAAACCAATCCGCTCGATGACGGAAGCTTGAAAGATTATCAGGTCTTTGCTTATGACATCAATGAGTCAGTAAGACAAATTCTCGAAGACTCCGGATTACCTTCAAAAGTTATAGACAGAACTAAAAACTTATATGCTCTCGGATTAGCATATTGGCTTTTTGACAGACCACTTGAACCTACAGAAAGTTGGTTGAAGAAGAAATTCGGCAAGAAGCCGGAAGTTCTTGAAGCAAACTTGAAAGTGCTTAAAGCCGGATATGAATTTGCTGCCATCAATCAGGACATGATGGTTAGATATAATATCAAACCGGCCAAATTAGAAAAAGGTACTTACAGAAATATAACCGGTAATGAAGCAGTAGCCTTGGGACTTGTAACAGCAGCCAATAGAGCCGGACTACCTTTGTTTCTTGGCTCATATCCCATAACTCCTGCTACTGAAATTCTTCATCATCTTTCAGGCTATAAACAGTATCGTGTGAAACATATGCAAATGGAAGATGAAATTGGCGGAATTACTTCTGCAATAGGAGCTGCTTATGGTGGTGCCCTTGCAACTACTTCAACGAGTGGACCGGGTTTATCATTAAAAGTTGAAGCTATGGGACTCGCTGTAATGCTCGAAATACCATTAGTCATTGTTGATGTCCAAAGAGCTGGACCAAGCACCGGCTTACCGACTAAACCCGAGCAATCAGACCTTTACATGGCAATGTGGGGAAGACACGGCGAAGCACCTATGCCGGTACTTTGTGCAGTAAGCTCCACAGACTGCTTTGATATGACAATTGAAGCTGCAAGGATAGCTCTAAAATATATGACTCCGGTGATTCTTCTTACAGACGGATACTTAGCTCAGGGCACGGAAGCATGGAAAATTCCTGATGTGAATAATATTCCTCCGATCGAAGTAAATTTTGCCAGTGATCCTGAAACCTATCAGCCCTATAAGCGTGACCCCGAAACACTTGCCAGAATGTGGGCTATCCCGGGTACTCCGGGATTAGAGCACAGAATAGGCGGCTTAGAAAAAGAAAACGGCTCAGGATTGGTCAGCCATGATGCTATGAATCATCAGCGTATGTGCGAGATAAGAGCCGAAAAAGTTGCTCGAATCGCTAATGATATACCTCTTGCTGAAATTGACGGTCCGGAATCCGGTGAAATACTCGTTATCAGCTGGGGAAGTACTCATGGTGCTATTAAGAATGCTTTGGCATCATTGCGAGCAAAAGGCAGACAGGTATCTCACGTTAGTTTAAGATACATTAATCCATTGCCGCGTAATATAGGCGAAATTATGGAAAAATTCGATACAATACTACTTCCGGAAATGAACCTTGGTCAATTAAAAACCATGCTACAAGCTAAGTTCCTGAAGCCGATTATCGGTTACAACAAGATTCAAGGCAGCACTTTCACTGCCAAAGAAATTGAAATTAAAATAGAAGAATTACTTTCAGCCAGGGAGAATTAGAAATGACTTCATTCGTAGATAATTTAATAAATAAAAAATACCTCGAAGTTCCAACATACACTCCGAAGGATTTCAAAGCCGACATTGACGTGCGTTGGTGTGCAGGCTGCGGTGGTTTTTCGATACTTGCTCAAGTTCAAAGAATTATGCCGGACTTGGGTATTCCAAAGGAAAAAATTGCCTTCATTTCAGGAATTGGATGTTCAAGCCGTTTCCCGTATTATATGGATGTATATGGATTCCACGGAATTCATGGAAGAGCTTTGGCTATTGCTTCAGGATTGAAAGTTGCACGACCCGATTTATCGGTTTGGGTTGCAACAGGTGATGGTGACTGCATGAGTATTGGCGGCAATCATCTTATCCACGCCTGTCGTAGAAATGTTGATCTGAATGTAATAATGTTCAATAACGAAATTTACAGTCTAACCAAAGGTCAAGCTTCGCCTCTATCAAGAGTTGGTCAGAAGACCAAATCATCACCTCTCGGATTGCTGGATGAACCTTTTAATCCGGCTTCTCTTGCCTTAGGATCAGGTGCTTCGTTTGTTGCAAGAGGATACGACAAAGATCCGGGACAGCTTAAATATTTATTCGACAGAGCAGCAAAACACAAAGGTTTAGCACTTGTTGAGGTTTATACCAATTGTGTGATTTTCAATGATGGTGCCTTCGAGGAATATACAAGACGAGAATCTAAGTTTGATACTACGGTTTTTCTGGAACATCAAAAACCATTGATTTTCGGTGAGAAGAGAAATAAAGGTATCAAATTTGATGGTTACAAGCCGGTAGTAATCAATATTGACGAAGGAGATAACTCAATCAATGATGTGACTCTGCATGACGAGAAAGATTCAGCATTGGCTTTGTTATTGGCTCATATGAGTTTTGAACCGGGATTACCAAGACCTATGGGTGTTATTCAAGCAATCGAAAGACCTACTTATGATGAGAAGGTTACTTGGCAGATTGAAAATGAAATCGCGACCAAAGGTGAACCTGATTTAAATAAGTTATTGAAAGGTTCCGATTTCTGGGAAATCAATTGATCATTTAAAGTAAAAAAGTCCCCGAGAATTATCTTTCGGGGACTTTTTTTTTTGAAAAAAGACAAAGCTACTGATAAACAGTTTTTAAATTATAGAATATATTTACTCAAATCTGTGTTTTTGACTATATCTTTGAGTACATCTCTTACCTTGTCGTCGTTTATAGTGATATTGTTCGAATCAATATCGTCCGGTGCTTTAAACATTATATCTTCAAGCAAAGTTGACATTATTGTATGCAGC
>Ga0172382_10010558_pt1 | contig 12356 bp, 11 predicted proteins | sample Leawel138RmetaG_FD_122245 | JGI IMG/M metagenome (GOLD analysis project Ga0172382, IMG submission 122245) | Leachate microbial communities from a municipal landfill in Southern Ontario, Canada - Leachate well 138R metaG | ecosystem: Engineered > Solid waste > Landfill > Unclassified | place...
CAGCTTCTTCTCATCATATTCAAATACGAAATTGCTGCTATCGATGGCGTCGTGTGAGCTGCTAAAGGGGTTTACCAAGATATTGCCCACTTCAAAGGGGGTGCCGGTTTCAAAATAGGCAAGGCGGTCTTTCAGGTCGCCCAGCTTGTGCGCGCAAAAGGCGTAGGTATCTGGAGACACATAAATGGGGATCTTTAGCCGGCGGGAGATGGCACCGGCGCCTTTGGTATGGTCGGAATGTTCATGCGAGATGATGATGCCTTTTAGTTTTTTGCGGGACACCCTAAGCTGCTCCAGGGCATGAAATACACGCTTCATGCTAATCCCGGCATCTACCAGGATGGCGCTATCCCGGCTGCGCACGAGCACGGAATTGCCCTTGCTGCCGCTGGCTAATACTGAGGTTTGAAACATCTATCCGCGGAAAACGTAGTAATAGCGGTTATTTAGCCGGTCGTATTCGCTCCAGGGGGAATCTGCGGGAGTAGAGGCGATGATCTGCGCTACTCCGGTGGATTGGGCATCAAGGTTATCACAATGGTGCAAAACGATGGCTTCCAGGCTCTGCGGCAGGCGCACCGAAGCCTTTTCGTATTCACCATGGTGCGAGAGAATCAGGTGGCGCAGGTTCATTAGCAGGCTATCGGGAAAGCCGGGTATCTGTGCGGCACTTTTACAGATAAGTTCATCGCCCAGGGTAAGATGCCCGATTAGGCGGCCTTCATCCGAAAAGTCGATGGCGCTTACGCCGGTGTATTCCCATATTTTGCCGATGTCGTGGAGCAGGGCACCGCTTATTACCAGGTCGTAGGAAATGGGGTAGAGGCTGCTGCAAAACTCGCATAAGGAGGCAACGGCTACGCTGTGTTCGATAAGCCCGTGGGTAAAATTGTGGTGCCAGCTTTTGGCGGCGGGGGCTGCGAGGTATTGATTGAAGAGATCGTGGTCGTCAAAGATGAGATGCAAAAGACGGTTCAGATACTCGTTTTGCACCTTATCTACAAAGTCCCAAAAGCGCTCTGCCAATACGTCGGCAGAGATTTTGCTCTTCATCTGATAGCGGGAAAAGTCGTATTCGCTTTTATCGGCAAAACGCAGGTGGGTAATGGAAAGCTGGTGCTGTCCCTTGAAGTTTACTACCTGAGCTTTGATGTAGATTACATCTCCGGCATCAAAGAGGCTGGCGAGATTTGCCGCATCGCGCCATACATTGCCGGCGATATTGCCGCTGAGGTCTTGCAGGCGCAGGCGCAGATATTGCCCGCCCTTGCCTTCGCGCAGCTCTTTCTCGCTGGCGAGGTAAAAGCCGGCTACTTCTTTGTTTTCATAGTTTGCGAGGTCGTTTATATAGATATGTTCCATGTTTCTTCTTCACTTTAATATGGTAATGCGTTTGTGATAGCGGCTGCCATCCGGATATTGGAGCGAGATGAAATACACTCCGCTGGCGGGTAAGAGGCGGCTATCCAGGGCAAGCAAGCCTTTGAACTCTGGTTCGTTATAGACCAATTGCCCTTTGAGGTTATAGATCTTAAGGCGGCTGCCGGCGCTGCTTTTGGCGCTAATGCTAAGGCTTTCGCCCTGCTTTAGGGGATTGGGATATAGACAGATATGCGGTGCGGGGCTTTGCACCAGGTCGCTATTGGCGGTAAAGGAATCTGCCGAGAAGCCGCTGTAATTTGCGTAATGGATGCGGCGCTCGGAAATGCCCTGCAGCCAGTAGTAGAGGCGAAAGTTCTCTTCCAGCTCTTCTGGGCTGATGCCACTGAGATCGAAATTGTAGCGCTTGAGCACGCTCTCACCTGCATTCAGGGGCACACCAATGGTATCCGCAAAGGCGATAAAGCGCTTTAGCACATAGCGTTCACTGCCTTCGATGAGCTGCTTTTGAGCCAGTGCCACAAAGAAGCGGGAGTTATTTGTAATACTCTGGCTGGAGCTGGTATAAAGCTGGCTATTGTCGTTAATAAGGTTGATATCCAATAGGATGCGCTCGGAATCTGCGGAAGGGGCAATCTCGCAGGTAGCTTCGCTGATAAAGGTGCGGCGCTGGGCGGTTTCCGAAGCCAGCGCTTCAAAGAGCGAGGAATAGTCATCCCGGATGCCGGGGATGCGCAGGTTTCCCATCCCCAAAGTATAGGGCAGGGAGTTCAATTGATACCAGTTAAAGCGGCGCTCGGAAGCGAGATTTGCCAGGCTATCCACCATAATGGGGTAATAGTAAAGCTGATGGTGGCGCTGGTTTAGATAAGGCTCTTGCAGGGTGCCCAGGATGCCGCTTTCGTGGTAGCGCAGGAAGTTTTCAATCAAGAGCACCGGCATCTCTTCGGCAAAGATATTGTAGCTCTTCAATATCTTGTTATTTGCCAGGAGGGTATCGTTTTCGGTATATTCGCTGCTGAGGATTGCCTGCAAGCGCATTTGGGTGGAGGTATTCGGCAAAACTATCTCTGGCAGCCAGTGGTCATCCGCACTAAACTCCACATAGCTATAAGGCGGGATGCTAACGGGGATGGGGATAGTGTAAGAGCTATTTTGGGTGCTATCCGGCAGGCTAAGCTCCAGCCTTAGCTGCGCATTATTCACTCTGGCAGAACCGTGGTTATATACCTGAAAGCTGGGGAATGCGTTTGTGCGGGGGAGCAGGGGTTCTTTCAGCTCAAACTTTGTTAAACGCAAGTCTGGCGTATCGTAGATAAAATCTCCCAAAAGCCCAAAGAGCAATTCCGCATTAAAGCCTTGGGAAGCAAAGGAATTGCTTATCCAGATATCCTGATTGCCCTGCGTAATCTTTTGCAGATAGTAGCTGCTATTGCCATCCCCCTGCGAAGCGGCTACCCAGCGGTTATAGTTATTTGTAATATAGCTTACCCTCAGCCAGATTGCCGAGGCTGTATAGGATTGGGCAAAGCTAATATCCAGCAGGGATTCGCTTACGGGTACGGTAATGCTCTCCAATTCCGAGCCTAACTGACCATTATCATCGCTATAGAGGGCAAGTGTGGCTTCACCGCCAGTATAAGGCAGCCAAATCCGTGCACCTTGCACCTGGAAATTGATGGAGCTAATGTAGCCATCGCCATAAGGATAGGCATTGCGGAAGCTGAAGCGCACCGCCCATTCGTTTGAACCAAAGAAATAGTAATCCACAGTGGAGTGATGGTGATGCAGGTGGTATTGGCGGTCTTGGATATCCAGGATACTGCCATCTGCATCCAGGCACACGATGGCGCTTAGGTTTGCCAAAATAAGGGCAAATAGCAGCAGAGCAAGGCGTTTCATCCCTCTTGCTCCCGGATCAATAGCCGCGCTTGCCTCAAATCCTCTTGCATGGCGGCTTGGAGTTTCTCGGTATTGGCAAACATCTTTTCCTCCCGCAAATACTTAAGTAATTCCACCTGGATTTCTTTACCGTAGAGATTGCCTTTGAAATCTATCAAGAAGCTTTCAATCTCGGTAATTCCAGCTGATTTCACAGTGGGAGATTTGCCGATATTCGTCAAGCCAAAAAGAACGGCATCCTCTAAGTGCACACGGCTAAAGTAGATACCCTCTTTGGGAATAAGCTGATGCGGATTACTAAGAGCGAGATTTGCCGTGGGGAAACCTAATTTGCGACCCTGGGAAATGCCTTGGGTAACGCTGCCACAGAGGCGATAAGGGCGCCCCAAAAGACGGTTTGCCTCCTGGATATCCCCCTGGGCAAGGCTTTGGCGGATGCGGCTGCTGCTTACGGGAGCGCCTTTATCCATGAGCGGTTCCACATAGATTACCTTGTAGCCATATTCGGCGGCATGCGCTTCCAAAAAGCTGCGGTTGCCCTCGCGTCCCTTGCCAAAGTGGGAGTCGTAGCCCACCACAATGTAGCGGGGCTTATAGGGCGCTATGATCCGCTGTTTCAGGAAGTCCAAAGCGCTCATATCTGCCAGAGCGGGGGTAAAATCCAGAAGTTCCACCTCGCTAAATCCCAGCTCTTGTAGCACCTGCACTTTGAGATTGGCGGGGCAGAGAAGACCGCTTACGGCACGGTTTTGATTGATTACAAAAGAAGGGTGGTCTTGAAAACTGATAATGAGCGCAGGGATATGCTCAGCCTTGCCGATATCCAGCATTGTTTGCAGGAGCTTGCGGTGCCCTAAATGGATGCCATCGAAGGTGCCAATACAGATTACGCTCATGAGAGGGAAAACACCTGTTTTGGTTTGAATGCAGCAGCGCTCTTATGGGCGAGGGCGATAAGCTCTCCTGCCTGGCTGTAGATGGCATATTCGCCTTCCGGTAGTTCCGGCGCTACGGGGATACTATTGCCCTGAAGCAGCCATTTTTGCTCGGCAGCGCTGGCGTGGTATTCGGTAAAAGCTGTCAAGAGGCTGCGGGGCTGAATGCGGTAGCTATCGATCAATTCGCGGGCTTCCCAGGGGCAGGCATCTTTTGAGCAAAAGCTGCCGATGCTTGCGCGGAAAAGCTCGGAGGTATAGCCCAAGGTGCCCAGCTCTGCTGCCAGCCATTCGCTAATGGCGCGGATGTAAGTACCTTTGGTTACGCGCGCTCGATATTTGAGGCTATTGCCATCGTAATCCAGGATTTCCAGCTCGTATATCTTCAGCGCACGCAAGGGCAATTCCAGTTCAATTCCCTTGCGGGCGTAATGATAAGCGCGAACGCCATTGATTTTAACGGCAGAATAGCGGGGGAGAGGCAGCTCTGTAAGCGCCAAGGCTTTAGCCCGAAGAGCGGCAAAATCCGGCTCAGTTTCCGGCAGAGCAGCGCGCCCAAGGATTTCCCCTTCAGGGTCTCCGGTAGCGGTAGAGGCGCCCAAAAAAAGGGTGGCAATATAGCTTTTATCCAGCGCTTCGGCATATTGCAAAAGGCGGGTATATTGCCCTCTGCCTACGATTAAGAGTCCAGTGGCAAAGGGGTCTAAGGTGCCGGCATGACCCAGCTTACGGCTCTTATGGATTTTGCGTAATTCTCGGATAACGCCAAAAGAAGAGATGCCGCTGGGTTTATTTACCAGATAAAGGGCATTCATAATTCTGCCAAAGCAGTGGCAAAATCCTTCAGCAGCAGGGCTTTGATTTCGGGCAAACTGCCTCTCATGCTGCAACCAGAAGCCTGACGGTGCCCACCGCCGCCGTATTTAGCTGCGATTTGCTGCACATTTACGGGTACCGAACGCAGGCTCAGCTTCCACTCTCCGGGGGCATCCTCGCGGAAGTAGATGAGTCCTTTCAGCTTCCTTACCCCCTGCACATAGCGCGTGGCTTGCCTGAACTCCTCCGGATTTACCCCGCAGCTTTGTTTAAGCTCGTAAGTGGAATACAATGTAAGGATTTGCTCATCTAGTTCCAGCTCGATAGTAGCCAAAGTGCCACCGATATAGCGCATTTCGCCCGCACTATTATTTAGCATAAACTGCTTGTAAAGGTAAAAGGGCTGTGCACCGGCTTCTACCAATTCTGCTGCCAGGCGGAAGGTGGCGGGATCGGTATTGGCATTGATGAAGTTATTGGTATCGTTCAAAAGGGTAACGTAAACGCAATCTGCTATATACTTCCGTTCCTCTTTGCTTAGCTTTGCAATCTCCGGCGCAAAGAGCGAGTACAGAAGCGCACCTACCGAAACGAAGCTGCTATCGATGATAGAGTAATCCGCAGATATCGGGCTATTTTCCTGCAGATGGTGATCCAATACCACTACTTTGTGCGCAATCTCCAAAAGCTGCTGCCGTTTGCCCAGGCGGTCTTTGCTATTCAGATCCAGAATTACCAAGGTATCGAAGCTAAGCCCCGGCTGATAGGGGATTACCGTAGGCATTTCTCCCAAAAAGTCATATTGGGAAAGCTGCTCACCATCTGTAATGATAAAGCTTTCATAGCCTTTAAGCCCCAGCAGATAGTGCAGGGCGTAGGCGGCTACCATGCCATCGCCGTCGGATTCTATATGGGTAGTAATGGCGATCTTTTGGCTATGCTGAAGGATCTCATTTATCTCTTTGTGTGCAAAGTTCTTAGTGTTCATATTGCCCCCTAAAAAAGCGGTTTTTTAGAAGCCACAAAGCCACCCCTGGCGTTTTTCGCCGTATGCAGGACATAGAGCGTGCCCTGTGTGTCTATTCCTCGTCTTCGTAATCGTCTTCGTCGTCGAATTCGTCGTAATCGTCCTCATCCTCATCGTCGTAATCGATATAATCATCATCATCCAGATAATCGTCTATATCGATATCCGGATCATACTCGTCATCTTCGTTATAATCATCTCTCACACTGGCAAGTAAAGCTTCCACTTTCTTGGCGCGATCGATGCTTTCATCGTAGAAGAAGGATAGTTCGGGAATAGTTCTCATTAGTTGTGCTCCTGCTATTTGTTTTTTAAAATAACCAGATGATTTGGTAAGTATTTCTTTTATTTCCTCATGCGAGGCAGGATTATTTTCGTGGGAAAAATACAGTTTGGCGTAGCGCAAATCCTTGGAAATTACCACTTCGGTAATGCTTACCCAGCTTAGGGCAGGATCATTTAGCTTTTGGCTAAGCGTGATATTGAAGAGTTTCTTTAGCTCTTCCTGAAGGCGGGGGATGCGGTAGCTTTTCATTGCAACTTTTTGGCAACCTCTTGTTCGATATAGGCTTCGATGATATCGCCTTCTTTGATGTCGTTGTAATTTACGAGCGAGAGTCCGCAATCCGTTCCGGCGCGTACTTCTTTTACATCGTCTGCATAGTGTTTTAGGGTGCTAAGCTTATCTTCCGCGATGAGTACATCGTTCCGATACAGGCGGATCAGGCAATTGCTTTGGATTACGCCGCGATCTACCTGACATCCGGCTACAGTGCCTACCTTCTTGATTTTGAAGACCTGCTTGATCGTGGCAGAACCAATGCTTTGCTCTTCTATTACCGGCGCCAACATCCCTTCCAGGGCGCTGCGAATATCGTCTATAGCATCATAAATTACTTGATACAGTTTGATCTGCACGCCTTCATCTTCCGCCATTTTGCGGGCAATCTGCGAAGCGCGCACGTGGAAACCGATGATGATGGCATCGCTGGCAGAAGCGAGGGCTACGTCTGTCTCGCTTATTCCCCCCACGTTTTTATGGATGATATTTACGGAAACTTCCTCATTTCTCAGCTTTTCAAAACTATCTGCCAAGGCTTCGGCAGAGCCATCTGTATCGGTTTTGAGAATGATATTTAAGGTGTTGATCTTCTCTTCTTTGATGCGGTCGAAGATATTGTGCAAAGAGGATTTGTTTTGGAACTTCTCGCGCTCGATGCGTATCTGCTGCCGCTCGGTGGAGATGGAGCGGGCGGTTTTTTCGCTATCCACCTGGTTTAGGATGTCTCCTGCTTTGGGCACGGCAGAAAGACCGTAGATGCGGGCTACATCGCTGGGACCCAGCTCCTTAATCTCGTTGCCGCGTTCATTTTCCATGCGGCGTACGCGTCCGCTTACGGCTCCGCATACCACTATATCTCCGCGCTTCAGGGTGCCCTGACGCATGAGGATGGTGGCTACCGAGCCCATACGCGTATCCATGCGGGATTCCACCACAATGCCTTCGCCAGGCACAGCGCGGCGGGCTTTTAGCTCCATAATCTCGGCAGTAATCAGGATCAGCTCGATCAGGTTCAGGATGCCCTCTCCGGTAACGGTAGAGGTGCGACACCAGGGAACTTCGCCGCCATATTGCTCCAGATAAACGCCCAGTTCCAGGATTTCGGCAATTACCTTATCCACATTGGCTTCTGGCAAGTCCACCTTATTGATGGCAAAGATGAGTGAAGTGCCGGCAGCTTTGGCGTGGTCTATAGCCTCTCTGGTTTGCGGTTTTACGCCTTCGGTAGCAGCTATTACTATTACAGCAATATCCGTTACGTTTGCTCCGCGGGCGCGCATTGCAGCAAAAGCTTCGTGTCCGGGGGTATCCAGGAAGGTAATCTTATGTTTATTGATTTCAATCTGATAAGCGCCAATATGCTGGGTAATGCCGCCAGATTCACCCGCTACTATATTTTCATTGCGGATATAATCCAGAATGGAGGTTTTACCATGATCCACATGACCCATGATGGTAACCACCGGTGGGCGCATTTCAAGCGGCACATCGGCATATTGCTCCAGCTCTTGCTCGATGATATCCGTGCCATATTCATCTTCAAATTGGAAATCCACTTTGAATTCATCGCAGATCATTTCCAGAGAATCGCGGTCTAAACGCTGGTTTATGGTAACCAATTGTCCCATCATAAAGAACTTTGAGATGATCTCGCTGGGGGGAACGTTCATAATCTTGGCAAGCTCGGATACCGAGGTGAATTCGCGGATTACGATGGTGGTACCGCGTTCTATTACAGTTTGCGCCTCGCGATGGTGCTTTTTGCGCTTGCTGCTCTTTTGCATTACCTTTCGGATATTGCGCGAGATGGTGGCTTCATCTATTTCCAGAGGTTCTGCCACCTTGCCCTTTGCCTTTTTGGTGCTGGAGATAGCGGCTTTTTTGTGTTTACTCTTATCTTCGCTATCTTCGGGAACTGCTTTGGTTTTGCCAAACTTCTTTTCCAAGTCCTTGCGTTCTGGCAAAGGCAGGGGCGGTGGTGCGGGCAAAACGGGCTTTGCCACAGCGGTTTTGCGCGGTGCCTTGCCTTTTGGGGGGCGTTCCTTGGCTGCCTTGGGAGCATCTGCTTTGCGTGGCTGGGGTGTAGCCTGCTGGTATGGCACGCGGATATCCAGGTTTTCCCGGTGTTTACGCGCTTCTTCGCGGGCTTTTTGCTCTTGCATTTCAAAGAAGGAGGGCGGTTCTTTGGTGCTTTCCTTGCTGGTTTCGGTTTTGCTTTCGGCTGGAGCTTCGGCTTCTACAGGCTGGATTTGTTCGGAAATAGCTTCCGCTTCTTGGGCTGGTGCGGCTTTGGCTTTTTCGGCATCTGCCTTAGCTTTTTCCCTTTTACCTCTTGCAGGTTTTTGTTTCTTTTTGGGTTCTGCTTTGGCAGCAGGCTCAGCTTTCTCGGCGGGCTTTTCTTCGGCGGCGCTCTTGGCGCGGCTGCGCATCTCGATCAGTTTCTTACGCTCTTTTTCGGCACGTTTTTCGGCATTGATCTGTTCATTGAACATCTCGCGAATCTTATCCGCCACTTCCATCTCGATGATGCTCATGTGGCTTTTGGTATTTACACCCAGGTCCATCAGGTGCTTTTTTAGTGCCGTAGTACTGATCTTCAATTCTTTGGCTAATTCATGTACTCGTATCTGCAAGGTTCCTCCAGCTTAGGCCTGCCAGTATTCTATCATTTTTGTGGCAAAGTTTTTGTCGCTTATTCCAAATACAGCCGTAAGGGGCATGCCCAGGGCTGCGCTTATCTTGTCCCGCTGTCCAAAGACCAGGATTTGTATCTTTTGCCCGGAAGCGCTCAATTCGCGCCGAATGCGGGCTTGGGTGCGCTCTGCGGCATCTTGGGCGATGATCACCAAATGAAGATGCTTTTTGTGCAGCTCGCGCAGGCAGGCATCAGTGCCGCCTGTAAGTTTTCCGGCTTTACGGGCAAACTGCATGAGGTTCAGGATGCGTTCGTTCTTTTCCATTTTCTTAGTTTTTCGCCCTTTTCTTGCGCCACTTGGGCAGGCCTGCCAAACAAGCGGGGCAATGGTAATAGTGCCGGGTATTTATTTTGCGCGCCAGATCGTAGATAATGCCAGCCGGCAGCAAAAAGAAGGGCAATAGCGCCGTTTGAGCGCTTCTCTTCTTACACACCACGCAGCTGCGAATGGGGATATATCCGGCTTTACTATTCATATTTGGCATTAGAAATACTTTGCGCTTTCCTTAAGCTTTTCAGCGGTTTTTTGACCAATGCCTTCCAGCGTTGCCAGCTCGTTTACGCTGGCGCAGAAGATATCCTGAACGCTGGTATAGCCAGCGTGGCGCAATACTTCGGCGATCTTGGCATTTACTCCATCCAGCTCGTTTACATGGCTGATGGTGCGGCGTTCTTTCGCTATTTTCTCTTCAAATTCTTCGTTTGTATAGATATCGATCTTCAGCCCGGTAAGCTTGGCAGCCAATCTTACGTTTTTGCCCTGCTTACCTATCGCCATTATCTTATCTGCTTCTTCTACAATGATGCTGGCGGCGCGGTTGCGCTCGATGATGATGCGCTTTATGCCGCTTATGCCCAGGGCGTTTTCCACCATCTTTTCGGGGTCATCGCTGTATTCCACGATGTCGATCTGCTCGCCATGCAATTCTCTGCGAATGCTATCGATGCGGGTGCCGCGGGGACCCACGCATTCGCTTACGATATCCAAAGTGGGGTCTAAACTTTCCAATTCCACCTTGCTGCGGATGCCCGGCTCGCGCACAATCTTACGAATGCGGATAGTGCCGGCATAGATGGCGGGGATTTCGGCTTCAAAGAGCTTCTTTACAAATTCCGGATTGGTGCGGGAAAGGATTACGATTACACCCTTTTCCTGCTCACGCTTTTTGCCGCGCTCGCGGATTTTTTCTTTTTGCACCCGGATATTGGTTACGTATGCCTTGATGGTATCGCCCACGCGGAAAAACTCATTTTCAATCTGCTCTTCCGGCGGGAAAAGGGCTTCCATATAGCCCAAATCTATGCGGTAGCCGCCGTTATTTTCATCGATAGCTTTGATCTTGCCAGAAACGATGGTATGCTTTTGCTTATTAAAATCGTTTTGAATCTTCTCATCTTCCAAGCGGCGAATGCGGTCTAAGATAACCTTTTGAACGGTATTTACCAGCTTAGGCTCAAATTCATTTAACGCCATCTCTTTTTGGATATAATCTCCCATTTCCGCTGCGGCATCGAAAGCTTCGCGGGCGTCTTGGAGCGAAATCTCGCCCAGGGATTTTTCCACCTCTACTACCAAACTCTTGAAGCGGATGCGGATGGCATTGGAAAGTTCATCTACAAATACTTCCAGTTCGCTTTCTTCGCTTAGCCTTTTGCTAAGGGTATTGGTAATGGATTCCATTACGATATCTTGAATCTGGTGGCTATCCAATTGCTTGAGGGCGGCAAGTTTATTCACTGCATCCAGTATATTAATGCTCATTTTTGTCACCTCTGGGCAAGCCCAAAAATACGGTTTTTGCTCGGGAAATGGATTTGAGGGGGATTTCAATGCGCTCGCCCCGGTCGTCCATTACTACGGTATCCTGATTCACTTCCAAAAGTGTGCCCATGCGGGATTTCTTTTCGCCATCCTGGCTGTATTGAACTGCTACTTTTTCGTTAATAGCGCTTATCCAATGGCTTTTAAGGCGCAAGGGACGCTCCAGCCCCGGACTGGATACTTCCAAAAAATAACGTTCGGGGATTAGATCGAGTAGCTCCAATTCATTGCCCAAAGCACGGCTAAATTGCGCACACTCATCCAGGGTAACCCCACCAATTTTGGTAAGATACACCACTATGATGCGCCCTTTGCCAGACATCTTTTCGTCTATATCATACACAGCCAGGTGCATATCAGCACACAGCTTGCGGGCAATGTCTTCAATATGAGTTCTGTAATATTCCACTGGAACCTCGATCCTATAAATCTATTAGTGTTAAAAAGGCAGATTTTTTAGAAAAAACCTGCCCCGGTTAAAGCAAAAGCGCCAAAAAAATAGCTAACCACTGTAGCTATTAAAACCGCAATTGCGCCTGCCAAAACAACTTAAGCGCCCAATAAGGGCATTTCTACTATAAGAGTCAGTTTTATCTTTGCCATTTCCTTGTCAAGAAAAATAATGGGAATCGAGATAGCTTTGCCATCGCTCACCCCTTTGATGCCCTCGCAATGCCCTCGCCTCTACCGGCATTTTCTGGGTCGAGGTGAGGGCATTGTGAGGGAGAGAAAGGGGGAAGGCAGAAGGCAATATTGACATGCGCCGGCAAAAGGTTTTTGTTATCGAAATATAATCGTTCCATTTCAGTGTATTCTCAAGTTCGTTTATGGTTCAGATTGTCACGATGAGATTTTCGCACAATGCCGCAATGAATACAACAACAAGAAATGTTTACACCTGAAATGTAGGGGTTCAAGGCATTGAACCCGCTGAAATTCATACGCAACAACCGATCATTATGCAACACAAAAAATCAATACAAAATGTTGAAAGTATCGTAAATGCTATACCATGCACACCGAGCGGAACCCCGTTAGAGGTGCTATTTTAGATAGCATCCGTGGCACAGCACACATAATGTAATCAAACCCCACCCTTCCGATTTAAACTGAGCCAAGTGTGTGCAAGATGAGCCACCTTTTTTATGCTTATTTTCATTGGTGGGTAAAAAAACACAATAAGCTAATACAGAGAAAATGCAGCCTAAGATGGCATC
>Ga0172382_10010559_pt1 | contig 12355 bp, 9 predicted proteins | sample Leawel138RmetaG_FD_122245 | JGI IMG/M metagenome (GOLD analysis project Ga0172382, IMG submission 122245) | Leachate microbial communities from a municipal landfill in Southern Ontario, Canada - Leachate well 138R metaG | ecosystem: Engineered > Solid waste > Landfill > Unclassified | place...
GGCGGTGGCTGGCCCCGGCTGGCACGCTCTGGCGCTGGTGGCGGCGCTCATCTTCCCCGTGCTCGGTTTCCTGACCTTCAAGGAGCGGCTGCCGGCCCTGCTGTACGCCACCGTGCTGTCGCTGGCGGGAGCGCTGCTGCTCTCGGCGGTGGGCAGCGAGCAGGCCACGCTGCTTGCCATCCGGCCGTTCGCCGGCGTGGGCTTGACCCTGGTGGTGCCGCCCGCGCTCTTCCTGGTGGGTTACATGCTGCGCTTCCACCGCCCGGCCGTGTGGGTCAAGCGGCTGTGGGGCGCTGAGGTGCGGGTGGGGCACGTGGCTATGGGCATGGTGGCGGTGGCTGCCTTGGCCGTGGTCATCCTGCGGCGCGGCAACGATCCCGTGATCGGTGTGAGCCAGTTCGAGCTGGCGCTGAGGCAGTTGCTGGGCGAGTTCGTGGCGCGCCCGCGCTTCAAGGAGCTGTTCGGTCACCCGGCCGCGTTCCTGGCGCTGACTCTGCCCATGTGGCCCACGTGGCTGCGCGGCACGCTGCTCACGGCGGGCGTCGTGGCGCAGGCCAGCATCCTCAACTCGTTCAGTCATTACCACACGCCGCTGCTCATCTCGCTGGAACGCACCGGGGTGGCGCTGGCCATCGGTGTTCTGGTTGGCGTAGTGCTGCTGCCGATAGCTCTGCTGGCCACCCGCCTGTTGCGGGGCTGGCTGGCTGGCGCGGAGGAGGCCGAGTAGGTGGCGCGTGCGCGTTCTGGTTAGCGGTTATTACGGCTTCGGCAACCTTGGCGACGAAGCTCTGTTAGCCGGTCTGCTGGGCGGCTTGAAGGAGCAGGGGCACACGCCTGTGGTGCTGTCGGGTGACCCGAAGGCTACGGAGGAGCAGCACGGCGTGGAGGCCGTGCACAGGTTGCGCGGCTTGGCCGTGGCGTTAGCGCGGGCGGACGCGCTGGTGTCGGGCGGTGGTGGCCTCCTGCAGGACACTACCAGCCGGCGCAGCCTCGATTACTACCTGAACGTCATCCGCTTCGCCCGCCGCACCGGTAAGCGGGTGGTGGTGTACGGCCAGTCGCTGGGGCCGCTCTCTGAGGGTGGGTGTGACGCGGTGGCGCGCACGCTGCGGGGCTTGCCGGTGGCTGTGCGCGACGACCAGTCCATGCGCCTGGCCGCCGAGTTGGGCCTTAGCCCCACGCTCGTAGCGGACCCGGCTCTGCTGCTGGCGAACGCGGACGCGGAGCCGCCGCCCGAACCTGAGGAAGCGCCGGTGGTGCTGGTGCCGCGGGGCGGTCACCCGCAGCTGAACGAGGCTTTGGAGGAGTTGGCGCTGGAGCTTGTGGAGGCGGGCGTGCCGGTGGCTGGCATGGCGTTCCACCCTCGTGAGGACGACGCGCCGCTCATGCGCATGAAGCGCATGGTGCCCGAGCTGGACCTGTGGCATGAAGCGGACCCGGTGGCGGCCGTGCGGCGTTTGGAGCGCGCCCGTTACGTGGTTTCTATCCGTTTGCACGGTTGCATCCTGGCGGCGGTGGCGGGCGTGGGCTTCGCGGGCATCTCGTACGACCCGAAGGTTAAGGGGTTCCTCTCGCAAGCGTTCGCGCCGTCGTTCGAGCGGCCGGTGGATAAGCGCGCGCTGCTGGGTCTGGCGCTGGCCTCCCCGCAGGCTGAGGAGCACGCGGTGGCGCATCTGGTCAGGTTGAGCCGGGAGGGTATGGAGTGGCTGGGCGAGGCGTTGGCGCGGCGGCGGACCGCGGGCGTCTGATGTGGTGCCGGGGTGGGCGGCTCCAGTACGTCCCGCCCGGTCAGGCTGGCGGCCTGCGTGCGTGGCGATACTCCACTTGTGGCCTCATGAAACTGCGTTACGCTTGGCGCGTGCTGGCTTCTCGTGAGGATCATCGCGCCGCGCGGCGCCCTGCTGGGGCTGCGCGGTTGGTGGCGCCTGTTCTGGTTTCTGGTCGCGTGTTCTGGCGCGCGTGGGTGACCGCGCTGGCGGCGGTGGTGGTGTTGGGGTCACTGCCGGGGGCCTTGGCGCAGGCGTTGCCGAGTGCGGCTGAGGTGCGGCAGATGCAGGATCTGCTGGATCAGGGGTATTACAACTCCGCAGCGCGCCTGAACGGACCGGATCTGGTGTCGCGCTTCCCGGATAGTGGCGAGGCGCATTACTTGTACGCGCGCGCTTTGTACGTGACGAACGAGTGGGAGCGCGCGGCGTTGCATCTGCAGCGGGCGCTGGAGCTTGACGGCGAGTCGGATCCGCGTTTCGTGAACTTACAGGGCTTGATCCGGGCGGCGCAGGGCGATCCGGCGGGGGCGTTGCGGGCGCTGCAGAACGCTTTCTTACGGAGCCGGGATTACGCGTACGCGATGGATTGGGGTCGCGTGGCTTGGCAGGCGGGGCAGTACGAGGAGGCCATTCAGGCGTTCGAGGCGGCGGCGCAAACGGACCTTGGGGCGCGTGAGTTGTGGCCGTGGATCGATCAGGGGCGGTTGTTGATGTTGTTGGGGCGGTTCGAGGACGCTGCGTTGGCGTTCACGCGCGCTATCGACGTGTTCGAGGCCACTAACCCGGGTGGTTCTAGGCCGACTCCGGCTTACGTGGAGGCTTACTTCCGGTTGGGGGAGGTGTTCGAGCGGTTGGGCGATTTGGCGCGCGCTGAGGTGAATTACAGAGCCGCCCGCACCGCCGACCCTAATTACACGCCGGCGGTGCAGGCGCTTGACCGCTTGTCGCGCAGCTTCGATTGAGCTGCGCTGGTTGGTTTACTGTTCGGCCGCGCCGGCTATTGCGTAGACGACTTTGACTGTTACGTTGACGGCGAGTTCGCCGCTTTCGATGGGGCTGCTGGCGGCGCGGGCGTACTGCACGTTGGCTACGGCTTGTGGGGCGTTGTAGCTGGTTTCTTCCACGTAGATGACTTGGCCGAGGGTCACGCCGGCGTGTTGCGCTAGTTGGGTGGCGCGGGCGCGGGCGTCGGCCATGGCGGCTTCGCGGGCTTGGCTTTGCAGCGCGGCCGTGTCGGAGATGGTGAAGCTTATGCCGCCCACGTCGTTGGCGCCGGCGTCGATGGCGTCGGCGAGGAGTTGGCCGACCTGTTCGGTGTCGTCGACTGTGACTTGGAACGAGTGCTGTACGTGGTAGCGCTCGCCGGTGGGTTGGCCGTTCTGGTCGGTGAGTTGTTGGCGCCAGACGTTGAAGGAGACGGTGCGGATCTGGCGTTGTTCGATGTTGAGCGCGAGCGCGGCTTCGCGCACTTGGTTCATGGTCTGGTCGGCTTGCGCTAGGGCGTCTCTTACGTTGTCGGCTACGGCGTCGACGCCGAGGGTTACTACGGCGCGGTCGGGTTCGCCGTAGGCGGCGCCGGCGCCGCTGACGCTTATGCCGGTGGCTTGGTTCCCGAGCTGGAGTGGGTTCTGGGCTCTCACGTTGGCTGAGAGTACCAGGGCGGCGGCGGTGAGTAGGGCGGCGATCAGCCGGTAGGTGGTGGCGGGGTTGCCCGGGTGGCGGGCGGTGGTGGTGTTCACCTTCGGTACCTCCTAGGTGGTGGGGCTTACCCGCCTTGATTGTTTGCCGCTAGGCTCGTGAGTTTGTTCCTGGCTGTGTTCATGTTGGGTTAACCGCGGGGGCGCGGGGGCTGGCCTTAGCGGCTTGCGCGCGTGGGCGAGCGGTTGTTGCGAGTGGTGTGCGCGTTAGTTGACGAGTTTGGTGCGGCGGGACTGGTAGTCGAGCAGAACGTAGCGGCCGATGGTGTGGGGGGTGGTGAAGTACGCCTTGCCGCGGGTCATGGCGCTGACGCGTTGCACGAACGCTACGAGTTCGGGGTCGCGGGCGAGCATGAAGGTGTTGATCTGGATGCCGTTGCGGCGGCAACTGCCGACTTCGCGGAGGGTTTCGCCGAGTACGAGGGGGTCGAGGCCGTAGGCGTTGCGGTAGAGCTTGCCGCCGGGCAGGGTGATGGCTGACGGTTTGCCGTCGGTGATCATGACTATCTGTTTCATCTCTTTGTTTTGGCGTTTGAGGATCTTTTGAGCTAGCCGGAGCCCTTCGGCGGTGTTGGTGTGGTACGGCCCGACTTGGGCGCGGGCGAGGCGTTCGAGGGGTATCTCTTCGGCTCCGTTGTGGAAGAGCACGAACTTGACGGTGTCGGAGCGGTATTGGGTGCGGATGAGGTGCGCTAGGGCTACGGCTACTTGTTTGGCGGGGGTGAAGCGGTCTTCGCCGTAGAGGATCATGGAGTGGCTGCAGTCGAGCATGACGACGGTGGCGGCGCTGGAGTAGTGCTCGGATTGGAGGACTTGGAGGTCTTCTTCTTCGAGGGTGAGGCGGCCGTCTTGGAAGCCGTGCCGGGCTGCGTTGCTGAGGGTGCCTGCGATGTCTAGGTTGAGGGTGTCGCCGTATTCGTATTCTTTGCTTTCGCCTACGGTTTCGACGCCGGTGGTGGTGAAGTTGGTGTCGTGCGAGCCGACGCTGGAGCGGCCGGCACCGCCGAGGACGTCGCGTAGGGTGCGGTAGCCGAGGAAGTCTATGGCTTTGTCGGTGAGTTCGAAGGTGGCGTTGCCGGGGTCGGTGCTGGGCCCTTGGCCGCCGCCTGTGGCGTTGTGGGCGTTGGGTTCTTGCTCGCCGGCGGTTGCGCTTGGCTTGAGGTAGCCTTCTTCCTCTAGCCGCTTGGCGAGTTCTTTGACGGTGGCGCCTAGTTCGGTATCGAGCCAGTTGTCGGCGTCTAGCGCTTGCTCTATTAGGTTTTCGTTGATGAGTTGGTTGTTGATGAGCGCTTCGGCTATGGCGTCGTATAGGTCTTGCATGGTGGGCCGGTAGTCGGGGTCGGGTTCGTAGGGGTTGCGGTCGAAGCCTGATTGCATGAGCCGGTCTTGCAGCATCTTCATGAGGTCGGCCATGTCGAGGTCGTCGAGGCCGCCTTCGTACTTGGAGTACCTGACGCTACCCATGGGTTTCAGCGGTCCTTCCCGGTGGTGGCGGCAGTGGGCCGCTCACTCAGTTCCAGCGCCTTGCCGCGCCGCGTGCGTTCTCGGGTTCGGCCGCCACGTAGCCGCGTTCCTCGCTGCGAGCTATGAGTTTGCGGGCGTGCAGCCCTTCGAGCACGAATTCGGTGGCGGCCGCTAGTTGCTCGTGGCCGGGGCCTTCCGTTAGGGCGTCTGCGGCTTTGATGAGGCCCGGCACCTGGCGGGCGGTCTCTATGAGGGCGGTGCCGTTGGCGTCGGCTGCGAACCTGAGGTTGTTGTCGGCCTCGAAGTAGTCGACTATCTCGTCTACTACCAGGTCGGCGCCGCGGCGCATGAACACTTGGCCGATGGCGCGCCTGACTATCTCGCGGGCTACCTGTTCGGCGCCTTTCAGTTCGCCTTCGTACTCGAGTTCTATCTTGCCGGTCACGGCGGGTAGCGCTTGGTAGAGGTCGGACACGCGGGCCACGGCCTTGCCGCTGCCTTGTACGAGGGCGCGCCGTTCGGCGTTGCTGACCACGTTCTCGAGGAGGCTGATGGGCAGGCGCTGCGAGACGCCGGAGTGCTTGTCTACCCTGTTGTCGTCCCTGGCCTGGAACGCGACCTCTTCGACCGCTTCGGACACGTAACGGGGCACTTCGGTCTCGAGTTCGCGCGCTGTCCATGCTTCCTGCTCGGTGATGCTCATGCCTTCTTCGAGGGTGGCGGGGTAGTGCGTGCGGATTTCGCTGCCAACGCGGTCCTTGAGCGGCGTGATGATCTTGCCGCGCGCCGTGTAGTCCTCGGGGTTGGCGGAGAAGACGAGCATGACGTCGAGCGGTAGGCGCAGAGGGTAGCCCTTGATCTGTACGTCGCCTTCTTGCATGACGTTGAAGAGCGCTACCTGCACCTTGCCGGAGAGGTCCGGTAGTTCGTTCATGGCGAAGACGCCGCGGTTGGCGCGGGGCAGCAACCCGTAGTGAACTGCACGTTCATCGCCTAAGTTGGTGCCTAGGCGCGCGGCCTTGATGGGGTCGATGTCGCCGATGATGTCGGCCACCGTGGTGTCTGGCGTGGCTAGCTTCTCGACGTAGCGGGCGCTGCGGTGCAGCCACGCTATGCGGGTGGAATCGCCGCATTCCTCCACGATCTGTTTGCCCTCATGCGTGAGCGGGGCGAAAGGGTCGTCGTGAAGCTCGGTGCCTTCGATGTAGGGCACGTACTCGTCTAACAGGTCTGTGAGTTGGCGCAGTATGCGGGTTTTGGCCTGGCCGCGGAGGCCGAGCAGGATGAAGTTGTGCCGGCTGAGTAGGGCGTTGACCACCGAGGGCACCACAGTTTCCTGGTAGCCGAGCACGCCTGGGAAGAGTTGCTTGCCTTCTTGTAGCGCCGCCACGAGGTTGCTGCGCACCTCGTCCTTTACCGAGCGGCCCGCCAGCTGTTCCCAGCGGGAGCCGCGCAGTTCGCCAAGCGTGGTGGCCGCGGGCGCTGCACCGTGCGTGGAAGCGCCCCCGTTAGAACCCAGTAAAGCCGTGCTGGACGGCGTTGCTTGCGCTTTACGAGATGCTGCCATGAGTCATCGTAGCACCGCCTACCGCAGGGGCCATGTAACGACTTGGCCGCAGCCTAGGCAATCACGGCTCCTGCCAACGCCGCGTTCCGGAACGCTGCCCTAGGCGCAACAAGAAACTGACCCTGCGTGGGGGGCGCAGGGTCAAAGAGAGGAGATGGTGGAGGGACGAATCCCTCTACACATTGGTTCCTGGGGGGGACAGGAACCACTAGAAGGATACAACACTCGTCGCCTCCCGTCACCTCTACTGCTATCCTCGCGCATGCCGGTTGTTAACAGTGCCGAAATCATCACCGTGGGAACCGAGCTGCTGCTCGGCGAGATAGTGGATACCAACAGCGCCAGGCTGGCGAAGGACCTCGCCGCTCTAGGTGTGAACGTGTACTGGTCGCAGCGCGTGGGCGACAACAGCGGCCGCCTGGAGCAAGCGCTAACCGCGGCCCTCACCCGCACGGACCTCATAGTGCTGACCGGCGGCTTGGGGCCCACCAACGACGACCTCACCCGCGACGCGGTGGCTCACGTGGTGGGCGAGGAGCAGCGCGTGGACCCGCAGCTGGAGCGCTGGCTGCGTTCCTACTTCGAGGCGCGCGGCGCCGCCATGCCCGACTCCAACCTGCGCCAGGCGCAGGTAATAGACTCCGCCACCGTACTGCCTAACCCGATCGGCACGGCGCCCGGCTGGTTGGTCAGGAAAAGCGTGAACGGCCAGGAGCGCACCATAGTCACTCTGCCGGGCCCGCCGCGCGAGCTGGAGCGCATGTGGACACAGGAGGCGCGGCCGCGGCTCGAGTTCCCCCGCAGCCGGCTCTACGTGCGCACGTTCAAGACGCTCGGCCTAGGCGAAAGCCACGTTGCCGAGATGCTGGGCGCGCTTACGGACCAAGCCAACCCGTCGGTAGCCACCTACGCCAAGATGGACGGCGTGCACGTGCGCGTGGCCGCGAAGGGCGACGACCTGGCAGCGGCCGAGGAGCTGGCGGGGCCCACGCTGCAGCAAGTGGAGTCGCTACTGGGCGACCGCGTGTGGGGTCAGGACAACGAAGAGTTGCCCAGGCTGGTGATCGAACGGCTGGCGGCGACCGGTCAGAAGGTGGCTATAGCCGAGGGGCTGACGGGCGGCCTTGTGAGCAGCTGGTTGACGGAGGCCTGGCAACTGAACGGTAATAACGTCGGCGGCGAGAGTGTGGCTGGCAGCGTGATAGCATACGAACCGGAACTTATGCGAACGCTCGGTGTACCCGCCAACCTCCTCGAGCGGCTGCCCGCAGGGGCTGCCGAGGTCGTGGCTGCGTTGGCTGTGGCCATCAGGGCGTTCTTCAAAGCAGACTTAGGCGTTGCCATCGGTCCCTACACGCTTCCCGCCGCACAAGCAGCGGCGGTCGGGCCGGCAGCGCGAATGGAAAACCCGGACGAGGTTAAGCGCTTACCTACACAAGTAGTAATAGCCGTAGCAAGAGACGTCGGAACGACCGTGAGAACCCTAGAGTTACCCGCCTTGGGCAAATCTTGGCAACGGGAAAGAACCGCCATCTCAAGCTTGAACCTCCTCCGGTTAGAACTGCGCTGAACGCCCGCGGACCCCTGTAAGGTCCGCGTTCGTCAGGCGCGAACGGGCACGGCCCTTCAAGGCCATGCCGGAGGGCGGAGGACGGGCGTTCTATGGATAAGGATCGTCGTAAGGCGTTGGATTCTGCTGTTGCTCAGATTGAGCGGCAGTTTGGGCGTGGGTCGATTATGCGGTTGGGGTCTGAGCCTGTGGGGGTGTTGGGTTCGGGGGTTATTAGTTCGGGGTCGTTGTCGGTGGATGTGGCGTTGGGGGTGGGGGGTTTTCCGCGGGGGCGGGTGGTTGAGGTGTATGGGCCGGAGTCGGGGGGTAAGACGACTTTGGCGTTGCATGTGGTGGCGGAGGCGCAGGCGGCGGGTGGGGTGGCGGCGTTTGTGGATGCTGAGCATGCGTTGGATCCGTCGTATGCGGCTGCTCTTGGGGTGGATGTGGATGAGTTGTTGGTGTCGCAGCCGGATACGGGTGAGCAGGCGCTTGAGATTGTGGAGTTGTTGGTGCGGTCGGGGGCGGTGGATGTGGTGGTGGTGGATAGTGTTGCGGCGTTGACGCCTAGGGCTGAGATTGAGGGCGAGATGGGGGATGCGCATGTGGGGTTGCAGGCGCGTCTCATGAGCCAGGCGTTGCGTAAGTTGACGGGGGCGCTTAGTAAGTCGCGTACGACGGCGATTTTTATTAATCAGATTCGGGAGAAGATCGGTGTGTTGTATGGGAATCCGGAGACGACGCCGGGGGGGCGGGCTTTGAAGTTTTATGCGTCGGTGCGGGTGGAGGTTAGGCGTAAGGGTGATGTGAAGGTGGGGGCGGAGCGGGTGGGTAATCGGGTGCGGGTGCGGGTGACGAAGAATAAGGTGGCGCCGCCTTTTCGTGAGGCGGAGGTGGATATTGTTTTCGGGCGGGGTATTGATAAGTTGGGTGATTTGGTGGGGGTGGCTTCGGATCTTGGGGTGGTTACTAAGTCGGGGTCGTGGTTTTCGTTTGGTGAGGTTAGGTTGGGGCAGGGTAAGGAGCGGGCGGCTGAGTTTGTGGGGGCTGACCCTGGGTTGCGGGATGAGATTCGGCGTTTGGTGTTGGAGCAGTTGGGGGCAGGCACCAAGGCCGCCGGGAGCGCTAAGGCCGCTGAACTGAACGAGCTTACCGACGACAAGAATATCGAGGACGGTGCCGAGTGAACGGGACGCTAGCTCTCTTACTGGTACTGCTGCTCGGCCTGGTGGTCGGCGCGGCAGTCACTTTCTTCCTGAAACGCAGCCGCGACGCGGAGGCGCACGCCGAGGCGGAGCGCCAAGCGCAGGCACGCCTGGCCGAGGCCGAGCGCGAGGCCCGGCGCATAACCGACCAGGCGTCTACCGCTGTGGAGGCGGAGCTGACGCAGGCGCGTCAGCGCTGGCAGGAGGACGAGCGCCGCGAGCGCGCGCGGCTGAACGAGGACATAGAGCGCGAGAAGCGCAACGCGGAGCAGGAGCTGGCCCGCATTCGCAGCGAAGCGCAGCGCGAGGGCGCCGCTATCCGCGAGGGCCGCGAGGAGCTCAAGCGTGACCGCGACAAGCTCGATCAGCAGGAGGAGCGCCTCAACCGTCGCAGCGAGCAGCAGGACGTGCGGGCGCTGCGCCTGGACGAAGCGGAGGAGCGGCTGAACCAGCGCGCCACGGAGCTGAACACGCGCGACGAGGACCTGGCGGCGAAGGAAGCTGAGGTCGACGCGCGGCTGCACGAAATAGCTAAGCTCTCGCGCGAGCAGGCCGAGGAGCTCATCCTGGAACGCGTGGAGCGGGAACTGGAGCGCGAGAAGGCCGTGCGCGTGCGCGGCGCCCTGGAGCGCGCCGACAACGAGGCGCGTAAGCGTGCGCAGGACATCATTGCGCAAGCCATCCAGCGCAGCGCCAGCGAGGTCAGCGCCGCCATCAGCGTCTCGGTGGTGCCCATACCTAACGACGCCATGAAGGGCCGCATCATCGGCCGCGAGGGCCGCAACATCCGCGCCTTCGAGGCCCTTACGGGCGTGGACCTCATCATCGACGACACCCCGGAAGCCGTGCTGCTCTCGAGCTTCAACCCCATGCGCCGCGAGGTGGCGCAGCTGGCGCTGACCGAGCTGGTGACCGACGGCCGCATTCACCCCGCGCGCATTGAGGAAGTGGTGCATAAGGCGCAGCAGGAGATGCAGAACTACATCCGCGACCGCGGCGACGAGGCTGCGCTGGAAGCTAACGTGGTGGGCCTCAAGCCGGGCCTCATCCAGCTGCTGGGGCGCATGCAGTTCCGCACCAGTTACGGGCAGAACATCCTCAAGCACTCGGTGCAGGTGGCGCACCTCAGCGGCATCATCGCCGCCGAGCTGGGCCTTGACGAAGCCATGGCGCGCCGCGCGGGGCTGCTGCACGACATCGGTAAGTCGATCGACCGCGAGATAGAGGGCACGCACACCGAGATCGGCGCTAACCTGGGCCGCCGTTTCGGCGAACCGAAGGAGGTGGTGGACGCCATAGCGCACCACCACGACCTGGATCTCTCCGAGACCCTCTTCCCTATCATCGTGAACGCCGCGGACGCCATCAGCGCCGCCCGACCGGGCGCGCGCCGCGAGACGCTGGAGAGTTACATCAAGCGCCTGGAGGGGCTCGAGACCATAGCCACCAGCTTCCCGGGCGTGGACAGCGCCTTCGCTATCCAGGCGGGTCGCGAGGTGCGCATCATCGTGCAGCCTGAGAAGGTGAACGACGCCTCCGCTGTGCTGCTGGCGCGCGACATAGCCAACCGCATAGAGCAAGACATGGAGTACCCGGGCCAGGTGCAGGTGACGGTGGTGCGCGAGTCGCGCGCCGTGGAGTACGCGCGCTGAGCTTGCGCTAGCACCTATACCTACCGGTGCGTGTGGGCGCCGGGCGGAGTCCGCTGTACGGGACACCCGCCCGGCGCCGTTCGTTTCGGGGCACCTCCGGTATACTCACGCGGGGCGCCCCGGTACGGCTGAACCGGTTAGCCTCACCAGGTTCCTGCGGCCCCGCCGCAGCCGAAAATATTGCGCAGCCGTGCGAGGTGCAGCAGAATGTCCAGCTCTAACGAAGCCACTCCGCCGATAGTGGATCACTATCGACTACCCGGCGGTTGTGCCCACTCATGAACATCGGCGACAAGATCAAGATCTTCTGCGGCAGCGCCAACCCGGAACTGGCCCAGACCGTGGCCGAGCAACTGGGAATGAAGTTGGCGAACGGTTCGGTCTCTAAGTTCCCTGACGGCGAGACCCGCATCCGGATAGACGAGAGCGTGCGTGGGGCGGACTGCTACATCATTCAGAGCACCTGCGCGCCCGTGAACGACACGCTCATGGAGCTGCTGGTGCTCATCGACGCGCTGAGGCGCGCCTCGGCGTGGCGCATCAACGCAGTTATCCCCTACTTCGGGTACTCGCGGCAGGACAAGAAGATGCAGGCGCGCGAGCCCATCACCGCCAAGTTGGTGGCCAACCTGCTGGAAACTGCCGGCGCCGACCGCGTGATAACCATCGACCTTCACGCCGGCCAGATCCAGGGCTTCTTCGACGTGCCCGTGGATCACCTCACCGCGCTCGACATCCTGGGTGATTACCTGAAGACCACTGACCTCACGGATTCCGTGGTGGTGTCGCCGGACGTGGGCCGCGCTATCGAGGCGCGCCGCCTGGCTAACTACCTGAACCTGCCGCTGGTGATGCTGTACAAGCGCCGCACGAGCCCTACCGACACTGAGGTCACGCACGTGATCGGTGAGGTGGACGGCAAGCGCCCCATAATGCTGGACGACATGATCAGCACCGCCGGCACCATGCGCCGCGGTATAGACGCCCTGATCAAGCTGGGCGCGGTGCCAGAAGTCCGGGTGGGCGCCACGCACGCCGTGTTCACCCCGCCGGCGCTGGAGCGGCTCACGCACGACGCCATCAGCTCCATCCTCGTTACCGACACGATCCCGCTGAAGGAGAACAACGGCAAGATCGAGGTGCTGAGCGTGGCGCCGCTGCTGGCTAAGGCCATTCGCAACGTGCACGACAGCGCTTCCGTCAGTTCGCTGTTCAGCACCGGGTCGTAACGGTTCGGCCCGTGAGGTTCGGCACGTGAGGTTCTACCCGGTAGCCGCGGCTTTTCTCGTGCCTAGTACCACTGTCACGCGGCATTCGTGATCGACCTGTAAGAATCTCGTAAGAGGGAGTCCGTATCCTTAGGTCGTGGATACGAGGTAACTCTCCCATTACCTCCCCCCATCCTCTTCCGAATGGAACCCCGCGCCTCCCACGCGGGGTTCAAACATTTAA
>Ga0172382_10010561_pt1 | contig 12354 bp, 13 predicted proteins | sample Leawel138RmetaG_FD_122245 | JGI IMG/M metagenome (GOLD analysis project Ga0172382, IMG submission 122245) | Leachate microbial communities from a municipal landfill in Southern Ontario, Canada - Leachate well 138R metaG | ecosystem: Engineered > Solid waste > Landfill > Unclassified | place...
ATATCTTTTTTCCATCATATCTTTTTTCCATCATATCTTTTTTCCATCATATCTTTTTTCCATCATATCTTTTTTCCATCATATCTTTTTTCCATCATATCTTTTTTCCATCATATCTTTTTATCCATCTTTTATAAATTTCTTATTCTTTTGGTGTTTTTTAGATTTTTTTCGATACGCTTCGAAAAAACATCCCGGAAAGCGCGATTCCGCCTTCCGGGTAAAATGTTGGGGGGGGAGATGTCCTACCCGAACTGGGCAAGGCGGATGCCTTCGTCTTGGAACTCTTTTCTCTTCTTCTTTTTCGGCGCAGGCTTGTCCCCGATCCCCATATTCGACTTCGGGTCTTTGAGTGCTCTTCTGAACTCTCTCTGATCTTCCATCTTCTCTCCCACTCTTGCCGGACAATGCCCGAGCATCGTCTTTTCACCCATAATGCCTCCCTTTTTTAATTTTCCCAACTTTCCGCCAACATTAAAAAGTCTCTCAAAAAATCCGCCCACAGTCAATATTCCGCCCGAATCCCGGAGCTTGATATATCAGACGTAAGTACGGACGTAAGTACGTACGTACTTACGTCCCGACAAACTTCAAGAAGATATGGGATTCTGAACGGCCGGCATACACGATTCGGAATAAAAAGATTGTTCTTTGCGATTATTTGTTCTTGCCAGCCAACTGCCCGCAAGCCGCATGGATGTCAGCGCCGTAGCTTTTTCTGATTGTCGCATCGACGCCCGCCCTTTCAAGAATCTTTCTGAATTTCATCACTTTTTCCCTGCTCGAAGGCCGGAAATTTCCGGTCGGATTATAGGGAATGAGATTGACCATATAAAGAGGTTTTTTCATTATCTTGGAAAGCTCTATGGCATTATTCTGCGAATCATTGACCCCGTCGATCAACAGATACTCGAACATCACTTTCCTGTTTTTCCTGGCGATATATTTATCCGCCGCTTTCAAGAGCTTTTCTATGCCGTATCTTCTGTTCACAGGCATCAATTCCGACCTCAGCTCGTCATCGGGAGCATGGAGGGATATCGCCAGATTGACCTGCTCTTTCTCTTCCGCCAGCTTCTCGATTCCGGGAATTATCCCCGCGGTGGAAATCGAAATGTTTCTCGCTCCGAGGCCGATAAAATTTTCATCGTTCAAAATATGCACGGCTTTCATAACCTCTCCATAATTCAGAAAAGGCTCGCCCATCCCCATAAAAATCACATTGGTTATTTTTTCCTCTTTGCCGAAGCTGTTTTTCAGATAACGGGCGAAAAACAAGAACTGATCGATCATTTCATCGCTCTTGAGGTTTCTCCTGAATCCCATCTTTCCCGTCGCGCAAAAAGCGCAGGCGCCGGCGCAACCGACCTGGGAGGAAACACAGAGGGAATTCCGGCCGTCCTTGTTCCTGATAAGAACCGCTTCAATCTTTTCTCCGTCGCTCAGATTTATCAGGGCTTTATATGTCCGCCCGTCTTTGGAGGCAAAAATCTCGCCGTCAATCTCCAAGGAACATTTTTCTTTCAGCTCTTCTTTGAGCTCTTTGGAAATATTGGTCGCATCGTCCCAATCGGAAATGAAGTTTCTAAAGACAGCCCGGCGCATCTGCTTAAATCTGAATCCGGGCTCGTCTTTTAAAATTTTTTTCAATCTTTTTAAGTCCATATTAAATCCTCGTGTTCTAAAAATCGATAATTTTTTCTTCTCCGCTTTCTTTTTCGGTATAAAACATAGCTACATCAGGTTCAGCTCCATCAATAGTAATTTCATAATATGATTGTGGATAGAGCTTGCTTTTTTTGGTTCCGGGAAGCGAATAATACCTTACTCCGTCTTTCTCTTCATAGAATTTAACTTCTATATGTCCGCTGAATATCGCTTCTGCGTTATATTTTTCCAAAACACCCCGCAAAACCTCAGCGTTGTCGATCGAAAGCTTCATACGTCCTTCTTCTCCCGGCATATCGCGATCAAAAGCGGCCTGATGCATAAAAACAAAAACCCGCTTGTCCGTCTTAAGGCTTTCTTCCAGCCAGATAAGGATATTCTCGGGCAGATGGCCTTGCAAATAATGTTTGCCGGGAATTATATCATTCCCTTCAGCATCATAATTGGCATCCAAAAAAATCAAGCGATAGTCTCCTTTATCGACAATGTAATTCAGATCATCGGCCTGCATAACCTCTTTGAATTGATCCTTGGTGACACTGCGCAACTCATGGTTCCCTATCAACGCATATACGGGCAGGCCGATTTTTTTCATCTCCTCCATAGCCAGCTCCAGCCCCATAATTCCGACAAAATCTTCATCATTAGTCCCTTCGATGATATCCCCCAGGTGGATCAAGATTTCCGGTTCGAACTTTTCCATCTGCCGGTTGAACTTATTAAAAACATCTACGTCTTTTTCATTCAAGATTCTGGGAGCATCGTCCGCCTTATTATTCCGATCTATCCGATTCGGATGGATGTGGGTATCCGTAATAAGGCCGATTTTCAAAACTTGGCCGGTAATGATTTTCCTTTCCCATTCGGGCTTCAGGATCGGCAAAGGAAAAAATCCCCTATGCTCATAATCGCGCGTGTCATATTTATGAAAATACCAAAAAGAACCGCCGGATAAAATTCCGAATAAAGCTATCGTACTCAATATTATTTTCCTGCTTTTAGGCATGCATATGCTCTTATATTGATTGCCCGGTTCCTATTTTAACATAAAAATCCTATGAATATAAGTCAAAAAACACCTTTTGGAAAGGCGTTTTTTGGTCGATATCTGTTATAAAATCATTTTATGAAATCAGCTTGTTAAGCCATCCGAAAAGGCTGAATCCCTCTTGCGCATCTTCCAATAATGTCTCCACTTCCTGGCTGGTCCTTTCCAAAACCCTGATCTGCTCGGCCAGCTGGTTTTGGACTCCCTCGTCGGAAATCTCTGTTCGGATCCGATTGAGCTCGCGGATCTGTTCCCTGTTTTGCGCCAATAGTTTCTCAGCGTCCTTTATCTCTCCGTAATTAGGTCCGAAAAAGAACTTTGAAACAGCTCCTCTGTTTTCGATCTTCTTGATATTTTCTTCCAAAGCGTTCTGGCTCTGATTCTGATTCTGGGCGATAACCTTCACTTGCTGTCCGATTCCTCCCTCCCTATCGGCCACTTGAAGCATCTCTTTGACAGCCTTAGCTACATCGCTTTTCCTTTGTTCCGACCTATCGGCTCCGGTTCCCGATTTAACCTCATTTTTTTCCTGGGTCTTGATCTGGGATTCTTCTCCCTGATTCATAACCCTGTTCTGTTCCTGCGTCTGAACGGCATCTTCCGGCTGATTTTCCTGGACTTGCGCCTGGTTCATAACTCTGTTTTGCTCTTGATTCTGGATCGGAGTTTCCGAAACTTGAGTTCCGGCCTGACCCAGCTTAACCCCTTGGCCCGATCCGTTTTTGGCCGCTTGCGCTTGCAATACGGCGCTAAAAATGAATATCAGGCTCTGGTCGCTCCGAAATCGGAAAGAATCATATCTTTCGCTCCCCCTTTGTAAACCGCCGAATTGGAGCTGTTAAAAGATCCGATTCCATCCTTTTCTCCCGCTTCGGGAAGAAACATCGCCCGGAAATCATTGTCCCAATCGCCTTCCGTAGCAAGAGGAAAAATCTCCACTCTCTCTTTCTCTTTCTGGAATATGGAAGCTTTGGTGCTTGAGCCGGCAAGCATGGAAAATAAAAAAGCCGCAATCATAAAAATTGCTGCGAACTTTTTTCCCAACTTATTTTTCATCAAATATGCCTCTTTATATTTGCGTTTTTTCGGCATCCCAACATACCGTCGGAAATACTTGCCAGACGGTCGATTTATTTTTTTATTTTATATTTTTATCGCTTTTCGATTTTTATTGTACCATAAAAAAAGCAGATCCGGTACCCCCATTTCAATCATTATTTTTTTATCAAATGCTCATAAATCCGTCATTGCGATCCGCTCGCAATGACAAAAAATAGATTAAAATAAATATTCTCCGCACATTGCAAGGGCGTTTCCAAATTTTAGCTTTTGAGCGTTAAGAAGTGACGTTTTTTAAATGTCATCCTGAGCGTAGCGAAGGATCTCATTTATAGATAGAGATTCTTCACTTCGTTCAGAATGACATGTGCGGGCGGATCCTCACATGATTTAATCTTGAATTATTTATCACATTATCCGCGACAACCGAGGCGCGATAAGATCAGGCTGAATGATTTGAAATTTCAGTAAAATGGAGCAAGGCGGAATATGAAATTTTAAAGAATGAAGCCTGATCTTATCGCCGAGATTGTCAGGATGCGGTTTCTTTTTGCCTATTTTCTTTGGCGGCAAAGAAAATAGGCTGGATCCCTGCCTGCTCGCCTAGGCGGATCCCTCGCAATAACAACAAACAGCTTAAAACAAATATTCTCCTCGCATCGATCGATAATCCGCACCGATCCAAAAACGTTACATAATTCCACGACCGTTAAATTATGTAACCTTTTTGAAGTGCCTGGAATCTCTTCTATCTTAAAAAAATTAAAAAAAGAGTTAAAAAGGTTGTCATTCGGACGCACGTGCTATATTTGACAACTTTTTAAATCGGAAGAAATCCTCAGATCGGCGGATATTTTAAACACTCAAAATATTGTCAGTTTTGTCGCACGTGGACAATTTGGACACTGATGGAACATGCTCGTGAAATTATTCATAATGTTTGAATAAGCAGAAAAAAATAAGTGTCAGTTTTGTCGCACGTGGACAATTTGGACACTGATGGAATTATTGTTATTGGTTTTTTAAAAAACCTATTTAAATTTTTAGACTTTATCAAAAACAAAAAACATAGTATGATATATTATGTTAACAATTAACTGCTCGGCGGAAGATCTTAAAAAAAATTCCGGCCTAGCGCAAAAAGTATGGAGAAAAATCAAATTTACAAATGCGAAATATGCAAAAACATAGTCGAGCTTATTTATGCCGGAGGAGGAGATCTGGTCTGTTGCGGAAAGCCGATGGATCTGCTTGAGGCCAAGACCTCGGACGAAGGGATGGAAAAGCACGTTCCCGTAATAGAGAAAACTGAAAAGGGAATACTTGTAAGGATCGGAGATGTTCCCCATCCGATGACTCCGGAACACCATATCGAATGGATACAAGCCATCACCAAAGACGGCAAAGCCTACCGCAAATATCTCGATCCCGCCGGCGCCCCGGAAGCGGAATTCTGCCTGAGCGAAGAAGATATCGAATCGGTAAGGGAATACTGCAACATCCACGGACTTTGGAAGAAATAATCCGCCATTTGAAAAAAGGATTAAAAAGTTGTCATCCTGACGCACGTGCTATATTTGACAACTTTTTAAATCGGAAGAAATTCTCAGATCGGCGGATATTTTAAACACTCAAAATATTGTCAGTTTTGTCGCACGTGGACAATTTGGACACTTTTTAGCCGGCTTTTAAAAAAATTGATAGCCTGGCTTGGAATATCGGTAAATCATCAGCTACTGTCACTTTTTTTTCTCGAAAACGCAAAAAAACAGGGACAAGCCCTGCCTTTATGCAAAGTAGATTTTACTCTACTATGTATCTATTATATCACATTTGGAACAAAAAGTCAAACTGGCTTGTTCCTTTTTGAATTTCATTTTTCACAAAAAAAATCCGCTTTTATCTTTTAAACTTCAAGGAATGATATTTATCCTTATGATCTTATCGTCCCCGGACTTAGGGTCGCCCCGTCCGTCCGTGTTGTTGGTAAGTATATACAAACTTCCGTCCGCTCCCGCTGAAACAGCGCGAAGCCTTCCAAATTCTTTGCTGAAATGTTCTTCTAGCCGATTTTCATCAATCTTGTATTCATAAAGAGTCTCGCCCCGGAGGCCGGCAAAAAATATGCTTCCGCCGAAATAAGCCGAACCGCTCGGCGCCCAAGTGGTGCTGGATCCGGAATGGATGACAGGATTTTCCATCCCCTCCCGGGTCTCGTCTCCTTGGATGACCGGCCAGCCGTAGTTGGCGCCTTTCTCGATCAGATTGAGCTCGTCATAACCAGAGAGGACTCCCGACCGGCCATGCTCGGTCGCCCAAAGACGCCCTTCGCCATCCCAAGAAATTCCCTGGACGTTCCTATGGCCGTAAGAATAAACGGCATTTCCGAAAGGGTTGTCTCCGGGGATGCTTCCGTCTTTCATTATCCTGAGAATTTTCCCGGCCAGCGATTTCGTGTCTTGAGCCAGATTCTCCCGCCCCGCGTCTCCGGTAGAGATATACAAAAATCCGTCCGGCCCGAAAGCGATCCTGCCCCCGTCATGATATATGGCGCCGGGAATGTCCGCTATTATTTCCGTCCTTTCCGACAAAAAATTATTTCCCGGATCAAAAACATACCTCTCCACCCTGTTGGAAAACCCTCCGCCTTGCGCGGTTGTCATATAGAGATACAGGTATTTATTATTCTCGAAATCCGGATCAAGCGCCATACCCAAAAGTCCCCCTTCTCCCCTGTGAGCCACTCCGGAAATCAGAATCTTTTCTCTTGAATCAGGCCTTATCCTCACCAGATTTCCCGGCCTTTCGGTGATTAACAAACTTTTGTCAGGCAGAAAAACCATCTCCCAGGGAATGTCCAGGTCTTGGGCGATAATTTCCGCCGGCGCCCTTTCGCCATCCCGCTCTGCCGGAAATACGCTTTCCTCCGCAGTCTCTTCTTGAGAAATATCTTCAGGCGGAAAAACATCCCTATCTGCAGGATCGCTCTTTTCCTTTGAAAGATAAGAATAAAGTCCGATTGCCAGAATCGATACGACGGCCGCGGAGATATAAAGCTTGTTCATAATTTAAAAAAAATTAATTATTATTTAAAATTCTAACAGATTTCGCATCTTCGCACAAAATAAAGCGAAGAACCGGATTAAGTTTTCTTTTCCAAAAATGTCGGATTGATGTAATATAAAAACAGACTAGCCATAAAAGCCGATGAAAAAAACAGCATATTTGGCATCATTTATCTTTTTATCCGCAATGCTTGCGGCGGTTTTATCCATCATTTTATCAGCGGACAAAAATAGCGCAAAAGAGGAAGAAAAACATTCTGATCTTTTGATAGTCGAGACGGAGGAAAGTCTGTTTGAAAACGAGCCGGAAGCTGAAGGCGCAGAAAAATCAGAACTGCTTCTCCCCGATCTTCAAATAGAAAAATTAAAAGACGTTTACATAGAAATCGGATCCGATGGCAAAAAATTCCTGCGTTTTCCCGGAACATTCGCCAACAGAGGAGACGGGCCTTTGGAACTAGAAGGAACCCGCGCGATCGATATCCAAAAAGTAAGAGCGATGCAGAACATATACAAAAAAGACAAGACGATGGAAAAAAGATTCGTAGGAGATTTCGTCTTCCATCCCGATCACAATCATTGGCACTTTGAGAACTTCGTGGAATTCGGAATCTATGCTTTAAAAAACGATTCGGAACCGGATCAAAAGCTGGCCGGAACCGGAAAGCTGACTTTTTGCATCCATGACTACGCGCCCCTACCCGAAAACTTGCCCGGAAAGCCGGACAAAGCGGTTTATCCGTGGTGCGACAATTATGCGGACATCCAGGGAATCTCCGTCGGATGGGCGGATACTTATGTGGCTGAGATTCCCGGACAAGAAATAGACATTACCGGAATTCCGGATGGGAAGTACGCTTTCCGCGCCTCCATCGATCCGGAAAACCTGATAATGGAAAAAGTGGAAGACAATAATTTTTCCTTTTCCCTGATAGAAATTTCAGGAAATAACGCGCGCATCATATCCGATCCTCCGCTTTAAGATCATCCGCAAATACCCAGAAGGCAGGGATCGATCCAGTCCGCTGTTTTTTCCTCCGAGTCCACATATCCTTTGATATTGATGTTTTCCCCCTTATGTATGCCCAGATGCAGATGCTTGCGCGCTCCGTCCGTTTCCGCGCTTTTGTTATCACCCAGGTTTCCGACAATTTCTCCCGCTTTTATCTCATCCCCTTTTTCAAATCCTATGCTTCCCGGATCCATATGCCCGTAAATGATCGTAGCCGCTTTTCCGTCAATTTCACATTTCTGGACCGCTACTCCTCCATAGCCTGAAGCGATTTTTTTTAGCGCCAGAATTCCTGAACACACGGCCTTGATCGGAACCTCGGCTTCGATCTCTTTTTCAAAAACTTCAAAATCCGCTCCCGTATGAAAACCGCGGAACTTATCATCTTTTACCGGAGAGGTCTCCGGCGACACGAACATTCCAAAAGTCTTTTTCGTTATCCTTTTTTGGGCGTTATCCATGGGAGCTGAGAGGTTGCCGTTTTCCCGGGGCGCGGAATTCTTTTCATTCTCAGCCTCCGAAGTTTCCGATTCTGCATCTTTATCCTGATTACCCGGACTTTTTTCGGAAAAATAAGCCGGATTCTCCCCATCTGAGGAATAATCCGCGCTGCTTGAATTCAAATGGTAAAACGCTCCGAAAACCGGAAGCGAAACGAAAATTGAAAAAAGCATTAATTTTAGATTGGACATTTTTAAATGAATAAAGAAAACGCGCAATTTATTCTAGCAGAAAATAAGAGTAACGTAAATATATTGCAGACAAAAAATTATGATAAGGTTTTTGTAAAAAATAACATGCAACTGGCGCATAAAACTGTCAACTTATACCTGCAAAGACTTTTATATCACCTTAAAATCGACCAATGCGGTCGAGACATGCTTGGAAAAAACATCCAGAAATTCCAATTCCTGCGAATCCATGCTCTCCCTATCGTCAAATCCCAGATACAGAAATCCCCGGCATGAGCCATTTTTTAAAAGAGGCAGAGCCACGAAATAGCTCATTTTCAGATTATCATCGAAGCAGTCGGCTCTGTTAAAACTGCAGGGACCGTTCAGCCTTTTGCACTCATCGATCAGTTTGCCTATGAAGCCGGCACTCCCGACCGACAGCATCTGGAGCTTCCCGCGATTCTCCTTGCTTATGCCGAGGCTTGACAGAAGATTGAAGTGGTTTTTTCCGACGATGACATAAACCATCCCGATCTTTGCCCGGGAAATATTGATGGCCGAGTTGAGGATATAATCAAGCACCTCTTGCTTGTTTTTCTTATCCTTGAAACTTTCTTCCAGTTCCAAAAGGATGGATATCTTGCGATTTATTATTCCCATATACTCGTATGATTCCTTCATTCTCATTTCCATCCTTTTTTGCAGTTCGGCTTGCGCTTCGGCCAGCTTCTTTTCCGCAATCTTCCTATCCGTTATATCCTTCCCATAAATATTTACATACCCTTCCGTAAAGCTGGGGGCGAACTCCAGATTAAATATGTTTCCGCACCTGCAAGCAAGTTCCATCTTGAATTTTCCGCCATTCCTTATGACATCCGCGACTTTGGACGATAAAGGCTCAGGGATAAGTTTTTTTTCTTTCCAGCCGAAATGGGAAAGCATCGTCCTGGCCGGCTTGTTGGCATATTGGACCCTCCCATCCCTAAAAATACGCATGATCGGATTGGGATTTTCTTCGGGGAACTGCGCCAAACTGCGAATTTTTTTCTCAGCCTTTCTGCGCTCCGAAATATCCCTGATTATCGACACCATGGCTTCCGCTCCTTCATAAATGATCTTCATGCCCCGGACTTCCACGGGAACAATCTTTCCATCGGATCGCAAAATTTCTATCTCCGCCCGCGGAGCCTCTTTCCATCGCCCGCTAAAAATATTCTTGATCCTTTCCCTGACCATACTCTTATATTCAGACGAAATAAAATCGATCAGTTTCCGGCCTGCCAAGCCTTCACCATCTTTCATGCCAAAAAGCTTGTTTGCCATATCGTTGGCGAAAATTATATCGCCCTTTCTTTGCACCAATATGGAATCGGGAGAAAACTCCACCAGAGACTTATAGCGCTCTTCGCTCGCTTTGAGGCTCGAAAATAAGAATTTATAAGGCTTGTCCATCCCTATTTCAAAGAATGCCTTATAAAGAAGAAGGAAGGAAATAAACCTGAAAATATGACCGATGACATTGGAAAAATCGTAAACGCCGATATAATGGGTAAAAGACATTTCCGAAAAAATTTTCATTATGAGAGCGAGAGAGAGAAGATTTCCCATTTCCCTGTCAAATCTGTCCTTCTTTTTGAAAAGAATGGCCAGAGAAACAGAGAATAAGAAAGAAATTATGTATTCGCTGTATATCTTGAACGAAGTTATGCCGGCTCCCTCGACATAAGCTTCGGGAAAGATATCCAGATAAAAAATAGACAGGAAAATCGCCAATGCGATAATGGCGTAAATATAAAATATTTCGTATGACTTTTTGATTATAAAAGAAGTTTTTTCCTTGTGCTCCCCGGCCAGGATCAAGAAAGCGCCCAAGAAAGAAAAAGCCTCCAGATATCTGGCTGCTATCCAAAGCTGGATCGGAAGATTGGCATTATCGGTAGGAAAAATATTCAATCCCTTGTAGCTCAAAGTGTGGACCAGATCCAGGCTCCCGATGAAAAAATAGCTCACTCCGATAAAAAAAAGAAAGGCGTTGTCGGCATATTTGCGGGAAGACCAGGAAATTATGAAGATTCCGAACGAAATTATGATCGTAAAGAGTTCCACAAGAGTATGGAAGAGCAAAAAGCTGTAAAGGCTGGCGACAAACATCGTCAAAGAGCCGATGATGATGACCAAGGGGAAAAGACTTTCTCTGTATAGGCTCCTTCTCTTTGGCATATTTTAGAATTATCGAACTAAGACCCGAATTACTGTTTAGCATACTCTAGGCCATTTGGCGCCGGTTGTCAACGATTCTGCAGATAAAAAAAAGAGCCTATTGAGGCTCTTGAGATTTTGGCGGCCGGAACATGGTCATCGGATCGCGCCGAAAGATTTGTCGCTTTTTTTGAATTCGTCGAACGGAAAACTTTTTGGCAGGCTAAGGTGGTTTACCCCCAGGCAGACCATCTTCCATCCGTTTTTTCTGAATTCCACCCAGAAGTCGCTCACTACGCTGCTGTAGTTGTTGTAAAACCCGGAATAATCCGGATTTTGAATCAGCTCCCTGAAATGCTCGAGGCATCTGGAGACAGCCTCTTGCCCGCTTCCATGGTTTCCGGCGACAATGATGTCTCTTCTCAACAGACTCACCGCATTGCTTATCCTGAAAAGAGAATCGGGATCGGAGGGTAAAATCCTGAAATCCTTGAGAGACTTGAATTTTATGATCGTGTCATAATCCCCGAATATTCCTCTGGCTTTTCCCGACATATTGAAATAAACGGAGATCGATCCGGGAATCCTTTCAAATTTCACGAAAGAAATGTTGTTCTTTATCTTTTCCTTCTCCTCTGCGATCTGCAAGGCCAGCCCCAGATCCCTCTCGTCTATGCCGTATTTTTCCTTGAACATTTTCCGGCATTCATTGATCCTGCTTCGGAAAAATCCGCCAAAAATCCCCAGCCTCTCAAAAAAGATATACCATCGGCATCTTCTTAAATTTTCCATATATCTACCTCCTCTTTTTTTGAAATTTTCAAAAAACTCGCTTACCGATATGATATACCAAAAATACAAATAATCAATCTTTCGCCCCTCGAAAAATCAAGCTCGCCACGGCGGAAGGAAGGAAAAGATATATTAAAATGACATTTTAAATCAAAGCGCGTTTCGGCAAAGAGCCGAAAGAGACAGACCCGAAGGAATAATCGGAATAATCTTTCCCTATTTCTTAAGCGGATACACGGTAATATTATTTTTTCGTCCCTTTCGAAGTGCTGTCAATGAGGAAATACATAGTCCATTCAAGGAGATAGCCGACCATCAAATAAATTATTATGGCAAAAATCGTGCTCAGCTCCAGGATGATCCCTCCCTCCAGACGAGGAGTCGTAAATATCCCCCTGAACGGACTCAGGAGCGAATCGGTCGTTCCGTAAATCCAGTCCGCAAAAGGCGCGGAGGGATTGGCTCCGAAAAGCTTCATTATGAATCTCAATCCCAAAAGTCCTACCGTGACATTGATCACAAGATCAATAATGGCGTTGACCATCTTGAATTTGCTCATATTATTAAAATTAATGATTAGCTAAGCCCTTAATATTCTCCGAAAAGAAAATCCGGTATTTTTTTATGCTTATAATATACACTATTTCGACAAAAACACAAAAACAGGGACAAGCCCTGCCTTTATGTGATAGTAGAAATAAATCTACTACATATATATTATAGCATACTATCGGATAAAAGTCAAACAAAAAAATTAAACGTTCCATATGGAACGTTCGCCGAATCATCCGATCTTGTCATTGCGAGCCTGCGAAGCAATCTCAAATACATAAACAT
>Ga0172382_10010562_pt1 | contig 12353 bp, 5 predicted proteins | sample Leawel138RmetaG_FD_122245 | JGI IMG/M metagenome (GOLD analysis project Ga0172382, IMG submission 122245) | Leachate microbial communities from a municipal landfill in Southern Ontario, Canada - Leachate well 138R metaG | ecosystem: Engineered > Solid waste > Landfill > Unclassified | place...
TCATTACCCATCACTGATTACGGCTCTTATCTTAATACCGCTATTTTTCCGGTTCTTTCTACTTTTTTACCTGTATTGTCATTTACTTTTATTTTGTAAAAATATACTCCGTTAGCTGCTGTTCTTCCTCTTCTGTCTTTTAAATCCCACATGTATTCATATACTCCGGCTGCTCCAGCACCTGGAATATTTGAACCATATATTTTTCTGCCACTTGTATCATAAATATCAAGTATTACATTAGCGGTAGTGTTGCTTGTTATTTCATACTTTATCACTGCATAATCTGAAGCTGGATTTGGATATGCTGCCATGCTTCCAACACCAAGCGGTCCCGGCGCACGGAAAATTCCTGTAAATTTCCCTATGTTTCCTACTCCATCTTCGGTTATTAATTCAATATCAGTTAATCCTGCGGAAAGATTAATAAAATAACTTTCATCAATTTTCATTCCATCTTCATTTACAACAGATGGAGCTTTTCTTCCGTTAATAATAACATCTTTAACTGTAAATCCAGTTGAGTCATTAATTTCAAACTCAGGATTTTCATACTGTTTCTGTGTCATTTTTACTCTCGCGGAAAGTTTATCCCTGAGAAGTGCAAATCTTTTTGAGTTTTCTATTTCAACATTCATTCCATTTGAAACTTTTGAAATAAATTTCCATCCATTTTCTCCATCTTTTACAAAAAGTGCGATTTTTTCAGGCAACTCATTGTTTTCTACAGCCAGATTGATTTTAGAATCTGTAGTTCCTGTTACAGCTTCATATTCAAATGAATAGAGCTCAAGTTCTTCAACTTCTGCACTGTATGAAGGCGCTCTGTTTGATTCTCCTTTTTCTGAGTTGTTATAAAAAATCATTGCAGGTGAATCTGATTTTCCGCTCAAATTTAAAAATCCGTCTGCAAGCAATATCGGCGCTCTGTTTATATATCCATAATCCATGAATATTCCAGAGTTAAGTGTTGAAAGAGTTACGTTGTCTGTTCCCTCTGCACTGATTGATACCATTCCAAGCAGATTTGTATTTAATTTATAGGCTGCAAACCAAGTATGTTCACCATTATCTCCATTATTGGTTTTAACAGGATTTAAATTTACTACTCCGCCACCTCTCTGTTTAATTTTAACTGAGAGGTCTGGCATATCATTTGAATGAGATGCTATAATAAAAATTTCATTATTTGCAGCTGGATTTTTAAAAGCTACAAAACTGAAATCTTTTGATTCTGTTCTGAAAGAATAATATTGAGGATTTTCAATAAAGTTGTTACTTTCATCTGTTATTCCAGAACTAATGTTTATTGTATAATATGAATTATTTGCAAATGGTATTACAGGTGTAATATTTAAAACAAATCTGTTTCTGCCACTTATTGTTTCAAATCCATAATTATAACTGTATTCTACTGTTGAAAAAGCAGGTATTATATGAGATTCTCCCGGATATATTCTAACATAATCTTCAAGCCTTGATAAAACATTATTGTTGAGTTTCTCTGAAAATACAAGCTTGACACCTGATTTTATTCCATAATCTGTCATCGCGCTCAACGGCGAAGATTCGGAAGCTATCAATGCTGGTTTTTCATTGTCATTTTTTGTTTTAAATTCAAAAACATAATCATCTACTGGTGAATCTTCAAAAACATTGTTGTTGTTTCCATCAAGATTTTTTCCAAACTCATTTTTAATCGAAGATATCAATATAACTCTATAATTAGTATTGTGTTTCAGAGCTGATTTTGGACTTAAAATTATTATTTTATCTTCATTAAGATAACTTACATCGGCAGGAACAAGTGCTCCTGAATTTTTTTCTGACATCATAATTGAATTCCCTGAGCCATAACCAACTGTGGTTCTGTCAATTGTGTGACTCATAAAAATGGAAATTTTTGCATTTGTTTCAACGCTTTCTTTTTTATTATAAGGATTGGTCTGAATTACTGAAAGATACTGTCTTCCGTCAGATGTAACTATTTCGTGTATATAATTATCTACCGGGTCGTTTTCCATAACTTCATTTTTATTTCCATCAAGTGTATTTCCTGCTTTATCTCTAATGTTTCCAGATAATACAAATGTGTATTTTGAATTATAATCAAGTAGTCTGTCAAAGGTTACAAGCAATACTGTGTTATTACTTTCCCATGTGTATGTTGCAGGCCACTTTTCAATTGAATTATATTTTCTGAAATTAACATAACTGTCAATGTTTGCAAAAAAGTGGTCAGAATCCATGTCAAAATCAGAAGTAAAATGAATTTTAAGATGTGTTCTTCTGTCTGGCTGTGTAACATCACTGTATAACTCTTCAACATGTGATACTGTAGGTGGTGATGGTCGTTTTGTTGTGAATGTAAACTCGAATTCTCCACCATCTAAGAAATTTTCATCAGGTAAATCAACATCTTTAATGTTTTTTACCACAACAAGATACTCTGTATTAAAATCAAGATCATCATCAAGTGTTATTACAGCTAAAAACTCATCATTTGAATTTCCATTGTTATTTCTGTCAACTCCATTTTCACTTTCATAGTAATTATAGGTAATGTTTGTCACAGGAACATTTTCTGGAAGCTTCATCACATAGAAATTTGATGGATTTTTAATACTGTATTCAAATCCTGGCTGTCCATAATCAACACTGTTTATGTTTTCAGAAAACTGAACCCATATTCTTGTAACGTTTTTATTGGTTGTAATTTCATTTCCTGAAGGTCTGAAATTTACAATATATGGTGCTATATCATCAGATACGGTTATATAATTGGTATGATTTTCATCTCCTGCAAGCTTATCCCCTGTTGTATCTCCAAAAAATAAATTTCCAGCTAAATCTGTTAAAGTTGAACTTCCTGACTGTTTCAGTATTGTTACAGTGTAATCATCATTTGGAAAACTGTCACCAAGTAGTGAGGTTGGAGTAATTACCATGACAGAATAATCAACGTCTGGAATAAAGTTTGTTCCGCCTGGTCCATCGAATGGATTTTCATCACCTGTAAGATTTTCAAATCTTACATCATATCTATCCTGTGATAAAACCTGTCCTAATGAATTTTCAATTCTGACAAAATTTTTAAGCTGTGCACTTCCTGTAACTTTCATTCTTTCAGAAAATATAAATCTGAATGAAGTTCCAGTCTGCATTGCTGTTTTTTCAAATTTTCCAGTAGGTCTTACACTATCTTTTGCTGTTTTAAAACTCCATATAAATAAATTTGACCTTTCAGGGAAAATTGACCCTCTGTTATTGAGTCTGTTTCCTGCCATATCTTCTACACTGGTGGATAGTTCAGCATAATATATGGTGTCATATTTCAAAGGTATTTTATATTTCTGATTATTTCCTAAATCTTTTTCAAATTTGAAAGTTGCAGTTTTTGTATTTTCATCGTAATTGACAGCGGGAGTTGCAAGCTGCACTTCGTTTCCATTGTTATCAAGATAATAAATTCTGAAAACAGGTGGGTCTGTGCTGATTGTTCTTGGGTCACCATCTGCTATGGTATTATCCATCTGCTCTGAAAAAGTTATTTTAAAATCAACCGGCTCACCATTGGCTTTTATTACAGGAATATTTGTTGCCCCGTTCACTGGATATGTTGATATAACTTCTGGAGGAGTTACATCAAAATCGTTTGAGGTTGTAAATTTCCATATTTTATTATAAGCAAGAGGATTTCCATCAAGGTCTTTTGGAGAATATTCTACTCCAAGAGTGTTTATACCTATTGAAACTGTGTATTCAGTTGAAACTTTAAGAGAACTTGCAGGGTAAAAATACCCAATATTATTTACATCATCATAGAAAAGTGAACCAATAATATTCTGATTACCATCATTAATAGAAATTGACTGAAAGTTAATAGAATTTGGATTCATTTTTTCTGAAAATTTGAAAATTATGTATGAGTCAAGCGAAACATGTTTTTCACCGTTTTCAGGGAAATGTTCAATTACTATTGGTTTTACTGATGTCTTGAACGAATATCTTTCTTCTGACTGTAAGGCATTACCTGATCTGTCCTGAAGCAAATCAGCATCTGACTGTATAACAAGCGTACAGTCCGCATTTTTAGGTAATAAGGTTTTTGGATTAACTTTTACATAATATCTATAATTTCCATAAATATATTCCATGTAGTAATCAATATCTACTTCGACTTCCCCATCAACTATTCCATCATTATTCAAATCATATTCAATATAAAAAGCTTCACTCTCTAATGCAAACTCATTAAGTTGTTTTGAAAATTCAACTTTAATTTTTGTATCAACTGGATAACCATCTGTATAATTTGATTCTAATACAATATCATTTACAATTGGTCCTAAAGTATCTTTTTTTATTTCAAACTGAATAACATAATCTGTTCCTAATGTATGACCTGCATCATCTTCAATCTGCTTTCCACCAATAAATGCTGAGTTTACATGAATAAAATATTCACCTGGTGGAAGAAGCTGTCTTTCACCATTAATTTCATTATAAATTTCAAGTATAAAATCTTTTTTTACACCATCATTATTTAAATCAATATCATCCCACATTTCATCTATGTATAAACTTTCCATTAAACCATCAGTTAATCCTGCCTCAGCTACAAGATTTACATCTGTTTCAATCCAGATTGGATTGGTTGTGGCACCTGTTCCTATTGGAACAATTGGTATTGTGTTTGGTCCATTTGCAATAAAAGCTGATTTTACATTCACATTTTCTGAAAAATAAACCCTCGTTGTAGTTATTTCTCTATATGGCATTATTATCTGACCATCTGTCGGAAAAGAATTCACAACCTCTGGTAAAAGGGTATCTCTTGAACGGAAATTTCTTACAATAGGTTTTTCAAGATTAATTCCAGTGTTATCTTTCAGTCTTGGAAGTATATATAATACATAATTTTTATCTCTGTGAAAAACTCCTGGAACCGGATAATAGCTGTCTGGATGGGTCTGTACTCTTGTGGTTATTCTGAAATCACGGTTTGGATTTCTTCCCACTCTCATATCTTGTTCAACAAGAATTGGAACATTTTTTACTCCATCAAAAAGAGTATAATTATCAGAATTCAATGTTGAGCTTAAATCCATATCTTTTGTAAAAGAAATATCTATTGAAGCATCATCATATAATGTTGGATAATCTACATGGGGTGCAGCAACAAAAGCAAAATTGCTCAGTTTTGGATTTTCTTCATTATATGCTATTGTAAAAAAATCCCACGATGCTTCATTATCCATGTTATTTCCAGAAATATCTTTGACACTTGGTGATATTTTAACTCTGTAAGTTCTTTCTGGATGAAGCGGGTTTAGTGGCTGTATATAAAGTCTTGAGTTGGTCGAATCATAGGTTAACCCTATATTTATCTCAGTTCCACCATCAAAAAGTTTTATATTATGCTGATTCAGAGAACTTTCAAGCATTTTCTCATCAAACTGGGCATATATCTGAACATTTGTCGGAAGTCCAACCTGACCAGGGAAAGGATATCTTTCAATTATATACGGTGGTATATTATCTTCCTCAGTGGTGAAATTCCATGCCATTCCTGTAAAATTTATTCCTGCAACGTCTTTAAGATTTTTGTTTATTGTAATCCAGTATTCCTGAGAATAGTTAAAAGGTTCATCTGGAATAAATATAACTATGTGTTCATCAGCATTACCGTCATATTGAAAAGTAAATTGTCCATTTACTATAGGCTGAATATCAAATGCATTCATTAAAGAAAGCTCATCTATTCTTTCATCAAACTTGAATTTTATAATTGAATTTACTCCAACACCTGAAGCTCCGGGGGAAGGCGACATAAAATCACCACTCATAATCTCTGGAGGAGTGTTATCAGTTAAAAAAAACAGTTCATTGATTGCATCTATATCATCTACAACGAGAGGATTTCCTGCTTTGTCCCATAATACACTGAAAACCATTTCATAAAATCTCTTTGGTCTGAACCAGTGAAAATCATGAACATACACTATCTGGATATTTTCACCATCGACTGGTCTTACAACTATCTCATTTCCGTCTTTCAAAACATTTTCCCAGTCCTCACCATGAATACTTGGATCCATGTCTGTTCGGATTATCCAGTTTGTCGATTCAACAAATGCTGTTTCTGGATTCCTTCTTTCAATTACTATTGGCTCATTAAATTCAAGAGTAACTTCTGAATATATTTTTACATCATTTACATCGTTGTTTTCTACTGTCATTGCAGTAAATCCAGGTGGAGTGTTATCAAAAACTATGTAATCTTCATGAGAAAGGTAACTGTTTGTTACCTCACCTGTGTCAAAAGACACTATTAACTTAACCGGATCTGCTGAAGTCAAAAGGCTGTCGGGTAATCTTATTGTATGGTTTCCAAACTGTTCAGATGGACTGACCGGATAGGTTTCTGCTGCACCAAGCTGGGTATCACCAATAGAATCAAACCAGAAACGAGCAAAAATAGTTCCTCCTCCTCCTGGAGGATTAGAAACTCGGTAAGAAATCCATATTTCGCGCTGATTTGTGTATTTTGCATCTGAATGAACATAAACTCTGTCATTTACTGTATGACCAACTGCAGGGGGGGTCTGCAGAACATGGTTATTTTCAACATCAACACCAAAAATAAACTCATCAGAATAAGCTGTAAATCCTGATATTAATAATATGAACAATAATAACAGAAATTTCTTTTTTATCATTTAAATCCCCCTATTCTTTCTTTAAGTAAAGATCAAATTTCATCTCTTCGCCTGTATTTATCGTAATCATTATTGGATTTGCAAGTCCGTAAATTCCGCCACTTCGGAAATCAGGTATAACTCTTGTATCATCAATTATTAATATCGGATCAAACAGATATCTTCCTGATGGAATATTTTCAAAAACGTATTCATTTGATTTCTGTCCTCTCGCAGCTTTATATGGAGTAATTCTCCATACACCGTCAGATATTGAAAACAGTGAAAAGTTTGCCAGTTCAAAATTATCGTTTCCAATATCAACTTCAAGCACTTCACTATTATCCTCAGTATATATGTATCCTCTGATTTTAGCCGCATCAAATTTGGATACAATTTCATATTCTTCCATCATAACATCATCTTCAATAAATATTGATTTCTCCATTGAATTGTAAAAATCAGATGTAAATGTCAGCTTGTGTGAAGTTTTTGTTAATCCATAAACTGTAATTCTTCCTGAATTATCGGATATATATTCTTCCTGTCCGTTATTGATTTTCATAACTACATTTGATACTGGTTTTTTGGATGAAGAATCTATAAGTCTGACAATAAGATTAGAATCTCCCCTGTTTAATTCAACTCCCTGAAGTTTACTTATTTCATTTGAATTTCCAATATTTATTTTTAAACTGTTGATATAATAATTTTCTTTTATAAATGTAAAAATATATTCGCCTTCTATTAAATTATCAAAATAAAACTCCCCATTGTTTCCTGTATGAGCTGTTGAAGCATAATAATAATGCTGACTGTTGTATGACGCTTCAACTCTTACATTTTCGATTGGTTCTCTTGTTGATTTATCAATTATTTTTCCAGCTACATTAACTTCATGTTTTGACAGCTCAATTATATTATTTACAATTATACTCTGATGTTCAATCTCAACTTTTTTTGCAACATTTACAAATTCATCATGAAGAGTTTTTAAAAAATACTCTCCCTGATTAAGATTTTTAAAAACAAAAAAACCCTGACCATCAGTAATGTATTCAATAAGGCCAAGCCTTACTTTAATATTTGAAGCAGGTTTTCCATTAATAAGTACTTTCCCAATTATTGCTGAATTATCAAAAGCAAAATCATTTCCATCTATATAATATTTTTTATTATAAGAAACATTGTTAATATTTCTTAAATCGACTTCTTCTCTGTATTCTGGAAAATAATCACTTGCTATTTTTAATATGTATTCACGATTATTAAGAGAATTTTTATCAAAATAAAAATACCCATTTTTGTCTGTATATATTTTTGTAGTGTATGTATTGGTTGAAAGACTTATTTCTGCGCCTTTTATAGGGACTTCGATAATATTTCCAAAAAAATCCTGATTTCTAAAATAAACTGTTCCATCAAAACCAACATTTGCTGAATTTATTCTTTCAGAAAGCTGAGTATCATTTTTGCAGGCAGTAAGAAACATTGTAAAGGTCAGAATAAAAATAAAAACCAGAATTTTTATAACATTATTTTTATATTTACTCATCATCTTCATCTCCTTCTTCTCCGCCTTCATCTTCCTCTTCACCTTCCCCTTCGTCTCCTGTTTCAAAACTTTCATCTTCAACACCAAACATCAAATTTGCACCCATATTAATTTCTATCCCAGGACTTATAAATAACATTTCATCTGATGGCATTATATATCCATATATTCCCGCTGGTCTCTTATCAGACTTCAAATGTGAATTTGATGGAACATAAGCACTGATTTTCAATCTGTAATATCCAGAATAAATATTTACCAGACTGACTTTTGAAGAATCAGTTCCGTCAGGTTCAAGAATATATGAAATTGGATAAGTGGCGTTTAAGACTTCAACAAAATGTTCTCCGTTTTCACCTTTTGAAATTGTTGTATCTACTTTTTCCATAATTATATTTACATACATATAGTTTATAGGAAGAATATTATTTTCATAATTTGTGAAAAACTGAAGATTCAGTCTGGAATTTCCAAATTTCTGTTTTATGAAATAATCTTCTCTCAGACTTATATTAGGGTCAATGTAAACATTTTTATTCTGAACTTCAAACCCTGGTGCTACAATTGAAATTGTGTAAAAACCAGGTATTATTGATGAAATATTATAATTACCTTCAAGATCTGTAAAACACTGATTTCCATCGCCTGCTATTACGGCAACATTTGCAATTCCCAATCCTGAGTTAACATCCATGACTTTACCCGATATACTTGAATTTTTACCAAGAAGCTCTACTGTTTTTACAGATATTTCATCCCTTGTATTTACATTAAGATTATTTTCAAATGTATTATAATTCTGATGTTCAAACCTTATCATATATTCGCCGCCAGCTACATTACTGAATCGATATTCCCCATCATTGTTGGTTGAAGTAGTAGCAATTAAATCACCAGATTTGAAAAGGCTTACTGAAATATTACTTAAAGATCTCATATTACTTTTATCAATAACCAGCCCTTTTATTCCTGCCATGACTGGGTCAAGTGCTATTATTTTATTTACAAAAACGCTTTCATTCTGAAAATTTGCAACTATTGCCCTGTAATTTGTTTTACTGAATGTTGCAACTTCGATTAAATCTTTTCCAATTAAAAATTCACCTTCTTTATTTGAGACAAAAGAATTTCCTTTGACATTTATCAATACTTCATCAACTGGATTAAGAGTATATGAATCTATTACTTTCCCTGAAACTGCTGAAGAAAAACTTCCTGTAAAAAAACCTTCCTTTGGCTCTATGATATAAGTTTTCTCTTTTTCAATTCGTAAATCAATATTTTCTTTTTCAAGATTAAATCCAGCAGCAATTATTTCAAGAGTATATCGTCTTTTAGTGATTTTTGTACCCATATCTTCATTTAAAATATAAAAAAATCCATTACTGTCAGTTTTCTTATCTAATCTTATATCATCGTTTGCATCTTTGAGATATATTATTGCATTTTCAACAGGTATGCTGTTATATAAAACCTGTCCCTGAAAAATCGAGGATTTTAGATTAGTATTAAATTGTGAATCATTCAGAAACTGATCAACAAAAGCACTGTTTGAATCTGAAGAACAGCCTGTAAAAATCGTAACCATTGTTAAAAATATAAATATTCTTATTAAGTTTTTCTTCAAATTCACTATTCTCCTCCCCGATAAACATTAAAGCTTTTCTCAGAAACACCTGGAACCGTCTGATAAAGCATTGTCAAAGTATTTATATCGGCATCAGAAAGCTCAATATCACCTTCAATAATAATATTTGAATCTCCTGAATACATTATGTCGTTTGGATTTGGAGATGAGCCAAAAAGCCCGAGTGCATGACCAATTTCTCTCAGCATTATTAATTTTCTGAATTTTTCAACCGGTTTTCTTGTAGAATTAGGAAGATATATACCAAAAGTAATTACTGGTTTGTAAGCATATTCAGGATAATAAGGATCTTTTGGTGTTGTGAGGGCAATAACTTCACTTGTTCCAAAATTTTCTACCCATCGTACAGAAAAATGTGATTCTTCATAATTTTCTGTAAGTTCAAAATCAAGAAAATCACATGAAGTTTCCCATATACCAAGCATGTCTATAAAATCTTCTGAATAATGAGCAACATTTTCAGTTATCAAAGTTTCATTATCTATATGTACTTTTATTTTATCTGTTTCAAATCTTGAAAGATTATTTAATGATAGTTTTACATATTCATCTTTGTTCATATCATTTTCTTCTTCAACATCTTCTCTTTCTTCTTCATTGAGATCAATTATATCAAACTGAATATTTGATATATTTCTGAAATAATTCGGATTTAAAATTTCTGGATGATTTAACTGAAAATTTATTCTATTGTCTTTATCCTCTATTCTTATGGTTTTTTCATATCTTTCGTATCCAGGAGCTTCAATAACTATTGTGTGAAATCCTGTTGGAATATTTGATATATAAAACAGAGGTTCAATTTCCGGGTCATAAATATATTTTTTTCCTGCTATTCTTATTATTGAAAATACTCTTGTATTGTATTCCTGTCTCAAATTTGAAGCAAAAAGCATCGGAGCTTCATTTTGATTTTCATTTTCGTCTTCTTCGTTTACTGGTCTTAACAGAGAGCCGTCACCAAAAAAATAATTTGGCATAGACAGAGCAAAAATTTCACCTGAAAGTGTTCCGTTGTTTCCTGATGTGTATGGTGCCATTCCTATTGGAGTAAGATATGACCCGTTTTTACAGCCTGTGCCCATAATCATCAGAAGAATTGTTGTGAGTATCAGTGAAATCTGTAAAAATCTGCCTGTGTTTTTTTTCATAATTATAACCTCTGTTAAAAATTGTAATTTAATGTATAACCATAAATTTTATCTGATGCATTTGTAATATTCTGAGCAAAAAGTGTGCTTCTTAATTTATTACTGCTTAATCTGAAACCTAAATTTAACACTAAATTATTATCAGGAAGTACAAAATTTCCATTCAGCTTTTCTATTTCACCAATAAAATGAATTCCTTCAATTCTTGAATAATCAAAACCAACTGAAGTTGTTGTAAACGATGTTGAATCAAGTGCAAATCCAGGTATATCTTTTATACTTTTAAGCATTGAAGATTTTAATGAAAAGTTTGCTGTAAAAAATGGAGAAACTCTCTCTGTTATTGCAATAAAAAAACTGTTTGCCTTTTCCAGAGTTGAGTATGAAAGCATAAGCTGATCTTTTGGAGTTATATTTGTATAATGTCCGCCAAGACCCACTATTGTTGTTTCATAAACAAATGAATATTTAAAATTTAACGATGTAAGACTTAAAGACTGAGGAGCTACCCCGGTTATATCACTGTCATATTTTAAAAAATTAAATCCAAGCTCCATATTAGGTGTTGCTCCATATGTAAGATGAGTTGTTTTTTCATACTGTTTTGCATCTTTAAATGTCCCCTGATGTTCTATAAGTCCATCTCTGTAAATATAAGAAAAACCTGATACAAGTTCACCTGTCCTTAAAACAAAGGCTGAGGGCGAATTTATTAGTCCGGTTAATCCAGAAGTTGATAAAAATCCACTTCTGTCATAAATATTTGCTGAAAACTGTGCAGGTTTTTTATCACGAAATTCCACCTGCTGGTCTTGTCTTAAGTTTTGTTCAACCTGATTAAATCCCAGCATTTGAAGTTCACGGAAAGTATTTCCATAAACAGCAAAACCTGCTGTAATAATTAGTATCATCAATATTTTTTTCATATTATCCCTCGCATTTATTTATGCAAAACCCAGACCCGTTTATACCGGTTCCTAAAATTCTTCGTTTTTATTATCGGTATATGATTAAATATTCATTACTTTAAAATAAAAAGTGAGCTTAGAATGGTAATCAGTGATGGGTAATGAGTGATCCGAGAAAGCAAAAACGTTATTAACGGATTACGGATTACGGATTACGGATTACTTATAACGGTATTAATTAATATGATAAGAAAATTGAAAATCCTGCTCTGAAATTATATTCATTTCTATCATCCTTGATATAATATGTATTAATTGAAAAAGGAATTTTCCCTCTGTAAACTGACCAGAAATCAAATCCAGCCCCTGAAGTTTTTAAGTCAGCATCGA
>Ga0172382_10010564_pt1 | contig 12351 bp, 9 predicted proteins | sample Leawel138RmetaG_FD_122245 | JGI IMG/M metagenome (GOLD analysis project Ga0172382, IMG submission 122245) | Leachate microbial communities from a municipal landfill in Southern Ontario, Canada - Leachate well 138R metaG | ecosystem: Engineered > Solid waste > Landfill > Unclassified | place...
AATATCAATTGTACACGAGGGTTCATCTGACCATAGACAACATATTGTTAGAAGATGTCCTTGGTAGCAATATCGAGTCCAATATTGTACATCAAACAAAGCCCTGACTACTCTGCCTGTAGGTTCCTATATTCAAGAGGGGTCATATCTGTGAGGCGTTTGAAGAAGACGCTGAAGTAGTTGGTGTTTGTGATACCTACAGCCAGAGCTACTGCAGAAATCTTTAAATCAGTTTCTCGCAGTATCTCCTTCGCCTTCTTAATCCTGGCTTGGTTGATGTAGTCTTTCACTCCAATGCCAGTCTCTTTTTTGAATACATGCGAATAATAGCATTCGCTCATCGCTGCAACATTAGCAAGCAAGGAGAGACACAAATGCTCATTAATGTGGTCGTTAATGTACTGGAGTGTACGTTTAATACTCTGACGAGCATTCGTGAATTTCCCAATGGGATGCCACGAGGTACTGCCTTGTTGCATGACTTCAGCAAAATCAGGCAAGCCTGTGCATACTATGCTAAAAGATGAACTAATCGTCAAATCCAAAAATCGAGCTACATTCTCTCGTACTACAGTAAAACACTCACTTAGGGCTGTTTCCACTTGTTGTGCTGAGATTATCTGGCAGGAGCACAATACCACCAACGAGCCCTCTCGATGTATGATGATCTCATGGACATTCTCCAGCCTTGCATATGCCTCAGTGGTTATGTGTTCCATTGTGGACATTACTACCTGAGGTTCTGAAATCTCTTTGCTATGCACCTTGTCTGCAAAATCGTCGATAAAAATCTGTTGCACGATGAATGGTTCATCCCAGTTAAGGAATAAGCCCACTTGGGTACATTGGTCCTTAAACGTATCTAATGTTGTATAACTCCCTTCGACTGCAAGTGTTAGCAAATGGGATCTGATAGGGCTGAGATGCTGGGATAAAACCTCCTGAGCATCCACCGCCAAGAGCGCTGGCCGGACGACAGAAACCTTGTCCAAGGTATCCAAGAGGTCCTGCGGCATCGTGGTAAGCTTGAGGATGTAGTCCACAGCTCCTAGTTGCATGGCACGCTTTACGGATTCAAAATCGTTGTAATTGCTCAACACCACAATTGCAATGGAAGGATAGTGAAGTTTACATTGTCTGATTAGCTCAAAGCCATCCATGCCCTGCATCATCAGATCGGTAAGTAGAATATCTGGCAATTCTTTTTCAATTAACGCCAATGCTTCGGCGCCATCACTGGCATTACCACTGAGTATGTATCCGTGTTTCTCCCAATCGCACAGAGAACAAATGCCAATACGGACGAGATATTCGTCTTCCACAACTAGCAGTTTCTTCATGATGTATCTATCACTATATCATCTTCAGTCTGTACAGCGATAGAGCGTAGAACTGGAAGGATATACCAGACAGTCGTGCCGACATGCTCTTCACTGGTAATGGAAAGTCCGTATGGATCGCCGTATTGAATATGGATTCTTTCGTCGACCGTCAGCAATCCTATACCGTACTTTTCTGCATCTCTACGATAGCCGTGTCGTTTCGCATGTTCGAATTTTTCGATTTCTTTTTGGGACATGCCCACTCCGTTGTCAGAGACAGCTAGTACAAGCACTTCCTTTCCTTCTCTCTGTTCAAGCGAACCCTTGATGCATATTTCGCAGCCATGTAGCCGGTCAGGGAAGGCGTGTAAAACTGAGTTTTCCACAATAGGTTGCAAGATGAACTTTATCACCTCATACTCCAACAATTCTGACTTGATAGCCTCAAACAAGGTAAAGCGACTTCCAAACTGGTAGTTTTGCAGGGAAACATAACTTTGTAATGTGTGGACCTCCTCGCGCAAACGAACAAACTCCCGGCTCTTATCCATGCAAAAACTTAGAATGTCAGCCAGCGAATTGATTGAGTCAACAATATTATCTGCCTTCTTGAGCATGGCCATCCAACGAATTGTTGTAAGGGCGTTAAAGAGGAAGTGAGGGTTGATCTGGGCGCGCATTGACTCATAGTAGAATTGCTCTTTCTTTAAACTTACTTCCTTCAGGCGATGGAACAAGTTGGTATTGTTTTGTGCCATGGTGAGAAAGGAGCGGTTGATTTGTCCAATTTCGTCTCTCCTTATGATATTCAGGTTGGAGGGAAGTGCATCGACCGAGTAGTCACTAATCTTGCTGGATAAAACTGTGATTGGCTTGATTACGTGAATGTACAAGTAGGCGATGACTCCGAAGAGAACGAAGTACAGGAACAGTACGCTGACACGTATTGTGGTAACCAATGAGGCAAGCTGTTCCTCAATTTCTTGATAGTTAATAAAAAATTGGATTTTCAGCGGTTGGCCCGAAATCATCCAAGAGTTTTCTAGGTATTCGTCATATACCAGGTACCGGTGATTTTCTAAGGTTACTAGGCCATTATCCACTGTGAGGTTGTCAAAGCCATCCTTAACGACTGGTGGATTACCAAGGGCAAAATGAATTGTCTCATCAGAAGCACGAAGAAACGCGAAGTCCGTCTTGTTGGGGAGGTGGCGGCTCACTACACTGTTCAGGCTCTCTTGACTCATGCTAAGCATGAAGGTGCAGACCAAATCATCGATTGCTTCAGACCTTACCAAGGTGATGAAGCGCTTGTTTTGTCTGTCCTCTATTATAAAACTGGGAGTTACTCCCATCCAGACTACGTGCTTGGCAGCAATCTTACTACGCTTGACCGCCTCCATGTCGGCAAGAAAGGAGTAGTCGTTGAAATTCTTACTCCAGTTTGCGAACACCCTGCCTTTGGTGTCGATAGCAGTGATTTTCAGATTGGAATTGATTGAAGGGTAGTTCACCAGAATGGTATTCACCATGGCGTCGAACACTAATGTTTGTTCATACAGGGAGGCCTCTTGGTTCGTGAGGGTCTCCAAGAATGTGGTATTCGAAGCCAAGGCATTGCTGATGTAAATCATCTGGTAGTAGAGAGCATCAACATCAGCCTCGCTGCGCGAGACCATGTGGATAATGTGGGTGTCCAGTTCGTTACGAATAATCTTTTCGTAACTACGGACGAAATAGACACTTAAAAAGCTAAACGGAATCAATAAAGCAAAAAGTATTAGTATAAATATTCTCATGCCAAGTGTTGAAACTTGAATACTTCGCTGTCCTTTCATTTATTCGAGGCTATCACACCACTACCCTGACTACAAGCGCTCTAGAAGTGTAAAAGGTAGCTTCGCGAACACATTCAAAAGAAATCAAAGTTGGACTGAAAGATTTCAAAGAAACCTTCGAAAGGTATCAAAGTCATGTCTAAAGAAAGTGCATTGTGTTCACATCCAAAGTCTCTGAAAATATATATCAAACGGAGGACTACTGATGAAAAAGTATTTAGTGTTTATCTTGATTTTATTGTTACTAGGATCTTTTGTATTCGCGCAGGGTAGTGGAGAGGCAAAGAAAGATAAAGATGTAACTATCTTGCACCTATGGATGGGTATACCAGCTGAGAACGGCCCGCAGGACGTGGTTGATGCATTCAACCGCGAATTTAAGGATAAGGGCATTCGTGTGGAGTACGAACGGTACGTCAACGATGACCAAGGAAACCTGAAACTTGAAACCAATTTGCTCTCTGGTAGTGAGGTCGATGTCTATGCATCCTACGGAGGCTTGACTCGCGTTGCCAAGCGTGCAGAGGCAAAGATGGCACTCGACCTGACACCCTACCTTCAGCAAGACAATCTAGTGCCCGAAGACATCTTCGGAGAGACTGCCATTGCTCTTTCCCGGGTGGATGGTGTGCTCTATTCCCTTCCTACCACCTTGACCAAGACCTCTTTCTTGATCAACAAGACAATGTTTGACGAAGCTGGAATCCCAGTCCCCGAAACTTGGACCTACGATGAATTCCGTGCCATCGCCAAGAGACTCACAAAGGGTGAAGGTTTGGATAAGGTTTACGGCATGTTCTGGAATTCTACGCAGAACTTCTATGAGATGCAGGCTCGACTTTCGTCCCGCACTCTCGGCGGTGACTGGATGTACGACCCCAATGGAAGAGAAACTCAGCTCAACCATCCTGTGCTTGTTAAGACGTTGGAGTTAATCAACAACACCATGAACGTTGATGGCTCAGCTCCCAGCCATGTAGACACAGTCACCCAGAAACTAACCATGGAGAATATGTTTCTCAGTGGCAGAGCTGCCATTGTGGTAGACAACTTCATTATCCGAAGTGTTAAGGATCTAGAGCAATATCCCCACGACTTCGTTACTGCTTTTGTTCCTCAGCCTGTTGTGTACGAAGGAGGGGACATCTATACTTGGGCGCAATACGGGGACCAGTTGAGCATCAATCCTAAATCCAAGAACAGGGATGCTGCTTGGGAATTCCTCAAATGGTACGCAACCAACGGTGTCCAGTACATGGCTATAGGCGGAAGGATAGGACTAGCCAATACATTGGATAAAGACTCAGTAGTAGGGCGCTTCTTCAAAGGCGTGGATGAAATTATTGATATCGAGAGCGCCAAGCGACACTTCATCTACAATGTGGGCGACAATCTCACCTCAACTACCATCTTTACGAAGGCTCCTGAGATTCAGAAAGTCATGAACGAGGAGTGCGAGGCAATCATGACTGGACGGAAAACTCCCTTGCAAGGATTGTCTGATGCTAAGACTCGTGCAGATGAATTTCTGAAATAATAACAATATTATTTTACGGTACCGCAACTGCGGTACCGTAAAATATCTAGAAGGGTCATAACAGATGGTATTCTCAAAGCAGCTACGGAAGGATCTCACAGGCTATGCCTTTATCCTCCCCAACATGCTGGGTGTTTTGCTTTTCTTCATCCTTCCCATTATCTTTTCTTTGGTAATCAGTTTTACCGACTGGGACTTCACCTGGGGAATTGGCAACTGGAATTGGGTGAGACTGGAGAACTATTTTCAAATCTGGAAGGATCAATGGTTCGTACGGTCGTTTATCAATACTGTTGTCCTAAGTATTGCATCGGTCACCTTCATTATCCTCTTTGCTATTGTATTCGCCACCATCATCGATGCGCAGTGCTATGGTTCGATCGCTATCAGGTTGGCAATGTTTATGCCTAAAATTTCCAATATCGTAGCTGTCTCTATCATTTGGGTGATGATGTACTCCCCTTGGGGACCAGTGACTCAGTTATTGAAGACACTGGGAATCACCAATCCTCCGAAATTTCTTGGCTCGTACACATGGGCTCTTCCAGCCATCATCTTCATGATGATCTGGTCGGGTATAGGGTATGCCGTTATGATATATTCAGCAGCTCTGCAAGGTCTACCTGCGGAAGTGTATGAAGCTGCTAAAATAGATGGGGCAGGACCCATTCGATGCTTCTTCACCCTGACCATCCACTTCCTCAGTCCAACCACGTTCTTTCTGATAGTGACCACACTTATCAGTATGTTTCAGCTATTCGCCCCGATTCAATTGATGACCAAGGGAGGGCCAGGCTCCTCCACGTCGGTGATGGTATACTACATCTACACTTCAGCTTTCTCATTTTACAAGATGGGATACGCCTCAGCTATGTCTTGGATTCTCTTTCTCCTATTGTTTTTAGTGACTTTGTTCCAATGGAACTACCAGAAACGTTGGGTGAACTATTAATGAATATACAAAGAACAACAAAACAGTTACTTACGAGACTACTATGGACTGGCGTGATGGGTTTTATCGCCTTCACCATGATTATTCCGTTTCTCTGGATGCTCAGCGCTTCAATGAAAATTTCAGCTGATGTCATCAAGCTACCTATTAAATGGGTTCCTGATTATTTCTATCCGGACAATTATCAGGTAGTTTGGAATCTTGCTGGTAAAGGTAACCGTAATTACCATTTCGCTCTTTCCTACTGGAACTCGTTAAGAATAACGACCATCAATGTGTTGGGCAGTCTGATTACCTCATCGCTCGCAGGCTATGCTTTTGCAAAAATCAAGTTTCGGGGATCGAACACTCTGTTTCTCCTCTATCTGGCAACCATGATGATTCCAACCCAGGTCACACTGATACCAAAGTTCGTTATGTTCAGCCACCTTGAACTTATTGGGACAATTTACCCTATGATTCTTCCAGGTATTTTTTCGGTCATGGGGACCTTCCTTATGCGTCAGGCCTTCGTTCAAATCCATGAAGAGCTGCGAGAATCGGCACTAATCGATGGCGCACGGGAGTTCATAATTTTCAGAAGGATTATGCTCCCCTTGGTGCAGTCCTCTCTTGCTTCCCTTGCTATGGTTATTTTTCTCAACAACTGGAACAACTATATGGACGCCCTGATCTTCCTACCAAACTGGAGACTCTACACCATACCTGTGGCACTGACCAATTTCTTTGACGAATCGACTGTCACCTACAACCTGGTGATGGCAGCCAGTGCCTCTGCTTTGCTACCGGTTTTTATTGTCTTTATTGCGGGTCAAAAGTTCTTCGTCAAAGGTTTAGTAGCTGGCGCAGTCAAAGGATAAGAAAATGGAACAGAAACGGATTTGTGTCAATCTCAGGCGTGGCGATGGCGATGAACTGTACGAGTACTTGAAAGCACAACTTGTCAAACAGCACTTTACGATTGTCAAGACTAACTATGAGAAGGCCGACATGGAGAAGCTCATCAAGGTTGTGCGCAAGTGCGATGCTCTGGTAAGTGGGGTTGACACCTGGAATAACGACCAACTCAGGCGGGTCAAAGGACAGTTGGTTCTTATTGTCCGTATGGGAGTTGGGGTCGATGGTATAGATATTGCCCACGCATCAGCGCACGGCATCTCGGTTGCCAATACAGCTGGAACGAACTCACTAGCGGTGGCTGAAGGTGCTGTAGCGCTGATGCTTTGTCTTACAAGAAACATCGCAGCCGCGGACAGAGCCATACGTGACGGACGGTGGAACAACCATAACCTTTCTCGTCAGTTGACATCCAAAAACATCGGCATTGTGGGCTACGGGAATATAGGCAAGCGGGTGGTTACCCTATTACAAGGATTCACCCATAAAATTCTTGTGTATGATCCTTTTATCAACCAGCCAATTGAGAGCCAAAAGCATATACAGTTCACTGATTTGAAGACCTTAGCTCAAACAAGTGATGTCGTCTCATTGCACCTACCTCTCACCGAGAAGACATATCATCTCGTTGATAGCGAATTTCTCGCATGCATGCATCCTGCCTCTTATCTGATTAACACAAGCAGAGGCGCCATCGTCGATGAGAAAGCTTTGCTTGAAGCTCTGAAACAGAAAAAAATTGCAGGAGCTGCTTTGGATGTTTTTGAAGAAGAGCCAAAGGTTCCTGAGGCATTGAAAGCCATGGATAACGTAGTGCTAACACCTCATATGCTTTCTGCAACGCGTGAGAGTGTCTTCGCTACCGTTGACGCCTTGGTTGACACCATCTGCTCCTATTTTGCAGGGAAACCAAAGAATATACAAGGAAACATCAATGCGTGAAAGTAAGGTATTGAACAAGCTACGAAGTGGTGGGTACGCATTATGTACTCAGATTGGATCTGCAGCGGCTCCCTTTGTGGGGATGGCAGCCCAGATTGGATACGACTGTGTTTGGATTGACCAAGAGCACAAAGCTATCAGCGATAGCATGTTGCGCGAATGTATCTATGCATCTCAAATTTATGATTGCGATACGGTGATACGCATTCTTAAGCGAAGCTATGCTGACTACTTTCGTCCTTTGGAGGATGGTGCAACGGGCATCATGGTTCCTCATTGCATGAGTGCAGAAGATGCTGCCATTGCAGCGCGTAATACTAAGTTTTATCCATTAGGATTGCGAGGTCAGGACTTTTCTAGTTTAGGCAGTGATTTCATGACTAGTAAACCAGAAGCTGTCATGGAGCACAGCAACAAACATACATTCACCATGCTCCAGGTTGAGGATGTGGAGGCTCTCAGAGACCTGGATGGAATTGTTCAAACTGAGGGCGTGGAAATTCTCTTCATCGGGCCTACAGACCTCCTGCAAAGCAGTAAAAAATTCGGACTTTCTTCCTCAAAATTTCTTGAAGAAGCATACAAGAAGGTTAACGATGCAGTCTCTAAGCGAAAGGGAGTCTGGTGGGGAACCACGGTGGGAAGTCCTGAGGCAGCAAAAAGCGTCTATGAAGCAGGGGCTCGCTTTATCAATGTGAAGGGTGATTTCAGTGCAGTGCTGACTGCATTTACCAAGACCTATCTGGATACGATAGACTTACTTGAGAGGTAGCTAATGACACCATTTAGTGAACGGACGCTTCAGGTAGATTTCTGTGTGGTGGGTGGCGGTCTTGCTGGCTTGTGCGCAGCTGTAGCAGCGGCACGTAACGGTATCCAAGTTGCTTTGGTTCATGACCGTCCAATGCTCGGAGGTAATGCCTCAAGCGAAATTCGAATGTGGATTAGCGGTGCTAAAGGAAGGGGATTTCGAGAGACTGGCATCCTGGAAGAGATTCACCTTAGAAACTTCTATCGCAATCCTTACAAGAACTACAGCATCTGGGACAGCATCCTTTACGAGATAGTCAAGGAGGAACCGAACATTCAGCTTTTCTTGAATACGACGTGTTTTGATGGTAAGTCAGAAGAAAACCGCCTTTTAAGTGTACGGTGCTGGCAGATGACGACACAGACCTACTACACTATTGAATCTCCATTGTTTGCGGATTGTTCGGGGGACAGTATTTTGGCACCTTTAGCAGGTGCATGGTTTAGACACGGTAGGGAAGCCAAGGCGACCTACTCTGAGAGTTTTGGTCCCGATTGTGACGATTCTCATACGATGGGGAGTAGCATCCTAATCCAAGGGCGTGAGTGTAACGAAAAAAAAAGCTTTATTGCTCCTGATTGGGCAGATAGTCTTTCTCTTGAAATGTTGCATAAGAGGGTTCCTGACCTGAAGGACCCCGCTGAGAATTTCTGGTACTTGGAACTTGGCGGCGACCAAGATACTATTGCTGATGCGGAGTGCATCCGCGATGATCTTCTCGCCCTCGCCTATGGTATGTGGGACTTCGTGAAGAATGATCCCAGCCAGAGTAAGAAGAACGAAAAGTTTGATTTGGATTGGGTGGGTTTCCTTCCGGGAAAGCGTGAATCACGCCGGTATGTGGGGGATTATACCTTAACAGAGCGCGATATAACCAAGCAAGTTCAGTTTGCTGATGTGGTTGCCTATGGTGGGTGGCCAATGGATGACCATCAGAGTAGGGGGTTCCGTGCAAGTGAGGAGGAGCCGAATGTATTTCATCATGCTCCTTCCCCTTATTCCATTCCCTACCGTTGCCTATATTCAAAAAACATTAACAATCTGTTTTTTGCCGGAAGGAATATTTCGGTCAGCCATGCTGCGTTTAGCTCGACGCGAGTGATGGCTACGTGTGCACTATTAGGGCAAGCTGTGGGTACAGCTGCTGCTCTTTGTGGTAGCACTACTAGAAGTATTGATGTCGCTGAACTGCAACAACGGTTGCTTGACCAGGACTGCTTTTTACCGCATTGTTCACGACGAATCAGCGACCTTTCAATGAAAGCAAGCCTTGCTTCCACACAACCAAGAAATATAGAATGTGTTCGAGGTGGTGATGACCGACAGGAGGGATGGAAGGGAACGTCAGGTGACCGAATAACCTATACCATGAAGAAACCAGAAACCATACAGGAGATTCGGCTGATATTTGATAGCGACTTGGAGAGAACAACGCTTCCTCAAGATGGATTGTGCAGAAACATGGGGAGCAACTACCTGCGTTCCTATCAGATGCAGTATGTACCGAAAACATTGGTTAAGAGTTTCAAATTGACTTTGAGAAAAGAATCTGGAGAAATCGAGACACTTGCATTCTCAAGGAATATCAAGAGGTATGTGAGCATTCCAGTACGAAGAGATTCGATACGGGAAGTAACCTTAACTCTCCTCACCACTTGGGGAGAGGAGGTTTGTTCAGTGATATCGTTTGAGGTGCGTTGAAAAAGGGATTCTTTGACAAGCGTATTTCAGAAAGGCCTGTCATTGCTACCTTGAAGAAATGTAATACGCAGAAATAGAAGGCTACCTAACGTAGTTGTAGTATATCTGAGTTCTGGCAACGGGCAGTAATTAGTCGTGTAAGAAACCCACAGGCTGTGCCTGTGGTGCGGCAATTGGTTTTACCCGGAAATATTTGGTGAAGTAAACCTCCCGTGCTAAAGTGATGGAAGCGCTCCGAAACGCATCCGGACACAGAAGCACAGGAGGAACAATGATCGAGGAAAGTTTAGCACACACCACCTGGGATTGCACCTACCACATAGTGTGGATACCCAAGTATAGACGCAAGGTACTGTACGGCGAGTGTGTAGGGAAGTGATAGAGGTTGTTCGGCAATTGCTGGCGAACAAGAAGATCGAGATAGTGGAGGGGGCGGTTTGCTCCGACCATATCCATATGAGCGTACGTATACCGCCAAAATATGCGGTGGCCAGATCATGGGGTATGTGAAGGGCAAGAGTGCATTGATGCTGTTTGACCGGCACCCCGAATGGCGGCGCCGGACAGGGCGGGATCGGACGTTCTGGGCCAGGGGATACTACGTGAGAGGGGTGGGCTTGAACGAGGATGTGATAAAGAAGTACATCCGAAATCAAGAGGAATCCGATCGGTTAGGCGCCGACAATTGAAGGAGCCCCTTCAGGGGCTGCTAGCAACGGTGCATTCGGAGCGCGACTTTAGTCGCAGCAAGCACCATGGCCCTTATAGGGCCAATTGAAGCCACCGGCTATGCCGGTGGTCATGACTCAGATGATTTTCGACATGAGGGCAGTAAATTATCCCACACCGAATCCATCTCTTGGATGAGTCGGATCTGGGTACGGGCCCGCACAAGATTGTGATTGTCGTACATGGTCTGGTAGTACATATCTCCTGCCAGGTAGTCTGTAAGCATACGCAATCCCATGATTAGGGTGATGGCCCTCCCGCTCTCTGCAAGCAAGAGGCGTTCTCGATCTGTGAGGAATGAGTCTGCTATCGACCGATAGCCTTCTATGAGATTCTTGTATAAATTGACATCAAAGCGTACCAATGAAAGGTCTTGTTCATCTTCTGCAGCAGTAGAGCACCCTGTCCGGATCATGTCTCCTGTATCAAAGAGAATCGTACCCCCCATCACCGTGTCGAGATCGATCATGCAGATTCCTTCTCCAGTGCTATCATCAAACAGAACATTGTTGATTTTTGTATCGTTGTGGGTGACGCGCAGCGGTATCTCTCCATGTTCGAGCGCTTCGGTTATTATCATTGCCCGCGCTTTATTCTCCCTGAAAAACCGTACCTCATCGCCTACCATTGAGAACCGGCTATAAGGGTCTTGCAGAATAATCTCTTCGAACCGACGGTACCGGAATCCCATATGATGGAAATTTGAAATAGTTTCAAACAACGTACTGCCATCGAAGTCCGAAAGCAACGTTTGAAATGTTCCGACAGCTACTCCAAACCTGTGGGCTAGACCATGGTCGTTGAGAAATGGATAGGTCTTCACTCCATCAATGAATCGATAGGTTCGCCATAATTCTCCATCTTGGTCGTATGTCCACCATGCACCCTCTTTGGTTGGGACGAGGGAGAGGGTTCGTCGCTCTGCCTCTTCAAGATTCGAGACCTTGTCTTGGAGATGTTTGGTAATAAGCAGGATATTCTCCATCACCGATTCGGGTTGTGTAAAGACCGTTCGATTGAGACGTTGGTGGGTGTATTTGGTATGGATGCCATCGTGTATGAAGGTCGAGATGAAGGTGTTGTTGATATGCCCTTCTTTGTTGGTCTTGATGCTCTCCAACTCCCCGGGGATTGCAAACTGAGCGATGATGTGTTCTACCTGCATTGATCTCTCCTTCGAAAATCCTCTTGTCACTAAATCGGCATCGTTTCTATCTTTTCACAGACCAATAGTCAAGTGCCATTAATCTTACCAATAACAGGTATGTAGATAGAAGATTACGAGATAACCGTGATGCCTCATATGTACATCTTATCTCAGGTGTGGTTGTCTCATACGAAGGAATTTCACCCTAAAACCTCCACTCCTTCATTTGTTGCTTCTAAAATTATTAAAGGAATGTAATTCTAGGTGGTAATCCATGCCCATATTTAATTATACATCGATAAAATTAGTGTGATGTATCCGAAATAACATAATGTTTGTCGATTTGGATAAATGGGTGTATCATCAAGGGATGAAAACGGAAATCGATGGATTCACCCTCTCCACGATGAAAACAGAGATCGATGTCACTCACTTCGTCACCTTCCATTACTTTGAATACCCGCACAAGTTCGTC
>Ga0172382_10010566_pt1 | contig 12350 bp, 13 predicted proteins | sample Leawel138RmetaG_FD_122245 | JGI IMG/M metagenome (GOLD analysis project Ga0172382, IMG submission 122245) | Leachate microbial communities from a municipal landfill in Southern Ontario, Canada - Leachate well 138R metaG | ecosystem: Engineered > Solid waste > Landfill > Unclassified | place...
CGCCCACGCGCGGCGCCGGTGTCCTTCCGCGGACTTCGCTGCCAGCACCGCGCACACCGTCGCCCAGCTGGACAGGGCCACGATGATGACGTCGTCGAGCACAGGGACCCATGCACCGTCCCCGCCGACTGCAAGCACCACCGCCAGTGCGACCGTCAGCCCGACCGGCACTGCTATACATGACCCCAGCAGCCGGGGTCGTCCACCACTCACGGCGCTCCCATGGGCCTCACCACCACTGACGGATCGACGCTAACGCAAAAAATCCGCGCAAGGCGCCGTTTGCTGAATGCCCGGTCCGCGAGCCGCCCCGCCCACCGGGCCCGCGATGAGTTCGACGCCGCAGGACGGTCGATACGGCAGACCCCAACCCCTCACGGAGCTCACGTGAGAAAGATCACCGCAGGGCTGTTCATCTCGCTGGACGGTGTCGTAGAAGCGCCCGACCAGTGGCATTTCCCGTACTTCGACGACGCGATGGGCGAGGCGGTGAACGCCCAACTCGGCTCGGCGGACACCCTGCTGCTCGGCCGGGTCACCTACGACAGCTTCGCCGGGGCCTGGCCGCTGCGGGAGGCCGAGGGCGGGGAAGACACCGAGTTCGCCAAAGCCCTCGGCGACGCACGCAAAATCGTGGTGTCCCGGCAGAACCTGCGCTTCTCGTGGCGCAACTCCGAGCAGCTGACCGGCGACCTCGTCGAGGCCGTCACCGCACTGAAGAACGGCCCTGGTGACGGCGACATCGCGATGAGCGGTTCACCGTCGGTCGTCCGTCAACTCCTGCAGGCCGGCCTTGTGGACGAGCTGCATCTGCTCGTGCACCCGATCGCGGTGCGCAAGGGTGCGCGCCTGTTCGACGAGGGGACCCCGATCCCGCTGAAGCTGCTGACGTCCAACACGTTCGACACCGGGGTAGTGCACCTCGTGTACACCCGCGACGACCAGACCCGCTCCGGCGGATATGAGGACGCGAAGTCCCACCTGTAGCGTGACGGCCGCGCTCAGCCCGATTCGGCCGTCCGCTTGATCGCCTCGAGGGTGGCCGGGATACCGCTCCTGGCCGCCTCGCTGCGCTTGGCGATCTCGGCGTCCCCGGTCTCCCCGTAGCGTTCGCGGAGTCCGGCGACACCTTCGGGCAGCAGCTCCCACGATTCGGTGAGGCGGGTGCCGCCGTCCTCGGCCGCCATCTCGTAGCCCCAGTACGTCCAGCCGTGGTTGACCTCCCACGCGAACTTGCGACCGGGATCGGCGGCCACCACCTGGCAGCGGGCCTCCCAGGTCCGTTCCGGTGTCACGTTGCGGCCGGTGAACCACGCTCCGACCTGCGGCCCCGCACCGTCGTCCCACCAGCACGCCTTACAGATCGGGCTCCAATCGCCCATCCTGGTGACATCGGCCACCAGCGCATACAGCTGCTCGGGGGGTGCGGCCACAAAAGTCGACTCGGACATCTTCAGTACGGTCACGTCGGTGATTCTGCCAGCCCACGGCTATTGCGCTTTCCAGTGCCGGGTGTGAAGTTGGAACGCGTTCCACACCCTCGTCGAAAGGCCAACCGGATGAGCGACAGTAGTGATCGGGCCGGCAGGGAGGCCGTCGTCGTCGGCGGCGCCTCCGGCATCGGGTGGGCCACGGCGACCGCGCTGGCAGCCGAGGGGTGCCGGGTGACGATCGCCGATCTCAACGTCGAGGGGGCCCGCGAGCGCGCCGCCGGGCTGGGCGCCGAGCACGCCGCGGCCCATGTCGACGTCACCGTCGAAGACTCGGTGCAGCGCCTGTTCGAGGACGCCGGCCCGATCGACATCGCGGTGAACTGCGCCGGATTCAGCAATGTCGGTCTGATCACCGACATGCCCGCCGCGGATTTCCGCGCCGTCATCGACGTGTGCCTGACCGGCGCGTTCATCGTCACCAAACACGCGGGCAGGCACCTGCGTGAGGGCGGCTCGCTGGTCCAGATCAGCTCACTCAACGGCAGGCAGCCCGCGGCCGGGATGAGCGCCTACTGCGCCGCCAAGGCCGGGCTGTCGATGCTGACCCAGGTCGCCGCGCTCGAACTGGGCCCGCGGGGCATCCGGGTCAACGCCGTCGCCCCCGGCTTCGTGCACACTCCCCTGACCGCCGCGGCCGCCTCGGTTCCCGGTGTGGTGGAGGACTACGTCGACAACACCGTGCTCGGCCGCGCGGGCACCGCCGAGGACATCGCCAATGCCGTTGTCTACCTATGCGCTCCGGGATCTTCGTGGCTGACCGGTGAGGTGCTCGACATCAACGGCGGCGCCCACCTGAAGCGCTACCCCGACGTGATGGGGCACGTGATGAGGCTGGTGGAGCAGTCGTCGTGAGGTTCACAGGGAAGCAGGCGCCGCGCACGCGAGGAGCAAAACAGGCGCCGCGCACGCGAGGAGCAAAACAGGCGCCGCGCACGCGAGGAGCAAAACAAGCAATCGTCACCGGCGGCGGATCCGGGATCGGCGCCGCGCTGTGCCGCGCGCTCGATCGGGCCGGCGCGCACGTCGTCTGCACCGACATCGACGAAGCGGCCGCCGAGGCGTTGGTGTCGACGCTGAGCCCGCGCGCCCGGGCCGCCCGTCTCGACGTCACCGACGCCGCCGCGGTGCAGGCCGTCGTCGACGACGTCGTCGCGCGGACGGGACGCCTCGACCTGATCTTCAACAACGCCGGCATCGTGTGGGGCGGTGACACCGAACTGCTGACGCTCGACCAGTGGAACGCGATCATCGACATCAACCTGCGCGGTGTCGTGCACGGCGTGGCGGCGGCCTACCCGCAGATGCTGCGACAGGGCCACGGGCACATCGTCAACACCGCGTCGATGGCCGGGCTGACCGCCGCCGGTCAGGTCACCAGTTACGTGGCAACCAAGCACGCCGTCGTCGGGCTGTCGATGGCGCTGCGCTCGGAGGCGGTGCCCCGCGGTGTCGGAGTCCTCGTGGTCTGTCCCGCCGCCGTGGAGACCCCGATCCTGGACAAGGGCGCGGTCGGCGGGTTCGTCGGCCGTGACTACTTCCTGCAGACCCAGGGCGGCAGGGCCTACGACGCGGACCGGCTGGCCCGGGACACGTTGCGCGCCGTCGAGCGCAACAAGGCGATCCTGGTCAAACCGACAGTGGCACAAGCACAGTGGTGGTTCGCCCGGCTGGCTCCCGGGTTGATGAACCGGATGGCGATGAGGTTCGTCACCGGACAGCGCAGCCGACAGGTGGACCGATACCCGTCGGACACCGTCGACACGGGATAGGGTTGCGCTCGGCATCCGAACGGGAGCCGGGAGGGCGCGGATGAGAGACGATTTCACCCTCACCCAGAAGCGCGCGCTTGCGGTGCTGACGGTGATCGCGCTGGCATTCGCCGCCTACTTTCTGCGCACCTACTTGCTGCTCATCGCCATCTCCGCGGTGCTGGCCTACCTGTTCACGCCGTTGAACAACCGGTTGCTCACCAGGATGGGGTCGGGGGCGGCCGCGACGGTGACCCTGCTGGCCGCGATCGCAACGGTGGCGCTGCCGCTGTCCGGCGTCGCGTTCCTGGCCTTCCTGCAGATCAGCCAGATGGTGACAGGCATCAGCCAGTGGGTGGAGAGGACCGACTTCACCGCGCTGGGCCAGCGACTGCTCGACTCGGCCAATCAACTGCTGGCCCGCATTCCGTTCATCGACACCACGCTGACGCCGGAATCGGTGCGCGACGCGCTCGCCACCATCGGCCAGAAGGCCGGTGAGTTCGCGCTGGGCTTCGCCCGCGACTCGGTGGGCGGGATCGTCGCAATGGTGACCGCCCTGATCCTCTTCATCTACGTGTTCCTGGCGCTGCTGACCAACGGCACCAAAGTGCTCGACCTGTTCCGCGACCTGAACCCGTTGGGACAGCAGGTGTCCGACATCTACCTGGCCAAGGTCGGGGCGATGGTGTCGGCGACGGTCAAGGGGCAGTTCATCATCGCCGTCTGTCAGGGCGTCGCCGGGGCGGTCTCGGTGTACATCGGGGGCATCCACGACGGCTTCTTCATGTTCGTCATCTTCCTGACGGTGCTGTCGTTCATTCCGTTGGGCGGCGGCATCGTGACGATCCCGCTGGGTATCGGGATGGCGGTGTTCGGCAACCCGGTGGGCGGCATCTTCGTCATCGTGTTCCACATCATCGTGGTGACGAACATCGACAACCTCCTGCGTCCGTTCCTGGTGCCCAAGAGCGCGCACCTGCACCCGGCGTTGATGCTGCTCGCGGTGTTCGCCGGGCTGCAGATGTTCGGGTTCATCGGCATCGTGCTCGGACCGGTGCTGATGATCGTGATCGTGACGACGATCAGCGTCTACCTCGTCGTGTACAAGGACGCGCCGATGGAGTCGATCACCGGCACCGGCGGCGACCCGGCGGACGACGACGCGGTACGGGAGATCCCGTGGTGGCGCCGCCTCCTGCCGGGCAAGCCCAAGCCCGCACCGGAGCCCGCTAAGTCAGCCGCTCCGTGAGGAATTCGACGACCCGTTTGCGCGCCTCGTAGGCGGGATGACCGTCGCGCTCGACCACCTGGTCGGTCAGCACCGAATGCGCCGCGCGGCCGATGCCGTGCGGGTTGCCCCGCTTTGAGCTGATCTCGATCACCTCGAACGCGTCCCCCAGTCGGGCCTTGAGGGTGGTGAACCGCGCCGCCGGGGCCATCGGGTCCTCGCTGAACCGCAACCCCAGCGCGCACAGTCCCTCGTCGGCGGCGCGGCGCTCGATCACCGCGAGTTCGGCTTCGGACAGGCCCGGATCGCGGCGCTGCTTCGGTGTCAGCGGCAGCGGCAGCGACGGCTGACTCATCACCGGGGCGAGCACGCTGTCGTCGACCGCGGCGGCCAGTGCGAACCCGCCCGTGAAGCACTGCCCGATCACGCCGACGCCCTTGCCCGGCGTGTCGTCGTTGAGCTCGCGCGCGAGCGCGCGCAGGTAGTGCGCGACCGGCCGGTCGGCGTTGGTGGCGAACGCCGCGAACTCCTTGGCGATGCACCCCTTCATCAGCACCGGCAGGGCGCCCGGCCCCAGCGCAGGCGCCCCGGGCGTCCCGAACAGCGACGGCGCCCAGACGGTGAAGCCGTTGTCCACCAGGTGATTACCGAGGGCGAGCACACCTGGGTGCAGGCCGGGCATCTCCGGGATGAGGACCACACCGGGGCCTTCGCCCTTGCGGTACACGTCGTAGGTGAGTCCGGCCGCCGTGAACGGCTCGGCGGTCCAGCCGCGCAGGTCTGCTTCTGGTCCGCTCATCGCGTCTCCTGGGTTACGTGACCGGCAGCGGCGCCTGGGATTGCGTCGCCGCCGCCAGCGTACGGTACTCGTCGGTACCTCCGGCGCCGGTCACGGCGAGTTGCGCAGGCCCGGTGGGGCCGCGGACCTGCGCCGTCCACACCGGCTCGGTGGGTTTCCCGTCGACTTCCCCGCCCTCGTAGACCACCCACCGGACACCGTCGACGTCCTGGGTTCCGGTCGGTACCAGCTCCGGGCTGAACGACGCGACCAGCTTGTCCTCGTCGGCATTGCTCTGGGTGATGCTCAGATACATCCCGCTCGGGGTCAGATAGCCGACGACGGCGCCGACCGCCCGCACCGGCTGCCCGGTCACCGGGTCGGTGCGTCCACCCTCGATTCCCTTGCGGCTGCCGGAGTTGGCCTGCCAGCCGTCGGGCAGCTTCGGCACCCTGATCGGGATCTTGAGCGCGGCCGCGTCGGCCTGCAGCGCGGCGGGCGCGTCATAGTCGGGCGCCGGCCCGGGTCCGGGACCTGTCGGCGCGAACGAGCACATTCCGAGCAGCCCGGCCAGCACCACACACGCCACCACCAGCGGCGCCATCGACCAGAACATGTCGCGGCCGTCCTGCAGGAGTCGCGACTTGGCGGGGGCGGCCACCGGCGTCATGACGTACTCGGCAGGGCGGTGGCCTGCGGCGTCAGACTCACGGCCCGGGTCCGCAGAGACCTCGGGACCCGGCTCGGGCGGCGTCGTCATGTCAGCCAGTATCCCAGCTCCCAATTGCCGACCCCCTAATGGGACAATCTGCCCATGAGCTCCTCGCGACGTGAAGCCCCAGACCGAAATCTCGCCCTTGAGCTCGTGCGGGTAACCGAGGCCGGGGCGATGGCAGCCGGCCGTTGGGTCGGCCGCGGCGACAAGGAGGGCGGCGACGGAGCGGCCGTCGACGCGATGCGCGAACTTGTGAACTCGGTGTCGATGCGCGGTGTCGTGGTGATCGGCGAGGGCGAGAAGGACAACGCGCCGATGCTTTACAACGGAGAAGAGGTCGGCAACGGCGACGGGCCGGACTGCGACTTCGCCGTCGACCCGGTCGACGGCACCACCTTGATGAGCAAGGGCATGCCCAACGCGATCTCGGTGTTGGCGGTCGCCGAGCGCGGAGCGATGTTCGACCCGTCGGCGGTGTTCTACATGCACAAGATCGCCGTCGGTCCGGACGCCGCCGACGTCATCGACATCACCGCGCCGATCGCCGAGAACATCCGCCAGGTCGCGAAGGTGAAGAACTCCAGTGTCCGCGACCTGACCGTGTGCATCCTGGACCGTCCGCGCCACCAGCAGCTGATGGCCGACGTCCGGGAGGCCGGCGCGCGCATCCGGCTGATCTCCGACGGCGACGTCGCGGGTGCCATCTCGGCGTGCCGGCCGAACTCGGGCACCGACATGCTGGTCGGCATCGGTGGCACCCCGGAGGGCATCATCGCCGCGGCGGCGATCCGCTGCATGGGCGGCGCGATCCAGGCCAAGCTGGCCCCCACCGACGACGCGGAACGCCAGAAGGCCCTCGACCGGGGCCACGACCTCGACCGGGTGCTGACCACCGAGGACCTGGTGTCGGGCGAGAACGTCTTCTTCTGCGCCACCGGGGTCACCGACGGTGATCTGCTCAAGGGCGTGCAGTACTACGGCGGCGGTTGCACCACCCAGTCGATCGTGATGCGGTCGAAGTCGGGCACGGTCCGGATGATCGAGGCCTACCACCGGTTGTCGAAGCTCAACGAATACTCCGCCGTCGACTTCACCGGCGACAAGACCGCCGCGTACCCGTTGCCATAGACCACCCCCACCCAACAGACGAACAGGGAGCCAATGACCGACAGCGCCGTCGACAACACTGAGTACCGCATCGAGCACGACACCATGGGCGAGGTGCGGGTGCCCAAGAATGCGCTGTGGCGCGCGCAGACCCAACGAGCGGTGGAGAACTTCCCGATCTCGTTCCGGCCGCTGGAGCGCACCCAGATCCGCGCGCTGGGCCTGCTCAAGGGCGCCTGTGCGCAGGTCAACAAGGACCTCGGGCTGCTGGCCCCCGAGAAGGCCGACGCGATCATCGCCGCCGCGGCCGAGATCGCCGACGGGCGCCACGACGACCAGTTCCCGATCGACGTGTTCCAGACCGGGTCGGGCACCAGCTCGAACATGAACACCAACGAGGTCATCGCAAGTATCGCGGCCGCCAACGGGGTCACGGTGCACCCGAACGACGACGTGAACATGTCGCAGAGCTCCAACGACACCTTCCCGACCGCCACCCACATCGCGGCCACCGAAGCCGCTGTGCGCCATCTGATCCCGGCCCTTGAGGTGCTGCACGAGTCGCTGGACGCGAAGGCTCGGCAGTGGCGTACCACGGTGAAGTCCGGCCGCACGCACCTGATGGACGCGGTGCCGGTGACGCTGGGCCAGGAGTTCGGCGGCTATGCGCGCCAGATCCAGGCCGGCATCGAAAGGGTAAAGGCGTCCCTGCCCCGCCTCGGCGAGCTGGCGATCGGCGGCACCGCCGTCGGCACCGGGCTGAACGCGCCCGACGGGTTCGGCGCGAAGGTCGTCGACGTGCTGGTCGACCAGACCGGCATCGCCGAATTGCGCACGGCGGTGGACTCTTTCGAGGCCCAGGCGGCGCGTGACGGGCTGGTCGAGGCGTCGGGTGCGCTGAAGACGATCGCCGTGTCGCTGACCAAGATCGCCAACGACATCCGCTGGATGGGATCCGGCCCGCTGACCGGACTCGGCGAGCTGCAGCTGCCCGATCTGCAGCCGGGCAGCTCGATCATGCCGGGAAAGGTCAACCCCGTCATCCCCGAGGCCGTCACGCAGGTGGCCGCCCAGGTCATCGGCAACGACGCGGCCGTCACGGTCGGCGGGCTGTCGGGAGCGTTCGAGCTCAACGTCTACATCCCGATGATGGCGCGCAACCTGCTGGAGTCGTTCACGCTGTTGGCCAACGTGTCGAAGCTGTTCGCCGCCAAGTGCATCGACGGCCTGGTCGCCAACGACGACCACCTGCGTGAGCTGGCGGAATCGTCGCCGTCGATCGTGACGCCGCTGAACTCGGCGATCGGCTACGAGGAGGCCGCCAAGGTCGCCAAGCAGGCGCTGAAGGAGAAGAAGACCATCCGGCAGACCGTCATCGACCGCGGCCTGATCGGCGACAAGCTCTCCGAAGAGGAGCTGGACCGCCGGCTGGACGTGCTCGCGATGGCGAAGGTCCGCGACGGAAGCTAGCGCGAGGAGCCAGGGGCTGCGCGGAAGCTGGCGCGAGCGATTTCGTTCCCGGAAGATCTCTCAATCGCCTGACGAATCGTCAAGACAGGCACAAGATTAGGGGCGCATCGGACTCGCCGTCGGCTTCGTCGGCCCGGCGGCGGGTCATTCCAGGTACGAAATCAGGAGGCGCGGTGACCGCTACCCTCGACCCGACAACGGCGTCCACTCCGACCGCCCTGGTCACGACGGCCGCGAGCCAGCCCGCCCTGCGGACCGGTGCCGTCCTGCTGGGGTTGGCCTCACTGGTGGATCTGTCGAAGGCCAAACGCGGTCGGGGCGCGGATCGTGTGCTGGCGGTGTCGGGTGCGGCTGCCGCGGGATGGCTGCTGACCCCGCGATTTCGGCGCGGTTTTCGTCGCTGAGCGGCGATAACCACGCCGAAATCGCCCGGTCAGGGCGGAGTCCCGTAGAGGCTGCCGGGCGGTCGCGGACCGATCATCTGCGAGACGGTGACCAGGTGGTAGCCGTTCGCCCGGAGCACCGGGACGAACTCGGCCATCAAGTCGACTGTCGACGCGAAGGTGTCGTGTAGCAGTACCACCGAGTTCGGCCGAATCTGCTCCGTCAGCGCCGCGCGGGTGGCGGCGATGTCGGTGTCGTTCTCCCAGTCGAGCGGGATGACGTCCCAGTTGACCACCGCCAACCCCTGGCTGCCCGCGGCGGCCAGCACGGCGTCGTCGACCGCGCCGAAAGGCGGGCGCATCAGCGTGGGCCGTTCGCCGGTGGCCCGTTCGAGTACCTCGGTGGCCCTGCTCAACTGGGCCGGAAGCTCCTGCGGCGGGATCGCCGTCAAGTCGGGATGGCTCCAGGTGTGGTTGCCGATCTCCATACCGGCATCGACGATGCGCCTCGCCGCGGCGGGATCGGCGGCCACCTTGTCGCCGATCAGGAAGAACGTCGCCTCGGCGTTGTTGGCGCGCAGGGTCTGAAGCAACCGGTCGGTGAAAGGCCCCGGCCCGTCGTCGAACGTCAACGCCACGCATTTGACCCGTGCGCAGTCCACGCTGTCCGCCGCGGCGGGGGCTGGCACGGCGGCGATGAAACCGCCGACAAGCCCCAGCAGTATCGCCGCCGAGCGGATCCGGCGCGCTCGAGCACCCCGGGTGTCGTATTGCGCGCCGGATCCGCTCGTCACGGTCAAGGCAGGGCGCCGGGGCTGATTTCCTCCAGCATCTCGGTGACCAGGGCCGCGATCGGCGAGCGCTCGCTGCGGAGCAGCGTGATGTGGGCGAACAGCGGGTGGCCCTTGAGCTTCTCGATCACGGCCGCGACACCGTCGTGACGGCCGACGCGCAGGTTGTCCCGTTGCGCCACATCATGGGTCAGCACCACCCGAGAGCCGGCGCCGAGGCGCGACAGCACGGTCAGCAGCACGTTGCGCTCCAACGACTGAGCCTCGTCGACGATCACGAACGAGTCGTGCAGCGAACGCCCGCGGATGTGGGTCAGCGGCAGCACTTCGAGCATGCCGCGGGAGAGCACCTCTTCGAGCACCGCCGGGCTGGCGAGGCCTTCGAGTGTGTCGAACACAGCCTGGGCCCAGGGACCCATCTTCTCGCTCTCGCTGCCCGGCAGGTATCCGAGATCCTGTCCACCGACCGCGTAGAGCGGACGGAACACCACGACCTTGCGCTGGGTGCGCCGCTCCAGCACCGCCTCCAGGCCCGCGCACAGCGCCAGCGCCGACTTCCCGGTGCCGGCTTTGCCGCCGAGGGACACGATGCCGACCGACTCGTCGAGCAGCAGATCGAGGGCGACGCGTTGTTCGGCTGACCTTCCCCGGAGGCCGAACACTTCGCGGTCACCCCGTACCAGCTGCACCCTCTTGTCCGCGTTGACCCGGCCCAATGCGTGAGAGTTGCTGCCCAGCATGCGAATTCCGGTGTGGCACGGCAGATCGCGGGCGGCTTCGAGGTCGATCTCCCCGTCGGCGAACAACGCGTCGACGTCCGCGCCGGGCACCTCCAGCTCAGCCATGCCGGTCCACCCGGAGGTGACGACGTCCTGCGCGTGGTATTCGTCGGCCAGCAGACCGACCGCGCCGGCCTTGACCCGCAGCGGGATGTCCTTGCTCACCAGCGTGACGTGCTTGCCCTCGGCGGCGAGGTTGGCCGCCACGGTCAGGATCCGCGCGTCGTTGCTGTCGGTACGGAAGCCCGCCGGCAGCACCGTCGGGTCACTGTGGTTGAGCTCGACGTGCAGCGTACCGCCTTGCGCCCCAACCGGAATGGGCTGATCCAGGCGCCCGTGCTCCAGACGCAGATCATCGAACATGCGCAAGGCCTGTCGGGCGAACCAACCCAGCTCGTGGTGATGCCGTTTGGCTTCGAGCTCGCTGATGACGACCAGCGGAACCACCACTTCGTGTTCGGCGAACCTCGTGATGGCCCAGGGATCGGACAACAACACGGAGGTGTCGAGCACGTAGGTCCGGAGATCGGGTTGCCGGCTCTGCGATTGGGTCACGTAGCGCTCCTCGAGGCTGCGCGAGTTCCTGCGGCCCCACACGAACTTCTCGGTGGACACACAGGCGGTCTCAGGACCGGGGCCGGTCCTTTCAATCGGGACCGCCCGGACAGCAGAGCATGTCGCTAGCCATCGGAATCGACGCTACTCCGGGTGCCGCAATCACGCCCTGCAGGCGCGCCGGGGCCGAACGTCGCGTGCGTTAAGAGCTGATGAACTGCTTGAGTTCGGGCTCGTCGGCCAGGCCCCACGCGGCGATCCGGTCGGAGACGACCTTGCGCAGCTGGTCGCGGTCGAAGATGCCCGCCTCCGCGACCGTTGCCACCTTGTCCTGGTAGGCGTCGATGTCGCCGCCGACGACGTCGAGACCGGCGGCGCGGCGCGCGATGGCCGCCACCGTTTCCTCGCGCGTGTAGGTCAGGCAGTGCGCGACGAGGTTGGCGAAGAACTCCTCGTGGCGTTCCTCGTCCTTGGCGATGCGACCCACCAGCGCCTTGAGCACCGGCTCGGTGATCTGCGCCTCGAGGTTCCTGCAGTACACGGCGTGCGCGCGCTCCCACAAAGCCATGAACGCCAGCGTCTCCACCTGGGTGTAGGTATCGGCGCGGTAGCCCTTCATCACATGCTCGACGCGGACGTCCTCGTTGGCAGCCGGGTCCACCTCACGGGTCACCACCAGGTAGTTGCGCAGCGCGATGGCGTGCAGGTGCTCCTCGGCGGTCCAGCGGCCCATCCACCGGCCCCATTTGCGCTCGAGGATGAAGTGCTCGACGAGCTCGCGGTGGTAGCCGGCGAGGTTGTCCTTGGTGATCAGCAGGATCTCCAGGGCGTCGGTGACCGCCTTGGGCAGTGTCACCTGCGACGGGTCCCAGTCGCGGCCGCCGAGGAACGCGAAGTTCTCGCCCTCTTCGAACGGCACGTAGTCGTGGGCGTACCAGACGTCCTCGGTGTCGAGGTGACGCCGCAGCTCCTGCAGAACCACGGGCTCCAGTTCCAGCGTCAGCGCATTAGCGACAGGTTTCTGTGCCATGCAGTTACAGTAACCCAATTCTGTGGGAATCGTAAAATTCCCCGCCCGGCGCGTCGCCGAAATTGCATTCCGGCAGAGGAACAACGAGTGGCGTCCTGCTGGAATGCAATTTCGGAGGGGATCTACAGCGTGAGGCCCGGGTAGAGCGGGTTGGCGTCGAGCAGCTCGGCGGCCGCGGCGCGCACCCGCTCCGCGGTGCCGTCGGCCAGCGTGTACTTGGCCTTCGACGGGCCGTTCGGGCCCGCGGCGGGCTGGGTGTTGCTCAGCACC
>Ga0172382_10010567_pt1 | contig 12350 bp, 11 predicted proteins | sample Leawel138RmetaG_FD_122245 | JGI IMG/M metagenome (GOLD analysis project Ga0172382, IMG submission 122245) | Leachate microbial communities from a municipal landfill in Southern Ontario, Canada - Leachate well 138R metaG | ecosystem: Engineered > Solid waste > Landfill > Unclassified | place...
CTAATATACGCACCACTTCGAGAGACAAGGGTGATTAGCTCAGCTGGGAGAGCATCTGCCTTACAAGCAGAGGGTCGGCGGTTCGATCCCGTCATCACCCACCACTTGTCCTTAAAGTAACGCGCAGTGGTAGTTCAGTTGGTTAGAATACCGGCCTGTCACGCCGGGGGTCGCGGGTTCGAGTCCCGTCCACTGCGCCATCTTACGAAAACCCGTTAAGCCTTTAAACGCTTAACGGGTTTTTTCGTTTCTGGGGGTCAAAAACGCTGTCTTCAATCTGTTAAAAACACTAAATATCAATAACACCGGTGTTTGTTACTTAACTCTATTTTTTCTACGCAACCCTAGCGCAGTACTTGATAGGCAATATCAACAGCGTTAAACACCAGTGCGTTATGCAGTTGGACAAGGTCAGCACCGGCATTCAGCCGATCTTGATAATGTTGCGCTTGGCTGACGCCACCGATAGCAATTAAGCCTGTCTGCGTATCGATAGACCTTCGACAAAACTCCAGCTGACGGCAGGCATGCGCTTGTGCGGCAGGGTCTTGCCAAAATAACAGTGCATCTTGAGTCACGGGTTTACCTAAATCAAAGGAAATGGCAATGCCCTCGAGCGGAAGCGCTTGCAGCCTGTGGATTATAGAAAATAAATGCCGCGTCTCTATCTTTGACTGCTGTGAGTGGCACGAAAGTCTTCCATAAAGTCAGCGAGGGCGTTGATGGCGTCAGCGGTTTGCGCGTTATAGAGACTGGCACGTATGCCGCCAACCTGCTGGTGGCCTTGTAGATTAAGCAAACCTTGCTGTTCGGCAGCGGCAAGAAATGCCCGCTCCAGTTGAGTATTGGGTAGTTGGAAACACAGGTTCATCACTGAACGACACTGTTGCTCGACATGGCAACTGTAAAAAGAATCGGCATCCAGCAGGGCATAGAGCTTATCGGCGCGTTGTTGGTTTCTTTGCGCCAGTGCCAGTACACCGCCTTGTTGGATAATCCAATCACAGGCTAAATCGGTTAAATAAATGCTGTAGGTGAGCGGTGTATTCAGGCGGTTGTTATTCACCAGGTGTTCTTGATAACTGAATATATTGGGTATCTCTGGACGCGCTTTTTTGATCAGATCATCGCGGATGATTAAAATAACTAGACCGGTTGGGCCGATGTTCTTTTGTGTGCCGGCATAGACCAAACCATAGTTTTCAATACAGATTGGGCGTGACATAAAGTCGGAGGTCATATCAGCAATCAAGGGTATTGATTTGAGCTTGGGGTCGGCATGGAAAGCGACGCCCGTCGCGGTTTCATTGCTGGTGATATGGCAATACTCAGACTGTGCAGGAACACGCCAGTCGGCTAAGTCTGGAATACTCAGTGGTGCGCTATGTTTTACGCTGGCGCCAAGATGAATCGTGCCATAATTTTTGGCTTCGCTAGCAGCCTTGAGTGACCAGTAGCCGGTATCGATGTAGGTCGCTTGTCCATTGGCGGAGAGTAGATTCATGGGGATTAAAGAAAACTGAGTAGAGGCACCGCCCTGCATAAATAAAATTTGATAATTAGCCGGAATGGCCAAGATATCGCGTATTTTTTGCTTGGCCGAGGCCATGATGCTTATAAAGTGTGTACTGCTGAAGGGCATTTCCAGCACCGACATGCCAGTGTTATGCCAATCCAGCAGCTCGTCTTGGGCACGCATCAGTACTGATTTTGGCATCACCGCCGGACCGCCGGCAAAGTTATAGATTGGGCCTGTCGTACGCATTATAAAAGCACCAAGCCATGGCTGCCTGCTACCATAAAAAACACTAATGGAATCGACAAAATAGTATTGCTGCGTGAGGAGAGAAAAGTGATGCGTGAGCAGCGAATGCGTTCATCTAGGGGCGCGTCTACAAAGCCTAAGACTTTTTTCTGATGCGGCCAAAGAACAAACCAAAGGTTACCGACCATGATAATACCCAGCCAGACGCCGATGCCAATCACCGCCTGATGACCGTCCAAGCTTAAGGCTGCCACTAGTGTGCCTCGATACCAGAGCATGGCTAAGCCCGAGATCAGCACCACCAGCGAAGCATAGCGAAAAGCACCATGCTCGCGCTGCATTCTGCGCGTTAAGCCTAAATCTCGATCCTCATCTGACGTTTCACTGTGTAAGGCGATGAATGTTGGGTTTTGCACAAGGTTGGCATAGTTGTGGCCAATCCACAGCACAGAAAAAATGATATGCAGGTAACGCAAGATAATATCGAAGACTGCCAGCATCATGTTATATCCCGTTCACGAGGTTGAAGGCGAGTAGATACAAAACCACCGTCAGGACAACGCCAGCGCTGAGCGTGCCGAGCAAAGAGTCATGAGGGAGTTTCATGGCTCTATAGCCAAGTTAACCCAACCTGCTTCGCGGGCAATCAGCGAGGTGTTGCTGGTGCTGTTTGCTTGTTGCACGGCATCGGTAATTAATGAGTGATGTGCTGATTTACTGCAAGCTGGGTCAGTGTTAGCGGCGTCACCGGTGAGGAGAAATGCTTGGCAACGGCAGCCGCCAAAATCGGTGGTCTTTTCCGAGCAACTGCGGCAAGGTTCTTTCATCCAGTTATCGCCGCGATACAGGTTGAATTCTGTGGATTTGTGCCAGATCCATGACAAGTCCTGTTGGCGCACATTGGGAAAGTTGAGATGTTTCATGCTGCGTGCCTGTGAGCAAGGTAAAACTGTTCCATCCGGTGCGATGGTTAAATGAATACTGCCCCAGCCATTCATACAGGCTTTAGGGCGGCCTTCAAAATAGTCGGGAATCACAAAAAATAAGGTCATCTTGTCGCCCAAGCGTTGCCGGGCTTGATTAATCTGCGCTTCGGCTTTAATCAACTCCTCTTGGGTGGGCATCAGCTGATCACGATTGATTAACGCCCAGTTATAATATTGAACATTGGCCAGCTCCAAGTACTCGACACCAATCTCTGCGGCCAACTCAATAATGTCAGGCACCAGATGGATATTGATTTTCGAGATGGGCACATTCAATACCATGGGAAAGCCCAAGCGTTTTATTTCTTTGGCGATCTTTATTTTTTTATCAAAGCAGTCCACCCCAGAAATCCAGTGGGTGGTGATCGGCTCGCTGGACTGCATGCCCAGTTGGATATGTCTTAAGCCGGCTTTTTTTAAACGTTCTAAACGTTGAGTGGTTAAACCAATCCCTGAAGTAATGAGATTGGTGTAATAGCCTAACTGGTTGGCTTCGGCGACCAGCTCTTCGAGGTCTTTACGTAGCGTCGGCTCACCACCGGAAAAGCCAATTTGCATCGCCCCCATCGCCTTAGCATCATGGATAACGGCCTTCCATTCTTCGGTACTCAGTTCATTGCTTAAGTCCTCCAGCTCGGTAGGGTTACTGCAAAAGGCACACTTGAGTGGGCATTTATACGTCAGCTCCAGGAGCAGCCAAATCGGCGCACCATTGCCATCAAGACGTAATTCTGATCCAACCTTTGCCATGACTGACCTCCAGAAAATCGTTAACTTGCGCTAAAATAAAACTTTCACTGGCATTAAATTTTTTGGCAAGATGAGCGGCGATGTCAGTGACTGAATGTGTGCCATCGCAGTAACTTAATATTTCACCGGCTGTTTGATTAAGTTTGACAATGCCTTCTGGATACATAATCACGAATGCCTTTTGGGAAGGCTCCCAGCGAAACATAAATGATGGGTTAATATCGAAAAAGCAGGTCGCTGATATAGAGCTTTTATTGTGCATAGCCTGAGCTCCTTGTGAATTAAGGAGCACTGGAAATAGAATCTCCAGTGCTCTATTATTAGCGAACGTAAACGTAAGCTGTAACTTCGAAGCCGAGTCTTAGATCGCTGAACGCTGGATTAATCCACTGCATAATTATCTCCAATATTATTATTTGATTTAGAGCGAGATATATCGCTCTGGTTTGAGTATATGTCCTTGAAAAGCAGTAGATACACAGTGCTTTGGAAGTAATAGCTATGCCTTTTAGTGTTGTTTTCTCTTTTATCTATTGATCTTATTTTTAAAATCAGCTAATTGATCTTGGTCATTTTATTTCTATTGTTTCTATTGTAAGTCCGGCATAATTCATAGAGCGAAGCTATATATAACGCACTATAAATTTGATGATTGGCTGCAGGCTGTAGCCTGTAGTGATTTTTTTAAAAAACGACGCAGCTCGCGTCTAACAAGGAGTAAAGATGAACCTAGCAAAAGGTTGGGCGCGCGGGGTTTTGTTGGTGGCAATGACTGCCGGATTGGCGGCGTGTGGCGGCGCTCCCTCAGAAGCAGAGGTGCGCCAGGTGCTGCAAGAGCAAATCAAGCAAGATTTAGATAAGGTCACCGGCATGATTGATGCTGAGAATTCCGACCTTAATGCGATGTTATCGAGCATGATGCCCAAGATTGAAAATATTGCTCTGCAAGGCTGTGAGTCCGAGGTCGATAGTGTTTATCTGTGCAGCGTTGAAGCGACAGTGACCATGATGGGGCAGGAAAAAAAGAATATTGAAGCGGTTCGTTTTAAGAAGAACAAAGCGGGCGAGTGGACGATTGTGCGTTGAGTGCTAACTCATAGTTGCGGCAATTTTACTTGGCTTAATAAAACGCGCAGTAGAGTGATTCTATGCGCGTTTTTTAATGCGTTGATCTGTGCCTAAACGCTAAGTTTGATAACTATAAGTTTTATTTTTTCCAATAGTTATTGGCTGCAGCAAGGGTTTGAAAATTGGTCGCGACAGTCTGTATAACAATGCGGTGTAAGTTAAATACCACCTTGGTGGTTCCTTAATCTATTTAGAGGAACGACCAAAGTAGCAAATAGCATTCCTTCCGGTATGAATTGGTTATGCCTGCAACAGAGTCAATCCAGCCTGCGCAACAGCCACAGCTGCAGAGCTGCGCTTAAACCTGTTCTAAAGTACTGTTGCGTTATCGCTCTAGGCTATCGATTGTGTCAGCACTAGGCTAAGGGGTATTTATGCAGCAGACAGATTTAAACCATCATCCACTATGGCCAACACTGTTGGCGGATGGCTGCGAGTTAACAGTATTGTCGGCGGGTGATTCGCAGCAGGCCGCGTTGGCGCTCAGTTTTGCTGCGGGCAGTCATGCTGAGCCCGCTGATTATTTAGGTATGGCGCATTTTTTAGAGCACCTGGTGTTTCGTGGTAGCCGCAATTTTGCCCTGGATGATGGCTTGATGGCCTTTATTCAGCGCAAGGGTGGCCATGTCAATGCGCAAACCCAAGCCGAGCAAACGCTGTTTCATTTTCAAGTGGAAGCGCCGCTGTTTATCGAAGCGCTGGCGCGTTTGGTCGATATGCTGGTTGCGCCGCGTTTAGAACCGGCGACGTTGGTCTCTGAGCGTGAAGTCATTAATGAAGAGTTTAAGTTGTACTGCCAAGCGCCGCAGATCTTGCTGGATGCGGCGCTTGCTCCCTGTTTATTAGCCCGCCATCCTTTGCAGCGTTTTTATGCTGGCAATCGCGAGACATTGCCTATTGAAGAGGCGGCTTTTGCCCCAGCGTTGGCAGACTTTCATCAGGCTGCTTATTTGCGGAGCAGACTAAAAATCGTCTTGCTGTTACCGCAAGAGTGGCTGAGTCGGCAAGAGCAAGTGCTGCGAACGCTGCAGCCATTAACCGCGATGCCGCGTGAGCAATCCGCCAAAATATTGTCTGACCTGCAGGTGGCTAGACACTCTGCGGTTCAGCTCAAGTTACCGGTCGCTGAAGAGTATTTAGTTCTGCATATCCCGATTAATCAGAGCGGGCAGGGCTTAGCTGAGCTGGCTGAGAAAATGCAGCATGCTTTAGCGTTACGTAGCGGCCAGACCTTTTTAGTCTATGCCGAGCAACAGGGTTGGTGTTCGGCCATCAGCGTGCGAGCGACGTATAGCGCTGCGGCGCAAGGCGTGTTGACCGTACAGTTTACTAGTCCAGCGGCTGAGCATGCGCTGTTGCTTGCGGCCTTTAGGCAATGGCTCAAGCAATGGCAGACGCAATTGTGCAGTGCTGAGCAACAGGCCTACGAGCGGCAAGCACAGGCCAATCGCTGGTTAGTCAGTGAGCCTTTGCGCAAAGCCCAACAGCTGCTGGCGAGCGGTTGGCCAATGCCTGAGGGCGTATCTGCAGCGTGTTTAGCGGCTATGGATGCTGTGCTGGCAGCGCTTGCCGAGCACACTTTTGTGCAAGTCAGCGCTGGCGCTACCGAGGTGGCCGGTCGTTATGATCAGGGGCTGCCATTGCAGGTCGAAGCGCGTCCTTCTCAGCAAAACGCCAGCGCAATCACACTGAATGTACCGCAGTTTAGCTTTGCCAGCGATTTGGCCAGTCGTCAGGCCAATAGCGCTAAGCCAATAGCGCTCGAGCATGCGCATTTAAGTCGCTATCAGCCAACACATTTTCCCAAGGGTATAGCTGTTTGCTACTGGGGATGGTCGCTGGAACATCCGCAACACGCGGCGCAATGGCTACCGGCTCGACTGGCAGCTTTATCCGAATTGCTGAGCTATAACGCGGTGAATTGGCAAGTCGAGTGTACTCAGAGTCATGTATTTATCCGCATGACTGGGCCAGCAGGGTATTTGCCTATCGCGCTGAATCAGCTGTTAAGCGCGCTGGACGAGCCTTTAAAAGAAGCGCCGTTGACAGTCACCGCTCATTTTGCCTTGCGTCGCTTGCTGCGACGTCTGCCGCAAGCGTTAGCAGACGTCGCAGTGACTGCGCCCGCACCCGCTCAAATCACCTTGGCTGCCCAGCCGCAAGTCGCGCTATGGCTCGGCGCAGCTGATCACGCAGGCCTGTTAGAGTCCTGCTATTTACAACGCTTACACACCTTTAGTGCCGCCAGTCATCCGCTAGCGGCGGCGACCGGCTGGCAGCACCTTGATGAGAGCGGCACTGACGATGCGTTGCTGATTGTGCATATTCCGCTAGCCGCTACAGCAGTGGCGGAAAAAGATCGTCTGCGCCTGGTTAATCGGGTCTTTGCTCAGCATTTACAAACGGCTTTGCAGCGCCATTTGCGCGAGCAGCGTGGTCTTTGTTATGCCGTGTTTGTTTTGCCCTATGCACAAGGTGAGCACGAAGGGCTGTCGTGTGCCGTGCAGTCGAGTAAGGCCAGTGCCGCACAGTTACTGAGCGAAATTAAACAGTGTTTAGCAGAGTATCTGGCAGACATGCCGCAACAGTTGCCGGCATTGCAGGCCGACCTACTGGCTCAAACTGAGCAGCTGCAGCAGGGCGCGCTAGGCCTTGAGCGCCTCAGTCAGATGCTCTTTAGACATTGGCGTGAACAGCGCTTAGAGCAGGGCTGGCAAGAAGAAATACAGGCTGCGCAGTTAGTCTCTGCTGCAGATATTCAGCATTATGCGCAGTCCATACAGAATCACAGCAACTGGTTGTTATTAAGCAATCAGTCGGCAAAGGGGTGATTTAGTGCGCAGGTAGTGCTTTTAACTCGATATTTAGAGCTTGCATGACTTTTAAGACGGTATCAAAGCGGGGCTTAGCGCCAGCCGCGAGAGATTTATATAGGCTGTCACGGCTAAGCCCCGTATCTTTAGCAATCTGTGCCATGCCATGTGCTTTAGCAATATAGCCAATCGCGCGAAGGAGTTCATCATTATCGCCATCGGCTAAGACTTGCGATAAATATTCTGCAATAGCCTCATCGCTGTCCAAAATATCAGCTAGATCAAAGTCCATTAATTGAGTGTTCATGTTATATCTCCCTTGCCAATGCTTTGGCTTTTTTGATATCGGCAGACTGGTTAGATTTGTCACCGCCGACCAATAAAATTATCACTATCTCTCGACGCAGGGTGTAATAAACCCTATACCCTGGGCCTACATCAATCCTTAACTCAGAAACACCGTCGCCAACTGATTTGTTATCACCCAAGTTGCCATGTGCCGCTCTTTCAATGCGACGCATTATTGCTACTTTTGCACGCAAATCTCTTAAAGAATGCTGCCAGCGATCAAAATCTTTTGTTTTCTTGATGATATAGTCCATGGATACATTGTATCCATTCGGATACAAAGATAAAGCAATATTTTTCTTTTCCTTTGTATCTGCTCTTTATCCAGTTCGACACCATTCCTCTACCACCTCCCCCTGCTAATGGCCTGCTGCTAAAGCACTGTACTGGTGCGCGGGCCTGTTTTGTCTGGGTTTGCGCTGGGTTTTTTGTTGATTTAACTAGGTTTTTTTCATCCTTAGGGATAGCGACTATGGCGCTGAATTATCCCTCTCTAAAGGCCTGCTTAGTAAGTCCAAATACTTGGCCACTAAAGCTGCGTATTAGTGAAGGGCATAGCTTCTAATAATCGGTGTCGAAGCGACTGATAGGTCAGTTGTTCCATTTTTGTGGAGAAGACTATGTATAACAAGAAAATCGCCAAACATATTTTCATGCCGTTAGCGCTCGCCGGCGCTATCGCAACAGCCAGCAGTCCAGCTCTGGCTGATATCGTTCTTTATGATAAAGACGACACCACCTTTTCTACCGATGGTTATGTTAATGCCTTCTATGTGAACAGTGATGTTGACCGTGACGGTGATCAGTTTGACCGTCGTCAGTCGCGCATTAAAATGGGTTTCCTGCCCAACTATATTGGTTTCAATATGGGTAAAAAAATTGATGGGCTGCAGCTAGGGGCGCGCGCATCATTTTGGGTCACGATCAACGACAGTGATGATAACGGTACAGGGACCGATATCGACGTTCGTCAGTTTTACGGTACGGTCAGCAATAGCGAATGGGGTGAAGTGCTGATTGGTAAAGATTTCGGTTTATTTGCTCGTTCCAACATCCTGCTGGATGAACTGTTGGCCGGTTATGGTCAAGTCAGTGACACCTTGGGTCTGGTGGATGGCGGTGGTGTGTCCTTCGGTAATATCGGCAGTGGCTACCCGTATCCATTCCCAACTTCACAGATTACTTATCGCTCGCCCGTCATGAGCGGTTTGCGTGTGGCGGTCGGTGTGATGGATCCAGTGGATACCAACGATAGCAGTGCGTTGGGCAAGGCCTATCAGAAAAACCCACGTTTTGAATCTGAAGTGACCTATCAGTTTGATGTGGCCGGAGCGAAGATTTACTCATGGCTGAACGGTGGTTACCAAACCTCGGAAAACACCGACAGCAGCGTTAAAGATGTGACCTCCAAAGGCTTAGGTTACGGCGTACAAGCAAAAATGGGTGACTTCACCGTCAGCGGCTCAGGCTTTACTGCAAAAGGTATTAACCCGTTCTTTACCAATAACGCTGGCAACGCAACCTTGCGCGATATCGACAGTAAAGGTTACTTAGCCCAGGGTTCTTACCGCTTTGGTAAAAATCGCCTGGCTTTAAGCTATGGCAAAACTAAAGACGATGGTAACGGTATCGGCGTGGGTGCTGATTATGAAACCCGTGGTGTTGCCTTATTCCACGATATCAATGACAACTTAAAATTAGTGGCTGAATACAATCAGTTTGAAATTGATGGCCACAAGGGTAATACCGCGGTCAATGAAGACACCAATACCTTTGCGGTCGGTGCTGTTTTGACCTGGTAAGCAACCTTCGCTCAGCCTAAGCCAGAAGTGTTCACGCCTTCTGGTTTTTTTTGTGCAGGACTTTAGTAGGAGCTGCTCGCGACTGAAGGGGCATGGGTTTATTACCGGATGCTTTTAAAATAGGGACATACTAGGTAGGTGAGTTATGGGACTAGCACAATTCTCATTTGATAATGAAGGTATCACCACAGCCGTCTCCTTTGCCCAACAGGCAGAGGATGTGGCTCAGGATTTAGCACAGCAGTTGTTTAACCCAGATTTAGGCTTTGTCTTGTTTTTTTGTTCTGCTGAATATGATTTGCCCGCCTTATCCAAAGCCTTAGCCTCTTATTTTGGCGATATGCCGCTGGTCGGTTGCACCACTGCTGGAGAGATCACTCCTCAAGGTTATGGACGGGGTTGTATCAGCGCGATCGGCTTTGATCAGCGAAATTTTTCCATCGCCAGTGTCTTAATTGATGAAATGGAGCGCTTCAGTTTATATGACGCGCAAGAACTGGTAGAAAACCTGGTCAGTGATTGCCGTAGCAATGCGGTCGCGCCGATTAAAGATCACAGCTTTGCCTTAACCCTGCTGGATGGTTTGTCCAGCCGTGAAGAAGTGGTGTTGGCCGCCCTCAGTGCGGCGTTAGGTAGTATTCCGCACTTCGGTGGTTCGGCCGGTGATGACAATCATTTAACCCATACCCATGTGTATTACGACGGCCAATTTCATAATGGCGCGGCGGTGGTGGTGTTGATTAACACTCATCTCGACTTTGAGGTATTTACCACCCACCATTTGCAACCCTCGACAGAAAAGCTGGTGGTGACCAAGGTCGACAGCGACTCACGACGGGTGCTGGAGTTTAATGCCGAGCCGGCCGCCAAAGAGTATGCGCGCTTAATCGGCCGTCGTTTAGATGAACTGGATATGCATATTTTTTCCAGTCACCCATTGGCGGTGAAAATCAGTGAACGCTACTATCCGCGGGCGATTCAACAGACTAACCCTGACCAGAGTCTGACCTTTTATTGTGCGGTGGAAAATGGCATTGTCCTGACCGCGATGAACACCACATCCTTGCTGGACAATGTCAATCAGCTGTTCCAAGGGCTCAATCAGCGTCTCGGTGAGCCATTAATTACCATTGGCTGTGATTGTTTTTTACGTCGTTTAGAAATTGATAGCAAAGGTGGTCAACAAGCGATCGAAGAGGTGTTGCAAAAACAGCATGTGATTGGTTTTAACACCTATGGTGAGCAGTTTAATGGCATGCATATCAACCAGACCTTTACTGGGGTGGCCATTGGACGACCTAAATATGGCCAGCGCTGACCTTGCCACACAACTGCTGGCGCTCCAGCAGGAAAATAGCAAACTGCGACGCATCAATGCCGCCTTGGTTGAGCGGGTTGAGTCCGGTACTTCGCAAAACTCTGATGCCTATGCCGCCTTTCGCCATTCCGTGGTATTGGCTGAGCAAGTCCGCGAACGTACCGATGCGCTCAATCAAACCATGGCTGATCTGCAAAAAAGCAACATCCTGCTCAGTGGTGCGCGACAGACCGCAGAAGTGGCTCATCAGCATTTAATTGATGCGATTGAAAGTATCAGCGAAGGCTTTGTCTTATTTGATAAAGAACAGCGCATTGTTTTATTTAATCGCCATTTCAAAAATTTCTGGGATAAAAGTGCCTACCGTATTGATGTCGGTACCTGCTTGCATGAGGTGAAAACCTTTATTGAAGACACCGGCCTGATTGTGGAAAAACAACGCAGTGGCCGTCAGCGTATTTTATATCGCTTGCGCACTGGGCGTTGGCTACAAGTCACTGAACGGCCGACCCAAGAGGGTGGTTTGGTGATTTTATACACCGATATCACCGAGCTGAAACACAGTGAAGCGCAGCGCCGTGAACAAGCGCTGGCGCAAAAAACCCGTCTATTACAGAAAACCGTGGATAACTTATCGCAAGGCGTGGCGATGGTCAGCGCTGAGGGTATTTTAGAACTGTGGAATCATCGTTTTCTGGAGCTTTGTGATCTGCAGCCGATCGAGGCCAATTGCTTCTTTGTCGAAGTCATGGCCGTCAGCGATACCGCGGTATTAACGCCACAAAGTCTCGATAAACGCGGCCAGCCGTTGCTGCAAAAAGAGCAGCGTTTAGCCGATGGCCGCGTGGTTGAAATTCGTACCCATCCGCTGCCTGGCGGTGGTTTTGTCAATACTTTCACCGATATGACTGAGCGCTATCAATATGCGGAAGCGCTGCGTAAAAGTGAGCAATGGATACGTCTGATTACTGACCATGTACCGGCCATGATCGCCTACGTCAATCAAGACTTTGTCTATGAGTTCACCAATAAAGTCTATGAGGAATGGTACCGGTGGCCGCGTAACAGTATTTTAGGGCACAGCTTGCGTGAGGCACACAGTGATGAGCACTTTCTGCGCCTGCAGCCGTATATTATTCGTGCATTAAATGGCGAAAGTCTGACCTTTGATGTGGCGGAAAGCAGTGTCTTGGGTAAGACGCGTTTTATGCAGCGCTCGTATGTCCCCAATCGGCAAAGCAATGGCGATATTACCGGCATTTTTGTCTTGGTTCGTGATATTACCGAACGTCGGCAAACCGCTGAAGCCTTGCATCAGGCCTATCAAAATCTAGAAGGGCGCGTACGTGAACGTACCGCCGAGCTGACCCAGTTAAACACCCAACTGGTCTCCGAAATTGATGTGCGCAAGCAAGCGGAAGTGCATCTGCTCGATGCTAA
>Ga0172382_10010568_pt1 | contig 12349 bp, 8 predicted proteins | sample Leawel138RmetaG_FD_122245 | JGI IMG/M metagenome (GOLD analysis project Ga0172382, IMG submission 122245) | Leachate microbial communities from a municipal landfill in Southern Ontario, Canada - Leachate well 138R metaG | ecosystem: Engineered > Solid waste > Landfill > Unclassified | place...
CGGTCCCATCTGGTCAGTTCCGTCAGGAACAGTTGTATCGATGTGATCAGGAAATCCGCGACCCGTGAGAAATACATTCAGCGCCAGATCCGTCAATCCGCACCTGTTGAAAGTGATTTTTGGGCGGAGAGCGAGCTGAAGGAGATGATCGAAACCGCGATTGCCAAATTGCCTCCAAAATGCCGGGATATCTTTGAATTGAGCCGGTTCGGGGGTTTGAGCTCAAAAGAAATTGCCCAAAAATTCCAATTGTCTCAGCGAACTGTTGAGACGCACATCACCCATGCCTTGAAGATCCTTCGTAATGAGCTGAAGGATTATTTGTTCCACTTTTTTTTCATTTTCTGACGTTTTCCTTTACGTGTGAACGGCCATTTCCACGTATTGGTAGTATAATCAGAAAGAGAATGGACGATACTCATGCGATATATGAATTGCTGATCCTGAAGGAATTTGAAGGAGAATTGTCTGCGCAGGAAAGGAAGGAACTGGATAACTGGCTTCAGGACTCCCGGAACCTGGCTTTTTATGAGGATCAAAGAAAACTGTGGCAGGCGGTTGACGAATACGGCAGGATGAGAAGGATTCCTAAAAAGCAGGCGTTAAGAAAGGTGGAGGCCAGGCTTTTTGACAGCTTCGCGGTTGTTAATTTCCGGAGGAAGCTCGAACGGGCTGCCGCGATCCTGTTCATTCCGTTAGTACTGGCCGGTATCTGGTTGTTCAACACGAGGCAGCCGTTCCGCAGCAGCGGAGATCAGGTCGTGTACAATACGGTAGAGGTACCGTTGGGAATGAGATCGTCCATGGTTTTACCCGACGGGACGTCGGTTTTGCTTAATGCCGGGAGTACCCTGAAATACCCGGTTTCCTTTCAACAGGAAGACCGCAGGGTCGAGTTGACAGGCGAGGCATACTTCGACGTTACAAAGGATAAAGAGAGACCATTTATCGTATCGACTTCCGACATCGCTGTTCATGTATTGGGCACCTCGTTCAACTGCAGCGCCTATCCGGACGATGAACAGATTATCACGGCACTGGTCGAAGGTGAGATCGAAATTTCGGGAAAAGCTGATGGTCAGCGCAGAGTCCCGGTAAAGCCCGGAGAGGTAGCCGTTTTTACGAAACAGGGAAAAACGATCGAAACGGGCAAATCCAGCCTGGATAAACATATCGCATGGAAGTCAGGAAAACTGATTTTCAGGGACGATCCGATGACCACGGTCCTGGACAAACTGGGAAGATGGTACAATGTCGAATTCCAGGTGGAGGATGAAGAGATTCTTGGATATGAGTATTCTGCTACTTTTTCGGGCGAGAGTCTGGATCAGGTGCTGAAAATGCTGGTTCTCTCTGCTCCGATCAGTTGCGAATTACTGCCGGGGGACAAATCCACTGAAGCAAGCTTCGGAAAACAAACGGTAAGGATGGTGAAACGACTATGAAATCAGACTAAAAAAGAGGGGAGAAGAATGTTTCCGTCATTCCTTTCCCCATCATTCAGTATTCATAAAACACTTAGTAGTACAAAAGTATGAAAAAAAAATCATTATTGGAACGAGTACGGGGATACTTTGCCTCGTACTTAAAAATTTTGAGAATTATGAGGCTCACGTTGTTCTTGCTTTTTTTGTCGCTGACACAGGTGTTAGCCGGAAAGATTTATTCGCAGTCGGCCAGGATCAGCCTGAATCTGAAAAACTCTACCATTAAGGAGGTTTTGTATCAGATTGAGACCAGAAGTGATTACTATTTTCTCTTCAACAGCAAACTGGTGGATGTGAACAGGAAAATAGATATTGAGGTCACGGACGAACAGATTCAGCAGGTCCTGGAAAGACTATTTGAGGGTCAGCATGTGGAGTTTGCCATAATGGACCGGCAGATCGTTATCCAGCCGGCGCCAGACACAGCCCGAACAGTGCAACAGCAAAGCGCTGTCTCGGGGAAGGTTACCGATAGTGCGGGAGCCCCTCTTCCGGGCGTGACGGTGATGATTAAGGGAACGACCCTCGGAACTGTTACCAGCGCAGATGGTGCCTATGTTCTGACAAAGATGCCTGACAACGCGATTCTTGTTTTCTCTTTTGTTGGAATGAAAACACAGGAAATCCCTGTGGCTTTGAGGAACGAGATCGACGTGACTATGGACGAAGATGCGATCGGCATCGAAGAAGTCGTGGCTATTGGGTATGGTAGGATGAAAAAAAGCGATTTGACAGGCTCTGTCTCATCTGCTGATTTAGAGGCCTTGAAAGGCACTCCCAATGTAAATTTGTTACAGGGATTGCAAGGCACAATGCCTGGTCTGAATGTTGGCATGGTTGATGAGGCAGGAGAAAATCCTAGTATTACAGTTAGGGGACGGTCAACTATTTCAGGTAATCAGAGTCCCTTGATTATACTGGATGGGATAGTCTACTATGGAAACTTGTCAAGCATAAACCCTAATGATATAGAATCTTTTGATATCTTGAAAGATGCCAGTAGTAAGGCCATTTATGGAGCGCAAGCGGCTAATGGGGTGATCCTGATTACAACGAAACGGGGAGGAAGCGAAGAAACTCCTGTCGTTACCTATAATGCTTCATATTCAACAGGTTCGCCTTATAAGAGACTGCATTCAAGAGATAGGGAATCTTATCTGAAAATGGTCCGGGATATATTCTGGAACGAGGCGTACTCTGAAGAGTCGGGATATACTGCTTTAAATGAGAATTATAACATAGAGACCTCAGCTCCTTTCACAGACGCGTCAATCGTAAAGGGGTATAACGAAGGTGCGGATACTGACTGGTGGGATTTAGGCACCACCGAAGCAACAATAATGACACAAAATATCGGCATCCGAGGAATGACGCAAAGAGTCAATTATTTCATGTCCTTCGGATATGACAAACAGGTCAATTATATTATAAATGATAAGTTTAACCGAAAAACCGCCCGTGTAAACCTCGAAACGCAGGTAACCAACTGGTTAAAAATGGGTATTCAATCTTTTGGTGCTTTTTCTGATTATTCGGGGGAATCGCCTGACCTCATTAAACTTGCCCAGGCAGGACCTTTGAGAATGCCATATGATAATGATGGAAATTTGGTAATTCTTGGAGGAGATTTTACAAACCCTTTGATAGGCCTGCATAATAACGATCTTGACAAACGTAACGAACTGTTCGGTAACTTTTATGCAAAAATTAGTAATATATCTTTTCTCCCGGGGTTTAGCTGGGATATTAACTATGGAAATACGCTGCAATGGGTAAAACAGTTTAACTCCAACCGATATGCACAGGCAGAAACTGGCGAGGTTAAGAAGTATAATAATTCGATGTATAGTTATACATTTGACAATATCCTTAGCTATGTGAAGACACTTGATAAACATCGCATAGACGCGACATTGGTTATTGGACAGACAGAACGGGAATATGAGAACACCACGGCAAGATCAAACGACTTGGCAAACCAGACGTTGGGATACAATGATTTAGGACAGGGGAAAAATCAATTTGTATTATCTGATTCGTGGGAAGAATCTTCTTCTTACCAAATGTTTAGGTTAAATTACTCATATCGCTCAAAATACTTGTTAACAGGCACAATTAGAAGAGATGGGTTTTCTGGTTTTGCACAAAACGAGAAAACAGCCTATTTCCCCTCTTTTGCTTTTGGGTGGATTGCTTCCGAAGAATCCTTTCTGAATCGGTCAGAATGGTTGGATCTGCTAAAATTAAGAGCAAGTTATGGTGTTAACGGGAATCTGGTAACAAGATATAGTTCATTGGCAACTGTTGCTTCTTCTGCCGCATACGTATTTGGAGACGGGGGAACCTCCGCCTACGGACAGGAACCCTCCAATTTACCTAATTCAAACCTGAGGTGGGAAAGAACACGTGGTGTCAACTTTGCCCTTGATTTTGGCGTACTGAACAATCGTGTTACGGGTAATGTTGAATATTATCGAACCACAACGAAGGATCTGATTTGGAAAAAAGCACTTCCGGAACTCACGGGTTTTAAAGAAATCATTGATAATATCGGTGAAATCGCTAACCGGGGAATAGAAATTACGCTGAATACTACTCCTGTCCAACACAGGGACTTCAGATGGGATTTGACATTTGCTTATGCTAAAAACAAAAATAGAATCGTACACCTCTTGGGTGATGTTGACGGAGATGGTAAAGAAGATGATTTGCTATCCAGTAATTTATTTATTGGACAACCGATTAGTGCGGTATACCATTATGATGTACAAGGTGTTTATCAGATAGGAGATAATATTCCTGACGGATTTTATGCAGGAAGTTATAAAATAGTGGATCATACCGGCGAAGGAGCTTTATCTGCGGCTGACCGGACACTTCTGGGAATGGCTGATCCTTCGTACCGGTTCAGTATTCATAACAGTTTTCGGTATAAAGGTTTTTCGCTTAAAGTCTTTTTAAACTCTGTTCAGGCAGGCAAACGCGGCTACTTAGCAAATAATGATCCGTTCGCAGCATATACTCCGCAATTTATCTCCCAAAAAGGGTTGTATGAAGAGGTGGACTTTTGGACTCCGTCCAATCCCAACGCCGAGTTCAGAAGCCCATCCGGAACAAGTTCCATCAATCCTAATGTCTATCAAAAACGAAGTTTCGTGAGGCTTCAGGATGTGGTTTTGAGTTACGATTTCAGTTCTAATCTTTTGTCCAAAATCCGTATGCAGGCTTTGAGGCTGTATGTTTCTGGAAAGAATTTGCATACCTGGACAAAATGGGGCGGATGGGATCCGGAAACCGGGAGCGGTTTAGGTTACGATGGCCGACCGGTATTAAAGTATTTTACGGTAGGGATTGAATTAACTTTAAAATAGAAATCCAATGAAGAAAACACTTAAAATTTATATATGCATTGCTTTGTTCCTTTCCTCCTGTGATGAAGCAAGCTTTTTGGAAGAAAATCCTTCCAGCATTTATACTTCCGAGAATATGTATAAGACGATGGAGCATTTTGAATCTGCCCTGACTCAACTGTATGGAGGGTATCGTAAATTGTATTACAGCGGAAACGATAATGAATATGATTTTTTCTGGGGAACAGATTTGGTTCATGCCGGACAGGCAAACGTTGTCAGGTTTTTCAGTGATTATCCTGCTACACTTGACCCTACCGCGGCTAAAGTACTCTATCACTGGAAAGGAAATTATAAAATTATAGCGAATGCGAATACGATTCTAAGCCGTTTGGCTAATTCGGAATTAACGGAAGATGAGAAGCAAGTTGTGGCGGCCGAAGCAAAGTTTTTCAGGGCATTAGCGTATAAATATCTGGTATTTTTATATGGAGGTGTGCCGTTAGTTTTAGAAGAAGTTACTTCTTCCAAAACCGATTTTGTCAGGAATACCAAAGACGAAGTTTTAAGACAGATGGTTTCGGACCTCGAATTTGCGGCAGCTAATTTGCCTGATATTTCCAGCGTTGTGGACGGCAAAGTGTCAAATGTGGCAGCCAACCACCTGTTAGCCGAAGTTGCACTGGCGTTGGGGGAAAACGATTTAGCCATTAGTTCATCAACGTCAGTCATTGATAATCCGGCAATGGCTTTGGTCACTGAACGGTTCGGATCGCGGGTGAATGAACCGGGGGATTTATATTGGGACCTTTTTCAAAGAGGCAACCAGAACAGAAGCAGTGGAAACAAAGAGGCGATATTTGTCATACAGTTTGAACTTGACATATTAGGAGGAGGGCAATCATCCACCACAAGAACCGGATATTTTATGGAAAGGTTTCATGCTCCCAATACCCCGTTAGCAACAGATCCCTGGGACAGAACTGTTCTTGCTGGTATGCTCCAAACCTCAGGTACCGGACGCGGCGCAGGATGGTTAATGCCTACTTTCCATTTCTCAAATTTGATTTGGCATGGTACTGATGACCGGATTGATTACAATGATATCCGGGTTTCGGAATACAATTTCCCCAGGGGTATTTTATATAACAACCCCAACGGACCGGCCAAATATCAAGGCGTATACTTTGATATCAATACAGCGGAGAACCAATACTGCCTGACAACGCAGGGAATATGGTCTCGCGGAGTATATCCCTACCAGACAAAGTGTACAACCCCTAATGACCATCCTGCGTCCTTGATTTCCAATACGGAGACAATGGCGCTCAGAAGTGAAGCAGGAGTGACTTATGCCGACTGGTATGATATGCGGCTTGCTGAAACGTACTTATTAAGGGCAGAAGCATATCTGATGAAAGGTAACCTGCCGGATGCAGTCACGGATATCAATACCGTTAGGGATCGCTCCGGAGCTTCTTTGATTACGGCGTCGGATGTCACCATAGACCTTATTCTGGATGAAAGAATGCGGGAGTTGGGAATAGAAGAGAAACGAAGATTAACATTGAGCAGATTAGGCAAAATGTATGAAAGAACAATAAAATACAACAGGTATAATGCTCCGAACATTCGCGAGCATCACCAGCTTTTCCCAATTCCTCAAAACGAAATTGATGCCAATGTAAGTGCGATACTCGAGCAAAATCTAGGTTATAATTAAAGAGCGGGTCATTTAGTTGGAATTGATTTCAACGAATCTGTAAGTTCGGGTTCTTCTGGGTTAGTAGGAGTGTAATTCATCATTCCTACTGACGGGAGAATTCGATTCAGGAGAACAACATCCCGTTGTACAGGGATGAATGGCTCAATAGGGAGGAGTAAAAAATGAAAGGAAAAGAGATCCAGTCGATAAAACCTGTCGAAGCGTAAGTTGTCGGGTAAAGTATTCTCCGAAAAATAAGTATCTAAAGTAAAAACCAATTGAATTCTAGCTATGCGTTATCTGAATTTCCATGCTGTAGTTCTGCTGATGGTCACCTTTTGCTCCTGCAATACAGGAGATCCGGCCACACAAAAGGCGGATGTGATTGTTTACGGAGGAACCTCTGCTGCCGTGATTGCAGCCGTTGAGGTCGTACAGTCAGGAAGAAGTGTTATCATGGTCTCCCCTGACACCCATCTCGGAGGACTGAGCTCCGGCGGATTAGGATTTACCGACACAGGGAACAAAGAAACCATCGGCGGGCTTTCCAGGGAGTTTTATCACCGGGTTTGGCAGCATTATCATGACCCGGCAGCCTGGAAATGGCAAAAGCATTCCGAATACGGTAATAAGGGGCAGGGAACCCCGGCTATGGACGGCAAGAACCGCACCATGTGGATCTTCGAACCACACGTGGCAGAAAAGGTCTTTGAAGACCTGATTGCAGAGAATAACATCACGGTTTACCGCGATGAATGGCTCAACAGGGAATCAGGCGTGACCATGAAGGATGGAAAGATCGAATCGTTAACCACATTGTCGGGCAAGACGTTTGAAGGCGGTGTTTTTATTGATGCGACTTATGAAGGCGATCTGATGGCTTCGGCAGGAGTGGATTATCACGTGGGAAGGGAGGCATGCTCCGTGTATGGCGAACAATGGAACGGGGTACAGGCGGGGGTGTTCCACCACGGTCACTACTTCAACGCGAAGATCGATCCATACCTGGTTCCGGGTGATCCCGCGAGCGGACTGCTCCCCAATATTTCTTCCGAAAAGCCAGAGCCCAACTGTAGCGGCGATCATAAAATCCAGGCCTATTGTTTCAGACTCTGTATGAGCAATCACCCGGATAACCGGGTGCCGTTCCCCAAACCGGAAGCATACGACTCACTTCAGTACGAGCTGCTCATTCGTGTGTTTGATTCGGGTTGGCGGGAATGGTTCACCAAATTCGACATGATCCCGAACCGCAAAACTGATACGAATAATCACGGGCCTTTCAGCAGCGATTACATCGGAATGAACTACGACTATCCCGAAGCTTCCTATGAACAGAGAAAGCAAATTGTCAAGGCACATGAAAACTACCAGAAAGGGTTGCTGTATTTCGTCTCGAACGACAAGCGGGTACCTGAAGACGTCAGAGACGAGATGAAGAACTGGGGACTGGCCAAAGACGAGTTCACCGATAACGGAAACTGGCCACATCAGTTATACATCCGTGAGGCCCGGCGAATGATCGGAGAATACGTGACCACCGAAAACGACGTGCTGGGCAAACACGAGGTACCTTCTCCGGTTGGGATGGGCTCTTATACAATGGACTCGCACAATGTTCAGCGATACGTGACCGAAGAAGGTTCTGTACAGAACGAAGGCGACATCGGCGTGCATCCTCACCATCCTTACCAGATTTCGTACGGATCGATCGTGCCCAAAGCCGGGACGTGCAGCAACCTGCTGGTTCCTGTCTGCGTTGCTTCCAGCCACATCGCGTATGGATCGATCCGCATGGAACCCGTGTTCATGATCCTCGGTCAAAGTGCGGCGACCGCAGCCGTCCTGGCCCTCGACGGTAAAATGGCTGTGCAGGATGTCCCGTATAACCAGCTTGAAAAAGCATTAAAGGAACGGGAGCAGGTATTACGTTTAGAGAAGTGAAAAATCTGTCAACTGGCTTGAGCATGTCTTTTTGATGCTGTCGTTTTCATGTTAATATCATGCTGATTATTCAATTTTGAATAAAAAACAAAACAGTAACAACTCAGGTTACTACCGAGTTGTTACTGTTTTGTTAAAGGGGACGTGATCCTGATAAAGCCGTTAACTTTTACGCCCTCTAAAAATACCCTGGAACAAATTCGTATTATGAATAGATTCACGTTATTTGCCTGAAATTTAATTTAACCTGACAGGATCTTGGCCTGTCAGGTCTTTATCTAGAAGTGAACGGTATGCGTAATTATTTCATCCCTTGTCTGTTTTTGTTCATCGTACAGTCTTCAGCCTGTACTGGCCAAACCTCTAACGTTACCGCTGATCCGCCCCGCATTGTGAATATCATCAATTTTATCCGGCTGCTCGAGCCGAGGGACGCTGAAGTTACCGAAACGGTGCTTTACGCAACAGTGGTGAAGCAGGTGGAGATCATGGAAAAATACAAGCTGCGCGGCACCTTTCTGCTGCAGTACGATGCGCTGATGGACCCCCGGTATCAGAAGCTTCTAAAAAGCCTTCCGGCCCAATCGTTCGAGATTGGTGCCTGGTGGGAGATCCCGCAGCCGCTGGTGGAAAATGCCGGGATGAACTGGCGGGGGCGCTATCCGTGGGACTGGCACGCGGATGTCGGATTTTCGACCGGATATACGCCGCAGGAACGGGAGAAACTGGTCGATGTCTATATGAATGACTTTAAAAAGATCTATGGCGCCTATCCCAAATCGGTCGGGTCCTGGTTTATCGATGCCCATACGCTGAATTACATGTATCAAAAGTACGGGATCATTGCTTCCTGCAACTGCAAGGATCAGATTGGCACCGACGGCTACACCCTGTGGGGCGGATACTGGAATCAGGCCTATTATCCCAGCTTGAAAAATGCGTATATGCCTGCCCAGCACGAAGAAAACCAGATTCCGGTCCCGATTTTCCGCATGCTGGGAAGTGATCCCATTCGCCAGTTTGACGCGGGACTGGGATCGAACAAACAGGGGGTTATCTCGCTCGAGCCGGTATATAAAGGCGGAGGAGGCGATGATGCCTGGGTGAACTGGTATTTCAGGCAATTCGTCGGGGGAGAACCGATGGCCTTTGCCTATGTCCAGACCGGTCAGGAAAACTCCTTCACCTGGGATGTCATGGCGAAAGGGTTTGAAATCCAGATGCCTCTGATTGCGTAGCTCCGCGACGAAAAGAAGATACAGGTGGAAACGCTGGCCGAATCAGGGAAATGGTTTAAGCAGCAGTACCAGGTTACCCCGGCCACCTCCGTCACGATCAATGAGGATCTGGAGGGGAGCGATCTGAAGACGGTCTGGTTCAACAGCCGCTTTTACCGAGCAAACCTGTTTTGGGAGAAGGGAACTTTCCGGTCCCGCGATATCCATCTTTTTAACGAGAATCTCACGTCAAGATATCTGAATCAGGTAACAACTTCGAACGAGTGCGTTTTTTTCACCCTCTCTTTTGTCGACGGGCACCGGTGGAGCGCTCCCGCACAAATTGCGGGACTGCGCCTCAAAGCCGTAACCAACGGGAAAGAGGTACTGGCCGAGGGAGGAGATTGTGACCAGCAAAAAACCGGGAGTCCTGCATATTTCCTGGCCGCTGAAATCGTTTAAGGGAAACCTGGTTATGGAGCTTGACGAAAAGCAGATCAAAATGAAGCTGGCAGGCGCCGCATCACAGGATTGGTTTTTGGAGCTGACTACCGACGCCGGCGCCTGCCTGCCGTTTCAGCAAATCGGCCCTTCCCGGATCGACTGCACGTTTGAAGGAACGGACTATGATGTCACCGCGTCGAAAGGTACTTTCTCAAAGCCAAACGGCCCTTCGGTTTTCAGGATTACGCCACAAAGAAACACCATCCTGTTAAATTTGACAGGAGAACATGCGCAAAGGTAGATTCCTAAAAGAGATACCAATGAAACCGAGTACTCAGCATATATTTTCTTCCGGGAAATTGTATTGCAATATAAAATAGTTTGTATTGTCAGCATAAACTAGTTTGTATTGTCAATACAAACTTATATTTTTGCACTGCAGACTAACGCGGTAGCAAATGATAACAATATCAGAACTGACGGAGATTATTCGGGATCAACAGGCAAGTTTTTATAAAAAGAAGTTGATTGAAAGGAGCACTGGCATTCCTGCTAATCCCAGAAGGATTGTTATTATTTCGGGCGTCAGACGCTGTGGAAAGAGTATTTTAATTCAGCAGAAGCTTTTAGACACTGCCTTATATGTGAATTTCGAGGATCTGAGGTTGGTAAATTTTGCATTAGACGATTTTCCTAAGCTCGAGCTCTTAGCAAAAGAAGCAGGTAAAAACAGAATTATTTTAGATGAAGTACAAAATATTGACAGATGGGAACTATTTGCACAGAATGCCAGCGAGAGGGGATTGCCCTTATTCGTTACCGGTTCAAATGCATCGATGCTGAGCCGGGAACTTGGCACCCGTCTTACGGGCCGGTACAGTCAGATTGAGCTATTTCCCTTTAGTTACGAGGAATTTCTGCGATTTTTTGATCTTCAGAGAAATAAAGAGAGCTTTGATAAGTATTTCGATCTGGGAGGATTTCCTGAATTTCTGGAAGAAAATGACGGGAATTATCTTAGAACCCTGTTGAGGGATATTATTACCAGGGATATTGCAGTGCGGAGAAACATACTGAATGAGACTCAATTAATTCGTCTTGCCATACATCTGTTAAGCAATATAGGAAAGGAGTTTAGTTATAACAATCTTGCCCGGATTCTTGAATTTAAATCGGTCAGGACGGTCATTGATTATTGTGATTATTTCCGCGAGAGCTACATTTTGGAATTTATACCCATGTTTTCCCATTCTATAAAAAAACAAATGGTAAACCCAAAAAAAGTTTACAGCATTGACCCTGTTTTTGCAAAAGCGAATAGTCTTTCCTTCAGTAAAGATTCGGGACGAAGGCTTGAAAACTTTGTATTCAATAAACTTCGTCGTGAACACAATGCGATTTTCTATTTTAAAGAAGCAAATTCAGAATGCGATTTTCTCATCAAACAAAATGAACAAATTGTCATGGCAGTTCAATCATGTTGGGAAATCAGGAGAGACAATATGGACAGAGAACTTAACGGGTTAAAAAAGGCTATGGACGAGTGCGGACTGACAGAAGGAGTGATTGTTACGTATAATCAGGAAGATATGTTGGATGGCATACCCCTTGTTCCTGTCTGGAAATGGATCTGAAAATTGTGTCTTACATCTTAATTCAGCATTATTTATGTGCTGAGTACCCGGCATGGACTATGCAACCTTTATGTTGAAGAAGGCAAAAACACCGGGTTCAAAGCCTGGTACCCATGAGAATTGTTCCGCAGAAAGCACCGATCAAGTCGATCTGAACGGAAACGTGAGCCCGTCGGGCGGCAGCTGGTCGATCCCTCAATTTGGCTTTCAGACGTTAAGACATACTAAAACTGAAATAGGATGGTCAGACCAATCATGATCACGGGATATGTGCCCTCCTGCTTGCCGGAGGGTGTATGATCGGCAAGAATATCTCGATCATATTGGTCATGAATAGCACCCCAAGTGTTAACTTTACGGAAAAAAACGGAATGATCAGGAGGATTTTCATCTTTATTGTTATCGCGTGGAGTCTCCAGGGCCAGGAACTAATGGCGGGAGGCCGGAAAGTTTACGTATCACCCGAAGGGAGCGATTCCGGCAAAGGGAGCCTGGGTTCCCCGTTCCGGACCCTGGAAAGGGCCAGGGACGAGCTCCGGAAACGGCGGGCGGAAGGAGAAGTCCGGCC
>Ga0172382_10010570_pt1 | contig 12347 bp, 14 predicted proteins | sample Leawel138RmetaG_FD_122245 | JGI IMG/M metagenome (GOLD analysis project Ga0172382, IMG submission 122245) | Leachate microbial communities from a municipal landfill in Southern Ontario, Canada - Leachate well 138R metaG | ecosystem: Engineered > Solid waste > Landfill > Unclassified | place...
CGCCTGCCACCGGATGGTGGCCCGCTTCTCGGCGTCGGGATTGTCCCTTGTGTCGTCGACGTAGAGCGACACGAACGGGCCGGACGCATCGGCGAAGGAACGGAGACGGTCAATGGGCATGGTTTTCCCCGCTGGTATCGGTCGCCAAGTCGAACTTGACGAAGTGCTGGATACCGAAGCGCCCGAACGCGCGCCTGCGGCGTTCCGACAGCTGCCCGGCGGCCGTTGCGGCGTCGATGATCTGAGGATCGACCACGTCGAAAGAGCTTCCGTCGACGGTGATCGTCGCCGTTCCCGTGGCCTGCACGTTGCGCAGCCAGTCGACGCCGGTGCCGTAGGGCAATGGGGTGATGAATCCATCTGACACCCGTTCCGCGACGACAGGTGTGGTGCGGATCCTGCCGGTGCGGCGACCGGTGTGCCGCAGCGCTGCGGCGTACCAGTGCCTGCGACCGGCCAGAAGCAGCATCACGGGATTGAGCACATGTTTGTTGAACGTCCGCACCGCATCCCGGGCCGAAATCGTGGATTGTCTGGCCATACCCCGATGGTCACCGGCGGGCGTCCGGGGCGGCAGAGTCAGCGGACCCCCGTTGCAGGGACCTAAGCCACCATTTCGGTGATGGGTGACTTTCGTCTCTATTCCGGGGGAGCGGTCACGGAAAACGATGAGGTCGATTCACCGTTCAAAGGGAGCGACCATGCCTATGACGTCGACTGACCGTCCTGCCCCGACCCAGCGCCAGCTCGACGACATCGCCTGGCAATTCCTGCGCTCCGAGTTCACCGGGGAAATCTACGCGCAGTGGCCGATCGACCGTCGGCTCGACGCCTTCCTGCTGCACCGCGGACACCGCAGGCTGCACGACGACGGGTCGGCCTACGGGGCGCTGCTGGAACGCGTCATGGCAAACCTCGGGGATGCCGTGCGGACCGGGGTGCTGGGGTCGCCGAACGCCGGTGGCGTGTCGTGACCGTCATCCACAAGACCGCCCAGGACTGGCGCGTCACCCCGAATCTTGTTGACTATGAAAAGACTTGCGCCACCTTCGACTGGGCGGCCGCCCCGAACCTGTGCGCGGAGATGGGTCCCGGGCTGTGCAACATCGCCTACGCGGCCGTGGACCGGCATGCCCACGGTCCGACGGCCTCGCGCACCGCGCTGCGGTTCGTATCCGAATCCGACGGCGACACCGGCCTGAGCGTCCGCGGCCTGAGTTACGGCGAGCTGGGGCTGCTCGCGCGCAAGTTCACCGACGTGCTGCGATCACTCGACGTCCACAAAGGTGACCGGGTCTTCACCCTGCTCGGCCGCTGTCCCGAGCTCTACGTCGCGATACTCGGCGCGCTGCGCAACGGCAGCGTGGTGTCGCCGCTGTTCTCCGCGTTCGGTCCCGAGCCCGTCGCGACCAGGCTGAGTATCGGCGAAGCCGACGTACTGATCACCACAAAAGCGCAGTACCGCAAGAAGATCGCGGGCATCCGGGACCAATTGCCCTCGCTGCGGCACGTGTTCGTCATCGACGACCACGACGACGACTCCGGAGCCCAGACGATGGGGTTCTGGCCCCGCATGGACGCGGCCGGTGACGATGCGCCGATCGAGCCGACCACGGCCGACGATCCCGCCCTGCTGCACTTCACCAGCGGGACCACCGGAACCCCCAAGGGCGCGTTGCACGTCCACGGTGCGGTCACCATGCACTACGTCACCGGGCGCTACGCCCTCGACCTTCACGAGGACGACGTCTACTGGTGCACAGCCGATCCCGGCTGGGTCACCGGCATGTCCTACGGGGTGATCGCGCCTCTGCTGCACGGCGTCACGTCGATCGTCGACGAAGGCGACTTCGACGCCGAACGCTGGTACCGCATCCTGGAAAGCCAGGGTGTCACGGTGTGGTACACCGCCCCCACCGCCATCCGGATGCTGATCAAGGCAGGAGCAGAACTGGCGGCGGGCTCCCGGTTCCCACGGCTGCGGTTCGTCGCCAGCGTCGGGGAACCGCTCAACGCGGAAGCCGTGTGGTGGGGGAAACGCGTTCTGGGACTGCCCATTCACGACAACTGGTGGCAGACCGAGACCGGCGGCATCATGATCGCCAACACTCCCGCGTTCGACATCAAGCCGGGCTCGATGGGTCGGCCGCTGCCCGGGGTGCACGCCACGATCGTCCATCGCCGGGACGACGGTGCGGTGGAGGTGATCGACACCCCCGGGGTGGAGGGGGAGCTTGCGCTGAAGCCGGGTTGGCCGTCGATGTTCCGCGGCTACCTGCACCAGGAGGAGCGCTACCGCAAAACCTTCGCCGACGGGCTCTACCTGACCGGGGACATGGCCAAGCGCGACGACGACGGCTACTTCTGGTTCGTGGGCCGCGCGGACGACGTCATCAAGTCCGCCGGGCATCTGATCGGCCCCTTCGAGGTGGAGAACGCGCTCACCGACCATCCGGCCGTCGCCGAGGCCGCGGTCATCGGCGTGCCCGACCCCACGGTCGGCGAGGTGGTGAAGGCGTTCGTCACGCTCAAGGACGGATATCAACCCGACGACGCGTTGCAGCGCGACCTCATGGCGCACGCCCGCAAGCGGTTGGGAGCCGCCGTGGCCCCGAAGACGATCGCGTTCGCCGACTCGTTGCCGCACACCCGCAGCGGGAAGATCATGCGCCGGCTGCTGAAAGCCCGCGAGCTCGGCCTTCCGGAGGGGGACACCTCGACCATCGAGACCACCGGCAGTGCGAGTGCGACGGCGGTGACGCGCTGATGGACAGCGGGCAGGCGCGCGACCTCCTGACGGACATGATCCGGGTCCGGCGGATGGAGGAGAAATGTGCAGAGCTCTACAGCGAGAGCAAGATCCGCGGCTTCCTGCACCTCTACGTCGGTGAGGAGGCGGTGGCCGCCGGCTCACTGCGGGCGCTGGGCCCCGACGACGCGGTGGTTGCCACGTATCGGGAGCACGCACACGCGCTGCTGCGAGGGGTGCCGATGACCTCCATCATGGCCGAGATGTTCGGCAAGGTGCAGGGCTGCTCCCGCGGCCGCGGCGGGTCCATGCACCTGTTCGACGCGGACAGACGGTTCTACGGGGGGAACGCGATCGTCTCCGGCGGGTTGCCGCTGGCGGCCGGTCTCGCGCTGGCCGACGCCCACCAGGGCCGCAACCGGGTCACTGCCTGCTACTTCGGCGAGGGCGCGGTGGCCGAGGGAGCCTTCCACGAGTCACTGAACATGGCGGTGCTGTGGCGTCTGCCCGTGCTGTTCTGCTGCGAGAACAACCTCTACGCGATGGGCACCGCCCTGCGACGCGAGCTGTCGCAGACCGATCTCACCGTGAAGGCCGCGGCCTACAACGTGCCCACCCTGGCGGTCGACGGAATGGATGTCGCGGCTTGCCAATTCGCTGCCCAGGAGGCCGTCGAGCACGTCCGTCGCGGCGGCGGACCGTTCTTCGTGGAGTTCCGCACCTACCGCTTCCGCGCGCACTCGATGTTCGACCCCGAGCTGTACCGGGACAAGGCCGAGGTGGAGCAGTGGCGCCAGCGGGATCCGATCGCGATGTTCACCGACCGCTGTACCGGTGAAGGTCTACTGGCGCCCGAGGACGTGGCCGCGATCGAAGAAGCCGTCGGCGTCGAACTCAGCGACGCGGTGGCCTACGCGGAGGCCGGGACATGGGAAGACGTCGAGGATCTCGAACGCGATGTGTTGACACCGGCGGGGGGACAACGATGAAGACCAGCTACCGCACGGCCGTGCACGACGCGATCGCCGATGCGCTGCGCGACGACCCGCGAGTGCTGTTGATGGGCGAGGACGTCGGTCGTTATGGAGGCACGTATGCCGTGTCCAAGGGTCTGCTCGAGGAGTTCGGGCCCGACCGGGTGCGGGACACCCCACTGTCGGAGCTGGGGTTCGTCGGCATCGGAATCGGCGCTGCGCTAGGGGGATTGCGGCCGATCGTCGAGATCATGACGGTGAACTTCAGCCTGCTGGCGCTCGATCAGATCGTCAACACCGCTGCCGCGCTGCGCCATATGTCCGGCGGACAGTTCTCGGTGCCGCTGGTGGTCAGGATGGCGACCGGGGCGGGCCGCCAGTTGGCCGCCCAGCACTCGCACAGCCTGGAGGGCTGGTACGCCCACATCCCGGGTATCAAAGTGGTTGCCCCGGCGACGGTGGAGGACGCCTACGGGATGCTGTCCACGGCTCTGCAGGACCCCGATCCGGTGATCATGTTCGAGCATGTGCAGCTCTACAACACCTCAGCCGACGTGGCGGAGCTTGGCGCGCAGGATATTTCGCGGGCAGCGATCCGGCGGCAGGGCTCCGATGTCTCGCTGATCACCTACGGCGGCAGTCTGCCCAAGGTGCTCGACGCCGCCGACCAGCTTGCGCTGGCCGGCATCGACTGCGAGGTGATCGACCTGCGGGTGCTGCGGCCGCTGGACACCGAGACGTTCGTCGGCTCGGTGCGCAAGACGCATCGCGCGGTCATCGTCGACGAAGGCTGGCGCACAGGCAGCCTCGCGGCCGAGATCAGCACACAGATCACCGAGCAGGCCTTCTTCGACCTCGACGCCCCGGTCGCCCGGGTGTGCAGCGCCGAGGTTCCGATCCCCTACGCCCGTCATCTCGAACAAGCGGCCCTGCCGCAGCGGGACACGATCGTCGCCGCGGCCCAGGGACTTTTCGGAGGCCAACCGTGATCGAGTTCGCGATGCCGGCCCTGGGCTCCGACATGGACGAGGGCATGCTCAACGAATGGCTTGTGAAGCCGGGTGACACCGTCAGCCGCGGGCAGGTCGTCGCGGTGGTCGAGACCACCAAGGCCGCCGTCGAGATCGAGTGTTGGCACGACGGTACGGTCCACGAACTGCTGGTGCCCGTCGGGCAGACCGTTTCGGTGGGCACCCCGTTGGCGACGCTGCTGGAAAGTGGCGAGGTTGCTGCCGAGCACCCGGCCGTATCCCCAAAGCAGCCCGCCGCGGCGCCGTCCGAGCAGCCCGCCGCGGTTGCTCCTGGGCGGCCCGCCGCCGTGTCGTCTGGGCGGCCCGCCGCGGTGTCGTCTGGGCGGCCCGCCGCCGTGCCGTCCGGGCACCGGCGGTGGGTCTCGCCCGCCGCGCGCCGCCTGGCCTCGTCACTGCACGTCGACCTCGACGCCGTCACCGGCACCGGGCCCCAGGGCGCGGTCACCATCACCGACGTGGAACATGCCGCCGCGGAAGCCGCCGGATCTGCGGCCGAAACCGCCCGGCCTGCGGCAGAGACCGCCGGGCCTGCGGCCGCGAAGCCCGCCGAGTCCCGCGGCGCCATGATGCGCCGGTCCATCGCCGCGGCGATGGGCCGGTCCAAACGCGAGATCCCGCACTACTACCTCGCCAACGAGATCCTGCTGGACGCGTCGTCGCAGTGGCTGGCCGAACGCAACGCCCAGCGATCGATCACCGAGCGGGTGCTGCCCGCCGCGCTGTTGCTCAAGGCCGTGGGCGTTGCGGCGCAACGCTTTCAGGAGCTCAACGGATTCTGGCGGGACGACGGGTTCGTCCCCGCGGACGCGGTGCACGTCGGTGTCGGGATCTCGCTGCGCGGCGGCGGGCTGGTGGCGCCCGCCATCCACGACGTCCCCGGCAAGAAACTCGACGAGGTGATGTCGGAGCTGACCGATCTGGTGGCGCGCGCCCGTGCGGGCTCGCTCCGCAGCTCGGAGATGTCCGACCCCACGATCACCGTAACCAACCTCGGGGATCAAGGCGTGGACACGGTTTTCGGCATCATCTATCCGCCACAGGTGGCACTGGTCGGCTTCGGCAAACCGGCCCAGCGGGTGTGCGCCGTCGACGGCGGAATCCGCATCGCCACCACGGTGCACGCCACGCTGGCCGCCGACCACCGGGCCAGTGACGGGCATCGCGGCGCGATGTTCCTGGCCGCGATCGACCAACTCCTCCAACAACCCGACCAACTCGAGAAGTGACCGCCATGAGAACAGAGCAGGACATCCGCGGCGACATCCTCGCGGTGCTGACCGCGATCGCCCCCGAGGTGGAACCCGACGACATCGACGACCACGAGCTGCTGCGCGACCAGGTGGATCTGGACTCGATGGACTGGCTGAACTTCCTGGTCGGGATCCACAAGCGGCTTCACGTCGACATCCCGGAGGCCGACTACAAGAAGCTGCGCACGCTCGCCGACGTCGTCGGATACGTCGAGCAGCACGCCACGGGACCGTGACGGAGGATCGCGGCGTGGAGCACGGAGTAGCCCTGGGCCGGATGCGCGGTCTGACCGTGACTGTCCACTGGAGTGTGGTGGTCATCGTCTGGCTCTTCGCCTGGAGTCTTGCCAGCACACTCCCGGGGTCCGCCCCCGGCTACCCGGATGCGGTGTACTGGGTCGCCGGCTTCTGCGGCGCGGCGCTGTTCGCGGCCGGCCTCCTCGCTCACGAACTGGCGCACGCCGTGGTGGCAAGGCGCTCAGGGATCCCCGTACCGGAAGTCACCCTGTGGTTGTTCGGCGGGGTGGCCCGGCTGGCAGGGGAGGCCAAGACACCGCGGGACGAATTCCGGATGGCGGCAGCCGGTCCCGCGTTGAGCCTGGCCCTTTCCGCCGTGTTCGCCGCGGTCGCGGCGGGCCCGGCCGGCACCGGGATCTCCCCGCTGGCCACCGAGGTGGCGGCGTGGCTGGCCGCGGCCAACGCGGTGCTCGCCGTCTTCAACCTGCTGCCCGGTGCACCGTTGGACGGGGGACGGATCCTGCGTGCCTACCTCTGGCACCGGCACGGAGATCCCGTGCGCGCGGCCATCGGCGCGGCCCGCGCCGGGCGCGTCGTCGCCTACCTGCTGATCGGGCTCGGATTGGTGGAGTTTCTGCTCGGCTCGCTCATCGGAGGCGCATGGCTGGCCTTCATCGGCTGGTTCCTGCTCACCGCAGCACGTGACGAGAACGCCGCCGTCCGGGCCCGCGCGTCGCTGGCCGGGGTCCGGGTCGCCGCCGTCATGACGCCCAACCCCCGCACCGTCCCGGAGTCACTCTCGGTGCAGCGCTTCATCGACGATCACCTGCTCGGCGACCGCCACTCGGCCTATCCGGTGACCCACCCCGACGGCACGTGCACCGGACTCGTCACCCTCGCGCAGGTACGGGTCGTACCACCTGTCGAGCGCGACACCACGCGGCTCGCCGACATCGCCATCCCACGGAACCGAATGGCCACCGCCGATCCGGGCGAACCGCTCGTCGAGGTGGTGCAGCGGCTCGACCGCAGCACCGGAAATCGCATCGTCGTGATGGCCGCCGACCGGGCGATTGGCGTGGTGACCGCCGCAGATGTCGCCAGAATGATCGATGTGCGCAACCTCGCCGCAGTCGGTCAGCCCGCGGGACCGGGCAACGGGTAGCCGCGCCACCTGCAGCCGTGCAGCCGAAGTGCTCAAACGGTGTCCCTCGGCGGTCCCGACTGCCACAATTGATCCCGGCAGTACGGGGGATCAGCGTGAGCAACCGACAACAGCGGGCCTTCGGCCGTCGGCACCCAGACGATCTGCGGCGGATCCACGAACAACTCGACGAGTTGGCGGCCGACCGTGACCAGATGGGCCAATTGCTGCAGGTAGCGGTCGAGATCGGCTCCGATCTCGAACTGAACGCGACCCTGCAGCGCATCGTGCGTGCCGCCAGGGGCATGACCGCGGCCCGGTACGGTGCGATCGGCGTGTGGGGAACCGACGACCTGTTGTCCGACTTCGTCCACGACGGAATGGACGAGGGTACGGTGCAGGCCGTCGGCCATCCGCCGGTCGGCAAGGGGCTGTTGGGCTTCCTGCGGCAGGGTATAGACCCCGTTCGGCTGGACAACGCCGCCGAACACCCCTCGGCGGTCGGGTTCCCGCAGCACCACCCCGGCATGCGGGCGTTCATCGGCGTGCCGATCGTGATTCGCGGCGAGCCCTTCGGGAGCCTGTACCTGGCCGATGACCGACCCGATTTCGCCTTTGCCGAGGCGGACGAGATGACAGTCAGGGCACTGGCATCGATCGCGGCCGTGGCGATCGACAACGCCCGGCTACTCGACCACGCCCGGGCCACCGTGCGCTGGACCGACGCCGGCCGGGAGATCACGGCGGCGGTGCTCGGCGGCGACGATCCGTACCTGCGGCCGCTTCAACTCATCGTGGGCCGTGCCTGCGAGCTCACCGGCGCCGAGCAGGGAATCGTGCTGGTGGCCTCCGATCCGGAGCAGCCGGTCGACGAGGTCGACACCCTGGTGGTGTCCACCGCCGCCGGCCGCTACGCCGATGACGTTCTGGGGCAACGTGTTCCGGTGCACGGATCGACCACCGGCGCGGTGTTCCAGTCGGGCCGACCGGTCATCACCGAGGCGTTCGGTCACTCGATCCCGTTCTTCACCGACGTCGGCGAGCGACCGGTGGTCGTGGTGCCACTGCGCTCGGAGCGGCAGAATCTGGGGGTACTGGCGTTGGCGCGCAACGCCTCCGCGCCACGGTTCCAGGCCGGCGACCTCGACCTCGTCCGCGACTACGCCTACCACACGGTGATCGCCATCGTCATCGCCAGGGCCCGCGGCACCGCGAACGAGCTTGCGATGTTCACAGACCGGGAGCGCATCGCCCACGATCTGCACGATCAGGTGATCCAGCGGGTTTTCGCCGTCGGCATGGACCTGCAGGGCGTCGTCGCCCGAGTGCGATCCCCTGCCCTCAATGAGCGGCTGTCGAATTCGGTCGACGAACTGCAGGCGGTGATCACCGAGATCCGGTCGACGATCTTCAATCTGCAGAAGCCGGCCGAGGCGCATGGTGCTTTCGCCAAACGCATCAGGCATGCGTTCCAGCGTCTGACCGAGGACCGTGAGATGGCCGCGACGCTGACGGTGTCCGGTCCGATGGAAGTCGTCGCGCCGTCGCTCGTCGACGACGCCGAAGCCGTCGTGTTGGAGGGACTCAGCAACGCCGTCCGCCACTCGGGTGCCGCCGCCGTCGCCGTCGAGATCGCCGTCGGTGACGACCTCGTCGTGGAGGTCTGCGACGACGGTCAGGGCATCCCGGCCGAGAGTCGGCGACGCAGCGGCCTGGCCAACCTTGCCGCCCGGGCCCGGGCTGCCGGCGGCGAACTCGTGATCGATACCCCACCGTCCGGTGGCACCCGGCTGATCTGGAGCGTGCCGCTCGCCCGGACGTGAGCCCGCACCTCGCCGAGGGACCAAGGGCCCTCGCTCCCTGGACCAAAGCCTTTAGATCGGTGCTCAGACCCGTCCTAGCGTCGTGATATGCGGCGACATCGGTTCTGCTGTTCGTCGTACCGGACCACTCGGAAGTGCTTGCAGGACAAGGAGTAACGAATGCCTCACCGCGTTTCGCCGGGTTTCCCGTCCACCCACACGATGTGGTCCATTCTTCGTCATCCGGGCACGGTGTGGGCGCTGCGGGCAGCCAACGAGCGGCTGGTCACCGCGCAGGACCTTCCTGACCTGCGTGCCGATTCCAACGAAGGAGGGCAGCATGACCGACTCACCCCGTAAACCGAAGGAGTGGACCGTCGGCGTAGCCGTCGACGAGCATGAAGATCAGACCCGCGCCACCGCCTGGCTGGTGTGGGATGAACGGGACGTCACGGGCGTCGGGTTGGCCCGGCGGAATCCGAGGGACGAGGACGTACCCGTCATCGGAGACGAGCTGGCCGTGGCTCGGGCGCTGTCCGACCTGGCACGTCAGCTGTTGGCCGTCACGGCCAGGGACATCGAGGGCGTGACCCACGAGCACGTCGCGTCATTGGAGTGAATGAACGGGACCAACGGCCCTAATGCCGTCGCATCCCCGGTCATAACGTGGACTGCGACAGCGTGCATCGCACGAGGCAATTCGTCAGAGGAGAGTGCCATGGACTGGCCGACAGCCGCCGTTCTCATCGCCATCGTCATCGCGATCATGGCCGTGGCGACCACCTATCTGGCGGGCCGTTCCTCGAAGTGATCGGTCACCGACATGCCTGGTGAGACGACGCGGTACGGAATTGTCGTCGGGGTCGACGGTTCCCCGGAGTCCTCCGCGGCGCTGCAGTGGGCCGGCGCCGAGGCACTGCTGTTCCGGGAGCCTGTCACCCTGGTCTACGCGGTGGCGCCGACGGTCGTCAGCTGGCCCATGGCGCCGCTGCAGGACACGGTCGTCGAGTGCGAACGCCAGAACGCGGAGGAAGCTCTCCAGTACGCCCGCAATGCGGTGGCCTCGGTGGCCGAATCGTGCGGACAGGACATCGACATCCGCACCGAAGTCCGGTACGGCCCCCCGGTTCAGGTGCTCGTGGACGCCTCGCGAGAGGCGCGGATGGTCGTCGTCGGCAACAGGGGCAGGGGGGCTTTGGGCCGGCTGGCGTTGGGCTCCGTCAGCGACGGGTTGATCCACCACGCCCACGGCGCCGTCACCGTCGTGCACACTCGCCGCGGGCACCTTCCCGATCCGGCTGCATCGGTCCTGCTGGGCGTCGACGGCTCACCGGCATCCGAGGACGCCACCGCGCTGGCCTTCGAGGAAGCCGAGCGACGCGGCGTCGACCTGGTGGCAGTCCACGTGTGGGGTGACGTGGGCGGGCTCCCCCTGCAGGGTGACGAATGGCGCGGCCACAGACAGCAGGCCGAAGAGGTTCTCGCCGAGCGCCTGGCCGGGTGGCAGGAGCGTCACCCCGACGTCCGGGTCAGTCGCCACGTCGAATTCGACGATCCGGCCCACCATCTCGTCGACAGGGCGCGGACGGCCCAGTTGGTCGTCCTCGGCAGCCACGGCCGCGGCGGGTTCGCCGGTATGCTCCTCGGTTCTGTCAGCTCCACGGTGGCCCGGTCGGTCGACATACCGGTGACGGTGGCGCGACCACGATGACCGGACCACCGCTGCCGCGCCGTCGCTGGTACCGCACGTTCCCCGCCGTCGTCGGGTTCGTGGCCGTCGCCGTCGTGATCATCGCCTCGGGGATCGTTGCGATCGCGCTGTCCGGCGGCCAGCGGTCCCAGGGCGGAATCGCGCCGTCACAGCGCGCCGAACTGGCCGAATGGTGGTCGACCGCACAGCCGCACGTCACCGATCTGCAAAAGGCCCTTGATGATTCGCTTGAGGCGTTGCGAAGTATGGACGGTCCCGCCCTGGGTGCGGCATGCCAGCGGATGCACGATTCCGCGGGAGTCGACGTCGCCGCGCATGTGCCCGCCCCGGATCGGGATCTCACCGCAGAATTGGAGGCCGCCGCGCAGGACGCGCATGACGCGGCGCACATGTGCCTGGCCGTGCTCGAGCTCACCCCCAACAATTACGACGCCGAATTCGTCTCCGACATCGACCAGGCCGACCGGCATCTGAAGGCCGCCGTGGCGATCATCGACCGCAGCCTGACGAGTTAGTCGCCCGGTTCGGGCCGCGCAGGAGGTGGCGAACCAGGAAATCGCGTTGATCCCGGGCTATCTCGTCGCGCACCGGGCCGTGGTAGACATCGAAGTGCGCGACCGGGTACTCCATGATCTCGACGTCAGCGGCGTGCCCGAGTTTGCGTCTGACGTAGGGCGACGAGACCTCGGCATCGTCACGGGCGAGGGTGACCAGGACCGGGCACCGGATGCGCTCGACCGTGCCGTCACGGCATCTCGGAGCGTGGAACAGGAATCGCGGGGTCACTTCGTTTCGCCACGTCGGGGAGTTGGACTCGACGTGCCGAAACCGTTCTGCCAGAGCGGGGTCGCTGAACACGGCATGGCCGAGCGGCCCGTACACGGGCAGGTAGTACGGTCTGAGGCCGCACCGCCCGCGTATCGCATCCAGCGCCGCCGCGCCCACCAACCTGAGGGTGGCGATGACGGTGCGGGCAGGGCCCGGGCGGAAGGTGGCCGGCCGGTGGCGCCCTCGCAGACCGACGTACATGTCCAGGGCGGGGACGGTGGCCACCACCGCTGCGATGCGCGGGTCGGCGGAGGCGACGTTGATGACGTGGCTGCCGCCGAGCGAGGTACCCCACAGCCCGATTCGGCGGGCGTCGATCGCCTCGTGGGCCCGGGCGTAGGCCAGCGCAGCCCTGATGTCCTCGAGCTGGCGGCCGGTGTCCACCAGCTGCCGGGGCTGTCCCTCGCTCGACCCGAAATGGCGGTAGTCGAAAAGCAGGACCGCGAGACCGCCTGCGGCGAAGACGCTCGCGAAATCGGGCAGGATCCAATCCATCGTTCCCGAGAAGCCGTGGGCGAACACCACCGCCGGGTACGGCCCGGGACCGGCCGGCAGGTAGAGCTCGGCGGCGATCCGCGAACCGCCACTGGAGAACGACACCTGCCGTGTGGTGAAGCCGAC
>Ga0172382_10010571_pt1 | contig 12346 bp, 7 predicted proteins | sample Leawel138RmetaG_FD_122245 | JGI IMG/M metagenome (GOLD analysis project Ga0172382, IMG submission 122245) | Leachate microbial communities from a municipal landfill in Southern Ontario, Canada - Leachate well 138R metaG | ecosystem: Engineered > Solid waste > Landfill > Unclassified | place...
AGCCAGAGAAGCTGCCTATCGAGGTGCTCCAGTGCACTGATGACATCTTGCCGGGAGCGTAAGGTGGTTGAGGCCATTGTCGGTATCCTGTCTTAGAACGGACACCAACCTACCGCACGTTCGGCCCTCATGTCCTTGCAAAGACCTGCACAGGATGAGAGAATATAAGCATATTATGCTTAAAATTTACACATAATAGAAAAAAATGCCAATATGTCGTTTATATTCGACATATATGCGAACCCCTTCCAAGCAACAGGCGAACGGGAGCATGCCCCATCAGCATAGCGTCGCCGAAAACGCCTGCCCGATGTTCGCCACGCAGGAAACGATCAAGTGCAACATTTGGAGTAATGCTGCCAATTCCTGCAAGAGGGTGACATGGCTGGCATCGCGCGGTGCAGAATTTCGAAGGCCCGCTCCCGGCGGATAATACTCATTCTCCGCCGGAGGCCTGCGCCACCTTCTCCCGGACGCGTTGCGAAAGATATTCGCACAGATGGTCCCAATAAACCGCATACTGCCCTTCCCCGGCCTTTGCGGTCTTGCGGCCTTCCTGCAGCAGTTCGAGGATCTCGATATCCTGCGCATTCACCTGATCGAGCACCGCATCCAGTTCCGCACGATAGGTCTTCCACTCATCGGTCATCATCGCGTCGCCAACGACATAACCGGCCAGCAATTCCCGCGTCCTGCCGGGAGCCAGCGGGAACAGGCTGATCGATTGGAACCATCCCGGCGTTGTTATCAACAGCGTGTTGGGAAAGACATAAATCAGATCGAGGGCGTAATCGAATGGCGCAGCACGATCGGGGAACATGCCGGGCGGCACGTCCATCTCATCCCGTCCCCGATCAAAATGGGGCATGACGAAACCGAAAATATACTTGCTCAGATAGGTATAGTGTAGGTCCCGAAACATGGCGTCCGCGCCGCCGAGCTGACGATGAACCCAGGGGACATGATAGGTATCGAGGAAATTCTCGCAGGCCAGCTTCCAATTTGCACTCACATCATAGGAATAGGTGTTGGTGATCCTCATCAATGAGCGATCAAAGCTTTTCCAGCGATCTTCCAGCGGCGCAATGAAGCTTTCGAACGGCTCGCCTCCCCCCGACAGGTTGATGAAGATGATGTCGCTCCAGACCGCCGAACGAACCTCCAGCAAACCGAGCCTGCTCCTAGTCTCGTCATCGGGACGAGAGCCGTTGCTGCCATCCCAATAGGGCGTCACCGCCAGCGTACCATCCAGCTTGTAAGCCCATTTATGATAGGGGCAGCTCAATATTCCCGGCCCGCAGCGGGTCACCTTGTCCCCATCCACCAACTTCACCCCGCGGTGTCGGCAGATATTATAGAACACCCGGATGGCACCCTGCTTGTCGCGGGTGATCAACAGGGGCTCGCCGGCGATTTCCACCGTCAGGACATCGCCGGGAGAAGGCAGTTGATGCGCGGTTCCGATGCTGACCCAGCCCTCCCGAAAACAATGCTGCACCTCCAGCGCGAAGAACCCATCGTCCACATAGGCGCTCGACGGCAGGCACACCGCGTCGGTCATGAAGGCCGGAGGATCGGGCAAGCGCCCGGAAGGCACTTTGGACATCGCAGTATCGGTCGACTTTCGTTCGCTCATCATTTCCTCCAACATGCGGGCCTTCTCCGGTCGTTGCGCCACCTTATTGCGCGACCCTGAGGCTCGAACCGTCAAAAAAGCGGCTGAACCGGAATGGCCGGGGATCAAGCTCCGGCTTTTGCCCGGTCATTATCGCTGCCATCATCCTTCCAAGAGCGGGAGACCAGGTCATCCCGTAAGAACAACCGGTAAGAAGGTGAAAACCGGGCAGGCCCTCGACCGGCGAAGCGATCGGCATATTATCCGGTGTGATCGTGATCGGCCCCGCCCAATGTTCGACGATCCGGGTGCTGCGAAACGCAGGAAAGGCCGCGCACAATTCCCGAAACGCGGTTTCCGCGACCGTCTCGTCGACAAGCGGGCGGATGATCCGTTCCCGCTCGAACGGCGTCACCTCATCCATGCGCCAACGCCGGGGCCTGAACCAGTCCCGGCGACAATCGGCATTCAGCGACAGGCATATGTTGCGCCCTTCGGCCCTGAGTGCGGGAATGAAATTCCGAAACAGCCGGATGCTGTCACGGGTCAGCGGTGCTTTCTGCCCCACCAGACGCCCGATCGAATAGGCGCCGTCCGGCTGACGACGCCAGGCCCATTCATGGCTTCCCCCCGCCCCGACCGGCCCGTCCGGCACGACGCCGGTGCGCCCCATGGACGTGAGCACATAGAGCTGCGGCACATTGATCCCGTGATTGCCGCAGAAAAGGCGCGACCATGTATTCCCCGCGAACAGGACATTACCCGCCCTTATTCTTCCATGCTCGGTTATGACCCCACAAACCCGCCCACCGGCGATATCGAGACCGCGCACCGCGCATCGGCTATGAATTGCCGCCCCCAATTTCCGCGCGGTGCGCGCCACGGCAACCGCTGCGATCCTCGGCTCGGCGCTCCCGTCACCGGGCGAGAAAATACCACCGACAGTCCTGCCCTGAAAGCCCGGAAAGCGTGCCGAAACCTCCTGCTGCGTCAGCATATTCGCATCGGCCAGCGCAGGGTCGCCTACCGAATGGATCCAGCTTTCGAAAAAGCCCGCTTCCTCGCGATCGCTCGCAAGGAAGACCAGCCCGTGACGACGATAGCCCAGTTCGCCGACTTCCTCCTGCAACCGCGCCCAGAGCGCCTTGCTCTGCGCACACAATTCCATCTTCACCGGGTCGAGTAGAAGGTTCGAAACCCAGCCGAAGGCCCGCCCGGATGCCTCTCCGGCGATTTCGCCCTTCTCCAGCACCACGGTGCGCACGCCCGCTCTGGCCAGCCAATAAGCGGTCATCACACCGTTCAGCCCGCCACCGATGATGGCGATATCGACTTCTGCGGGCAAAGCCCCGCCGTCACCGATTTTCGTCACCCGCAAAGGGCCGTCGACCGTCATCACCGGTTCCGGAAGCGTAATGGCCATCATTCTCTTCCTTCGTCAGACATGCTCTGCAGGCACCGGACCGATCATCCGATGCTCAGACGTGAAACTCATAAGGGGTGCCGTCCGAAAACCGCTCCAGGCGATAGGGCGTCACATCGAATTTCGGCGTCTGCCCGGTGATCATATCGGCGATCGCTTCCCCTGCCGCCGGTCCCAGGGTCAGGCCATACAACATGCCGCCACTCAGATATAATCCGGGCACGGACCGGACAGGCGACACCACCCCCAGATTATCGACCGTCGCCATCAGGGAACCACTGAAATGCTCCCGCAGCCGCACTTCTTTGAAGGCCGGTATCTGTTCGGCCATCTCGGCAAGAACCCGGCGGGTCGTCAGCCCCTGCTTTTCCGGCTCGAAAATCCGGTGTTTTTCGAATTCGGTGGGCCTGCCCGACCTCGGCGGCTTGCTCCCCCGCCGTTCGAGGTTGAACGTCCGCCAGTTGAACACCGGCGTATTTTCCTGCTCCAGCGCGGACATGACCGGCATAAGCTGCTTCATATATTTGAGCGCGGTGGGGATGATCGGCACGACCCCCGCCGCAGCACCCATCATGAAGCCCCCATCGGGTTCCCGGCGATAATAACCGCCTGCGGTTCCACCGCACAGACGTGGCCCGCCGGCAACGGGCTCCACGCTGACTTCCTCCGCAAATATCATGAGTTGCGGCAGATAGAGGCCCAATTGTCTGGCAAGCATGTGCGACCATATCCCGCCCGCGATAACGACGAAATCCGCGCTGATCGGCCCCCTTTCGGTCTCTACTCCGCTGACCCGGCCAGACGAACGGGTGATGGAGCGAACGGCACAGCGCTGGAGCAGATGAACCCCTTTGCTGCACGCCGCTTCGGCAATCGCGGACGCCGCAAGCTTGGGCTCGACCGACGCGCCGGTCGGCTGATGCAGCGCCCCGACCCAGCGGGAACCGATACCGGGATCGAGCTGCATTGCTTCGGCGCCGGTAATGATGCTGGCATCGACACCGGGCATCCCCTGAACCGATGCCAGCCACGCCTTCGCTTCGTCCAGCCCCTTTTCGGTGTCGAACAGGGCAAGCAGGCCATCACCGTTAAAACCGGTTTCGTGCCCCACCCGCTGGGTCATCTCTCGCCACAGCGCGATCGAGCGCATCGTCATTTCAAGTTTGATCGGAGAACGGAATTCATAATCGAGCCGCCCGGCAGCCCTGCCGGAGGCTTCTCCGCCCACCACGCCCTTGTCGCACAGCGCGACCGAAAGCCCCCGCTCCGCCAGTTCCAGCGCGGTGCAGCTCCCCATTATCCCGCCGCCGACGACAACCACGTCCACGCGCCCAGGGATCGTCTCATCGCCGATTATCGGTCTGGCCCGGGAAGTTCCAGGCACAAATGCTCCACCGGAGAATTTCATAATCATCCTTCCCTGACCAAAACGCCATTTCCTCCCGCCCGGGGGGGGACATGACTGATATGAATGGCAAAGCCGATCCCCCTCCGCTTCTCCCCCCCCCCCTCGCCGGCAGGGAGAGAAACAGGATCAATTCTTCACATAATCTTTGAGGTCGATCTCATTTTCACCAGGCGTCGTCGCGCGCTCCAGCGGGCTGGACAACGACATCGTCGCGTCAATGCCGAGATAGCCGCTATATTCGTAATTCTCGCCCTCAAGGCCCCCGAGATCGGAGTAGCGATACACCCGCTTGTCCAGATCTCCACGCGTCAGGAACGACCACCACACGGTCTTCAGATCCTGAATATCGATATCCTTGTCGACCACGATGCACATGCGGTTATATTGGGGTTTCGACCTGAACACGGTTTCGATGACATCGCGCGCATGTCCCTCATACTGCTTGTCTATCCGGACAATGCTGGCACTGGGAGCCGCGCCGATCGTGACATCGAGAATACCCGGCAAAGCGCGCTTCAGCCCGCGTTCGATCCTTGCTCCCCAGGATACCGCCAGCAGCGCGAGATCCTCTCTCGACCCGCATAACAGCCCCTCGAAATAGGCATCCTTTCGCCATCTTACATCAAGAATATCAAGAACATAGGCCCCGTTGTTTACACCGCAATAATAGCCCAGATACTCTCCGAAAGGACCATCCCGGGTCCGTTCAATCGGCCTGATTCTGGCCTCGATCACGATTTCGGTCGCCGCCGGGACCATGAAATTCAGGCACCGGCTTGGGCGCATATCGATCGTTCCGCCCGCAATATGCGCGGCAAGTTGCAGTTCGTCCTCTTCCGGCGCAAGCGAGGCGACCGCCGCCAGAAATACCGGCGGAGGCGCCCCGATCAATATGGCCACCTCCAGCGCCTCCCCCCTCGCCTCGGCCTTGGCCTGATATTTGGCGAGATCATGCGGCGCGTCGATGCAACACTCCATCCGGGCATCATTTCCGGACATCATGCAACGCGAAAAGGACAGGTTGGGCACCCCCGTTTCCGGGTCCATGGCCAGAAACACGCCTGTGGTAATATAGGGCGCGGCATCTTTTTCGCGATAGTGGATATGCGGGAGATCGCTCAGCTTTCCGGACTGAAGATCCGATGGGATGGCGACTTCCCGGCAATAATCCGTGCATGTCGATGCGGTATCGAGCCGCTCATTCCAGCGTTCGTTCAATCCCGCCGCATCAGCGCCCAATATCTCCGCCATGCGGTTGAGGCTGCCATAGACATTGGCGATGACCGGAAAGGCGCTGCCCCTGACATTGCGGAACAGGACCGGCCGGTCGTTCAGCTTCTGCGAACGGCTGACGACTGCGGCCAGTTCGAATTCCGGGTCCACTTCCCGCTCGACAATGGCGACCTCGCCCCGATCGAGCATGGCCGCAACATAGCTTCGCAGATCATTGACAGTTCCGGTCATGACAGCCCTTTCCTATAGCTCAGCCCTGCGGGCCGTCCTGACCGAGAAGACTGTTGATGAACGCCAGCGCTTCCGGCGTGTAGGGAGGCCGCATCGGCTGCAACGCAGCCTCCAACTCCGTCTGATAAAATACCGGCTTGGCATGGCTGAAGTTACGAAAGCCATCAATGCCCTTATACGCGCCCATGCCGCTGGACCCGACGCCGCCATAGGGGATTTCATCACGCATCCCCTGTGCCAGAACGTCGTTTATCGCAATATTGCCCGAGCGGGTCTGCTCAATGACCCGGCAGATTTCCGCCTCGTCATGACCGAAATAATATACCGCCAGCGGATGGGGCTGATCGTTCACATAGCGGATCGCCTCGCCCAGTTCCTTATAAGGTTTGATCGGCAGGACCGGCCCGAAAATTTCCTCCTGCATCACCAGCATGTCATCCGTCACATTGGCGACGAGGCTGAGCGGCAATTTGCGCAGGGACGGATCATCGAATGTCTCGCCTGCCGGGTTCGCTTCCACCAGATCCGCCCCGCGATCACGCGCATCCCGCAACAGTTCGAGAATGCGGGCATAATGCTGATCATTAATGATGGACGTATAATCCCCATTATTCGCCATCGAAGGGTAGAGCTGCGCCGCCGCCCTGACGCAGGCGGCGATAAAGGCCTGAACCTGTCCTTCCGCCACATAGACATAATCGGGCGAAATGCAGATCTGGCCGCTATTGAGCAATTTGCCATGAACGATCCGCAAGGCGGCCAGATCGATATCGGCCCCGCTTCCCACGATCACCGGGGATTTCCCGCCAAGTTCCAGCGTGACAGGCACAAGATTTTCCGCGGCGGCCTTCATCACCAGCTTCGCGGTGCGCACCGACCCTGTGAACATCAGATGATCGAAAGGCAGACGGCTGAACGCCTCGCTCACCTCCGCCCCGCCAGGAAAGACGGCCAGTTCAGTCTCATCGAAAAACTGCTTCACCATTACCGACAGCAATTCCGCGCTGGCCGGAGCAAATTCAGACGGCTTTATCATCGCGCTGTTACCAGCGGAGAAAATTCCGGCAAGCGGAGACAGGCTCAGCATGAAGGGGGCATTCCAGGGCGAAATAACCCCTACCGAACCCAATGGCTGATAGTGAATTTCAGCGCGCGCGCCCGGCCCTGCGGTGCCGGGCTGTAACGCCCGCTCTTCCGGCAAGACCCATTGATCAATTTGTTCGAGCGCCCCTGCAAGAGCCCCCACGCCGGACAATATGTCGGCAGCTTTCGAAAGGAGGACCGGCCTAGTCCCGAAATCGCTGCGCACGGCATCGACGATCTGATCCTGAAAACTGGTGAGCATGCCGATGGCCCGCCGCAGCCTGTCCTTGCGCACAGCAAGATCAGGGGCCTCACCTGCCCTATATGCATGCTGCTGCTTTTCCAGAACTTTGATCATCGCTTCTTTAACAGGCATTTCCATCACCATTCCCCGGAGGACTCGGGACAAATCCTGCGCCCCGATACTGATTTAAGCATAATATATTGCAAAATAATTCACAACGAACAAATTGGTCATTTTCCGGCTCGACGGGCAGCCATGCGTCGGCCAACCCCGCCAATGACGCAAAAAGGTAACGCCATACCCAAATGGCACACGCCACCTTTTTTCACCCCCTTTGTGGCTCGAACCGGGCGCGCGTCTGCCCACCCATGCCCGCGCGACACCTATAACCTGCCGGACATGACGGTAATAATGCCCCGGACAGCCTCATGGATCGGGTCCGAAGATAGCCGACGGACCGACCATCCCTCAAACCCTCGCCATGAGGCTGGCGGAAGATCATTCAGAACGACATTTCAAGCGTCGCGCCATAGGTTCTGGGCTTACCGGGATTCAGCAACGCACTGCCGGTTGCGGAGATATTATAGCCGTCGACATAATATTGCTTATTGGCGATATTCTGAACCCAACCGGACAATTTGATAGTATCCGACAGTTCATACCCCAGACGAGCATTAACGAGCCAATATCCCTTCTGAGAATTGAAATCCATATTCTCATAATTGAAATAGGTTCTCGACAAATATTTGGCATCGACCTGCGGCGTGAGCATATGACCAAACAAATCGACATCGTAACGCACCATCAGGTAGATGGAAGATTTCGGCGCACCCGTCAGGTGATTTCCGGTACAACTGACCGGCTTCGTTCCGGCTCCGACCAGAATTTCGGGGCCGACATATTCAACATTACAATCAGGGAAGGACGTATATTTGGTATCGAGTAGGGAAAGCCCCGCCTGCAACGTCATGCCCTGCACCGGTCGCGCCGTGGCGTCGAGTTCGAAGCCCAGAACACGCGCCTGCGCATTGGAAAGAACCGTCCGCCCATTATTGAAGAAGGTTTCCTGCTTGTTCTTATAATCATAGTAGAAACCCGCGCCGTTCAGAATCAGCTTTCCACCGAACAGTTCAGACTTCACCCCCAGTTCATAGGCGTCCACCACTTCCGGTTTGACGAAGTTCATCGTGTCGGGGCTCGCCGCGCCCAGATTGAACACGCCTCCCTTGAAACCACGGCTGTAGCTTGCATAAAGCAGCGCATCGTCAAGCTTGTAGCTGAGAATGGCGCGACCACTCATCTGGCTCCAGGATTTGGAACCGGCATAGACCAGCGGGCTGACAAGATCGCTTCTGTCGATATCGATATAGACGGTGTCGTTATCGACCGCAGCGCCGCCGGTCGCGAAATCGATTTCTCGCTTGTCATGGCTCCAGCGCAACCCGAGCGCCAACGACAATTTATCGGTGAAGTGATAGGTCGCTTCACCGAACAGAGAGGCGGCCTTGCTCTTCTGGTCATAGAAAGTCGCATAATTCGGCCCGTAGACGGCGACTTCGACATTGACGCTTTCATCGAAATAATAGCCGCCCACGACCCAGTCGAGCAGACCGCTGTTCGTCGAAGTCAGGCGGATCTCTTGCGTGAACTGATGGGTGTGATTGGTATCCCACTGGTTGGTGAGATTGGCCGCCGAATCGTCCACATCCTGAAGAACATGATCTTTGACGTCATAATAGCTCGTCACCGAGGTGATGTTGAATGCACCGAGGCCATATTCGACCTTCAGCGATCCGCCGAGCATCTTCACCACTTCCTCGGCGGTATCGCCGAAATTGGTGCTCAGATGATAGGCATTATCGTCAGGCTGGATGACCCCCTGCCCGGTAACATCGAAACCATTGGGACCGAACAGCCAGGTACAGCCCGGCGCCGTGCCAGGGCCCGGATTAGCGCAATAGCCGTCCATGCTTTCGTTGGTGTAATCGACGCGCTTATAGAAGGCACCATCGCTAGAGGCCTTGGCATAGTTGACGGTCGGCTCGATCGAGAGATCCTCGATTGGCTCCCACCGCAACTGGAGCCGGAGCGCCTTTGAATCGAGTTTGCCCATATGGCCACCGTCACTCAGATTCCGGTAAATGCCGTTGCGCGATTCATTCTTGAAGGAAACGCGCGCCGCCATGGTACTGCTGATGTCGAAGCTGGCTCCGCCCTCGACATTGGTAGCGCCGTAATTACCGACATCGACCTTGATATCGGCGGATTCACCGCCACCGATCCGCGGTGCCTTGGGAATGAAACGAATCGCACCGCCCGTCGTATTCTGACCGTATAATGTGCCTTGCGGACCTTTCAGCACCTCGACGCGGGCAAGGTCATAGGCCGCGATGTTCGACATCAGCTGCGATGAAAGATAGACCTCGTCAAAATAGACGCCGACCGCGCTGGCGACACCCGCACTGGTCGTCGTCGTACCGATACCGCGCAGGAAGATATTGCTGCCGCCGACGATCTTGTCTCCCTTCCAGACAAGCCCGGGGGTAATCGCGGCAATATCCTTGCCCGACCGCACATTGGCGGCTTCCAGCTGGGCGCCGCCGAAAGCGTTCAGGGAAACGGGAACATCCTGTGCTGTTTCTTCCCGTTTCCGGGCCGTTACCACGATGGAATCGTCACTTTCTTCTTTGACTCCGTCAGCGGCATAGCCTGCCTGCGTGAATGCGATAACCGCGCCACAAGACAAAAGCGATGCCATGATTTTGCAACTAAACGACTGATTTCGCATCATAACCCCTTTCCAATTTATTGAGTCCCAGTTCCTCCGAGGAGCTTATTTTTTCGATAGATTAGACATTTATATATGCTCGAGAATGCAAATAAAGCAACTAATTATGCAAAATTTATAGACATGTTATATAGCATATTGTGGCAGAGCAACGCTCTCGATATAGTCACCCACAAGCCCCCTCCCCTGGTGGCGGTCATTGATGCGCGGATCAGGCCTCGCGGCGGATCACCGGGAACGAACAACCACTTTGAACCAGCCCGCGACCGGGCGGTGGAGGCATGATATGGTTTGGGATTCGAGCGGTATGACAGCAGTAGCGATCGCCGCCCTGTTGATCGGCATCGGCCCCCTGATCGGATTCCTCACCGCCCGCAAACAGCGCAGCCATCAGGGGCATGCCGAAAGCGAACTGCGTTTCGGCCCGCTGATTACCGGCCTGAGCGCGGCCTCTGCGGGCAATAGCGCCTTCATTCTGATCGGCGCCGTCGGCCTGGGCTATATGATGGGGCTCAGGGCACTCTGGATTCCACTCAGCTATTGGGTCGGCGACATCATCTTCTGGTATTTTATCGCCCATCGCCTGGTCCGCCGTGTCCAGAGCACCGGCGTGGACACGATCAGCGAACTGATCGCCCACCAGACGAAGGGCCAGTCATCGCTGCCACTCAGAGTCGCCGCCATTGTAACGATCCTGGCGGTCAGCCTCTTCTGCATGGCTCAGCTTCTGGCCATAGGCAAAATATCGTCGGAATTTCTGGGCCTGCCATTTGGCGCAACGATCACCGGCGCGGTTCTGATCTGTCTGGCGTCCGTCTGTCTGGGCGGCCTCGGTTCTTCCATGCTGGTCAATGTCTACCAGTCATTTCTGATGCTGGTTTCGGCCGTTTTACTGCTTCTCTATGTCGCCCATGCCGTCATGACCGCTCCTGCCGCCCTGTCCGACACCCCGTTGCACGAGCAATTGCTGAACCCATTTTACGGCTTCAGCACGATCAGCCTGTCGCTTCTGATCCTTGCCTTCATCCTGTCCGGCCTCCTTTACACCACGTGCAGCCCGCACGTCCTGTCGCGCATCACCAAAGGTAATGTCGATGAAATCCCGCGTCTGCGTTGGATTTACATGGGGTTCACCCAGTCGCTGTGGCAGTTGATGACCCTTGTCGGCGTCGCGCTCGCCCTTCTCGGCACCCATGCCCCGGACCCGGACAGCGCGGGCGTCATTTATGCTCAATCGGTCATGCCTGCCCTGTTGCTGGGCCTGTTCTTCGCCGGGATCGTCGCGGCCTCCACCTCCACGGCCGAGGCGCAGATTCTGGTAATTGCAAATTCGCTGGCCATGGACATTGCGCCCGCAGCCTTTCTCAAGCTTGGAAACAAGGCCAGATCACGCCTGCTGATCCTGCTCCGTATTCTGGTTGCGCTGGGGCTCTATGTCGCGCTCCGCACCGCCGACCTCGATACCGTATCGTCTCTGGTCATTCAGTCGGGCACGATCCTGTTCGCGGCGTTCGGCGTGCCTGCGGCCATGTTCATTTTCCGGCGGATAACCAGCGGGCCGCACATGACCCTCATCATCATGGCGGGCGGAGGCGCCACCTATCTTACCCGCCTGCACACCGACTGGCCTCCGGGACATGAGATATTTCCGGGTCTTGCGGCCGCAGGGCTCGTTCTCGCCCTCGGCCTGCTCCTTCGCCGCTCCGCAACCGAATCGACAGGACACTGAGATGCAGAATAGCCTTTTGAACCGTCGCGCCATGATTTCGGGCGCCATCGGGATGGCAGCCCTCGGCTCCGCTGACATAGCGCGTTCGCGCGGCCAGACATCCGCGGCGACACCCGCAGCAGGGGGCATCCCTCCCGGAACCATGCCGATCAAGCCGTTCGCCCTCTCGGAAATGCGCCTGACGCGGATCATCGCCAGCACCCGCCCCTTTCGCAATGCCGGACCACGGCTGGAAGCGGAAAGCATCAACGACAAGACAATCGTACATTCCTACGGCCATGGCGGGTGCGGCTGGTCGCTGTCATGGGGGGCAGCAGAGGAAGCGGCGGCTCTGGCATTGTCATCCGCCCCGTCATCCGTTGCCGTAATCGGCGCGGGCGCGATCGGCCTTACCACGGCAACCGTCCTGCGCCGCGCCGGTGTGGCGACGACAATCTATGCCCAGGAGCTCCCGACGGAATCCCGCTCTGCCGGAGCGACCGGCACATGGTCCGCCGACAGCCGGATCGCGAAGACCGCCAATGCCAGCCCGCAACTGGCTGACAGGATCGAAAGGCTGGCGCGGCGATCCTATGTCGCGCATCAGCAATAT
>Ga0172382_10010573_pt1 | contig 12344 bp, 9 predicted proteins | sample Leawel138RmetaG_FD_122245 | JGI IMG/M metagenome (GOLD analysis project Ga0172382, IMG submission 122245) | Leachate microbial communities from a municipal landfill in Southern Ontario, Canada - Leachate well 138R metaG | ecosystem: Engineered > Solid waste > Landfill > Unclassified | place...
GAACTGTACGAGCGCGATTGATGCGAATCGCGCTCGACACCAACGTTCTGGCCTATGCCGAAGGGGCGGGCGATCCGCACAGGCAGGGGATCGCCCTTGCCCTGCTGGAAACGATGAAAACATCCGGGGCCGTGCTGCCGGTGCAGGTCTTGGGCGAACTGTTCAACGTGCTGGTTCGCAAGGCCGGATGGCCGCGTGAGCAGGCGCGGCAGTCCGTTCTCGCATGGATGGACGCGTTCACGCTGGCGCACACCTCTGCTGAAACGATGCTGTCGGCCTGCCAGTTGGCGGCAGCGCATCAGTTGTCCATCTGGGATGCCGTCATGCTTTCAGCCTCAGCCGAGGCCAATTGCCAGCTGCTCCTGTCCGAAGACATGCACGACGGCTTCGTCTGGCGCGGCGTCACCGTCGCCAACCCGTTCAAACCCGAGCTCCACCCCTTGCTGGCATCCGCGCTGGCGGATTGATCACCGGTGAACCTTTCGTCCATCCACGGCGGATGCTTCCGGGCACTCCCGGCGGTGATGCCAACATCCTGATCCCGTTGATTTTTGGCAACGAGACAGGAGTTTTCCAGAACTTTTCCAGAAGCGAGAACGCCCGGTGAGCACTTCCGATTCCCGATTCCCGACGCCCGATTCCCTGCTGCACCGCGACAAGATCCTGATCCTGGATTTCGGTGCGCAATACACCCAGCTGATTGCCCGCCGCATCCGCGAGATCGGCGTCTATTGCGAAATCTGGGCCTGGGATCACGACCCGGCCGACATCGCCGCGTTCGGCGCCAAGGGCATCATCCTGTCCGGCGGCCCGGAATCCACCACGCTTGCCAATTCCCCGCGCGCACCGCAGGCGGTGTTCGATGCGGGCGTGCCGTTGCTGGGCATCTGCTACGGCATGCAGACCATGGCGGTGCAGTTGGGCGGTGCCACCGAAGCCGCCGATCAGCGCGAGTTCGGCGCGGCCCAGGTCAGCATCGTGGCCCAGGACCGGCTGCTCGACGGGCTCAAGGACCACGCCGGATCGCCGCCAAGGCTGGATGTCTGGATGAGCCACGGCGACCACGTCTCGCAGGCGCCGGAAGGGTTCACCGTCACCGCCAAGACCGACCGCATCCCGGTCGCCGCCTTCGCCGATGACCGTCGCGGCTGGTACGGCGTGCAGTTCCATCCGGAAGTCACACACACCAAACAGGGCACCGAACTGCTGCGCCGTTTCGTCGTGGACATCTGCGGCTGCGACACGCTGTGGACTGCGGCGCGCATCATCGAGGACCAGATCGCGCGGGTGCGCGAGCTGGTTGGTTCCGATGAAGTGATCCTCGGGCTTTCCGGCGGTGTCGATTCCTCGGTGGTTGCGGCGCTGCTGCACCAGGCCATCGGCGAACAGCTGACCTGCGTGTTCGTCGACACCGGCCTGCTGCGCTGGCAGGAAGGTGACCAGGTCATGGCCACCTTTGCCGAGCATCTGGGGGTCAAGGTGATCCGCGTGGATGCGGCCGAGCGGTACTTCAGTGCACTTGAGGGCATCAGCGATCCGGAAACCAAGCGCAAGGTCATTGGCAACCTGTTCGTTGAGATCTTCGAGGAAGAATCGAACAAGCTGAAGAATGCCCGGTGGCTGGCACAGGGTACGATCTATCCGGACGTGATCGAATCGGCCGGCAGCAAGACCGGCAAGGCCCACGTGATCAAGAGCCACCACAACGTCGGTGGTTTGCCGGAGCACATGAAGCTGGGCCTGGTCGAGCCGCTGCGCGAGCTGTTCAAGGACGAAGTCCGGCGCCTGGGCGTGGAACTGGGCCTGCCGCGTGAAATGGTCTACCGCCACCCGTTCCCGGGGCCGGGTCTGGGTGTACGCATCCTGGGCCAGCTCAAACGCGAATACGCCGAACTGCTGGCCCGCGCCGACGCCATCTTCATCGACGAACTGCGCAAGGCCGAGCTGTACGACAAGACCTCGCAGGCCTTCGCCGTCTTCCTGCCGGTCAAATCGGTCGGCGTGGTCGGCGATGCACGCGCCTACGAATGGGTCATTGCACTGCGCGCGGTGGAGACCATCGACTTCATGACCGCCCACTGGGCACATCTGCCCTACGACTTCCTTGCTCGTGTTTCCAACCGAATAATCAATGAGTTGAAAGGCGTTTCTCGCGTGGTTTATGACATCAGTGGCAAACCGCCGGCGACGATCGAGTGGGAGTAGGGCGCGCACTCGATGAATGACCCGTTCCAGCTTCGATCTCGTTGAGCGACGAGCATCTTCGGCGGCCCGCCGGGCACGCCCGCAGCCCTGAAATTCGACCCCGGCAGGCTACCTGACATCCGGGTGGCGATGCCGAACCCCTCGCGGTGCACGTATCATCGGCCGGAACTGAGGAAGAACCTTTGGTTGCCGCATGGTGAACGAGCCAACCGGGGCGGGCCGATCCGAGGCCACCCCAGACGACGTCACGACATTGCTGCAGGCCGTGTCCGGTGGTGACCGGACCGCCTTCGACCGTCTGTTCGCACTGGTCTACCCGCAGATCCGCGCGCTGGCCCGGCGGCGCATGGCGGGGTCGGGTGCGCAACTGACCCTCAGCACCACCGGTCTGGTGCACGAAACCTGGTTGAAGTTGGTAGGCGTGGATTCCGCCGGGTGCCAAAGCACCGGGGAATTTCTTGGCGTGGCGTCGAGCGCGATGCGCCAGGTGCTGGTGGATTTCGCGCGGCGGCGGCTCAGCGCCAAGCGTGGCGGCGGGCAGCTTCGGCTCCAAGTCGACAGCGCCGGGCTCATGCTTAACGATCAGGCCGAGGCGCTGTGCGAACTTGACCTGCACTTGCGCGAACTGGCGGAACTGGATGCACGCCTGGTACGGCTGATCGAGTGCCGCTTCTTCGCCGGCCTGACAGAGCTCGAGACGGCGGCGGCGCTGGATACCTCCGTGAGCACCGTGCAGCGCGACTGGATACGTGCACGCGCCTGGTTTGCCGCGCGGCGTACGGATGGGACATCGGGATGAGCCTGGACGCCGCCGCATGGCGGCGCCTCGACGCGGCGGTGAGGGCTGCGTCGGTATTGCCTCTGGCCGAGCGTGACACGGCACTCCAGAACGCACTGGGTGACACACCCGAACTGCTGCGCGCCGCGCGTGAAGCCCTCGACCCCGATGGCAACGAACCGGGATTGACGCGACTGGCGCCCAACCTGCTCGCCCATCTTGGTGACGAGCGTCAGCGCGAAGAAGATGCGCAGTGGCAGGGGCGGCGTATTGGCCCGTGGCACGTGACTGGCCGCATCGGTGCCGGCGGCATGGGCACGGTGTATCGGGTCGAACGCGCCGACGGAGCGTTTGAACGCGTTGCCGCGCTCAAGCTGTTGCCGTTGTCGCTGCAAAGCGAAGAGCTGCGCCGGCGTTTCAACATCGAGCGCCGCATCGCCGCACGCCTGCAACACCCCGGCATCGCCCAGCTGCTCGATGGCGGCAGCGCCGACGACGGCTCGCCCTGGCTCGTGCTCGAATACGTCAACGGTGAGCCCATTGATGCCTGGTGCGATCGACACCGCCTCGATGTGCGCGAACGCGTCGAGCTGCTGTGCGCCGTCGGCGCCATCGTGCAGTTCGCGCACAGCCGGCTGGTAGTGCACCGCGACCTCAAGCCCGCCAATATTCTTGTCGACACCGAAGGCCGGGTGAAGCTGCTCGATTTTGGCATCGCGCGGCTGCTGGAGGATGTCGGCGAGAAACAGGCCACCGGCCCGCTCGGGGTGCGCTTGACGCCGGACTACGCCGCGCCCGAGCAGTTCGACGGCGAAACGATCAGCGCCGCCACTGATGTCTACGCGCTCGGCTGCCTGGCCTATCGGCTGCTGGCCGGACGCGTGCCGCTGGCGCTGGACGGGCAGCCATTGGCGGCGATGCTGCACACCTTGCGCCAAGAAACGCGGCCAACGCTGTCGGAAGTGGCAAAAACGGCGAGTCTGCCGGCCGGCATGCGGTGCAGTGACCTGGATGCCGACCTTGAAGCCATCGCACGCCGCGCCGTGGCCTGCGACCCGGTGCTGCGTTATGCCGCCGCCGCCGAGCTCAGCGCGGACCTGCGGCGCTGGCTCGACGGCCTGCCGGTGGCGGCGCGCCATGCCGGGCGCCGCTATCGCATTGGCCGTTTCTTCCGCCGCCACCGGCTCGGGCTTGGCCTGACTGTGGCGGTGTTCCTGGCGCTGGGCAGCGTCGCCGCGGTGGCGGTGCACCAGGCCAGCCAGGCGCGCGAGCAGCGGGACGGCGCCGAGGCCATGGTGGGCCTGCTGCGCGAGCTGATGCAGCTTGCTGATCCCAATGCTGGGCTCGGCCACCAGATGGGTGCGCACGCCCTGTTGCGCACCACGCTCGCGCGGGTGGAGGCCGACACCTCCACCCAGCCACGCAACCGCATCGCCTTGCTCGACACCCTGGCCGAGGCGCTGTTGGCCTTCGAGCTCCATGACGAGGCGATCCGTGCACGCGAAGCAGCACACGAGCTGCACCTGACGATCAATGGCGCTATGCATCCGGACACCCTTGCGGCGCGCCGCCAGCTCGGCCTGGCGCTCAGCATTCACTACCCCGAGCAGGAGCGCGGCGAACGTCTGCTTGTCGAACTGCTCGACACGCGCCGGCGCCTGCATGGCGAACACCATCTGCTCACCGCAGAAAGCGCTTGGGATCTGGGTTTCTTCTACCTGCGCTACGTCGGCTTTTCGGATCTTCGTTACCAGGAGGCACTGGCGCTGCTCGAGCTTGCCCATCAGTCGCTGAGTGAGAGCTTGGGCAACGAGCACCCGCGTACCGGCCAGGTGCTGTTCGACCTTGGCCTTGCCACCGCTGATCGCCACCTGAAAATCGCCCGCCTGCGCCAAGCCATCGCCATCCGCCAGGCCGCGCTTGGTCCCGATGATCCAGCGCTGCTGCTGCATCAGGGAGATCTGGCGATGGTGCTGAGTGCAAGCGGCGAGGCCGAGGAGGGGATCGCGCTGGCCCGTAGCGCCGCCGAGGGCCATGAGGCGATTCGTGGCGAGTTGCACCCGCTCACCCTCAGACTGTGGAACAACCTCGCGGGTCTGTACCGCGACCATGGCCAATTCGACAAGGCACTGGCCGTCTATACCCGCGTCGACGAGCGGGTACGCCTAACGTCGCCGGAAGGCCACATCCGCCGGGCCTATCCGCGCTATGGACTGGGCCTCACCCTCAACCGCCTTGGTCGTCCCGAAGAGGCCGAGCCGCATCTGCGTGCCGCGCTGGAGCTGGTTCAGGCCAACGGCCGTGAGTCGATGATCGCCGTCACCCGAGGTGAACTCGGCGACAGCCTGGCCGCACAAGGCCGCATTGAAGCCGCGCAGCGCGAGTACCGCGCAGCGCTCGTGCTCTACACCGAAGCACTCGGTCGCGACGACGACGATCCCAACGTGCGCGCACTGCAATTGCGCCTGCTCAATGTGCCCTGAATCTTCCGCGCCAGCCCGTAGTGAAGTGATTTCCTGCCGCTTTTCGTACTGCACGGAACTATCCAGCGGAGAACCCACATGTTCCTTGTACGAACCAGCATTGCTGCACTCGCGGTTGTGCTTTCCCTGCCCATGCAGAGCGCTTTCGCCCAGGGCTTTGTCCAGATCGACCGGTTGACTCATTTCGACATCAGCCAGAACTATGACAGGGTCGGATTTGGCTCGAGCATGGCGTTGGCGGGCAATCTGGCGCTGGTCGGTGCACCCAGTCTGGGAGGCACCGATGGCGCGGTGTACGTGGTGCGGCTGGAAGCCGACGGTTCGCTCACCTACCTCGATCAGCTCACTCCCGGCGGAGACACCTACCGGCTCGGTCGCACACTCGATGCCGATGGCGACTGGGCAGCGATCTTCGAGCTCTTCGACAACGTACTCATCTACCAGCGCGTGGGCGATGGCTTCGTCCTGCGGCAGAGGCTGCAGCAGCTTCCATCCCAGGGCGGGATCATCATCCGTGGCGTCAGCGCGATCGCCCTGCGGGACGATACCCTCGTGATCGGTGACTCCAGCGCCCACGTCCCCGGAACCGGCGGCGCCGGCGCAGCCGCCGTCTACCGGCGTAGCGGTGCGACCTGGTCCCTGGAGGCACTGGTGCCCTCACCGGCCCCGGGCAATACCGTCAATTTCGGCGATGCCGTCGCGGTGTCGGGCAACACGCTGGTGATCGGCGCACCAGATGCCGACGCCTCGGATGGCGGTGCGACGGGTGCCGGTTTCGGCCGCGCCTGGGTCTACCGCCGCAGCGGTACCAGCTGGAACCTGGAGGCAACCCTCGACGGACCCGCCGATGACAAGGCATTCGGCGACGATTTCGGCCGCTCCGTGGCCATTGATGGCGACACCGCCGTGGTCGGCTGCCGGGTCTGCAACAATCAGACCGGTGCGCCCTCCAACTCCGGTTCATTCCATGTCTTCAGGCGCAGCGCCGGCGGTTCCAACAACTGGGGCAGGGTGCAGGAACTGAGTGCCTCCAATCCTTCCTTCATCGACAACTTCTCCCACGCATTGCGCCTGCGTGGCGACCTGCTGATGGCCACGGCTCCGGGCAGCAACACCAAGGCCGCATACCTGTACACGCGATCATCCGGAGGAACCTTCCAGGAAGTCGCCGAGCTGACGAGTACCGACAGCAGCGGCAGCCAGGCCCAGTTCGGCATTTCCGTGGATTTCGATGGCGTGCGCAGCGTCGTCGGTGCCCACCTGTTCCCGGATCAAGGGCCCGAGGCCAACCGCTACGGCGCGATCTTCAGCTTCACCAACCCCACCGTCCTGGCGTGCCGCGACAACTTCGACGCCATCTTCTGCAACGGTTTCGAGAACTGATCAAGCTTCACAGCGTCATTCCAGCGCATCGGAATGACGCTGTGACCAGATGTTCCCTGAAGCCACTGGCTGGCAAGTGGCCTGACCTTACGCTGTCTTTCATCACGCCCATGCGCCATGATTGAACCCATGGCAATGATTTGAATCGGTATTTTCACCCGATCAGCTGCATCCCTCAGCCCATGCCACTCCCCCTTCGCCAGCGAAGAAGGAAGTGCAAAACGCTCGGCTGATCGCTGCGGCTGATCGGGTGTTTTCATATGTTGATGACAGGGCGCGGGGTAAAAAGAGCAATTGCGTGATCGATTCTGGGAAAAGTACTCCCTCGGAGAACTCAACGGCAGGGAGTGGGAAGCCCTGTGCGATGGATGCGGCCAGTGCTGTCTCAAGCTGCGCGTGGAGAACAGCGAAGTCACAGTCTACGGCGTCGCCTGCGAGTTGCTGGACATCGGCACCGCCCGCTGCAAGGACTATGCGAACCGGCTGCGACGAGTCCCCACCTGCCACGAGCTGACACCCACCTCCGTGCCGATGTATCAGGGCTGGTTGCCGGAGAGCTGCGCGTATGTCCGCGTTCACAAGGGTCAGGCGTTGCCGGCATGGCATCCGCTGCTCGCCGGCACCGCAACCGGATGCACAGGAAGGGGATCACCATCAGCCACTACGCCATCCCGAGCGGCACGCTGTCGCGGCGGCAAAAGGAACGGCACATCGTCTCGCGCCGGTCGATCAGCAAGAAATGCCAGCAGCAGAGAGGGAAGGCGGCACAGAATGATCGTGGCAGGCGGCAGACGAACCCCTCTTCACGCCGCGAGCGGTAACCGGAAGACAGCACCACAGCCGGGCTGAAACACCAAAGGCGCCACAGCTTGATGGCGCGGTTCCCACGCGCATCCAGTGTTCTAGGAGAACATCTGAACAAGCCGCCGGGATGACAGAGTGAGACTTGATCAGACGTTCCCTGGCGCACCGGATCAATCCTGCATTATGAATTCTGGTCGCACCGCACCAACCCCACGGCTCAGATGGTGGCCGATGCGGTTCGCCAGGGTCTGCATGTAAGTCGCCGCATCCGCCTCCAGCACCTCGCCCGTGGTCTGTTGCCACAGCAGCAGCCATTGATCGAAATGGTGCGCCCGGATGTCGGGCAGGGCGCGATGCACAGCCATCGGATTGCCACGGAATGAGCCTTCGCCCAGCACTACCGAGGCCCAGAACGAAGTCAGCAGCGCCTTGTGCTCGGGCCAATCGTCCACCGCCGCATTGAAGATCGGGCCCAGTTCCGGGTGCACCTGGATGCGCTCGTAGAAACAGTCCACCAGACGCGCGAGATCGGCACGGGAGAGGGATTGATCGGTCGTTTCGTCCACGTTTCACGCTTTCCTGCCAGCGGCAGAGGCGCCGCCACGCACGAATTCTTGCGCCTGGAAAGATGCGTTGCACTGATGCCAGTCAGTCTGGGGAGGCTTCTGGGGCATTGTCGTTGCGCCAGTCGCAGCGGCAACGCCGGAAGCCGGGTTTTCGGCAACCTGGGGGAAAAGCTGGATGACGAGCGTCGCCGCTCCATGCCGATTCGTGGGGAATCATGAAGCAGCGCCGCCGTTTCCAGCCTGATGGGCGCTTCTTCCTGGTACAACGAAGCGCCCACCGTCTCCTTTGATATCAGTGATTTGCGAATACCTCGGTACTGCCATCCGGCCGCACCAACTCCACCGTATAGGCTTGCGTGTGGCCGCCGGGGACCTCCATGCCGGGCGAACCCAGCGGCATACCCGGCAACACCAGACCGCGCGCATCCGGCTTTTCCTGCAACAGGCGCCTGATGTCCGCCGCCGGCACATGGCCTTCGACCAGATAACCACCCACCTCGGCGGTATGGCACGAACCCTTGCCGTACGGCACACCCAGACGCGCCTTGACCGGGCCAAGATCGTCCATATCGCGCACATCCACGGTGAAACCGGCCTGGTGCATATGTTCGACCCACACCCCGCAACAGCCGCAGCTTGGCGTCTTGTGCACGGTCATCAACGGCAGCACCGAATCGGCCTGCACCGTTGACGGTTGGGGGCTGTCGTTCCCGCCGGCCCACACGCTCGACGCACCTGGGCCAAGCGCAGCCAACGCCAGCACCATGCCGGCAAAAACACCTTTTCTGGAAATGCTCATCTTCTGTCTCCGATTGATCGTGTGGCCCACAAGGGCCGGAAATATCGACGCTCCGCGCCGGGCAGGGCAGGGCGCGGTACAAACGTCAACCAATCGGAGGGCGGAAAACGCCAGACAAGACAGGAGATGTATGGCGGGTGGAAAAGAACACCAGACCGGCCTGCGGCACAATCTGATAACCCGCCAATCCCCGCGCGACATCGGCGGCACAGTGGTGCAGACAAGCACCACACGCGGTCGGATCGCAGCCCGGCTCACAGCAATCGGTGAAGTCGGCATCGCCGCCGGCTTCGGCTGCAACAGCGTGCCGGTCACCAGCCAAACCCTGATCCACGGAAATTCCGGCTGCCGCCGTCGCAGCCTCGGCGGCGCGGTGACAACCACCTGCAAACCAGGCTTCCGGTTGCATCGTCGAAGTCGAATGGGATCCGGCCATTCCATGCAACACCACCGGCACGACTGCACCCATCTGCACATCCGCAGCCTCGCTCACACCGGAACCAGAAGGCCCGCCGACCACCAGAGCCAGCGCCAGCAACATCCGCAGCAGCAGCGAAAACAGAGACATGCGGTGGATTCTACGCCGATGTCGCAACACGACGGTTGACCCGGATCAAGCCGCTCTTTGGCCAGACAGTAGTGCTGTTGCCGGCCGGTAACTGCGATCAGTGACGGAAGGAGAAGTACGCGGTAGGGCGCACACGGACGGCTCGAACCTTGATAGCTGCGCCATCTGCACCCCCACAAATTTGACATAATATACATTATGACTAGTCATGAGCATGCACCACACACCCACGAACACTGCATCCCGGCAACACCCAAGACCTTCCAGAACATCTACGGAGATCAAGAACATGAGCGCTATCGCACCTTGCCACGTTGTCGGATGCAAACCCAGCCCTCGCGCGGTGGCTGTTCACGCGCTGCGCGCATATGGAAAGGCGTAACTTGGTGGGCCGTGGATAGGCTGGCGGTTGACCGGTCGCTGCCTGGTGACCCCCGAGGACTGAAGTTGCCAGTGGAACACGTCAAGGGGCTCGCGTGGCGGCAGGATGCGGAAGATCGTCTTGCGCGCACCAAAGCACGCAACGCGGCACGCAGCGATGAGAAGCAACTGGTCAAGATGATCGTGGTGACGTTGACCGAGTTCCGCTGCGAGCCTTTGGGTGCGGCCTAGCGATTGGGATCGCGTCCCTTGCAGGCTCCATGTTCGATATCGTTCCAACGCCGGTAGTCCATGAAAGTCGGACGTTTGGTCGCCAGTTGCTGAGCGCGTACCTGCTCCTTCGCTTCACGGCAGTCATCTCTCCAAGAACGTGTGCGCGACGGCCGCGGCGTTGAGTAATACAAACCCGGTTCATCCACACGTCGAACCGGTGCCGATCTCCGTACAGGAGCAGACTGCCTGGAGCGTCTGTCAGGCTCCGGTGTGTAGATCCTGGCTTGTTCATCCACGGTACCTTTCGGACAAGCCACAGTATTCGTGAAAGTCACATGACCGACTTCATCAACACAGCGGCGTAACACCTGCGAATGAGCAGAGCAGGCGGTCAGCAGGAGAAAAAGCGTGATGAAGCGCATGGTGGGGGCCTGTTCCGTTGCCGGGATTATATCCTGGAGGTTACCAAGTCCGGACTTGGGCGCAAGCCCGCCAAGGGCGGGAGAATCACTTTAACCCGCCTCAACATGTGGAAGAGTTGTGCACCCTGCCCTTGACCAGACCGATTCAAGGTGGAAACGAGGTTGATGATCAGCCAGCAACAGCGTTTTCGATACGAACGCAATGCTCTGGTCGTAGTTTTCTGGAAAACTCTTCCATCTTGGGTGCTTCTGTACCCAGTACTGCCATCATATGGGTCGGTGTTATTCGGCCAGAGAGAATCGCGGCTTCATCTGCGGCATGGACACGGTCAATGAAGCTCTGGTCCCGAACCGAATCAGTGTTCAAGTGGTGACCGAAGCCCCGATCGATGAATGGATCAATCACATTTCCAAAGGCTATGAAAGTGTGGAACTTGAACCGCTGGAGCAGCAAAGGAAGAATATCCTGGGCACGAACCCCCTCAAAGCCTTCAACCGAGCAGTCCCAGTCCATGAATTCATCTTCCTGGCGCTGAAGCTGGAGGTTATAACGATATTCTGATGGCATCTCCTGCCAGAATTCCTGCACGATCTCCAGTGCCTCAGGCCAGCGCTGATGCCCATTGCGTCCGATCATGTCGCTTATTATGAAGCGACCTCCCTTGGGCAATATTCTCACCACCTCATCGAAGATCGACTCAAGTGCAACAAAATGATGCAGGGATTGATTGGCCATTACTCCGGCCACGGGCTCATCGTGACGCCAGCCGTTCAGGTCGGTTTCCCGGGTGAGGATATGTGTCTCCACGCCCTCGCTGGCAGCATACTCCCGGCCGCGCTGGAGCATGGTCGGATTCATGTCCAGGCACTGGATTCTGAAGTTGTGCACACCCTGGTCACGCAGGAGGAGTGCAACCCTTACCTCGGTATCGCAGTTGCCGGACCCAAGACTGATTATCGTCCCCGGCTCCTCACACCCGGCTACACACTGACGGATGTAATGCGCAAAGAATGCATCCGGATTGGAGTATCCGTACTCTTCCAGCATGGGCCGCAAGTACTTGTTTGACCAGTAATGGAAAATATCCGGAAGCGCATTTACATCCAACTGCTCCTGGAATATTTCAAGCTCTTGGGAAAGTCGCTTCCGGTAGTCCTCATCCGTCGGTGAAGGGGCAGAACCCCCAAACTTGCGAAACAGCTTCTTCAGAATCATCGACGATCACCCAGTCGTGGCAAGGAGGGTAAGATACAGGAAAGTCTTGAGCCACGCCCCGCCTCCCTGCCCTGCACATCAAGAGCCGCGATTGTAGATGCATCCATGCGGGTGGCGTCACCGGAATGCCGGGATCACCCCCCCCACTCTGCATGCCTTGCAAACAAAAAGGCCTGGATATATCCAAGCCCTTGGTATTGGTGGTGGGGTGGAACCCTGCACCAAACCTATGTAACTCAGCGCCTTAGAACCGCTGCGAACTCCTGCGGAAAGGTGCGGAATCCAGCCCCGACTGCCAACAATCCTACCAGTTCTGCCCCGGCCGGGTCACCAACCGAGCGCATCAGACAGGACGCCAGTTCGATTCCCAATTTCGGAATTGAACCCGCGTCCGCAATTGATTACCTGATTAGCCCCATCCCTCAGCCATGAAAGTTGTTCGCCAAGCGCAGAACCCGCTCTGGGCAAGGCTTGCAGCGCGTCAGCGCCGTCGCCAGTCGAGGCAGCATGTCGCGCAGGCGGAATC
>Ga0172382_10010574_pt1 | contig 12342 bp, 9 predicted proteins | sample Leawel138RmetaG_FD_122245 | JGI IMG/M metagenome (GOLD analysis project Ga0172382, IMG submission 122245) | Leachate microbial communities from a municipal landfill in Southern Ontario, Canada - Leachate well 138R metaG | ecosystem: Engineered > Solid waste > Landfill > Unclassified | place...
AAACAAACAGAAGCAATTACAGCATGTGAATCTATAGGTGGTCATTTAATCACCAACAATGAATGGATGACCCTTGCAAGAAACATAGAACTTGTTCCTTCTAATTGGTCAGGAGGAGTTGTTGGAAACGGTTATTTGCCAAGAGGAAACTCCTCCTCTTCAAGTGCTATGGATGGTTTTAATGAATTATCAGGTTGGACTAAACGTACCCTTACCTTAACAAATGGAGAAGTTATTTGGGATTTAGCTGGGAATGTTTGGGAATGGACAAATGATAGTATTTTGCAAAAAGACCAACCAGATGGTTTCAATGATTTAGATGATAGTAGTTACACAGGTTATTCCTCTTTTGATTATTCAAAAGGTGGGGGTGTTGGGAGATATATAACTTCAGATAATTTAGGTGATACTACTTTAAAATATAAAGATTTATTTTTATTAACAAGTAATAAATATAATGCGGATAATAATGGTGTTGGAAGAATTTATACATATAGTAATTATACTTCAACAACTCCTCTAGTGTTTTTGCGGGGCGGGTCGTGGTACTATGGCTCTGGCTCTGGGCTGTTGGCTCTGGGTCTGGGCTACGACTCTGGGCGCCTGAGCTACTACATCGGCCTGCGGTGTGCAGTAGTTCCATAGCTGGTTTTGGCCAGCTAGCGTCCAAAGAAAAAAATGTATTTCAAAAATATTATATTTTATCGGCTTATCGGATAACGGAAAATCGGAGGCTGTATGCAATTTGAGAAAAAGAGTGCGCAGAAAAAGTGACTTGTGACCGATGCATTGCCGCCTTCCGGGAGGAAGGCGGATAAGCAAATTTTTTTGACCCCGAGAAGGGGTCAAAAAAATTTGAGTCGCAAAATAAAAATATCTTTATTTAAAATAGATGTTTCGTTTTTTAAATTTTTAGTAAAGTTTATTTTTCAAAAAGAAGTGTATATTTTTTTGTTTTCTGATTTATGTCTTTAACTTTAAAGTTTGCATTTATTTTTTCTAAGTTTTCATTTATTTTTATTATAATCTCTAATGGTTTTATTTTTTTTTCCAAACCAACGTTTATATTTTTATTTATTGACTCTATTACAAGATAGTTAGAATATATAATCTCTCCTTCCTTTTCAAGTTCTTTTATTTTTTCTAAAAATTCATTTTTTGTATTTTCTTGTTCTCTAAGTATTTTGACTAATTTGTCTTTCTTTGTATTTTTCTTTTCAATAATTTTTTCTTCAAAGTTACTTAAACATCTCTTTTCTAAGTCCTCAAAAAGATTTTTATTTTCTTGTTCTTCTGTCTTATAATTGATATAAAATACAATTTTGTTTTCTTTTTCATCAATTGCAATTTTTGGATCCCTAAAAGTGTATAATTTCAGAATATTTTCATAAACTTCTTTTTCATATTCAGAAATAATTTCTTTACTTTCAATTGGTGCAACATTATATTCTCTTGCAAGAAATAATATTTTTTCTTTTTGTGAAAGTTCAGTTGTCTGCTGATTAAAATCACTCTTTGTTACTTCTTTAATATCCTTTCCAGCAGGGAATAAATAAATTTCATCTTTTTTAATAATTCTATCTTTCCATTCTTCCTTTTGCTTAGAAGTTATTATTTTAAAATCTAAATCTGTTAAAATGATATTAGAGCTACTAAAAAATTCAAAAATTAAATAATATTTGTCTAATCTAAAAAATATTAATCTATTATTTTTATCTTGCTTAATCTCATGTATCCTTTGATTATATAATTTTTTTTTTAAATATTTTTCAAAGCCACCAATTTCCCCAACAGGTAAATTAAGATTAGATAACAAACACATTTGAGGGGTAACAATTAGTTGCTTAGTTTTTGATTTATGGACCTTTATTTTCCAAACATCTTTGTTTATTGTTTGCACATTATTAATGTACCCTAAAAGTAGCTCTGTTTCTAATTCTTTAGAGATATAGTAAAAAACAGTGCTTGTTAATTCTATTTTCATTTATTCTTCAAATTAACTTTTATCAAAGTCAATATAGTTATATTGATTATAAGCATATATTCTTTGAGAGATTTTATTATTATTAAATGTATATTCTTCATATACTTTTTTCTCATCTTGATTTTTAAACATATCAAAAGGTGTTTTTTGTATAAGATCAAAAATATAATTTGTGTTTTTATATTTTGTACTTACCAAGGCATGTATATCTTCATTTTCAAGCATTACCATTTCAATTTTTGCATTCTTATCTTCTAAGTTATGCATAATTGAACAAAAAAGTATTGCCATAGAATGTTGGTCTGCAATTTTTTCTGTAATTATTTTAGAAAAAGAAAGGGTGTATGTTATTTTTAAATCACTAGTTACAACATCAATTTCAGATTTAAGGTAATTATATATTTTTCTAAGTGTAGGTATATAATCTTTATCAAAGTCATAGCCAATTGGTGTAAATTTGGATGCAATATTCTTAATAGTTAGATCTGAAGATTTTACAGAATCTTTCATTTCTGAAATTGTTTTTCTTTCGTTATCATTAATTATATTTTTATATTTATTTATAATTATAGAATAATATTTCGCTTTTGTAACATCATCACTGGTTGGTTCTAGATTGTTTGTTTTTGATAAAGTTTTTATAAATGATTCTAATTCTGCAACTTTTTCTTTTAAATTTCTATTTTCGAGTTCAGTTTCATTCAACTCTCCAGTTATTTTTATATTTTTAAATCTAAGTTCATCTTCTGGGTTATTATCTTTTTTAATTTCTGAAATTTTAGAAAATTCTAATTCAATTTTTGCATCAACCTTTTTAATCTCTGAATTTAGATATTTTGTTTTTTCAGAATAGTCTTGATCAGTTATGTTCTTTGCAATATACTTATATGATATTTCTTTTTTCTTTTCAATAAGTTCTTTTTTATCATTATTTAAATTTTCTATTGTTTGCCAGGTTGTTTGTTCTTTATCAACAACAGTTTTTGGTTTTTTTCTAAAATTAAATATTGTTATAATTGTTCCAAACACAATAATTATTATTACAATTATTAAAAGTTGTATAAATTCAAGTTCCATTTTTAGAGTACACCTTTTTCTGTTATTAGTAGTAGCTTTACTATATATAATATAGACTATAATGTTTTATATATTTTTATGTTTTAAGCTTTGATTTTAGAAAACCTTATTTTAAACAAATAATTATAATTGTGAGATAAAAATACTTGCATTACAAGTTAACAAAAAACAACAAAGACATTTGCATTTAAAAATAGTTTGGTTTCTTTATTATATATAATATCTTATACTTTAATTAAACTTTTTTACAAAGGAACATAAAAAAATTAAGTAAATAAGATAAAAATATAAATTTTATAAAAAATCTAAAAAACGGAGGAATCATATATGGCATCAGATAAGCCACACATAAATGTTATTTTCATAGGGCATATTGACCAAGGTAAATCCACATTAGTTGGTAGATTAATGTACGATACCGGTGCTCTAACAGAACAAGATTACAGAAAATTAGAAGCAATTGCAAAAGAAAAAGGAAAAGGTAGTTTTGCTTTTGCTTACATGATGGATAATCTTAAAGAAGAAAGAGAAAGAGGAGTAACAATTGATGTAAATTATAAAAAGTTTGAAACTAAAACTAAATTTTTCACAGTAATTGATGCACCTGGCCACGCCGACTATATTAAAAACATGATAACTGGAACATCTCAAGCAGACGCTGCAGTTTTGTTAGTTGGTGGAAAAGAAGGAATTATGCCTCAAACAAAAGAACATGCTTTCTTAGCAAAAGTTTTAGGTATTAACCAAATTATTGTTGCTATTAATAAGATGGATGAAATCAGTTATGAAGAGTCTAGATTTAATACAGTAAAAGAAGATGTTTTAAAATTATTAAAAGGATCTGGTTACAAGGATGAAAATATTCAAGTTATTCCTGTTTCTGCATGGATGGGTGACAATATTGTTAAAAAGTCTGAAAAGTTGCCATGGTATAAAGGTGTGTCTCTATTAGAAGCACTTGACAAGTTTGTTGCTCCAGAATCAGCAGAAGGAAAACCTTTAAGACTACCAATCCAAGATGTATATAATATCAAAGGTGTTGGAACTGTTCCTGTTGGTAAAGTTTCAAGTGGAATTATGAAACCTAATGACAAAATTATAATTCAACCTGAAGGTGTAGTTACAGAAGTTAAATCAATTGAGATGCACCACGAACAATTAACAGAAGCAAGACCTGGAGATAATGTTGGTTTTAACTTAAGAAAGATTGGACCAAGAGATATTAGAAGAGGTTCAGTAATAGGACATGAAAGTAATCCACCAACAGTTGCTGAAGAGTTTACTGCTCAAATAATTGTATTACACCACCCTTCTGCAATAACTGTTGGATACACTCCAGTTTTCCATATGCACACAGCTCAAATCTCTTGTTCAGTTATAGAGATTATAAAATCTTTAGACCCTAAGACTGGTGCAGTAAAGGAAGAAAATCCAAAGTTCATAAAAACAGGTGATGCTGCAATTGTAAAAATCAAACCAACACAACCTCTAGTAATTGAACAATTCAAAGAATTTCCACAATTAGGAAGACTTGCAATTAGAGATATGGGAAAAACTGTTGCTGCTGGAATTGTAATAGATGTTAAAAAGAAGGAAAAAAAATAAATAAGTAACATTATAAAAGGGGAGATGTCAAGATATGCAAACCGCAAGAATTGTTGTGACAAGCACAGATTATAAGAAACTTACTGACTTTTGTAATGAAATTTTAGATGTTGCAAAGAAAGCAGGTGTCAAACACTCTGGGATTATACCTTTAAAAACAAAGAAGTTGGTTGTTCCTACTAGAAGAGGTGCTTCTGGTGGGGGAACTGAGACTTATCAAAAGTTTCAATTAAGGATTCACAAAAGAATAATTGATGTAAAAGCTGATGATAAGATCCTAAGAAGAGTTGTAAGGGTAGATGTTCCAGTAGATGTTCATATGGGAATTGAGCTAAAAGCTTAATTTTCCTTTTTTCTTATTTTTTTATTTTTACTTTTTTTATTTTAAATTTTAGAATTCCTTTATCATATTTTTTGTATTATCTTTTTTTTAAAATTTTATGGTTCTAATTTATTTTTTTTTAAAATCTATAATCTTGTTTTTCAATTTCAATTTGTTATAAAATAATTATCTATAAAATAATTATCTATAAAATAATTATCTATAAAATAATTATCTATAAAATAATTATCTATAAAATAATTATCTATAAAATAATAATTTATAAAATAATTATCTATAAATCAATCATTTATTTTATAAATAAGTAAAAAACAAATTTCCAATTTTAAGAAATAAACAAAGATGTGTATTTTATGTCAAGTAGTAGTTTTTTAAAATCATTTATTTATAATTTATATATATATTAATCAAATTTTGACAGAGTTGTCAAATTAAAATTATATTTTTAAGGAGTTAAAAACATATGAACAAAAATTTATTAATAGTTATTTTTTCTATTATTATTCTTGTAGGAATAACAGCAGGAGTAATTTCTTTATTTCCATATAACCCTACAAAGCCACCTGCAGTTAACTTTAAAGGCTACACAGAGCAAGGAGTTAAAGATCTTGTTTCCTCAAACAATTCCTTTTCTTTTGATCTTTACAATCAATTGAAATTAGAAAACCCACACAAAAATATTTTCTTCTCACCATACAGTATTTCTTCTGCTTTCTCTATGCTCTATGAAGGTTCTGCAAATGAAACTAAACAAAAACTAAAATCAGTTTTTAAGTTTCCAGAACCAGAACAACTTGCCCCTAACTTTGCAAAGATATACACAACCATAAATAAAAAGAACAAATCATATACTTTAAGAACAGGAAATGCTTTATGGATTGCTAAAGATTATAAAATATTAGAAGACTATACAAAAAGAGTATCAAAATATTATGGTGGAAAATCTGTAAATTTAGATTTTGTAAATGATACAGAAAATTCAAGATTAACAATTAATGATTTTATAAGCGAACAAACAAACAAGAAAATTAATGACTTAATTAAACTTAACATGATTTCTCCTGACACAAGATTAGTTCTAACTAATGCAATTTATTTTGAAGGAGAATGGAAAGTTGCTTTTAAGGAAACAAATACAGAAACACTAAAGTTTACAACAGATTCTAAAGAATTAATTGATGTTAATATGATGTTATTAACAGGCGAGGAAATTAAAAATAGCGAGTATAGCTTCAAATATAAAGATTTAATAACTTTACAGATTTTAAAATTTCCGTACAAGGGAGATCTTTCAATGATCTTGGTTCTTCCAACAGAAGACCTTAATAGTTTAGGAGAAATTACTTTTGAAAAATATTCTAATTGGGTAACTCAACTAAACACTGCTCCTTCTCACAAACTTAATTTAATTAGTTTTCCAAAGTTTGAATTTGAAACTGAATATGTTTTAAATAATACTTTAGAAAGTATGGGTTTGTCTTTAGCTTTTACTCCTGGACTTGCTGACTTTTCAAGAATAAGTGGTCAAAAGGATTTGTTTGTTTCTGCTGCTGTTCATAAGGCGTATGTAAAGGTTGATGAAAAAGGCACAACAGCTACAGCAGCAACCGCTATAGTTATGATGACTAGGGGGATAATGGAAGAACAGAAATTAAGAGAAACTTTTATAGCAGACCACCCATTCTTATTTATCATTCAAGAAGACGGCACTGGTGAGATTTTATTTTTAGGAGAAGTCAATAACCCTTCTTCTTAATTCTAAAAAAATTCTGCTAAATTTTTTTGATTTCTTTCTTCTTTGTCCATAAAAAGAGAGTCAACATCTTCTTCTGCTAATTTTATCTTTTGGTAAAGATAGGGTTTTAGTTCATATCTTTTAATAACATCTTTTGCAACATTAATGTATTTTCTAATTGAGCCCTCATGAATTGTTAAGATCAGCTTCCCACCACAAGTACAGATTCCAGAAAGAGGTATTCTTCTGTATTTTGCATTACATTTTACACATCTAAGCTTTTGTCTAGCAAAGGCTCTGGTGTTACCTATGATGTCTGGGAAAAGATGATAGTGTAGTAGTCTTTCAAGAGCATCTTTATTATCAACAGCTAAAATTCTTGCTTGTAACTTTGCTTGTTTTTCTACTTTGTCAGTCATTGACTGTATTGTCAAGTATGCACTCTGTTTAGGTCCTTGATCAAAACAGTTGGTGTCATGTGTAAACTTTATGCAAGAGTATTGATCATCTGTTCCTAAGATCTCATCAACATAGCTTAGGTTTTTGTCATCAGCATCTTTATAGTTTTTTGCATTTATATAAAATTCAAATGGGTATTCTGTGATTGTCTCCATCTCATAACACTCATCATCAATTTCAAAAGGATTAACAATTGTGGTAAAGGCTAAAGGAGCATCCATTCTTCCTCCTCTCCCCTTACTTAAGTAGCTAACAGAGAAGTTTAATAAAGCATCCATAAGTAACATCATAGAGTCTTGATCTCCATCCACATTTCTTCTTTTTGCTGTAATAAAGTATGGGTGTCCCCAAGCAAGTTTAGATTTAGAAAAGCCAATAATTCTTCCAACAATTCCTGCAGAGGTGTGTGGGGCAAGAGCAATTACAAGTTCTCCTATCAAGTCCTCTTTTTTTTGTTTATTATAAAATTTATCTATTCCGTAGAACTTTTCAAGGAGGTCGTCAACAAATCTGCTAACTTTTAAAAAATAGTCTCCAGCTCCTTCATCAACAATTATGTCTTGTGGGAAAAGGCTTATTCTTTGGTCTTCTGATTTTATCTCTTTACCAAGGTAGTCATTTACATACCCAAGTTCTTTTATCTTTTCCACACTTAAATTTAGTTCTTTTGCTGTAAATTGTGTGATGGTTGCATTTAGGGCTTCATACCTGATCGTTCCATCTCTAAAAACTAAGACTTCATGTTTAGCTCTAAGGATTCCTTTCTCTAAAGGTTCTGCAACTCTGTCACCACTTACAAGATCTTTTACCCCCCTTAAGACTTTTGGGATTCCAACATTTAGGTTTTTGCTTGCTTTTTCTAAGCTTCTGTCTAGGTTGATTTTGTGATCTACTTTCAATTTTGGTTCTACATTACATATTGGACAGATCTTGTCCGAAGATTGTTTGTTACATGTTTGACAATACCTAATCTCTTCAGCTTGGCAGTTACAATCAAAGCAATAGTTGTTGTAGACAATAGTTTTACAGTTTGGGCACACATAAGCTTTAATCTCTACATCATTAATCCCATAGTCTCCAGGTTTAGAGTTGTCAGCTTTTGTTCTTGCAGCTTTAACTATGTCTCTGTTATTTCCGTAGCCAATACCTATAGGAAATAAGACATTTGGTTTTCCTGTAATTAGTCTTTCGTGAGCTGCTTCTGGTCTTCCCATTCTTGCTCCAATGTAGATTCCTGATTTTTCTTTAATTGTTAGATTTGAAATCTTTGAAAGTTTTTCAACAGTTTTTAGATTTTCTAAAAATAAGTCTTCAAATTCTTCAAGTGGATTTTTAACATTTAAGGCTCCTAGAGTTTTTAGGAGAGGGTAACTTTCGTTCTTCTTCAGGGTTATAAAATTTTCTTCAAGTTTGTGAGGTATTCCTATTTTTTCTAAGATCTGTTTAATTACATTATTATTTTTAATCTTTACACCTATAATTTTTTGATCTTCAAAAATCTTTTCTGCAAACCTTATTTTTTCAATTAATATTTTTAGTTCTTCATTGTCCAAAAGATCATAGTACCAGATGTATTTTGGATAGAGTGGGATATTGTAAGTCAAGCTAAGATTGATTGCAGAGTAGGGATTTGGATCTGTTAGAAACTCATTAATTTCTTCTAAAATGTTTTCTTTAAGTTTTTCTTTTCTTATTAAATATTTAATTTCAGAAATCCATTCTTCCTCCACATAACCGTTCTTGACTAATGGGTGTCCACTTTTCTTAAAGTCTCCAACAGATATTAAGATGTCTCCTACAAATAATATTTTCTCTATTTTTTCTAAGTTTTCTTTAGCATCTTTAACAGTATCAATCTTAATTACACTTTTATTTTTTAATCTAACAATTGGACCATCAATTGTGTCGCAAGGAAAATACTGTAAGGACTTTCCTGGCCTTTCTATTTTTCCATGTGTTCCAACTGCAATAAAGCTATCTAAGACATACATGGTTGCAGGGTTAATAGCCTTTGCCATAAGACCTGTGTTTCTTGCCTTTCCATACCTTAACCTAAAGCCCCCAGTTCTTGAGGGGTGAGAAAAGACAGGTCTTCCAGCAGCAAGCCCTTCTATATATTTTGAGCTAGGTTTTAGTTCAAATGTCCCTTGTTCATTTTTTTTAACTTTTATTAATTTTTCTAACCAAGACCAATCAACTTCTAATCTTTTACTTGTCTTTAGTATCTTCATTGCTCTAACAAACAATCCATCAATCAAAACTAAGCACATTGCACCTCTGATTCTGTTTGTTGGAATTCTTTTTATATCTCTGTTAGCAACAACCTCTACGTCGCTGTCGGGTCCACTGTTAACACAGATTTGACAATTTTGAGCAATTGTTCTTATTTCTTGTTCAGTTACTCTTTGTTGCCTAGCAACAACATCTGTTTGGTAGATCATTGTTTCTTCAACAATTCTTTCAATTTCTCTTTCTGTTGGTTTATATCTGTCAAGATGTAGTTTCTTTCTAGCAACATCTGCTAAAAGTAAGGGTAATGTTTGTGCATTTCCACCAGCTGCTCTGATTGGTCCAGCAAAGTAAATGTCTGGGTATTTGCTGCCGTCTGGGTTTGTTGAGATCTTAATTTGTGGCAGTCCATCTAAAGGTGAAACCACAACTCCGTCTGTCTGAATAACAAGTGCTGTTCTTATTGCTTGCTCTAATCTTTTTTCTGGGTCTTCTATATTCCCTAGTTGTTTATCAAGTATCATGTTAAAGATATCTAAGGTAACTTCAAATCTGTCTTTTTTAATTTCCCACAAATCATTGTATATTTTTGCAACACCTTTTGGTCCAACAAGTATTTCTGTTTTTTCTGCAATTCCTGCAGCTGGTATTGTTTCTATGTCTGTGGAGATGTCTTTTCCTTTTTCTTTTGCAGTTTTAGCTATGGCTATTGTGTAGTCTATTTTTTCAAGTAAAGAGGTAAAATAATCTTTTACATCTTTGTTTGCTTTAAGTTTATCTATATAGGTCATACTATCTATGGTTTATTAAATTTATATCTCTTTTGGAGGGGGGTAGTTTGCCAAGAAAAGAAATTATTCTTCTAAAAAATCTTTAATTATTAATTTCTCTGTCTTTAAATTAAGTAATAATACTTTTGAAAGAGTTGGGACATGTCCAATCTCTTTTTGATAATGGGTCATTGTTTGCCAGCAAGATGCACAGATAAGATGTGTGTTTTTATATTTAGAGTAGGCATGATGATGAACATCCCCTGTTATGAAGATATCAGGGACTTCATTTATTGTTAAAAAATTTTTTTCAATTGGTACAAAGGTTTGTCTAAGCCCATATTGTGGCATCAAGTCTCTTCTTATTAGTATCTCTTTCATTGCTGTGTCAGGTTTGTTCATGGTTGCATTTTTTATTTCTGCATAGATTCCATGAAAGGAAGCCCCATGGTACATTAAGACTTTATAGTTTTCAATAACTGCCCAAGAGGGAGAACCAAGAATATGAAAGTTTTCTTTTTCATAAAGTCTTTTTAAGTAATCTTGTGAGATTGCAGGTTGTGGGTCTGAGAGTCTAACAGCATCGTGATTTCCTGAGATAATAAACACTTCAATGTCTTTTCTTATTTTTAAAAGATATTCTTCTAATAGTTCATATTGTTTATAGATGTCTGTAATAAATAATTCATCAAACTGTGCTGGGTAGACACCTATACCATCAACTATGTCTCCAGCAATTATTAAATATTTAATTTGTTTTGCAATTTCAATGTCAGATTCTATTTTTAGATTTAACCAATCAATAAATTTTGAAAATTCTTTTTCTCTAAAATTTTTACTACCAACATGTATGTCTCCAATAACTGCTAGATAGACATCTGTTTCTAATGTGTTTTTTTTAATTGAAAAGGGAATGTCAGGGTATAAAATTTCATTAACAATTAACATATCTTTTGACAAGACATTACATTTAAAGCCAATAACATTATCTAGAAGTATTTCTTTTTGAGTTAGAAATTCTTTTTCGTCTTTGTTCATGAGTACTAACTTTATGGTGTCTGTGGGATCATCAATTGTAAGTACTAAGTTTCCATTTTTACTAAATCTTTTATCATAGACCATTCCAATAACATCAACTGTTTTATTTTTTATTTCTCTTTTTGCTTGTGAGATTGTTATGTGATCAAAGTTAGGTCTAGTTTTTATAATTTCAGAAAGAGTTTTATATTTTTCTAAAAATAGTTTTTGGAAGTCTTCTACACTTCCTTGTGAAAATTTTTTGTTTGTGATATCATATTTGTCAAGAATATAGAAGTTTTTTTTATATTCTTTTTTATTTTTTGTAATTTCTTTTATTTTTAAAATATCTTCTGGTTTAACAAAGGTTTTATTTTCTTTAGTAAGTGTTTCAATAATTTGTTTATAGTTATGATTATTTAAAAGTCTAAGTGCTTTTTCTGTAAGGATTAAACCCTTTTCATTTGCATATTTGTTAATATCAAAATTCATTTTATTTTTTCCTTCAAAGTTTCTAATTTACTAATAAGCCCCCAAACAACAGTCCTACATTCTGTAGCATTCATGTTGTTTATAGTTTCTTCTAGTTCATAGAGGATGGTTGAGACTTCTAAGGAGCAAAGATCATTATTTAATTTATCTTTTACTTTTCTAATAACCATGATTACGTTTTTTGGAATTGTGTGGTCTTCTAGAAGATATTCTGCTTCTTCAACAATCTCAGTAGCCATTGTTTTGCAGATCATTTGTTTTTTAGTAATTTTTGCCATTGTTGTTCACCTTTTTGATATTTTTATTATAATTAGTTATTTTATAAATATTTATAATATCAATATATAATATATGCAAATATTATTTTATAAATTGTAGGTTTTTTAAAAAGCTTTTAATCCCAAGTCTTTAAAAATATTTTGATTAACTAATAGTAGATATATAATATTTATAAAAGGTAAAAATTTATGCCCAGAAATAAAAACAAAAACATTTTTAAGAAAAAATCAATCTCCCCATTAATTGCAACTATCCTTTTAGTTGTTGTTGCTGTGGTGTTAATTGCAGTAGTCTTAACTTGGGGAAAGACTTTCACAAAAGAATCTTTAGACAAGACCACAGACTTTGCAGA
>Ga0172382_10010575_pt1 | contig 12342 bp, 15 predicted proteins | sample Leawel138RmetaG_FD_122245 | JGI IMG/M metagenome (GOLD analysis project Ga0172382, IMG submission 122245) | Leachate microbial communities from a municipal landfill in Southern Ontario, Canada - Leachate well 138R metaG | ecosystem: Engineered > Solid waste > Landfill > Unclassified | place...
TGGCGATCAATTCGATTTGATTTTCTTGTCTTTGTTTTTCTTTTTCAATTAAGGAAAACATTTCGAGATCTATTTTTTTAAGTTCCTCAAACATTTTTGTCTCCTCCAAATATCAATTAAAACATTTTAACTCTGATCGGTGCAAGATATTCCAAAAAAGAGAAAGAAAATAATCTTTTATAAATATAAAAATCATGAGCATTATTATTGTGTTCAGAAAAACGACTTGCTAAAATTAAAGTTAGAAAGAAGGAAATACAAAATGTTAAGTAAAAATATTGAACGTCTGATCAACGAACAGATCAATAAAGAGATTTTTTCAGCCTATTTATATTTAGAAATGGCAAACCATTACGGAGAACAAGGTTTACAGGGTTTTAAAAAATGGTTTGATAAGCAAGCTAAAGAAGAACTCGAACACGCTGAAAAATTCAACAACTACCTTGTCGATGAAGGAGCGCATGTCGTTTTAAAGCCAATTGCGGCACCTGAAAAAGTCTACGCAAATAACAAAGAACCTCTTGATTATCAATTGGCCCATGAACAATTCGTCACCGCTTCGATCAACACGATTTATGAAGCAGCTTTAAAAGAAAATGATCATCGGACAGTCTTATTCTTGAATTGGTTTATCACCGAACAACAAGAAGAAGAAGAAACCGCTGCGGATTTGATTCATAAATACGAACTCCTCGGCGGAGATAAAAAAGGTCTTTACATGCTCGATCTCGAACTTGGAAAAGCTCGCGAATAAAGTTAGAGTTATTAAAAATAAAAAGCACATTATATGTGCTTTTTTCTTTATCTATTATCATCCGAATTTTGCTTTGATTTTTTGAAATGTCTCCTCGCTGATATCGTGCTCGATTCGGCAAGCATCTTTAAGTGCGGTCTCTTCTTTAACGCCAAGAGCGATGAGCATTTTAACTAAAATCTTATGCCGTTCATAAACGTGAGAAGCGATATCATTGCCTTTTAAAGTCAGGGTGATATTTCCACTCGTCTCATCGACTGAAACGAGTCCTTGATCTTTTAACTTCTTTAAAGCGATGCTGACACTCGCTTTTGAAAATCCCATGTCATTGGCAATGTCAATCGCGCGAACCGTTTTATGATTTTCTTTGAGCATCAAAATCCGTTCGAGATAATCTTCCGAAGATTCATGTCTTTTCATAGTTTGATTTTATAATATCATCGAAAAATATGCCAATTGATTTAACTTTTTGTGATTCGTGAATTCTTTTTATCATTTCTTTTGACATTGTGTGCGTGAGTGATAAAATATTGGAGTTAGTTAGAGATGACTAACTTGATGGTCCTGTAAAGGACTTATATTATCGACAGCGAGTTAGCCATGACTAACTAGGAGGAAAAGATGCCACTATTCATCGCTCCATTAGACCGAGATTTACGAATCATTAAAATGTTGGTCGATGGAAAAACTAAAAAACATTTAGAAAGTTTGGGAATTACACTCGACTCTAAAATTCGAGTGATTTCAAATTGTCATGGTAATCTCATCTGCTTAGTCAAAGATGGAAGACTTGCAATCGATCAAGAAATATCAGGACGAATTATCGTCGATTTATTAGAAAGTGAGAAGAGCGAAGATGGAGAAACGTTTAAGCGATTTCGTCGTCGGAGAAACCGGGATTGTCAAAAAGGTCGAGGGCGTTGGCAAAATCCACCGTCGACTTTTTGATATGGGTATCACTCCAGGAGCGGAGATTTATTTACGGAAAAAGGCTCCTTTAGGAGATCCTCTTGAAATTACTTTACGAGGTTATGAACTCACTTTGCGAAAGACCGAAGCGAGTTTTGTCCTCATGGAAACACAAAAATAAAGAGTAAAAATATATGAAACGCATTGCTTTAGCAGGAAATCCGAATTCTGGGAAAACGACTCTTTTCAACTCGCTTACTGGCTCGACTGCCTATGTCGGCAACTGGCCCGGGGTAACGGTTGAAAAAAAAGAAGGAAAATATAAAAAAGAAAAAGAACTGATTTCGATTATCGATTTACCAGGAATCTATTCTCTTTCACCTTATACTCCTGAAGAAGTCATTTCCCGTAATTACATTCTCGATGAAAAGCCAGATTGCGTGATCAATATCGTCGATGCGACGAACTTGGAACGGAATCTTTATTTGACGACCCAATTGATGGAAATCGATGTTCCGATTGTCATCGCACTCAACATGATGGATGTGATGAAGAAAAAAGGCGATAAGATCAATGCGGTGGAATTAGAAAAAAGATTTGGAATTCCTGTAGTTGAAATCTCAGCTTTAAAAGAAGAAAATCTCGATCATTTAATGAAAGTCGCTTACCAAGCCTCGCTTAACAAACGAGTTGGAACGACGGTTTTAGAAGATAAAAAATTGCTTGAGATCATCACTCAATGCAAAGAAGACTTAAGTGAAATAAAAGCGGAGAGTCCACTTTATCACGCGATAAAAATCGTTGAAGGCGATGAAATTGAAACCGCCGATCATCCGAAAATGGTCAAAGTGGTCAGCGAATTTAAGAAGACTTTTAAAAATGATATTTTTGAAACCGATTTTGAAGCGATTATCGCTGATGGTCGGTATAAATACATCACCAAAAATTTTGCACCTTTAGTCAGTAAAAAGGAAAAACCTGCGCGCGATAAAATGACTGGTTCAGATAAAATCGATAAAGTTATGACGAGCCGGTGGTTTGGAATTCCGATTTTTCTTGCGATTTTATTTTTGATTTTTCATTTGACCTTTGCGAATAATCTCTTTTTCTTAAAAGGTGTCTTAAATGGTTCAGAGTCATTTGAAAATACGATGTTCAGCGGTTTATTTTGGACTGCGGATGGAATCAATTCCCCAGGAGTAATCTTACAAAATTTCGTCGTCAGCATTACCGATTGGCTCAGCTCTCTTGTCAGGGGTTGGCTCGCTCCGACTTCCGAATGGGTCAGCGGCTTACTCGTCGATGGGGTTTTAGCTGGTTTATTTGCGGTCATTTCCTTTTTACCGCAGATTCTCTTATTATTTTTGTTATTTTCTATTCTAGAAGATTCAGGTTATATGGCCCGTGTAGCTTTTATTCTCGACCGTCTTTTCCGGAAGTTCGGTCTCTCTGGTCGGGCCTTTATGCCGATGATCATGGGTTTTGGTTGTTCGATTCCAGCGATGGTCAACACGCGGACTCTTGCCGATGATAATGAAAGAACGGCGACGATTCGCGTCATTCCCTTTTTCTCTTGTGGAGCAAAACTTCCGATTCTCACTGCCATAGCAGGGGCGATTGCCCTTCAATTTGGAGCTGCTAATCCGGATTTGATCACTTTAGGAATGTATTTATTAGGGATGGTCGTCGCCATCTTCAGTGTCTTATTGATGCGCAACACGACGATGAAGGGTGAGGTTCCGCCTTTTATCATGGAATTGCCGAGTTATCACTTTCCGCAATTCAAGAGTTTGATGATTCATTTATGGGATAAACTCAAACACTTTATCAAAAAAGCTTTCACGATTATCTTAGCTTCGACAATCGTCATTTGGTTTGTCCTTCACTTCAGTTGGGATTGGCATTATTTAGCAGAAGAAATCGATTCATCGATTATCACGAGTTTAGGAAAATTCATTCAACCAGTTTTTACTCCGCTTGGATTTGGTTCACAATTAAGTGGTAATTGGGGTTGGGTGTTCATCGTCGCGGCGGTGACTGGTCTAATCGCTAAAGAAAACGTCATCGGAACCTTTTCGGTTTTAGCAGCGGTCATTCTCTCTTCAACCGGTATTACCTATGAAGGAAGTGAAGCGGTGAAAATCATGATCACAGAAACCGGTATCGGTTTGCCTGGTCTCATCTCGTTTATTGCGTTTAATATGTTGACGATTCCGTGTTTTGCCGCGGTAGCGACTGCTAAAGCAGAACTACCTAAAGGTAAATTTGGGATGACAATCGTTTTTTGGCTCTCTATTTCTTATCTTGTTTCTAGTTCAATCTACTTGATTGGAACTTGGTGGTGGACCGTGTTCATCTTTATCATTGCTTTAGCGATCCTCGTTTTAGCGATTACTCTATATAACAAAAAACACGCACCACTTGGAGGAAGGAGAACTTAATGGGCGCAGTTGAAATCATCGTCATCGTTTTAGCTAGCGCACTTGTTTTAGGAGTGATCGGAACTTTTATTTATAAAAAAATCAAAGGTCTTCCAACAGGAGAGTGCGCGTCTTGTAGTATGAAAGGTGATAAACTCCTCAAAGAGTACCGCAAAAAGAATAAAAAGAACGCGAAAAAAATAAAATAAAATAAATAGAAAAAAAGGAATGCGAAAGCATTGCTTTTTGTTTATAATTAGTAATTGGAGAAAATTAAAATGAAGAAAAAAATATTGTTGTTACCTCTTATTTCACTGATGTTGATGAGTTGCGTTGTTCAACCTTCTTCCAGTGAAGAAAACAGTTCTTCTTTAACTTCGAGCACCGAACTTCCCTCAAGTGGAGAGCTCCCGAGTTCGAATGGCGAACCATCTTCATCCGGATCTACTTCCTCTAGTAGTGAAGAGATTCAAGATAAGACCAATATTAACGAGATTCGTGAAATTGCTTTATCGTTTACTGACAAAGTTAACGCGCAAAAAGTTTATACTTCAAATCTCAAAGCCACTTTTACTGCTCAGTTATTGACCATTCACGATGCTTGGACGACTCAAGCGGGTTATACAAACCGTTATAAATTACTAGTCGCCAATGAAACCGGTTCAATTTTCGTTGTCTTGAGTAACGCTGGTTATGATTATGTGAGCAAATATATCGCCGACCAATCGGTTTACACTTTCAGCGGTCTGATCGGGATTTATAATGGTGAGCCAGAAGTCGTGATGAGTGAAGGTTCGAAACCGATTTACTTAGAAGGAACGACTTTGACCTATAATCTAGAAAGTCTTTCGACTCCGGTTGGTTCAATTATGGACGCCTATCAGACGATTAAAAATTTGCCAGTTAACACAAAAGGAACTGGTGCTTCTGCGCAAATCGTCAAAATGAAACTCCGTTATTTAGAGAAACTCGAAAATGCAGTTGCATTATTCAGCGATGGCGATCACGTCATTCAAGCTCATGGAGATTCAAAGATGAATAATGGATTATCAATGGGTGAAACCTATGATGTCTTTGCGATTTTAATCATCTTCCATTTTAAACCTGAACTGAAGTTCATCACCAAAAAAGTCAGTGCTTTAAAACTAGATTTTTTCTACGAAGATTTTACTGAAGAGATGAGTGGAACCAATTTATATAAAATCACTTATGATGAAGGTCATCCTACTTATGCTTCTAATTATGTCTATGCTGAATCATTGATTAAGGTTTATCACTTTGAAGGATACGCTAACCTTTATACAAAAAATGATGCTTATAATGTCGTCTTTGATGATCAAGCTCACGATGAATATACGACCAAAGAGCAAGCGATAAACGCAAAAGCGATGTTTGCAAATAATAAGAGTTGTCTGACGATGTTCAAGCAATCAGATTTCGACAATTGTCCGTTTATCGAATATGCGGTTGGTAAAAAGGAAGACAAAGTGAAAATTGAATTTTATTTTGTCGCTTATCTTTTAAATACTGACCATTATTGGCAAATTCAAGTTTTTGAAGATACAATTATGGAAGTTGAATGAAGATGATGAAGATATTGCTTGTCAATGATGATGGCTATGGATCAAAAGGAATTGAGACTTTAAAAGAACTGATTTCACCTTATGGTGAAGTTTATGTCGTCGCTCCTGAACATGCAATGTCTGGCAAATCTGTGGCGATTACGATTTATGAACCACTAAAAGTGAGGAAAAGAGGAATCGATGAATATTCACTCGATGGCACTCCGGCGGATTGTGTATTTTATGGTCTCACGCATTTAGGAGTTGAATTTGATTTAGTCGTCTCAGGAATTAACTATGGTCACAACATCTCTTATGACATCATGCATAGTGGAACATGTGGAGCGTGCATTGAAGCATTGATTTTTAAGACTCCCGCGATTGCCTTTTCTAGTGAAGGAGGTTTTATCTCCGCGAAGAATGGATTTAGGCAAGTGATGGATTATATTTTTAAACACGATTTATTGTCTTCAACGGATTATTTCTTAAATGTCAACTTTCCATTCCAAGAAGAAGTTAAAGGAATTGTCTTTTCTTCTTTATCACCGAGAAATGACAATCGTTACTTCGTAGAAGGAGAAGATGATTCGATTTTTTCAAAACGAAAACTCGGTCCATTTGAAGATCTTGAAAAACACGGAGATGTCTATCTCGTCAATAATGGATATATCTCAATTACACCATTGCTTAAAACGTATTTCTCAAATGATTTATACGAAAAAATTAAAAAAGAAAAGAAAATCAAATAAAAATGAGCATATCTCTAACGAGATGCTCTTTTTTTATCTATGATATCAGCGGAGGAAAAATTATGAACAATCGTAAAGTAGTAATCATTGGAGATGGAATGGTCGGTTCGTCAATCGCTTTTACCATGCTTCAACAAGAAACCGTCAATGACCTCGTAATCATCGATATCAACAAACGCAAAGCTGAAGGAGATGCACTAGACCTCATGCAGGGAATGCCTTTTGTCACTCCTAAAAAAATTAGAGCAGGTGAATATCCGGACATCAAAGATGCTCACGTCGTGATCATCACCGCGGGTGTCGCTCAAAAAGAAGGAGAAACAAGACTTGATTTATTGAAAAAGAATTTACAAGTTTTTGATTCGATTATCAACTCTATGAAACCTTATCTAAATCGAAAAGCAGTCGTTTTAGTCGTCACTAATCCGGTTGATATTTTAACTTATTTCACTCAGCAAAAATTAGGTATTAACCACAATCAAGTCATTGGAAGTGGCACTGTTCTTGACACTGCCAGATTAAAAACTGCAATTGCCGAGCACACACACGTCGATCCTCGGAACGTTCATACATTTGTAATTGGTGAACACGGTGATTCTGAAGTTGCTGCCTATTCGGTGACGACGATTGGAGGAATCCCAATCAGTCGGTATTGTTTGCAGTGCGGAGGATGTAAAGATGGAGGAGATTCACTTTTGCTCAACCTTCATGAAGACGTCAAAAAAGCCGCCTATGAAATCATCAATAAAAAAGGCGCGACATATTATGCGGTTGCTCTAGCGGTCAATTTTATCGTCAAAGCGATTTTAAATGATTATAAATCCGTCCTCACTGTTTCGACTTTAATGCGCAATGAATACGACGGAAGAATTGATGATGTTTATCTATCTGTCCCTTGTATTGTCGGACAAAACGGTGTCGAAAGAATTCTCTATCCGAATTATTCTAAAGAAGAAATCGATAAATTAGTTGAATCCAGTAATATTTTAAAAGCTCAAATCGCACTTTATAAAAACAGTTAATGACCATTAAGTCATATTATTGGTATATTGATAATATGAAAAAAGAAAAGTTTTTTACAAAAGGAATCGGCGTTTTAATCGGCGTGATTTCCTTTTTTATTTTAACAATCATCGTTTTTCTTTTTCTTCGTCTTTCTAGTCAAGCCTCCGAATGGTGGACTCGGCATGTCACCTTACCTTATCTAGCTTTTAGTGGTGAATTATCTTCACGGTTTTCTTTTTCTTTAACAGAGGTGTTTTTCAGCATTTTAATCGTCTTTTGCATCGTTTTAATCACATTTACACTCATTTTTTTCTTTAAAAGACGTGTCAAAAAAGCACTGAAAATCTTGACTTTTTTAAGTGCGGTAATCATCGGTGTTTCTTCTTACTATACAGTGATTATTTCGCTTAGTTATCATAGAGAACCACTTGATTTCATTCCACAATACGAAGGAGAATTCTCCCAAGATCAATTCAAAGATTTACTCATCTATTACACCGATAAATTCAACTCTGCTGCGGAAGTTTTAGATTTTGATGAACAAGGTGATGTCGTCAGTCCTTACTCACTTGATGAACTCGCTGAAGTTTTGATTGATGAATACGCAAAGATCGAGACGGATTACCTTTCTTCTTATACTGGTAAAATCAAACCGATGTTCACTTCTTGGCTTTATCGAGAACTACAAATTATCGGAGTGACCTTTGCGCCATTAAGCGAAGCTAATGTCAACGTTTTAAATACTTCGATGAGCATCCCTTTTACTGCTGCTCATGAACTCGCGCATCAAAAAGGTGTGATGCGTGAGGAAGACGCAAATCTTTTAGCGCTTTACATTTGCTTATCTAGTGCTGATCCATACTTACAATTTTCTGGCTACATCCACTCTTATACTTCGATTTATGGTCTTTTAAATTACACTGGTATCAGTGAAGATAAAACCGAAATTTATGAATCACTTAATTCACACATTTTAAATGCCTATTCTCACCAAACTCAATATTGGACGGAACATGATTTACTCGGAAATATCGCAGAATTTTTCAATGATTTATATTTAAAACTAAGCGGAACGGCCGGAACGACGACCTATATTGACACTTATGTTTCACAAGATACAGGCGAGACCGATGGTGAAGGTCATCCGATTTACACTTTCACTTTCTCTCCATATCAAAAATTATTCTTTGCTTTATATCCTTAAATAAAACCTACGGAATTAAAAGACTTATATTGTCTTTTTCTTTTGCATTGGTGAAGACTTTTCTATACACTTTTAAATAGAAAAACAATGGAAATCTTAAAAGTTGAAAATCTCTTAAAAAAATACCCGAAATTCACATTAGATAATGTTTCTTTTTCTTTAAGACAAGGGGAGATCATGGGCTTTATCGGTCGTAACGGGGCCGGAAAGACGACGACCTTAAAAGCGATTATGCATCTCGTTCGTCTTGACGGCGGAAGTATTGAAGCATTTGGTAAAGAGTTCACTGCAGACGAACTCACCAATCGGAAACGCATCGCGTTTTCTTTAGGAGGTGTCAATTTCTTTCCGTTTAAAACGGTTGAAAAATTGACTGAAGTGACCGCGCGCTTTTATCCGACTTGGGATCAGTCAAAATTCGAACATTATCTTAAAGTTTTTGAAATCGACCAAAAAAAGAAAATCAAAGAGTTATCTGAAGGAATGAAAACCAAGTATTCCTTAGCGATTGCGCTATCACATAATGCCGAGCTATTGATTCTCGACGAGCCGACAAGTGGTTTAGATCCGGTTTCACGCGATGAAATTCTTTATATCTTTAAACAATTGGTGAGCGATGGTAAAAGAAGCGTTCTCTTTTCAACGCATATTACCTCCGATTTAGAAAAATGTGCTGATACGATCACTTATATTCGAAACGGCAAATTAGTCGTTGCGAATATGACTAAAGAAGAATTTATTTCCGCTTATAAGTTAGTCGAAATTGAAACCGATTTGTTCGATGATAAAATCAAAGATTTTTTGATCGCTTTTCGAAAAGAAAAAGGGTTAGTTATCGGTTTGATCGAAACTAAAAAAGTCGAGTTGCTCCCGACTTTTGTTAAAATCAAAAGTCCTGACTTAGAAAACATCATGGTTTTTCTTGAGTGGGAGGCGAATCATGAAAAATTTAATTTATAAAGAATGGAAACTGAATATTCACCCGCTCAGCGTCATTTTTGCAACGGTTTTCGCGGTGTTTATCGCTATTCCAGGTAATCCTCATTTCCTCTCATTCATCTATGTCACATTTGCATATTCGTTAATTTTCGTCGGAGGGACAAAAGGAGTCGATAATAATGACTTATATTACACGGCCACTCTTCCGATTCGACGAGTCGACATCGTCCGCGCTCGAACACTTTCACTTGTTTCTTTACAACTCATGAATATCTTGGCCAGTATTCCATTTGCCATTTTGTATTTTGTCTTTTTTAAATCGGCGCCAGGCAGTGAAGAAGCACTCGGATATATTTCCGCTGGAATTGAGCCTAATATCTCACTTTATGCGATGGCACTTATTTACTTCACTTTAGTAGATTTGATTTTTTTACCATGGTATTACAAAAATATAAACAAAATTATTGTCCCATATATGACCGCGACTTTTTCTTCAATGATCGTCTTTGCAATTTTCTCATCTGTCTTACCGATGATTTTTCCTCTTTATTACGAATTATTCAACGAACCAAATAATCTATTTTTTCAGTTTATTTTTCTTGCTCTATCGGTTATTATTTACATAGGTGGTCACTTTCTCATCGTTTACCTTTCTAAAAGGAACTTTGCAAAAGCTGACATTTAAATAAGGAGGATTTAAAATGAAATTCGTCAAATGGATGGACGACAACCCACTTTGGTTAAAGGTCGTTCTCGCACTCCCGATGGTCGATGTGCTTTGGGTAGTTCACAGATTAATCAAGTCAATTGAAGCGAAAAAAACTCTTGAAATCGTTTTAGCTGCCGCATTGATCGTCTTCGGATTCCCCGCTTTATGGATTGTCGACATCGTCACTTTATTGCTCAAGAAAAAAGTTCTTTGGTTCAGATAGTTATCTGTTTTTAAATAATTTAAAAAATTCAGTAATAAAAAGTATTTGATTTTCATTGTGCTTTCGTTCATCTAAGTGAATTATCAAATACTTTTATTATTAAAACTGAGTTTTCCGTTTAGAAAATCATTTTAAACTTGTTAATTAACCGAATTAAGATCACTTAACCGACCATTAAACAACATAGACTCTGTGAAGTCTCAAAAAAGAGTGCTCTTTTTTTGCTTTAAGAGAAAAAAATGTCTTTACTTAAATGGCCGTTATCAGTAAGATAATAAACGTCCAACCTGGCGGATGTGGTGAAGTGGTTAACACACCTGGCTGTGAACCAGGCATACGTGAGTTCAATTCTCATCATTCGCCCCAAAATAATTGAAAATGCTCCCTAAATTTGGACCAAAAATTGGTACAATAAGAAGGGAGCTTTTATTATGAAAACGACTCTAGAAGAAAAATTAAAATATGTACGTCTTCATCTTGATGAAGGGGTGCCTATTTTTGAAATTCAGGAAAAATATGGATTAGATTGTTCGACATTAAAGTATTACTGTGCTTTATATCGAAAATGGGGCGAAGAGGCATTCACTAAGCCAAAAAGAAGAGAATATACTCGTCAGATGAAGCTTGAAGCAATTCATGATATTTTGACTAGTGGAAAATCTTATGCCCAAAAAGCAATTGAGTTAATGCTTACTGATCCAAAAATCATTGGTGATTGGATGGAAAAATATAAAGAGGGTGGAGAAGAAGCAATAACAGATACTCATTCTAGAGAAGCGTATAAGCATCGCGATGATAAAATCCTTGAAAAGAATTATAAAAAACTACTCGAAGATTTAGAAAGAACTAAAGCAGAGAATGAATACCTAAAAAAATCGTATTCCCTAATTCTAAAGAGAAGCAAACCATCAAAGAAAAAGTCTTAGTGGTTAAAGAACTTAGGGAAAAATATTCACTTCATCTGCTTCTCGATATAGCGGGTCTAAAGAAATCAACTTATTTCTATGCCTTAGAGCACCTGGATTATAAAGAAGATAAAGACAAAGAAATTGGTGATTTAATTGTAAAAATATTTAATGACAATCATAAGAAATATGGTAGGCCCAGAATCGTTTTAGAACTTAAAAGAATGGGGATTGTTATTAATAACAAAAAAGTCTATCGCATCATGAAAGATAGAGGATTAACAGCAACTCCAAGAAAAAGAAAATATAGCTCTTACAAAGGAAAGATTGGCAAAATTTGTCGTAACCATTTACTTAAAAAGAGGCTTAACAAAAATAAGCATATCTATATTTATGAAAGGCATTTTGAAACCAATAGGCCTTATCAAATTTTAGGAACCGATGTTACTCAATTCCAAATTGCGGCAGGAAAACTATATTTATCTCCAATTATCGATTTTCATACTAGAGAAATACTTGGATACGACATATCTACATCTCCTAATTATGCCCAAATTAGAAGAATGATGAAGATGATGTTTGATAGACACGGTGAAGTGTTTAGCGGTTTAATCCTTCATAGCGATCAAGGATATCAATATCAAATGAAAGCCTATCAAAAGCTTTTAAAAGAGCATGGAATAATTCAATCAATGTCTAGAAAGGGAAATTGCTTAGATAATTCTCCAACAGAAAATTTCTTTGGAAGATTAAAAACAGAAATCTTTTATGACAAGGAATTTGAATATGAATCTCTCGATCAATTAAAACGCGCGATTGAAAAATACATCAAATATTACAACGAAGAAAGGATTGTTGTTAAATACGGCGATTCTCCAATAAACATTAGACAATCATATCAAAATCAGGTTTAATACTGTTGAGGGTATCCAACCCTTAGTCCAAATAAATGGAACAAGTACA
>Ga0172382_10010576_pt1 | contig 12342 bp, 12 predicted proteins | sample Leawel138RmetaG_FD_122245 | JGI IMG/M metagenome (GOLD analysis project Ga0172382, IMG submission 122245) | Leachate microbial communities from a municipal landfill in Southern Ontario, Canada - Leachate well 138R metaG | ecosystem: Engineered > Solid waste > Landfill > Unclassified | place...
CCAGCTTCGCCCCGGCCAGACCTACGAACGACTGCAACCCGCCATCGCCATCCACCTGATGGGCTTCCAGATCTTCGACGACCCCGCCCAGGCCCTGTGGCGCTTCACCCCGCGCGATCGCGATCAGCCCCGCATCGAACTGGCCCCGGGACTGTTACAGTGGAACCTCATCGAGCTGCCCAAGCTCGACCGGCTGCGCCTGGACAGGGGCGCCGGCCATGACGCCGGCACGCTGGCGGCCTGGGTGGCGTTTTTCGAACATTGGCGCGAGGATACGGTCATGGGTGCGATCACGCATACGCCGGTGCAGCAGGTGCTCCAGGAGCTGGAGCAGTTGTCGGGTGACGAGGAAGCCCAAAGACTCGCCTTCGTTCGCGAGCGCGCCATGCGCGATGAGGCCAGCTTCCTCAGTGCGGCGCGCAAGGAAGGGCGCGAGCAAGGTCGGGAAGAAGGCGAGCGCAAAGGCCGGGAAGAAGGCGAACATGAAGCCCGGCGCGTGATCGCCCGGCGCCTGCTCGGGCAGCCCGGCTTCGACGACACCGCCATCGCCCGGATCACCGGCCTGCCCGAAGACGAAGTACGGCAGTTGCGCCTTTCCCCCGGCGCCTGATCGCGCACTCATCAGCACCGGCGGCGCTGCATCGGCCGCTGAACCCGGCTGCCCCAGGGACACACCGCCGCCTGGGCGCCGAAAGCGGGCAGCAACTGCGCGCTGCGCAGCTCGAGCCGCACGTTCCTCCCCACCGTTCGAACGCGAAACGGCAATCAGACCAACCAGTGCTCGGCCGCGATGCCGGCGAAAATCGCCGCGCCCAGCCAGTTGTTGTGGTTGAACGCCCGGAAGCAGCCCTGGCGTGACCGGTCGCGGATCAGCGTGTAGTGGTAGATGGCGATCACCGCCGCGATCGCCAGTCCCAGCCAGTACCAGCTCGTGAAGCGCTCGACGACGCCCACTGCCGCCAGCAGCGCGAGCATCAGCAGATAGCAGAGCATGACGCCGGCCACGTCGTAGCGGCCGAGCGTGATCGCGGCCGTGCGAATACCGAGCTTGAGGTCATCGTTGCGATCGACCATCGCGTACTCGGTGTCGTAGGCGAGTGCCCAGAACACATTGGCCGCCAGCATCAGCCAGGCCGACAGCGGCAGCGCCTCGGTCACGGCGGCGTAGGCCATCGGGATACCGAAGCCGAATGCAATGCCGAGGTAGGCCTGCGGGAAGGCGAAGAAGCGCTTGGTGAACGGATAGCTGGCCGCCAGGAAGACCGCGACGAAGGCCAGCTTCCAGACCAGCGCATTCATCGGCAGCAGCAGCAGGGCCGCCAGCAGGGTCAGCACGACGAACACCGCCAAGGCCTCCCAGGGCGCGATCTGGCCGGTGGTCAGCGGCCGTTCGCGAGTGCGCTCCACGTGCAGGTCGATGTCGCGGTCGGCCCAGTCGTTGATTGCGCAACCCGCCGAGCGCATCAGCAGGGTGCCGAGGAAAAAGGCGAACAGCAGATACGGCTCGGGCCGGCCACCGCTTGCCGTGATCAGCGCCCACATCGTCGGCCACAGCAGCAGCAGCGAGCCGATCGGCCTGTGCATCCGGATCAGCCGCCAGTACAGCAGCGCGCGACCGGGAGCGGGCCTGGCCTGCGCGTTCATGGCCGCCGACCGCTCAGCGCGGATTCGTCCTGCGCCCGGCAGGCAGCTCGGAAACGACCGGCTGACCCGGCAACGCAAGCGAGCGAGCCTGCCCGGCGATCGTGTCCGCCCCGCCAGCCCCCGGGCGACTGCGCCCGGCATGAGCGCCCGGCGGACCGACGACCAGCCCGTCGGCCTGCATCCGGCGCAGGCTGGCCGGCCCGACACCACGCACCCGCTGGCGCAGGTCGTCGAGGCTGGCAAACGGCGCTTTGCGCCGCTCTTCGATGATGCGCCCAGCCAGCGCCGGCCCGATGCCGGTGATGGCATCGAGCTCGACCTCGGTGGCCGTGTTCGCATCGATGCCCGGAATCTCGCGCGCACTGGCCGGCAACAGGCCGGTGCACAACAGGACGGCCAGCAGCACGGTGACCGCGCGGCGGAAAATCGGTGCACGGCGGGAGCTCGACGGGTAATGGGTCATGATCAGGCTGTCTTCGCATTCGCTGCCTCCGATTGAACCGCGTCAGCCGCGTCTGCGCCAGAGCCATTCGACGTAGGCCGAAACGCCTTCCTCGACCGTCGCGAAGCGATGCGTGCAGCCGGTCGCATGCAGCCGCGACACATCGGCCTGCGTATGACTCTGGTACTTGCCTTTCAGCGCCTCCGGAAAGGCGATGTATTCGATCTGCCCTTGTGCGACCTGCGCCTCCAGACCCAGCGGCGGCTCGCCGCGCAACCGGCGCACGGTGTCGATGACGGTGCCGGCGATCGCATTGAAGGGCTGGGCCCGGCCGGTGCCGCAGTTGTAGATGCCACTGTGCTGCGGATTATCGAGGAAGAACAGGTTGACCGCGACCGCGTCGTCGACATGAACGAAGTCGCGCGTCTGGCCGCCATCAGGCCAGCCGGCATGGCCTTCGAACAGCCGGACCCGGTTCTCGCCGAGGAACTGCTCGAAGTTGTGACGGGCCACCGAGGCCATCCGGCCCTTGTGCGACTCGCGTGGCCCGTAGACGTTGAAGTAGCGCAGGCCGACCACCTGCGGGCCATGCCCGCCGGCGAGCCGACGCCTGACCACCTGGTCGAACAGCAGCTTCGAATAGCCGTAGACGTTCAGCGGCCGCTCGGCCGAAGCTTCCTCGACGAAGGACTCGGAGCCGCCATAGACAGCCGCCGACGAGGCGTAGACCAGCCGGATGTCGTGCGCCTGCGCATGCTCGAGCAGAGCCCGAGAGTAGCGGTAGTTGTTCTCCATCATGTAGCGGCCGTCGGTTTCCATCGTGTCCGAGCAGGCCCCCTGATGGAAGATGATCCGCGCATCCCGGTAGTCGTCGAGCCTGGCCAGGAATTCGTGCTTGTCGAGATAGTCGGCGATCTCGCAGTCGACCAGGTTGTGGAACTTGTCGGCCCGCGACAGGTTGTCGACCGCGATGATGTCGCGCTCGCCGCGGGCATTGAGCGCGTGCACCAGGTTGCTGCCGATGAAACCGGCTGCGCCGGTGACGATGATCATTCGAACAATTCCTCCGGTAGGACGGCCGCCGTGCCGAGCTTGCCCACGACGATGCCGCCGGCACGGTTGGCCAGCTCGACCGCTTCGCCGATCGGCCGGCCGGCGGCGAGCATGGCCGCCAGCACCGCGACGACGGTGTCGCCGGCCCCCGACACGTCGTAGACCTCACGCGCCCGTGCCGGCACGGTCAGCGTACCGTCATCCGAGAACAGCGTCATCCCTTCCTCGGAACGGGTCAGCAGCAACCACTTCAGGCCGAGATCGTGGCGCACACGCTGGGCGCGCCGGGTCAGGTCGGCCTCGTCGCGCCAGTTGCCCGCCACCGACCGCAGCTCGGCCCGGTTCGGCGTGAGCACGGTCGCGCCGGCGTAGCGCGCCCAGTCGTCGCCCTTGGGATCGACGACCACCATCGTGCCGGCCGCGCCGGCCAGCGCAATGATGTCGCGGATCTGGGCCAGGCCGCCCTTGCCGTAGTCAGACAGCACCACAACGCCCGCCGCCCCGATCCGGGCCCGCAGCACATCGAGCTTGCGGGCCAGTACCTGTTCGTCGGGCACTTGCTCGAAATCGATGCGCAGCAGTTGCTGCTGGCGGCCGATCACCCTGAGCTTGATCGTGGTCGGCAGTTGCGGGTCGATCGCCAGTTCGGCGTCGATCCCCTGGGCACGGGCCAGTGCCTCGACCCGGCGGCCAGCCTCGTCATCGCCTACGACCCCGACCAGGGTGGCCGGCGCGCCGAGCACGATCGCATTCAGGGCCACATTGGCCGCACCGCCCAGGCGCTCCTCGCTGCGCCGCACGCGCACCACCGGCACGGGTGCTTCGGGTGAAATCCGCTCGACGTCGCCGAACCAGTAGCGATCGAGCATCAGGTCGCCAACGACCAGGACCCGGGCCCCGGAAAAATCGATCCGCCCTGTCGTGTCAGCGGGCATCGCGCGAGGCTCCCCTGCAGTCAGCTTCGTTCGAGTTCTTCGCTGCGCTTCGGCGCATAGGTATCCCACTTGTTGCAGCCCGGACAGTGCCAGTAGAACTGGCGAGCCTTGAAGCCGCAGTTGCGGCAGACGTAGCGCGACAGCCGGAGCGTCTGCGCCTGGATCAGGCTCTGGATCAGCTCGGTCTCGGTCAGCTCGCGCCCTTCGACGACCGCCAGCTTCATCGCCAGCAGCTTCTCCAGGCCCAGCAGCGAAGGCACGGCCTGCAGGGCCTGCTCGGCCCAGTCGCGGCCGGCGGCATCCCCGTCGCGCTGCGCCCGCGCCGTTACCAGCGCGGCAAAACCGTCGATCGATGGATGGCTGCGCTGAATGGTTTCGAGGGTGGCGATCCCCTCGTCGCGGCGCCCTGCCAGGGCATGCGCGCGCAGCCAGCCCTCGGCGACCAGCGACAGGTAGGCCGGATGGCGCTCGGCCAGCTCCCGCCAGGCAGCGATGGCGCTGTCGACGTCACCATCGGCCAGTGCCACCTCCCCGGCCAGCAACCAGGGGCGCGGATGTTCGGAATGCACACGCACGGCTTCGTCCAGTTCCCGGCGAGCCGCTTCGACCCCGTCCGGCTGCCCGGCGGCGATCGCCTGCTGGGCGAGCTCGCAGCGGAAATGCGCCACTTCGCGACCACGCTTCTCGCCGAGGCTGCGCTCCAGCCGCTCGGCCAGCTCGATCGCTTGCGGCCAGTCGCGCACCATCTGCGCGATCTCGAGCCGGTGGTGCAGGGCCGCCGCGGCGTAGCGCCCGCCTTCGAGCCGGTTGAAGACGTCTTCGGCCCGGTCGAGCAGGCCGGCCTTGAGGAAGTCCTGGCCAAGCTCGAACAGTGCATGCTCGCGCTCGTCGGCCGCCAACCCGGGGCGTTCGGCCAGATTCTGGTGGACCCGGATCGCGCGGTCGGTTTCGCCACGGCGCCGGAACAGACTGCCGAGTGCGAAGTGCAGTTCGATCGTTTCGGGTTCGATGCGCACGACATCGATGAAGGCATCGATGGCCTTGTCCGGCTGCTCGTTGAGCAGGAAATTGAGCCCGCGGAAATAGGCGTCGGGCAGCCCGCCACGACGGCCGCCGCGACCCGCGTCACGGCTGTCGAAGCGTGCCGCCAGCCAGCCCAGCCCGAAGAACAGCGGCAGCGTGAGCAGCCACCAGAACTCGATCTCGATCATCAGGCCGTGATGCCGGGCATCGAAAACCTCAGACGCCGAGCCCGATGCCCGGACCGATCACGGCCTCCGGCGGAAGCTGCTCGCGCTCCGGCGCATTGGCGTCGCGCAACTCGCGATTGAGCCGGGCGATCTCGCGACGCTGCCTGAACATTGCCGGCACCGCCGCCAGCAGACCGATGGCCACGCCGGCAGCAAAGAACAGGAGCAGGAAGATGACCAGTGGCGCTCGCCAGCTCAGATCACCGACCGGGAAATGGAGATCGGCCGGCCCGGTGTTCGACAGTGCGAAACCGAGCGCGACCAGAAACAGCAGGAAATTGAAAATCCAGGAAATGATCCGCATCGGTCTCTCCGTTCGGCGCCTCGCTCAGCCGCTATTCTGAACGACTCGCAAGCTCCCGGAAACCGGCATCGACCCGCTCGCGCAGCGCCTTGCCGGGCTTGAAATGCGGCACGCGTTTCTCGGGCACCAGCACCTTCTCACCTGATTTCGGGTTGCGCCCGACCCGGGGCGGCCGATGCGACAGCGCGAAGCTGCCGAAGCCGCGGATCTCGATCCGGTTGCCCTCGGCCAGCGTACGCGCCATCGCATCGAGAATGGTCCTGACGGCAAACTCGGCGTCCTTGGCCACCAGTTGCGGATAACGCTCGGCGAGCCGGGCAATCAGCTCCGACTTCGTCATCGCCGGCGGCTGGCCTTCGCCTGTCAGTTCATCATCGATCCGTACGGACATCGTCGACATGCCGTCGCAAAACCTCCACATGCCGCCGGCTCAGTGGCCGGCGGCATGGAAAGCGCTTACTCCTTGGAGGTGTCGAGCTTGGCGCGCAGCAGGGCGCCGAGGTTCGTCGTGCCGGTCGCTGCACCGCTCTCGGCCTGCATGCGCTGCAGGGCCTCGGCAGTCTCGACCGAGTCCTTGGCCTTGACCGACAGGTTGATCGACCGGTTCTTGCGATCGATGTTGACGATCATGGCCTCGACTTCCTCGCCTTCCTTCAGGTGCGTGCGGGCATCCTCGACGCGGTCGCGCGAGATTTCCGAGGCGCGCAGATAGCCCTCGACCTCGCTGGCCAGTTCGACGACGGCACCCTTCGGATCGACCGTGCGCACCGTGCCGCGCACGACCGCGCCCTTGTCGTAGGTTGCGACGAAGTTGTTGAACGGATCGCCTTCAAGCTGCTTGATGCCCAGCGAGATGCGTTCGCGCTCGGTATCGATGGCCAGCACGACCGCCTCGACGTCGTCGCCCTTCTTGAAGTTGCGCACCGCCTCTTCACCCGTGGCATTCCACGACAGGTCGGACAGGTGCACCAAGCCGTCGATGCCGCCCGGCAGGCCGATGAACACACCGAAGTCGGTGATCGACTTGATCGTGCCCGAAACCTTGTCGCCCTTGCGGTGATTGTCGGCGAACTCTTCCCACGGGTTGGCGCGGCACTGCTTCATGCCGAGCGAGATCCGGCGACGCTCCTCGTCGATCTCGAGGACCATGACTTCGATCTCGTCGCCGAGCGCAACGATCTTGCCCGGGTTGACGTTCTTGTTGGTCCAGTCCATTTCGGAGACGTGCACCAGGCCCTCGATGCCCGGTTCGATCTCGACGAAGGCGCCGTAGTCGGTGATGTTGGTGACCTTGCCGAACATCCGCGTGCCCTGCGGATAACGCCGGCCGATGCCGACCCAGGGGTCGTCGCCGAGCTGCTTGACGCCCAGCGAGACGCGGTTGCGCTCCTGGTCGAACTTCAGCACCTTGGCGGTGACATCCTGACCCACCTGCAGCACCTCGGACGGATGACGCACGCGACGCCAGGCCATGTCGGTGATGTGCAGCAGGCCGTCGATGCCGCCCAGGTCGATGAACGCACCGTAGTCGGTGATGTTCTTGACCACGCCGTTGACGATCGCGCCCTCGTGCAGCGTCTCGAGCAGCTTGGCGCGCTCTTCGCCCTGCGTGAGCTCGACGACGGCACGGCGCGACAGCACCACGTTGTTGCGGCGGCGATCGAGCTTGATGACCTTGAATTCGAGGGTCTTGCCCTCGAACGGCGTCGTGTCCTTGACCGGCCGGGTGTCGATCAGCGAACCGGGCAGGAAGGCCCGGATGCCATTGGTCATGACCGTGAGGCCGCCCTTGACCTTGCCGGTGATCGTGCCTTCGACGACCTCGGCCGACTCGAGCGCCTTCTCGAGGTTGATCCAGGCCGACAGCCGCTTGGCGCGGTCGCGCGACAGCCGGGTTTCGCCGTAGCCGTCTTCCAGCGACTCGATCGCCACGGAGACGAAGTCGCCTTCCTTGACGTCGAGCTCGCCACGGTCATCGTAGAACTCCTCGATCGGGACGAAGCTCTCGGACTTCAGGCCGGCGTTGACGACGACGAAGTTGTGGTCGATCCGGACCACTTCGGCGGTGATCACCTCGCCCTGCCGCATCTCCTGCTTGGACAGCGATTCCTCGAAGAGCTGGGCGAAGCTTTCCATCGGTTGGGCGAGACTTTCGGTTGCAGTGTTCAAAACGTTGGTTCCAGTGATGGCTGACACGCCGGATGGCCGGTCTGGCGGTGTGCGTCGATGATGCGCACCGCAGCGGCGACCCAGCGGAGTTGCACGATGCCGTCTTGCGACGGCGCCTGTTCGGAATCCGGCCCCGAGCCCGGTCGGGCTCCCGTGCCGGTCATTCCTGCCGCACAGCCCAGAATTCCAGGACCTGCCCGACGGTTTCGTCGATGCCAAGTGCCGTGCAATCCAGGACCTGAGCGTCTTCCGCGGGAGCCAGTGGCGCGACCGAACGCGTCGAATCGCGATGATCGCGCGCCTCGAGATCCCTTAAAAGAGCTGGGAATGTAACAGAAAATCCCTTTTCGATCAACTGTTTATGACGCCTTCGCGCCCGTGCCTCGGCGCTCGCCGTCAGGAAGATCTTCAGGGCCGCGTCCGGGAAGATCACGCTGCCCATGTCGCGGCCGTCGGCAACCAACCCGGGGGGTCGCCGGAAACTGCGCTGACGCGCCACCAGCGCCACCCGCACGGCCGGCATGACCGCAATCCGCGACGCCGCGTCGCCAACCGCTTCGGCACGGATCGCGTCCGTGACGTCGACCCCCGCGAGCAGGATCTGCCCGCCGTCGAAGCGGGCCGGCAGCGTCTCGGCAAAGCGGGCGATTGCCGGTTCGAACCCGCCGGCCGCCCCCGTCGCTACGGCCTCGGCGGCCGGCGCACCGGCCAGTCCACGCAGCACGCCCAGCGCCGTGAGCCGGTACAGGGCGCCCGAATCCAGGTAGTGCCAGCCGAGCGCGCTGGCCACCCGCTGGGCGATCGTCCCCTTGCCCGACGCAGTCGGGCCGTCGATCGCGATCACCGGAGCCGGCACCGGCCCTGCTGACCGCTCATTGCCGCCGGCCGGGCCGGGACTCACTCACGGAACTCCACGATGTCCAGTCCGGCTGCACGCGATTGCGCCACGAAGCCCGGGAACGAGGTCCCCACGACCTCGGTGTCGCGGATCACGATCGGCTCGCGGGCGCGCAGCGCCGCCATCGCAAAGGACATCGCGATCCGGTGGTCGTGGTGGGTGGCGATCTCGCCACCACCGAACACCGGCGCATCGCCGCCCCGCCCGTCGATGATGATGCCGTCGGGTGTGGGTTCGACGGCAACGCCGAGCGTGCGCAGGCCATCGGCCATGACCGCGATCCGGTCGGATTCCTTGACCCGCAGTTCCTCGGCGCCGGTCACCACGGTACGGCCCTCGGCACAGGCAGCGGCAATGAACAGCGCCGGGAACTCGTCGATCGCCAGCGGCACCCGGTCGGGCGGCACCGAGATGCCCTTCAGCGCGGCGCCGCGCACCCGCAGGTCGGCCACCGGCTCGCCACCGACTTCGCGTGGATTGGCCAGCTCGATATCGGCCCCCATCAGCCGGAGGATGTCGAGCACGCCGGTACGCGTCGGGTTCATGCCCACATGCTCGAGAACGAGGTCCGAGCCAGGGGTGATCGAGGCCGCAACCAGAAAGAAGGCCGCCGACGAGATATCGGCCGGCACGTCGATGTCGGTGGCCACCAGTTGCCGGCCGCCGGTCAGCGACACGGCAGCCCCGTCGCGCCGCACCGGTACGCCGAAACCGGCCAGCATCCTCTCGGTGTGGTCGCGGGTCGGCGCCGGCTCGACCACCGTGGTCTCGCCCTCGGCGTACAGGCCCGCCAGCAGCAGGGCCGACTTCAGCTGGGCGCTGGCCATCGGCATCCGGTAGTGGATGCCGGTCAAGCGTTCGCAAGGCAGGATGCGCACCGGCGGGCGGCCATCGTGCGTCTCGATGCGCGCACCCATCAGCGCGAGCGGATCGGCCAAGCGGCGCATCGGCCGCTTCGACAGACTGCTGTCACCGACCAGGACCGACTCGAAGCGCTGGCCGGCCAGCAGCCCCATCATCAGCCGCATCGCGGTGCCGGCATTGCCGCAGTCGAGTGCCTGCGTCGGCGGCTGCAGCCCGTGCAGCCCGACGCCGTGCACGGCTACCCGGCCGGCATCGGGTCCCTCGATGTTCACGCCCAGCGCCCGGAACGCGTTCATCGTCGACAGCGCGTCGGCGCCTTCGAGAAAACCGCTCACCCGGGTGCTGCCCTCGGCGATCGCGCCGAGCATGATGGCGCGGTGGGAAATCGATTTGTCGCCGGGAACCCGGAGACGGCCGCTCAGGCGCCCGCCGGGAGCCGCGCGGAAATGAAGACTGGCCATGAAACTCCTCGGAACGTGGCGGGTACAGGCAAGAACGGGCAAGAGGGGGCAAACGCGGGCAAGAACGCGCTCAACCCAGTCGTGAACGCCAGCGGCTGGCCGTGGCAAAGCTGTCGGCAAGTCGGTCGCGGTCGCCGGCTTCGAGGGCCTCGAGCAGCGCGTCGAGCTGACCGCGAAAGCGCGCCGCCGAAGCCAGGCAGGCCTCACGATTGTCGAGCAGAATGCCGGCCCACAGGGTGGGCGACGACGCACCGACCCGGGTCGTATCGCGCAGACCCGCCCCCGAATACTCGATGGCCTGTTCGGCCAGTTCGCCCGAAGCGATCGCCGCCGACAGCGCGAAGGCGACCGCGTGCGGCCAGTGGGAGATCTCGGCGAACACCCGGTCGTGCAGGGCTGCGTCCATCGTGTCGAAGTGCGCACCCGTGGGGGCGAGCATCTCGCGCACCGACTCGCAATGCTGGGCCGGGGTCGCATCGACCGGGCACAGCAGCCAGCGCCGGTCGCGAAACAGCCCGGCCCGTGCAGCCTGCGGCCCGCTCAGCTCGGCACCGGCAATCGGGTGGCCCGGCACGAAGCGCAGAAAGGTCTCGCCCAGCGTCGCCCGGGCCGCATCGATCACGCTGCGCTTGGTGCTGCCGCAATCGGTGATCAGGGTCTGTGGCCCGAGGCTGTTGCGGATCCGCTCGAACAATGCCGGTATCTCCGGCACTGGCGCAGCCACCACGACCAGCGTCGCCCCCTCGACCGCCGCCTCCGGTGAGTCATGGGCCGTATCGATGAAGCCCAGCGCCCTGGCAACCTGGGCATCGTCACCAGGAGCATAGCCGGCGATCTCACCGACGCTGCCGCCTGCCCGCAACGCGGCCGCAACCGAGCCGCCGATCAGGCCGACGCCCAGGACTGCCAGCTTGTCGATCTGCATTGCCACGGTTCAGCGCCCGAGTGCGCTCGACAGCGCGGTGAGGAACTTCTCGTTCTCTTCGGGCAGGCCGATCGACACGCGCAGCCATTCGGGCAGCCCGTAGCCGGCGACCGGGCGCACGATGACGCCGGCCCGCAGCAACTGCTCGTAGACCGCGGCCGCGTCGCCGACCCGGACCAGCACGAAGTTGCCGAACGAAGGCACGTATTCGAGGCCCAGCTCGGTGAACGCCTGTTCGAGCCGCTGCTTGCCGGCGCGGTTGAGCTGGTAGCTGCGTTCGAGGAAGTCGCTGTCACCCAGGGCAGCAACCGCCGCGGCCTGCGCCAGCGAGTTGACGTTGAACGGCTGGCGAACCCGGTTCATCAGATCGGTCAGCTCGGGCTGGGCCAGCGCAAAACCGATCCGCAGCCCGGCCAGGCCGTAGACCTTGGACAGCGTGCGCGAAACGATCAGGTTCGGGAAACGCTTCACCCATTGCGCCGAGTCGAAGCGCAGCTCGGGTTCGAGGTACTCGTTGTAGGCCTCGTCGAGGATCACGACCACGTCGCCCGGCACCTGCTCGAGGAAGGCCTCGACCTGGCGGGCCGGCACGAAGGTGCCGGTCGGATTGTTGGGGTTGGCGAGGAAGACGATCCGCGTATCGGGTTCGATCGCCGCGCGCATCGCATCGAGGTCATGGCCATGATCACGCGCCGGCACGACGATCGAGCGCGCGCCGATGGCCTGCGTGGCCAGCGCGTAGACGACGAACGAGTACTGTGCGAAGACCGCCGAATCGCCCGGTTGCAGCAGGGCGTGGGCAGCAATCTCGAGGATGTCGTTGGAGCCGTTGCCCAGCGTGATCCAGTCTGGTGCCACTGCGTAGCGGCGCGCGATCTCGTCCTTCAGCTCGAAACCGTTCGAATCCGGATAGCGGCCCAGCTCGGCGATGGCGCCCAGCAGGGCCTGGCGCGCCGATTCGGGCATGCCCAGCGGGTTCTCGTTGGAGGCCAGCTTGACGATGCCAGCTTCGTCGAGGCCATACTCGCGGGCCAGTTCACTGATCGGCTTGCCAGCCTGGTACGGGGCGATCTGGCGGACATGGGCAGGGGCGTGGAGGGTCATGAACGGCTCGGACAACGCATTCGGCGTCGGTACAGGGTCAGTGGGGTCAGTGCGGACTGCAGAGCCCGCAAGCATAACCCGGCCGCCGCTGCATACACTTGCGGCTCATGCCGCCGCCCGCCAGCCACTCATGCCGCCGCTTCCTCCAGGCGCTCGCGCAGCACCCGCTTGAGCAGCTTGCCGTTGGCATTCCTGGGCAAAGGCTCGCCGCTGATCGTCACCGTCTCGGGCACCTTGTAGTCGGCCAGCCGCTCGGCGCACCAGGCGCGCACGGCGGCATCATCCACGGCGGC
>Ga0172382_10010577_pt1 | contig 12341 bp, 15 predicted proteins | sample Leawel138RmetaG_FD_122245 | JGI IMG/M metagenome (GOLD analysis project Ga0172382, IMG submission 122245) | Leachate microbial communities from a municipal landfill in Southern Ontario, Canada - Leachate well 138R metaG | ecosystem: Engineered > Solid waste > Landfill > Unclassified | place...
CCTCGGATCCGTCCGAGAACTCCTCGATCAAGATGGAAACGTGGTGGCCGAGTACCGCTACTCCATCTACGGAGAACGCACCAAAATCTCCGGAGATCTCGACTCCGACTGGGGCTTCGCGGGACTCTTCCACCACGAACCTTCCGGTCTGGATCTAGCCACCTATCGGCTCTATGATGCCAAGCAACGACGCTTCATCTCGCGGGACCCGCTGGGGGAGGCGGTGGATTATAATCTTTATCGGTACGCGGGGAATAACCCCGTGAGCTTTACGGACCCGAGCGGACTGGACTTATCAATTGTGACCTCACCGATAAATTCTCAGGTAGCTAGACCAGGTCTTGGAAGCCCAGCTAACGTTGCACTGACCAAAGCTATATGGCAGAGACTCTTTGTCTCCAACTCAGTGAACAGCGCCCTTTGGGCTCTCATAAATGCCGAAGGATACGACATCAAGATTGCGGTAGTCGATTCTCTTGATGAGGACGTTGGTGGAGGTTCGCTTTACGATTCTAACGGGTTCAATTTAGATGAATCTAATACCCCATGCGACGATTCAGGAATCCTGGAAGAAGGAACCTACTATCTTTTCCTGGATAGAAGCTTCCTAGAGAGCAACGGTATTGACTTTGCCGCTACGGCAGGTCACGAACTGGGACACGCTCATCTTCTTGTTTCATCTGGCAAGTACCAGCGACTACGAAAAAATGCTCCGAACAAAAGTGATTGGGCAAATGCTGAAGAGGTTTTTGTAACCAACAACTATGAAAACCCCTTGAGGGCTGCTTTAGGTCTTGACTCGCGCACCCCTAACACACTTGTTCGAGATTATTGAATAGTCGGAAACTGAAAGAAAAGCCGTGTCGAAAATCACTCTTGAAACGCGCGTAAGAATTCTATCTTGGCTGTGCCTCTGCTCCATCGTACTGAACTTCGCCGTGCTTGCGGTCATGCTAGCAAGCAACCTGATCCCTGCCTCCTATGTGAAGGGTAGACATGGCGAACTCGTAGAAATTGGAAATTTCGGACCAGGCAGTACAGGCGGCGAGGTTCAAGACTTTGGAATAAGAGTTCTAGACTCTCAGGGAGTCGAAAGGTTGGCTTTGGGGCTCAGAGGTTCTGCGAGCTACATACGGATTTCGGACGCTGCCAACCGACAGCGCGCCAATATTTCGGAAAACGATAAAGGTACGCTGCTCTACTTTGACTCCCCAGACGGTTCCAGCTCTTTATCAGTAAGATTGAGCAAGGACCGGTCTGAAGGACCTCTTGTTTCAATCAAGTCCACGGAAACAAATGATCGCTGGGTAGTGTTGCCTCTGTCTCCATTGCCGCCTCGAATTCGAGAGGATGAGTAGGTAGACTTATACTGTCATAATAATCCCGTTAACTACGTGGACCCTAGTGGACTGGACGCTTATCTCGATATCGTTGTTGGCACAAACGACCCTGGTGGGACTTTCAATTATTATGGTCATGCTTGGATCGAAGTCTCACCGATACCGGGCACCGGCTCGGCCTGGAACGAGCTATCCAGCTACGCAACTTATCCCAAGGGATTAGTTAAGAATGATGATCTTACCATCGGCTATCGCGACGACGTCAATCGAACGCGGAGGCGAATCAGGCTCGATAGCTCCCAGGAAGCAAGCTTACAGAAGTATTTACAGGAGTTTGGTAAGAAGCCAAAGGAAGAAAAGTGGCAACCCTGGTCGGCTTGCGACACGTTTGCCACAAATGCATGGAACGAGGTCGCGCCGGATGACGAATGGATAGATCCTTCCCAAACCGTAGAACGGGTCGACCCTACGAAGCTAGATGGCTCAGGAGCGGCTCCTGATTTCATGTTCAAATTGAAGTGGCATACACCCAGAAGGCTCGGTCAATACCTTGAGTCGCGTTAGGCTTTTTGTTGCTGCATCGCAGGTCTTGATCATCATCTTATGCCTGGTTGGATGTACCCCCCGAGAAAGTACAGCCTCTGACTTGCCTGGCAAAGGATCTCCATCCCCATCCCCAAAGTCTGGGGGAGTGAGCAAGCTCTCTATTCACGGAATGGGACTCGGAACGCTTCAGCGCGATGCGAGCTACGTCTTCTCGCCGCAGTTAGTCGAAGGAAACCGTACGTTCTATCTTCGCGACCCGGCTGGCGAGGAGGAGGGAAAAGCTCGGTATCTCCTCTCCATAGACTATGACAATACAAATAAGGCCACGGCGCTTAGCGGAGACAAGCTCCAGTTCGATGGAGAGACTGTCGTATTTCGTGATGGCAACTCTATCCTGGGGACTCCCGATACAATCGTGCCCGTAGAGGTCGAGACCGAAGTTCCGATGGAGCTACGGGAGTTCCGCGAGTACAAGCTTTACGTGCTCTTTGCAGACGGAAGGCCGATTCATTTTTTCCTCAACCGTCAACCTTCTGAAGCGGAGCTAAAACTCTTGGAGCGCTCCAAATAGCCTTCCGGAACTAGGTCTCGTCGTGGTGGTTCGCCCTTAGAGTCTCAAAGGGCGAACCAGGTGGGTCTGAGAGGATCTAAGCCGTAGAAAGCCAGCCGGAGTACCGGCTGGCTTTCTACTCAGGTTGAATTGGGTTGGGTGCAAACTCGGGGCCTGGGTGCTGGCGTCCGAAACGCGCGTGACCGCAAATGACGAGGCTCCTTCGGAGCGGCAGCGCTCTTGGTACAGCCACCCCGAATCGGCCGCCGTGGTAGATTGGATCCACTCCGTCGCCGAGGCGCGACGGAGAACACCCACCTTCGGCGGGTACCCGACCTGCGGTCCCGAGGGGGCTTGCCAGCCCCCTGAACCCCTGCCTGCCGGTTTATGCCGCTTCGCGTCATAAACACGGAATGAGCGAGTCGCATTCCGATCCGATCTGTAACCCGTTTTGCGAGAGCGTTCCACCGACACTATCACGGGTTTCACTTGCCAGATCGATCCGACGGTCTCAACCAAACAGACTTCCAAGAGTAATGATGATGAAGAGTAGCTCCGTTCGTCCCAAAAGAAAGGGTGAACCCGGCGGGGGACCGCCGGAACCATCCCGACTTCGTCGGGACTAAAGCCCTTTCTTTTGCTCCTCTCTGCGCTGGTGAGGTAGTTATCATCACTCTTGGAGGTCTTATGTTTAGTTTATCCCCTCGCCAGATCCGCCGGCTCCTCGGCGCTGTCAATGTCCGTTCGCCGTTCGGGCGGCGCGACTATCTGCTGATCCTGTTCATCTATCAAACCGGCTTACGGGTCGGTGAATGTTCCGGTCTCATCGTTCATCACGTGTATTCCGGCGGCCAGGCCAGATCATGGCTTCACTTGGCCGCCTCTCTCTGCAAGGGTCCCAGGGGTCGGGCGATCCCGTTAAATGCCACCGCCCGGGCGTGTATCGAAAAACAGATCCAGTTCAACAAAGACCGGGGTTTCTCGGTCGCTCCGGCGGCTCCATTGTGGCAGCACAGAAAACACGGGCCGCTGTCGGTTCGGTCCATGCAAAAACTCATCGAACGGTACCGTGAAATCGCGGATCTGGATCTCCCCGCCACTCCTCACACGCTTCGCCACTCGTTCGCATCGAACATGCTGGACAACGGTAGCTCCCTTATGACGGTCAAGGAGATACTTGGCCACAGGCGGGTCGCTTCTACTCAAGTCTACACCCATGCAAATCAGAACAAACTTCAGCAGGATGTAGCGGCGTTCGGGGGCTGAGGCCCTTTACTCGATAAGTTCCTCAAGTCTTTGTGCTGTGTGGGCAATAGTCACGATTTCGATCTCGTCTTCAGAATACGATAGACGATCCTATAGTGACGACCGTGAATGAGTTCGCGCAAATCTTCGCGCTGAAATTCCGGCACCATGCGTCCGATCATTGGCAGGTCTGCGAGCTTTTTAGTGGCACCGATGGTTTGGGTTGCCCATTTGTGGGCGGCCTCGCGATTATCGCGGGCTATGTACTCTCTGATTTCCCGATGTTTGCGACGAGCTTCTGAAGACCAGAAGACTTTCATTCGGCGAGCCAAGCATCTATTTCTTTTTCGACCTCTTCGTGGGGAATACGCTCTCCCCGGTCAAGCTGGTTCAACCCGGTTTGAACACTCGCCATAAACCGTGCTCTTTCGAGCTCAGCGGCGATCCGGTCTAAGGGTGCTTCGTCAGGAAGGTCTTGAAGTTCTTTGATGAGGTCTTGTTTCGTCATACCGGTCCTGTTCGAGCGAGTTCGTGAAAACGATTTTTAAGAACGAGAAGATCCAGAATCTCTTTCGCTAGGCTCCGGTCCTTCTCTGAGAGCGCATCCACGGCCTCAAATCTTCTCAGCAGTTCCCGGTCTTGGATGTTCTGCGCTTTCCCCGACGAGCGCTCCGTGTCGAACGCCAAGTAATCCAAGGTGACGTCGAAAGTCTCCGCCAACTTGATGAGAATCTCTGTGGAGGGCACGTTGACGCCCCGTTCATAGGAAGAAATCTGTTTCTGATGGATGTGAACTTTCTCACCCAGCTCGGCTTGGGTCCAGTTGTTTTCCTGTCTCAGCCTCTTTATCTTGTCGTGTATTGGCATCCTTTACAAACCTTCTTGGCTATCTCTGTTGTATAGGTTATCCCAAAAACCGAGAAAGATGAAGCTTTAAGAGGAGGAGTTCGCGTCTTTTGTCGTGTATTTGGTATGTGACATCCCACAGACCTTCCCTCAAGGAGAATGCCCATGTCCCCACCCGAAGCCTGGCGACGTCTCGCCGACACTTTTCACAGCCTCCCTCAGCTTGTTGATTACAAGAAGCTACCCGTCGACTACGGGCCGGAGGAGGCGATCCAAATCTACAAGACTGGTGCCCTGAGTCGCGCTGAACGCTCTCTTTTGGGCTTTCTGCTCCACGTTTGGAACCATTACGAGTTCACGTTCGATCTCTCGGACACCCAGATCTGGGACAGCCGACACAGGAAGGCGTTCCTCAACTGGGTGAACGGCAAGACCCTGGGCGAGCCGTGCAGGTACTTTTGATGAACGATTTCTCACGCCAAGACATCGAGGCGCTGAAGGCAAGCGTCGATCTCTGCGAACTGATGCGCTCTCACGGCGTCGAACTCAAAGCTGTCGGCCGAAACTTCACGGCGGTCTGTCCGTGGCACGACGACCGGGAAGCTTCGCTCGTGGTGAATCCCGAGAAGCAGCTATACAACTGCTTTGGTTGCGATGCCAAGGGCGACGCACTCAGCTTTCTCCAGGCTCAAGAGAACCTCTCGTTTCCTCAGGCGGTCCTGCGACTCAAGGAAAACGCCGGCGATACAGGCAAGCCGTCTTCAGTTCCACCCAGACCGGGCGACCACGACCGCTTCCCCGGCGGCCACACTCGCAACGATCTTCTAGAGAAGGTGTGCAAGCACTATCAGAACGGCCTTGAGGGTTCCGAAGAAGCACGGCAGTACTTGAAAGACCGTAAGCTGTGGAATTCCGAGTTGTACGAAGGCTTCCAGTTCGGCTACTGCGACGGCACGCTTCTGAAAGCTCTCCCGAAAGGCGACGTGCGCGACGCTCTTTGCGAAATCGGCATCCTCAATTCCAAAGGGCGTGAGCACTTCCTGGGCTGCGTGGTTGTTCCGCTCTTCCATCCCACGGACGGCCTGGTGGGCTTTTATGGTCGGCGGATAGACCCGGCGGCGAAGGTCCGGCATCTCTTCTTGCCAGGTCCCAAGCGAGCGGTCTTTGGATTCCAAGCGATGGAGGCGGCACGTTCAGTTTATGTGACGGAAGGCGTGTTTGATGCGTTGTCGTTGTGGCTTGTGGGATTGCGTCCGGTCACCTGTGTTTTCGGGGTGGGCGGCGGCCTGCCTGAAGAACTCGAAAAGCATCTCAGGGCCTCGTCTATCACCGAACTTCGTCTCTGTTTTGACGACGATCGATCCGGTCGTCGTGGTCAGCAGAAGGTTCTTCGCCAGGCGGGCGACCGTTTCAAGATGTCCCGTGTCGTGATGCCCGCCGAGATTGACGCTAACAAGCTCCTGGTCCGCGAAGGGCCGGACATGCTGCGAAGCTTTGCCCGTTGTTTGAAGCCGCTCTCAAGTCCCGAGGACCTGGAACCGAAAGCACTTGACGAGAGTGCGAAGCACCTGCCTCTGACCGAGACGGCGGACACCGACTTTCGTCTGACTTTCACGGAGCCCGCTGTGACGTATCTGGTAACGCCGCAACCGCCGTTCAACAGTAGCCGCTTGAAAGTGACGATACGGGCCGAGCGCACCCCGCCGCCTGGAACCGCCAAGCCCAACTCGCTATCTGCAAGATATCTGGACCGCTGTGACCTGGTCAGCTCTCGTTCTCGCACCGAGGTTTTGCGCGGTCTCTCCCAACAGCTCAGTCTGGACGCTGAAACGGCCAAGCTCCATCTAGCCTACATCCTGGACACTTCAGAGCACTTCGGTGCTGCGCACGGCAAGTTGACGGACAGCTTGAGCAGCGAGAAGCCGCCGGAGCTGTCCGACGAGGAGAAAGCCGACGCGCTCGAGTTTTTGCAAGCGCCGGACCTAACTTGCCGTGTGCAACACGATATGGAAGCGCTGGGTTACGTGGGCGAAGAGCGGGGCAAGCTCCTGGCTTACCTGGTGGGCTTGTCTCGAAAGCTCGAGAACCCACTGTCGGCCATCATCCGTTCCCAGAGCGGCGCGGGCAAATCCGGCCTGGCTTCTCTGGTGGCGTCGTTGGTGCCGCCGGAAGACGTCATTCACTACTCGCGGGTCTCGGCTCACGCTCTGGCCTACGCGGGCAAGGACGCTTACAAGCGAAAGCTCTTGCTCATGGAAGAACGAGTGGGCGGCGAAGCGGCGGACTACTACATCAGGATCCTGCAGTCGTCTCACATGATCCGGCAAGCCGTGGTCATCAAAGACCCGATCACCGGCCAGATGAAAACTCAAGAGTTTGAAGTCGAGGGTCCCATCGCCTACATCGAGACCACCACGGCGAGCCTCATCAACCAGGAGAATGCCTCGCGCTGCTTTGAAATCTATCTCGACGAGACCGAAGAGCAAACACGGCGCATCCACGAGTGTCAGCGATTATCCCGCGAAGCCGTCCGACTCCAGAGAGTTCGCAAAGACGCGATCTGCGCCCGGCATCATAACGCCCAAAGGATGCTCGAGCAGTTGCCCGTGGTCATCCCATATGTTCGGCACCTGACCTTTCCCACGCGCTGGCTACGCACCAGGCGCGACAACGAGCGGTTCCTCTGTCTTATCGAAGTCTCCGCACTCTTACACCAGCACCAAAGGCCCTGCGGGCAGCTCGATGGGCCAGATGGGGAACCCGTTCGCTATGTGGAGGCGAGCGTCGAAGACTACCGGCTGGCGTATGAACTGGCCAAGGACGTTCTACGTGACACTTTGCACGAGCTTTCGATCTCGGCCCGCGAACTACTGCGCAGGGCGAGTTCCGTAGAAGACACGCCTTTCACTCGGCGGCATCTTCGTGATCTGACCGGTTGGTCGCAAAAGAGAATTCATCAGGCCGTTCACGAGTTGGTTGACATGGAGTACTTCGCCGCCATCACGGGGGCGAACGGCAAGGCCTATCAATACACGGTCATCGGGGGCACGGGCGAAGGTCCGTCACCGGTCAATAACTTGCTTCATCCCGACGAGTTGGCGGCCAAACTTCACAACTCCGATCCCTAACTCGCGGCGTGCAACGCACCTTTTCCACCTTTTCCGACCTGTGCGAAACGCTACAGATTAGTGTTAACAACGTTTCCTTGCCTTCGGGCGCGACCTTTTCACCTTTTCCGTAGGGGTACCCCCCTATATATCAGGTGTTCACTTATGACCACTGCGTGAAACGAGTTGGTCGGTAGCACATCAACTTTTCAACTTGCTCCGCGCAGCGGCGACTAAGAGAAAAAACGAATGGATTCCAGTAACGATGACATTTGAAGCACATCATCTATCTAAAACTATCAACCATGGAGATCTGATCTTCATGGGTAACCGAGGTTGGGCTCATGGATTCTGAACTGTGGCAGCAGCGGTTCACCGAGCATCTCCGTTCTTACCGGCGCAGCGAGCAGACGATACTTTCGTATCTGGTGACGGTCCGGCACTTTCTGAGCTTTCTCGAGCAGCGCGGGCTTTCGGGGCCCGGTGAGTTGAGCAAGGCCGATGTGGAGGCTTACCAGGTCAGCCTTGAACGCACGGTCACCTTCAAGGGAACGCCATTGGCGCTCACCAGCAAGAACAACAAGGTCTCCGTGGTGAGGGCGTTCATCAAGTTCTTGCGGCGGACCAATGTTTTGATGACGGATCCGACCCGGGACATTGTTTGTCCGCGTCCACCCAAGACGATCTTGCCGGAGTTGCCCACCGAGGAGCACATCGAGAAGCTCCTGGAGACGCCGGACTTGTCCACGCCGCTGGGGCTTCGCGACCGCGCGATCCTGGAACTCTTCTACTCTTCGGCGCTGCGAAACGCGGAACTCCGGCTTCTCCAGGTGGGCGACGTCGATTTCTCCCGGCTTCAGGTGCGTGTCTATCGCGGTAAGGGTGGCCGTGGGCGCGTGGTGCCGGTGGGTGAAGTCGCGGCCGCCTGGGTGGAACGTTATCTCGCCGAGGCTCGAGCTCAACTGCTACAAAGCAAGGAGCATGGCTTTCTCTTCATCTCCTTTCGGGGGCGGCCATTCAAGTGCAATCGTCTGGGGGAGGTCGTCGTTCGAAACGCGGAAGAGGCGGGCTTGCCCATGCGGGTCACGCCCCACGTGCTACGCCATTGTTGCGCGACCCACATGCTGCGTAATAACGTGAGGCTTCGCCATCTTCAGGAGTTTCTCGGTCATGCCTCGCCCAGCTCCACCCAGATCTATACGCGGGTCGAAATTTCGGATCTCAAGGAAGCTCACAAATCCTGTCATCCCCGAGAGCACCTGCGGTGAGCCCTGCAGGCGGCGAGTTGGTGAGCGAGTTGCAAGAGCAGATAGAGCGTTGCCTCGATGCCGTGAAGTCACGTTACGCCGTGGCCACCCTCAGAACTTATCGGGCCGGGCTTGCTCGTTTCCAGTGTTACGCGTCCGAGGTGGGAATCGAATCGGTGGGGGAACTCACCGACCAGGTCCTTCTCGACTTCCATTCCTGGCTCTTGAACTTCCAGCTCTCCGAATCCACCGTTGGTCTCGCCGTTCGCTCGGTCAAACTCTTTCTCAAATGGGCCCACTGCGTGGGGCTGTGTTTATGGGATGGGTCGTCCTACTCGATGAAAGACCCGAAGACCAGGATCCCCGAGCCTCCCACCGTCGAAGTGATGCAGCGTCTCCTGGAGCTTCCCAACCAACGAACGCCCGAAGGCCTCCGTGATCTGTTCTGTTTGGAACTGCTCTACAATCTCGGTTTGCGCCGTAACGAAGCCGTCTCTTTAGACCTAAAAGACCTGGACCTAACCGAGGAAACCCTCTTCGTGGTGGGCAAGAACAGTGACGAGCGGCTCCTTCCCGTGAATCCCGTTCTCAAGCAGGCCGCCCGAGACTATCTTTTCAACGGCCGTCCTCGCTTGTTGCCCGCTCCCGAGGAGAGGGCGCTCCTCTTGAACAACGAAGGCACGCGGCTCCCACCCGAAGCTCTTCACTACATCGTGGCCAAGTACGGCGCTCTGTTGGATCTCAAGCTCTCGACTCATCAGCTTCGCCATGCATGCGCCACCCATCTTGTTCAGGCGGGAATGAAGCTTACCGATGTGCAGCGCCTTCTTGGTCACTCAAACCTCGATTCTACCAAGCGCTACACCCAGATATCCCAACGCGAGATGGAGCGCGAATTCCACCGCTGCACCCCAAGGGACCTCGCATCGCAGCGAGTTGAGGACAAGCACCAACCCAAAAAAACTCGCCGTCTGCAAGACCGTGATTGAGGAACATTTGGCGGGCCTTCGCGAGGACGGCTTCTCTCCACGAACGCTTGAGGCCGCGGCCCGCTGGCTTCGTCATTTCAAGAACTTCTGCGGCGACCGGAGTCCCGTCGAACTCAAGCCTGAAGACATCGACCAGTGGCACAAAGAACTCGTCTGGACACCCGGACCCAAGGGTAAGCTCTACGCCGAGAACACGGTGGGCCAAGCCGTCGGTGCCGTCCGTCGCTTCTACCGCCGGCTTCTGGCGGAAGGCAAGATCGCCGAGGACCCCACGACATCGCTTGTCACTCCCAAACCCAAGCGAACGCGAGCCCAGGGCTTGAAGCTCGAACCTCGAGAGTTACGCGGGATCTTCTCTGCGCTAGATCTTGAAAACCCCTTCGGAATCCGTGACCGCGCCGTTCTCGGGCTGCTGGTGGAAACGGGCATCTCCGCCGGGGCATGCTCTCGTATCGACGTGGGGCACCTTTGCTTTGACACCGGAGCTCTCTTGACCAGAGGACGAAGGCAGAAGATCCATAGTCTCACCGATGGTCTCCTCGCCGATCTCCACCGCTACTTGCGTGAAGCCAGGCCGCTCCTGGTCACCGACATCACGCCTGCTCTCTTCTTGGACCGTTACGGCAACCGAGTCTCCACACCGTCCGTCCGCCGCATCATCGACCGAGCCCGAAAGTGATCTGATCTCGCATAGCCCAGACAGCTCCGAAACCATTCTCTTTTTTTCTTAATCGAAAGATCCGGGCGTCCGGTCTCGAAGCCTCTTCAGGTGAGGCTCTTTCCAACCAAGTCCAGATTTTTCGCCTTGCTCTTGCTGTTGGTTTTCCTGGCCTCTTCCGCCCCCAGCTTAGCCATTTCCAAAACCCCTTATTCGGGCGTGTCCCCCTTGAAAGCGGGTCATTCAAACCGGATTGAAGCTAATAATAATCCGGTGAACATGGTGGACCCGGCCGGGTTACAGACTGTAACGCCGGACCTGACCGATAGTGACGCTAGAAACGCGATTTACCGCAACACTTTTTCTGAGACTTTTAGCCTAAAAACACTCGGCAATCTTGGTTCCAGCTTCCTCGAAGTTTGGGAGACATTTGATGTTCGTGGCTACCTATTTGGTGAGGCAGTTGATGCGCTTTCTGAGGCTACCTCAGACGAGCCCTGCGACCCGTCGAATCCAAATCCCGTTGTTAAGTTCACAACGAAAAAGGGTCGAAAAAAGGCCCTCCGCGAGGCTATGCAGTCTGTTCGGCCTGAGGCTAGCCTTTACAAAGGGAAGAAACACGGAGTTAAATGGACGCAAGGACCCGCTCGTGCCAAGAACACCGGATTACCACAAGGGCAATGGTCACAAGACGCTCTGGAATACGCGAATAACTTTGCGCAGGGCGTAAAGCCTGGCCGAGATGGAGCGTATTTTGATTTGCCTTCGGATTTGGGCGCGGTCGTTCACATGCCAAATGGCGATGTGATACCGGCGACTCGCATGTGGATTAGAAACAACGGAACGGGCACTTGGCACGGCTATCCTGGAGGAGGCTGGTTGCAACCTTGAATCACAAATTCTACATTTGTCCTGGTAGCCCCGCTATTTCAACCCAGCATATAGAGCTAGATGAATCTCGACTAGAGGATGCCATTGAAGACGTTTTCTCTGAGGATGCTGAAGATGCGACACTGGTATGGGAAGCTGCAAAACAGCCTCTCAGCTACAAATATGATTTCCCCGAGATTACTAGAGACATTATTATAATGCTCGGAGTTCTAAAAACCGCTAGAGGAGAAACCAAGGTTCATTTTCGTTCGAGCGACTTTCACACAGACTGGATTCTGAGGTGGAATGAAGATCACTTGGAAGTTGAAGAGAAGTCTCGAATGTCATTGAAATCAGGCTATGGTTATCAAGGAGATTTAAGAAAAACAGTACTCTCCAAGAGTTATTTTTGCTCTGAATGGAAGAAGCCCTTGACAAATATCTTGAAGGCCCTAAAACACTCGAAACTAACTCATGTTTCTGGATTTACTTTACTGGAGAGAGCCTGTTCTGAGGTGTAAAGGATGCTCTGCAGACGGACTGCCGCCCCTCTTTCGGCTTTTCCCGACCTAATATGGGCAAATTTTAGACACTCGGTCCTTAGGGCTGGGCTACATCCGTGGCGTAGACGGCCAGTCCATATCGGGAATGTAGAAATGCTCAGCGCAAGAGCTGTTGAGACCATCGGGAGTTCGACCCCAAGTGCCGGCTCTCGTCCTATCGGACGGCGCTGCTGATTTCGTAAAGCCCGCAGGCGTCAGGGTCTTTGCTCGGTGCATGGGGTTTCGTTTGTTCACCCGTGGACTCCGGCCTATCGGCCGGAGGTCGCCCTTAGCTCTCAAAGGGCGAACCAGGTGGGTCTGAGAGGATCTAAGCCGTAGAAAGCCAGCCGGAGTACCGGCTGGCTTTCTACTCAGGTTGAATTGGGTTGGGTGCAAACTCG
>Ga0172382_10010578_pt1 | contig 12341 bp, 10 predicted proteins | sample Leawel138RmetaG_FD_122245 | JGI IMG/M metagenome (GOLD analysis project Ga0172382, IMG submission 122245) | Leachate microbial communities from a municipal landfill in Southern Ontario, Canada - Leachate well 138R metaG | ecosystem: Engineered > Solid waste > Landfill > Unclassified | place...
GTTCGCTGTTAAATAAAAAAGTTCGCTGTAGTTCGCTGTAAAATAAAATCGCCTTCAAACCCGCTCTGTGACGCTATTTGCAAAATGAATGAAATTTTGTTTTTCAAAACCCCCATTTTGTCCTGCGTATTAGGGTAGAGGGCGACATTTTTTATCAGATTAAATTAACCACTTAAATTGGAAAGAAAGCAATTAACAAAAACGACAAGACCGATGGATTTTGCAATACACTGGAATTGGTCTTAATAAGTCAATAAAAGCCGCATGTGATATATTGAGACTAATATTCTTAAAAAACAGGGCTATCGAACTTTGCATAGAATCTTTATGATAAAGTATTATCAACGACGCAAATCAGCTCTCAATAATCAATCAGTTTCTCTTTTCCCTCATAATATTCATCATAAAGGTATTTTACAATCTGGTTTTCAGCCTTTTCAAACTTAGGATCATCGTCAAGCAATTCAATAGCATCCGCACGTGCACGGTTCAAACATTCCTGATGCAGAGCAAGATTGGCAAATTTATAAGGAGGCAATCCAGATTGATGCTTACCATGAAATTCACCAGGACCACGCAGTTCCAGGTCTTTTTCAGCAATCTCAAAGCCGTCATTACTTTTCTCCATCATTGTCAAACGAGCTTTAGCAATTTCAGTAGTTCGATACGAGACCAGATAGCAATATGACTGTTCTGCACCGCGACCAACTCGACCACGCAGTTGATGAAGCTGAGCCAAACCAAATCGTTCAGCATGTTCAATCATCATCACAGAGGCATTTGGCACATCAATACCAACCTCAATAACAGTTGTAGAGACAAGAATTTGAATTTCGTTATTGGCAAATAATTGCATGATCTCATCTTTTGCTTTAGCCTTCATTTTGCCATGTAAAAGTGCAGATTTATAGTTAGGAAAATAAAACCTTTGCAACTCAGTCAATAGAGATTCCGCCGCTAATAAATCTATCTTTTCGGAATCTTCAATCAAAGGACAAACAATATAAACTTGCCTGCCCGCCTCAATCTCTTTTTCGATATCTTGATAAGCTTTTGTTTTGGCATGTTCGTGTATCCATTTAGTTTTTATTGGTTTACGTGTCGGTGGCAATTCATTTATAATAGAAACATCAAGCTCACCAAAAATCGTTAAAGCGAGAGAGCGCGGAATGGGTGTTGCTGATAGATAGAGCATATCAGGTTTTTTGTGTTTAAGGGAAAGTGCAGCTCTCTGATGGACACCGAAGCGATGCTGCTCATCAACAGCAATGAAAGCAAGATTATGAAAAAGCACGTCTTTTTGAATCAAAGCATGAGTACCAACGACAATATCTACTTCACCCTCGATGATTTGCCTTTTCAGTTCATTTTTGGCTTTAGAAACACCGCCAGTTAGCAAACCAATACTTATTTCAGGCATATTTTCCAGCATTGATGAGATAGTTCTGAAATGCTGATCGGCGAGTATTTCTGTGGGTGCCATTAGTGCAGATTGATAGCCATTTTCTTTGGCTAAAAGCATAGCAAAAAGAGTTACAACAGTCTTTCCCGATCCAACATCGCCTTGCAAAAGCCTGCTCATTTGATTGTCGGACTGCATATCAGCAAAGATTTCTTGAATGACTCGTTTTTGTGCACCAGTAAGCTGAAAAGGTAGGCTTTCCAAGAGTTTTTTTGTAAAAGTATTATGCAATTTAAACGGTTTGCTTTTAACCTCTTTTTCGCGCATATTTTTGTTTTTAATCATCATGATCTGTTGATAGAATAGCTCTTCAAAGACAAAGCGATCTTTTAGGAATTCAGTGTTTTTGGGCTTAGTATTGAAGTGCACTTTTTGCAATGCTGTTTTTCTATCATCGTACTTATATTTGTTGATAATATAGTCTGGAAGTGTTTCATCTATATATGCGTGGTGTTGCTGGAATGCATTGTAAATGAGATTTCTAAGCTGAGTTTGGGTAAGATTGCCGACTGTTGGATAGACAGGCAAGCGACTTCTGGTCTTCCAAAAATCATTGAGCTGATCGCGTTCATTCAGCACTTCATATTGTGGATGCACGATTTGATAGCGTCCATTAAAAGATGACAAAAAGCCTGACACCCAAATTTTACCGCCGTAAATAAATGATTTTGTCAGCCATTTGCCATATCGAAACCAAATCAGGTCTATATAGTCCTCATTTGCTTTGATTGTAACAATGAACTGTCTGGTGCCAGTTGTAGCCATTCTTTCACGCACTTCATCAATTTCACCAATACATGAAAAAAGGCTGTCTATATGTTCATCGGTAATCTCTTCACTCCATGACTGTCCAATATAATCTTTTGGAAAGAACTCAAGCAAGTCATTTACAGATTCTACGCCAACGCTTGCTAAAAGCTTTGCACGATATTCTCCAACACCCTTTAGATACATAATCGATACTTTTCTAATATTTTGCATAGTATTCACGCTTTTTTAAATCTTATTTCTTCTTTCTCTGTGACCTCAAATTATCATAGATATGCAAAACTGCCTTTACATAATAATCGCTATGATTATAAGAGTAAACAGCATTATATCTCGACTTGTAATTATCGATATTCTTGTTAGATAAGCCATTTTTATACAGATAGTTTTCGATGCTAACAATATTATCTTCAATAGAATAAATATCCACATCGCTGGGTTTGTCGTTTGAATCGATAAAATAAGCCTTCATAGACGTGGGAATAAACTGACCCCAACCTGCTGCCCCAGCAAAAGAACCTATAAAATGATATGAGTCTTTGCTGATATAATTTGAAAACTCATAAAGTGCGACCAGCTCGTTGATAGCAAAGCGTTCACGCCATGGCAATAACATATACTGCGAAACAAGTGCAGGAAAAGTATAAAAATTACCTTTTTGGCGGGGGTTTCCATAGTCTGATTCAATAGCAAGAATAGCTAAGATAATCTCATAATGGATACCATTTCTTTGCTCTGCTTTTTCTAAAGTACTTTTATATTGATTAATGAATGGTGCTGCTTTTTTTGCTTTTTGCTCAACGCCAAAGTTTTTGAGGTAATCGCTGGTAGATATCTCTCCCCTCTTGGCACGATGCTCTGGCATTCTGGTAAATAGACGTTTCATATTGAGATATACTTTGAAGTTTTCATGATTAACTTGTGATTCAAACCACTCTTCTGGTACACCGCGTAAACTAAGCTTTTCCTTTAATTGATCAAGATAATCCCACCATTCAGGGCTGGTCTGATAGTTTGAAGCTTTGGCAAGGCTAATTTGTAGAGAATTGGGTTTATAGCTAATCTCATTTGCATGATTTGAGAGGAAATTATAAGTGTCTGAGTGCAACTCAATATTGCCATCTTCAAAGTGCAAAGAATAGTTGTCAGCAGACTTCCAACTGATTGTAATCAAGCCATTTTGGGCTTTTTTCACAATATATGGTGCTGACAAATTCAGGGTAAAAAAATCATTTGTTAGCTGGTAGTTTTGCTGTACATTAATCAATTGAATTTTACCATCTTCACTTGTGTAAAAAGGGCTTGTGAGGGCAAATGATTCGCTATATTTCCCTGTGAAGCTGATATTAAATTCGAAGTTATTATTGTCATTATAAGCTTCATAAAGTTCGTTATATTGATTTAAATACGAGCTATTTTGACGTTTGATTTGAGATATGCACTCTTGATAAAGCCCAGAGTCTTTTACTTCTGCGACATAAGCATTTCTGGTAGAATCGCTTAAAGCCATTTGATCGTTGAGCACGTACCACAGATCGCGGCGTGCAAGGTTGTCGCTTTTCCAATCAAACTCAGCAAAAATAAGACATTGGAGCATGCCGCTGAGCTTTAGAGACTGTTGTGTCATTGTTTCAAAAGAGATGGTATTTTCGGTAAAGCTGGTGTAAATGAGCTCATAGAGATAGTCAATTGGATTTGTTTCATCGAGATATTTAGCGAGAAAACTCCTGTCGTTTTTATTCAGATTTTCACTCTTATTTAATAATTGGTTGAGCAATTCATACGCTTGAAATGCTGCATAACCAAGCCTAATCTCTTCATTTTGTTCATAGGGCATCAAGAATCCCCAATTATTTGTCCATCTGAGTCGTCTGATTGAGAAGAACTTTTCCATAATAGTCAACGCTTCATCTTTTTTGTCTTGTAATATAGCTTGCCAAGCATCTATCAAGAGATATATTTCGATAGTCTTTATAGCTCTATTTTCTTCATCAAAAAGAGGATAAGTTTGTGATGGGATTTGATAATAAGAGCGGTAACGTAGGTTAATTTCTTTTTGGATTAAGTCTTCGCTTATTGCAAAGTATTGAGATAGTCTCTCTTTTGCATTATCTTGTGTTTCAAGATCTTGCAAGGTTTCAAAATCTACATTATTAAGATAAAAGTCGAGACTATCGGCTAATGCACTCTCAATAGCCATTCCCAATAGTTTCTGGTAGTTATTATGAGCTTGATTGTATTTTATCGAATTGATATTGCCAGCAAAGGCTATCAAATGAATAGTAGAAATACAAATCAATAATACAATTCTTTTCATTTCTTCCTTTCACGAAATTTGCAGAGAAGAGGTTGACTTCACTGCATATATAAAATTATTTCAACATTAACATCTTTTTAGTCAGCTTTTGGTTGGCAAAAGACAGGCGATAGAAATAAATACCTGAAGACATTTGGCGTTGCTGATCATCTTTGCCATTCCATACAATATTATGCTTACCTCTGCTGAGATTATCTGCAAGTAAAGTATTAATTTTTTGACCTTTAGCATTATATATCTCAAGCTTAACGTGGGTATCTTGGTTGAGCTCAAAGCTGATCTTTGTTTCTGGGTTAAATGGATTTGGGTAATTATTTAGTGCACTGATTATCGGTGTTTGAACGATATCTGTGCTAATAGGATTTTTGGATATGTTTTGTTCGAAAGGCAGGTAATTATGTGCCTTAATATTAATCGTAAAGATATCATCGCTTGTATTTGCAAGATAATCTTGGAAATATGGGTGATCAAAGAAAAGTGAATAGTAGCCATCCTCATCAGCTATACCTGAGAGGATCAATGTTTTATCCTCATTAGAGAGTGCTATTCTTGCAAAAGGCTGTGTATAAAAATCATAGTCATTGAGCCCTGCAAAGCTTGGGTTTAAATCAATTTCCAATTCTAACGCCTCATCTGACCAAACATCGAGAGCAGGATCTCCAAGCAAATTGACAGTATAGGCAATCCACTTGCATTGTCCATAATATGGTGCAAGATCGAGATCGTCTTCCAAAATAAATGCTGCGTTTACTTCTTTGGAATATGCATTCATTGCTTCAATATTATAGATGTTTTCATTAAATAGTGCATCGTGGAAATAGCGATGGAAACGTTGCCCAGAGCCGTCTGTATCGAATGGAGAGCCAAGCCCGTAACGCGAATTGCCAATATATGCGACAGCCGCTTTTGAGGTTGTAGTAAACTTTTCACCAATGCAATCATAATTCATGATTTGTCCATAAACTGATCTATTGTCAAACGAGCCAGAATAGCAGCCTTGTGAGTAAACGATAAAGTAGTTGGCATTCACGCCATCATTAATAAAGTTTTGGGGCTTAATATCTTGGTTCATCAGTCTCATATTATATTTAACGTTGGAATGACCAAGATGATCAATCCATGTAGGTTTATGGTTTTCAAGTCGATATAGTAAATCATAGCCATTCCAGGTAAAATCTAAATCGTATAATGTATCGGTCTGCCAGTTTGGGGTAAAACCATAGGTGATAAAGTCATTAGCGTCACATTCTCCCAAAAACTCATCCATATAGTCTCCACCATATGACTCAGTTGGAAATTCTGGTGCGCCCCATAAATGCTCACCGATAAGCAGATTATTGGTAATAGACTCATTTACTGGCGAGTTTGAATATGCGACAGTCTTATTAAACAAATTATCAAATTCATCTTGTGTTTCTATTGCAAAGCGTGAGACAAAGACTTCGAATAGCAAGTCTTCTGAGCCAGGTTCGCCATAATATTGACTGCCAGGCACTTGCCAAGTTCCGTCAAGACAGCCATAATACATATCAGCAGCAATATCAGGTTCGTCGTAAAAGTCATAACCATAATCATTTATTTCTGAGCGTAATCCTCTGTGTGGTATAAATTCATCATCACCGCCTAAAAGCACATAGGATATGCCATAATCTTCATATTCAGAGCGGATAAAGTTGCGAATCTTGGACTGAGTATCTTCTCCATCAGTTTCGGCAAGGAAGCTTTCTTTTGTAACGACTTTTGTTTTCAAGCCTCTGGTGAGATTGAAGTCAATAAACTGGATAAAGTAGTCCAGTCGCTCTTGGTCAGTAACAATTAGATAATCATAATTATCAGGGCTATTTGGTGTATCAGAATATGAATTTATCATTTCTTTATTGTCGCATATTGCACTTATACTTTTTGCTATTTGAGGGTTATGCTTGTAAAGAGTTGTTGAGAAAGGTTCTGTTTCGACCTTTACTTTTATTTCTTGATAGTATTGTAATTTTTGTGTTTGCGGATTGTATTGCACAGGATAGATGATTGATATCAAAACAGGGTGTCCATTTTTGTACTGCATAGTAAAGTGTGGATTTTCTTTGATAGAGGGGTAAAACTCATCGTGCATATATACAGATGAGCGTTTTATAAAATTATAATCGGGTGTAGTAGAGAAGAAACCAGAGACAGCAACGGGTTCTATATCGTATTCGCCGTCGATGCTAATTGGTTTTGAATATTCGACTTTAAGTGATTTTGCTTTTTGCAAATGGGGCAAAAGCAAGCTTACGGGTTTTATTGCTATAGCAGGGTCAGTTGATTTGTAGTTCATCTCGCAGTTTTCGAGAAATACTCTTCCATTGCGTACTTTAGGTTGTTTAAATGTATATGTCCATTCATATGCAAATAAGCATGTTGCAGCGGCTACGGTTAATAAAAACAGAATTAGCTTTTTCATTTTCTCCTCTTTTCTTCAGGCTTAATAGTGGTATTTTTTATTATTATTTATCATAAAAGCTCTGTAAATTTGCTCGACCAAAAAGACTCTGATCATTTCATGAGTGAATGTCATTTTCGAAAAACTTAAGAGCATATTTGCAGACTTTTTAACTTCTTCATCCAAGCCATAAGCACCTCCTATTATGAACTGTAGAGAGCCTTTTTCTTGCCAGTTTATCATATGTTTGGCAAAGTCTTCAGAGCTGGCTTGCATGCCATCTTCAGACAAGATGATGACTGCATGTGCTGGGTTTATAGCTTTTAAAATTTTCTTTCCCTCTTCTTTTTTAACCATACTTATATTATTTGTGTTGGTGAGCTTGCAGGCAGGTATTTCTTTGAGATTGATATTTGCATAAGGTAAAAGCCGTTTCTTGTACTCTTGAAACGGCTCGATAAAGTATTTTTCTTTTGTTTTAGCAATGCAGATAATAGTAATATTTAGCATCAAATCAGCCAAAACCTTGCACTAAAGAGCTTAGTGATTATGCATTATTTGGTGCACTTATTGAGCCCATAGCCATGCAGAGCATTTTTGTTTCGGCTGTGTCAGCACGTGAGGCAATCAAGATAGGAGCTTTGGTACCCATCACAACATGGGCGACCCGCCAATTACAATAATAGGTGAGACATTTGCCAAAGATATTGCCAGCTTCGATATTTGGCACAATAAGTATATCAGCTTGTCCAGCAACGGGTGATTCAATATTTTTCATCTTTGCAGCTTCCATATTTATTGCGTTATCAAAAGCTAAGGGACCATCGATAATACATTGGGCAATTTGATTACGATCATTCATTTTGGAAATAACAGACGCATCTATAGTGCATTGCATTTTGGGATTAACGACTTCAACAGCAGCAAGAAGTGCAACTTTTGGTAAGGGGTTACCCATTGCGTGAGCGACTTTAACAGCATTTTTGACTATGGAAATCTTTTCATTCAAATCAGGGTAAAGATTTATTCCGCCATCAGTCATTAAGACGATTTTCTCGGGTGTTTCGTAAGCGAGTACGTCACTGATTACTTCTCCTGTTCTGAGTCCATTTTCTTTATCAAGAGCAGCTTTTAAGACCAACGATGTATCAGCAGCACCCTTGAGTATTATTTGAGCTGCATTCTCACGAATAAGCCCAACAGACTGTGTGCATGCTTTGTTTAAGTCTTTGCCTGTATCAACGATTTGAAACTTGCCTTCATATTCAGGGAACGAGTTTTTGATGATCTCTTGGATAGCAAGTTTATCACCAACTAATATAGAGTCAGCGAGGTTTTCATTTTTAGCAAGAACGGCAGCTTCGATTGCGGAATTTGCTTGAGCTGCAGCGATGGCAACTGTCTTTTTGATGGGGTTTTCTTTTACTTTGCTTAGCATTTCGTTAAAATTTTTAATCATATATTTCTCCATTAATTTTTTTAATCATCATAATGACTTAAGAGATAATCGATATCTTTTTCATAATCAGAGTATGATTCGGAGACTATCTTCTTTAGAGCCTGCTTTTGAATTTGTCTGACTCGTTCGCGCGAGATTCCCATTTCTTGAGCTATTTCGGCAAAATTCTTTCCTTTTTTACCATCAAGACCATAATAAGACTTAATAATATGAGCACCTCTTTTATCAAGACTTTCTATTGAATTGGTAATCTGTTTTTGCAGGCGTTCTTTGTAGTAAATATCTTTTGGGTCTTCAGCAGAGGCGTCTTCAATATAGTCCAACAGCGATGTATCTCCTCCATCAAAGCGACTTACTTCATCAATCGAATATGTATCTATATTTTGCAAATGAATATTCTTGAGCAATTTTTCTGAGATACCTGAGGCTTCAGACAATTCTTTATTTGTGATTTCTTCACCTGTTTCAACTGTGTATCTATCTCTTATATTTTTGATTTTACTGATAGCATTTGATCTTGCAAGAGGTGTTTTGATAATAGAAGATTTTTCGATAATAGCGGCAAGTATTGCTTGTCTAATCCACCAGACAGCATATGATATAAGCTTTATGCCTTTATCTGGCTCAAATCTATTGATTGCTTCAATTAATCCAACATTACCCTCACTGATAAGCTCCAAAAGAGTCAAGCCTCTTTTTTGATATCCAGCAGCAATCTTCACCACAAATTTTAGGTGTGCAGTTACAAGCTTATTTTTTGCTTCTTGGTCTCCATTTTTTGCTTTTATTGCAAGTTCAACCTCTTCTTCTTTTGAGATGATTGGAATATCTTTTATATTATTCAAATAACTTTGTAAAGCATCGTCGTTTAATACACTGCCCATGTTTTCTCCTAAAGCCCAATTAAAAATTCTCTGGGGTTTATAGCCACACCTCGAACTCTGTATTCAAAATGCAAATGAGGACCACTTGCATTACCTGTAGAGCCAACAGTACCCAGTATTTGACCTTGTGTTACATCTTCTCCTGCATTTACGAAGTTTGCATCATTATGGCTATAAACTGTCATTTGAAAGTTTTCATGCTCCACAATAATAACATTTCCATAGCCTCTTTGCACACCAGCAAAAACAACTTTACCTGGCAACACAGCGTATATAGGGGAGCCTGTCGGTTCGGCAAGATCAATACCTTTATGCATTTTGCCACTACGCATTCCAAATTCAGACACGATATTTATTCTATTTACAGGCAAAATTGGAGTTTTACTATATGTCGTTTTGGGTTTTTCGTATGGCTTAGCTCGCTCGATATCTTCTTCAGTATGCAAGCCAACAGGGTCTCCAATATAAACCCTTTGGCCTTCTTTTAAAGTCACACTGCTAAGTTTATTCCATTTTTGTAAGTCTTCAACAGAAACATCATAAATGCTTGCAATCCTATATAGTGTTTCACCTTTTGCTACAGAGTGGACGGTTACAGATTTAATTGGCTTTGACTCTTTTTCAGCAGGTGCATCTTCTTGTTGTTCAATCTGACCAGGCTCAAGCCAAATTCTTTGCCCTTCTCTGACATCAAAATCGTTAAGGTTATTATAATCTAATAAATCAATGATATCAATTTTATAAAGCGTCGCCAGCTCAGATAATGTTTGATACTTCTTTACAATATGATATTTTGCGGTTGTATTGGCAGTTTGTTGACCACCAGTACTTATAGTATTATTTACATTTACATGTGTGTTTGTGGGTATTTTTATTTTTTGTCCAACTTTTATAATATCATTATCAAGATTATTTAATGCCATAAGCTGATCTTTGCTAACATTATGATTGAGAGCTATTCGATACAAATTATCACCAGCTTTGACGATATAAGTAAAATTTTGTGCATTGCTGTTTGCATTTGATGCAGGTGCGACTTGTTCTTTTCTTACAATAATTACCTGACCAATTGCAAGATTGTCAGACCGCAAATTATTCAATTTACGAAGTTCACTAACACTTATATCGTGTTTTCTGGCGATAATTGACAGATTATCACCTGCCTTTACTTTATAAGTTTTTGGTTTAGCATTCGCATATTCTACATAAATAATTTGTCCAACTTTTAAATTATCTGATTGAAGACTGTTAATTCTTTTTAAATCATCGACAGACATATTGTATTTTTTACTGATTTGATACAAATTATCTCCTGCTTGCACAGTATGGTACTTTTCTTGAGAGTAGAGAATATGTCCATAAAACATTATCGACAATATCAAAACGAATGCATATTTTTTTTTAATAACTAACTGTAAAATCATTATATTCCTTACTAACAAAAATATCTTCATATGAAATTTTCATAACTTCTGCACGAGAAGGTCCATCCATAGCAAGCATGATAAAGTCATGCATATTTTGTTTGTCACCCATTGCAAGTATTTCAATACTACCGTCATAGAGGTTTTTCACATAACCTTTTATATCAAGCTGCAATGCTTTCTGATAAACAAAATGTCTAAATCCCACACCTTGTACACGCCCTTCAAGTGATAGTTTAACTGCGTTTGTCATAATCCTCCACAATATTTTTTTTTGACTATAATCTAATCTTGACATTTTGTCAACATATTTGATGAATTAATTCAATATATTTATCTTTATGTGTATATAACTTATATTTTATTCTTTGTTACAAAGGGGTTTGGGTTGTAAAAGACAGTGCTTATCAGTCATTTACAAATCTATATATTTTTTCATCTGGGTAATGAAACAAATAATTAGTACGAGCTTTTTTTTCAATTTCTTCGGGATCGTCCTTTAGGCGTTCATTGTCAACTTGAAGCTTTTCATTTTCTTTTTGCAATAAAGATACTTCCGTATTTAATCTTTTGAGTTCTCTTTTGATAGAATGCTGTTTTAAAACACAATTATCATTTATTACAAGCATATCGACAAAAAAATAAACAACAATGAAAATAATGATAAAATGCATTATCTTTCTTATACTGTCTTTATGTTTTTCAACTAATCTTTTCAACATCTTATTACTCATCCTTCAAAGAAATAAACGTTCAGCTTTGAAAAGTCCAGTTCATCGAGCTTTATATGATTTTTAGGTACTTTTATAATGTTTTCATAGAATGAGCAAAATTCTTGAGGGTTCGAAATATCGACTTTACCTCCTTTTGTTTGGTAGTGCATTGGCATCAAGATACGTGGTTTAATCATCTTTACAAGCTGTTTTGCTTCTTTGGAGTCAATCGTATAAGTACCCCCTATTGGTATCATTAGTATATCAATCATGCCAATTTCTTTAATTAGATCATCGTCAAGCAAGTGCCCTAAATCACCCAAATGCAAGATATTTATATTATTGGCACTTAATTTAAAGATGATATTCTCTCCTCTAAGAGCTCCTTTTTCTTTATCGTGATAAGTTTGGTAGCCTCTTATTACAAAATCACCAACTTTATACACGCCTATGGTTTTAATTTTTACAAAATCACCATTTATTAATGAAAAGTTATTATGGTCAAAATGATCGTGTGATGAACAAACTGCATCAGCTGTCAAGCCTTGTGGAAGCGGATAGCCAATATCTTCGTATGGGTCAAGCACAATACTCGTTGTTTCTGTTTCAAGTCTCCACATCGAGTGGTAAAAATATTCAATTTTCATTTTAAATCACCTCAATCACATACTTTCTTTATTCTACAAAGCTAATTATAAGAAACAAAGTTTTTTTGTAAAGGAAAAACTTTGTAAAATAGCATATATTTTATAATAAGTGCCCAAAGCTTACTAATAGAGCCTAAACCAGGCACTCATATTTTTTTACAACTCATGAGAATCTTTACACAAATGTCAAGAATTAGAGATATTTTGTTTGCAAATTTCTGATTTTAAAGCTAAAAACCATCAATGCA
>Ga0172382_10010579_pt1 | contig 12341 bp, 17 predicted proteins | sample Leawel138RmetaG_FD_122245 | JGI IMG/M metagenome (GOLD analysis project Ga0172382, IMG submission 122245) | Leachate microbial communities from a municipal landfill in Southern Ontario, Canada - Leachate well 138R metaG | ecosystem: Engineered > Solid waste > Landfill > Unclassified | place...
ACTTCGCGGCCAACCCCCTGCGCTCGGACCTCTATAACATCTCGAACTAAGCCGCAAGATACGCCGCTCAGTTACCGCTTACATACGTGGAGACATCCTGTGTGGCAGGCATCAGCGAACAAGGGTCAATGCGCAGGCTGTACCCAGTACCGTTTCGGACGATCGAAGAAGGACAGCAGTTCAAGAAATGGCAGTGGATCGAGGTTCGGATCGAGAACACGAACAAGGATCAACGACCGGAAAGCCACAAGGTCTACGTCGATACAATAAGATGTGGGGACGTGATCGACACAAAGAGGGAGTGGGCGGCTCGCCGGGAATGGCTCGACAAGATCCCCTCTTTTCAGAGCTTCGAAGCCCTTGATGAGGCTCGGCTGAGTAATGGACTCTCAATTGCTCTACTTTGCCCGAAGACAGTGCTTGGCCTCGATATCGTCAAGGCCCGGCACGCGGAGTGGACGGAGGAGGAGAAAGAGAAGCTGACGCGGGCGCAGATGCAGGGTGATCTCTTCTCGGAGGCGGACGCACTGTACTGGAACTGCCGCCGTGACCACGGCGACGAGTGGGAAGTACCGTTCCGCGCGAAACTGGAGGAACAGCTCGGCAGAAAAGATCTGATGTTCCTGATGGGCAACCAGCACCGGTTCCAAGACCAGTGGCTGATCATCAGCCTGGTCTACCCACCTAAGCGAAAGCCAGCCGAAGAGCAGCAGGGCTCATTATTTTAGCGCGAGATGACTTGATGTGCCGGACGCGGGCGCCGCAGCTGTCGTGCACCGCGTTCGCCACCATGGAACGGTGACAGAAGTTGTAGTCGGCTTCAAAACAAAGTAGCGCGCAGTTCGAAACGACGACCAAGTCGGAGAGTGTGGCGATAGCCGCCTCTTGCATCTTTAGATGCTTCATGAAGCCTTCTGTGTAGCGCTTCCAGTTGCCGTCTTCACGGTAACGGTCTCGCACCGGCCTCGGGCACCCAAGTTCGATCATATGGACGTACTCAAGGCCCGAGAGGTTCAGCACGCTAGCCAACGGCTTCTTCGAGAAGCCAGGCTTGCGCGACAAGGGCAACTCGCGGATGTCCACGACTGTCTCGATATCGTGCTCAGCAAGCAGCGACATGAAAACGCCGATATCAAGTCCTTCGTAGCCTATGGTGAACACAGTCATCAAACGATACCCCCTGAAGGTTCATTCTAGCGGATGACGCATGCCAATGGCGAGATCTGAATTTAACTACACGGCCATCCATCAGCATATTGCCACTTAAGAAACCGCTTCACCACCTCGACCGGACAGGGCTTCAGCCATGCTGACTTCCAAGCCACCGTTGCTGCGGTAGCTTCACGCCATGCTTGTGCGACTGCCAGTAAACGACGGCTGCCCAGCAGTATACCACCTTCCTTTTGAGCATCGGAATGTCAATTGGCCCGATTCCAATCCCGGTCGAATTGGGCCTGCAAATCCTCAATATCCCGGCCGTCCAACAACAACCCCATTTCCCGGTTGTCCTCCAGGCTGGTCTGGGTGAAATTCTCGGAACCGATGAAGGCCAGCGCCTTGCCCGCGATCATCTTGGCGTGCATGTAGACCGGACTTTTCGGCAACAGACGGACCTGACAACCGTGAGAGCGCAGAAAAGCCACATCCCGCTGATCCTCGCTGTTGATGCTCGCCGGCAGGATCATCCGGAGATCCCGGCCCTTCGCCGCCAGGGCATCCAGAATGGGCGCGTATGGCCCCAATTCCTCGCTCTCCACGTCGATGGGACCGGGCTGGTCGATCACTTGCAGGAGTTGCGCGGCGGACGTGCCGGGAGAGAGGACTAAAACCTGGTGCGCGAAAGCGGGTGCCCGCTGGTGATTCCAGTCGGCATTAAAAACCGCGTTGGCCGCATTCACCACTTGGGCATTGCGGGTCACATAGAGGTATTCCCTGTTTTTATGAAAGGCCGACCAGTCGAAGTTGGCGGTGCCGATCTCGACTTCATGCCCATTGGCACAATACTTACCGTGGTAAAACGAGTAGTCGTTGTCATGGCTGGTGAAGCGCGGCGGGGCCACCTTCCATTGTGCGCCGGTCGCGGCAATGGTCCGTTCCTCTCGGCGCACCTGCCACGGCTTCATGCCGTAGGGCTTCCCCTCGATAATGATGCGCACGGCCACCCCGCGCGCATGGGCCGCAGCAAGGGCTCGAAGGATTTTGCGATCGGACAGGTAATAGACGCCCACATCCAGTTCACGGCGGGACGAATTAATGACCCGGATAATGGGCGCTGGACCTGCCTGTGGTTCGATGGAAAGCATATTTTCTTCCTTCTCAGGCCAGGCTTGGTATCTGGATTGGTATTTTCCGGGACTTCCGGACTTCTATTTTGACCTGTGGCTTACTGGGCACCTTGCATTCCGGAACAGGATCTTCTGGTAATGCCAGGTCGCGCGGATAATGGAACCCACTTCCGCCTGTGCCGGCCACCATGGACGTTTTGGCACCACCACAGGATTTTACGATGTTCTTTTCAATTTCCTGTGTGTGCCTGTCGGGTTGCGTGGCATCCTGAATCGGTGCTTGAACTTTCTTCGGCGACCGCCGCACCCCATACTGGGGTGCATAAAAAATTTTGCTGATACCCAATTTACAGCCCTTTGCGGTATTTCAACCGCACGTCCTGGCACTGGGGGCAGACGTAAATATCGACTTCCAGCTTTTTCTCAAAGGCTTCTTCGCCGTCGGTAGCCATCTGCCCGCCCAGGAAAGCAGCGCCCGCCCCCAGCATGCCGGTCAGCCCACCCATACGCAGGCCGTGTGCGCCCTGGTAGGCCATATTGGTTCCACAGGTACAAGTGACCTGCTGGACGTTTGCGTGATCGTTGTGTTCGCCAAATCCAAACATGACTACCCTCCTTTAGCCCACCTGGGACCGTAAAACAACCACAAGAGTTCACTCCTTCAGGCCGCGGTCATCAGTTTAACGCCAACTCCAACACCTCAACGATCTCCGCCGTTCCCATCGTCCCGGGCAATTCGCGCCCCGCCTTTGCAAAGGCCCGCTCCAGCAGAGGGCGAGGGAGCGTCACCGTCACCTGGTTCGGCAGGGATGCTCCCGGCAGAGATGCTCCCGGCAGGGTGCCATCCTCCTGCGCCTCATCCGCCGGATCTCCGACCACCACCCCATTCTCATCCACGGCGCCCCCATCCTCGATGTCCTCATCGCTATCGACGTTGTCCATATCGATTGTGGACACATCCACTTCTTCCCCATTGGTATCAAAAGCCCTTGCAGGGTGCGAACCCATCACGGCCCCATTTTCCTGCTGCATGTCTACCTCCTGCGGTTTTCCGCTCAAACCTCGTTCGTACCGATCTTCCTCTCTATCCACCAGCACGCGGGAGAGGGTTTCTCCGGCCTGCAGGCTGGCACGGATGGCGTCCAGCACGATGCGCTTGTCCTCGTCCTTCATCCATCCTTTCATGCGACTGATATCCGTTTGCCCGATGGACTCCAGCGGCACACCCAGATACTCGGCCACAGCCTGCGCATCTTCGCTCCCCAGAGAGAGCATCTGGTGTACCCATGCCTTGGATCGACCCAGCCGCTTACCCAGATCCGCCAGGCTCGGCTTGGGGTCCAGACTATCCATCAGCTGCTTTACGGCCTTCGCCGTATCCACGGGCGTCATATCCGCTCGCGCCAGGTTTTCGACCAACTGCATTTCCAGCCGGTCAGCGTCTGTGTCGGGCTCCAGGATCACGGCTGGAATCCGGGATAGGTCATAGCCCTTGCGACGACATGGCTGGCCGCTGTCTCGGGCCGCCATCGATGCCCTCCAGCGCCGCTCGCCCGCTATGATCCGATACCTTCCCGACGCGACATGACGTACTGCAATGGGCTGCAATACCCCATGCTGCAAGATGCTTTCCTTCAGCAATTCCAGATCATTGTCGATGGCATCCTGCGCCCCGGATGCCACAAACGTCTTGCGCGGCTGTTCCGGGTCCGGCTCGATCTCCGACAACTCCAGAAAGAGCGCCGAAGCGGCTCCGCCGTAGACCGTCCCACCCGCGACGGTATTCTGTTCATCCGCCGGGGCCGCTTCCTGCCCCGAATTTCGTCTACCCGGTAGACGATTGGCTTTGGCATCGGTCTCGCCGGAATCTCCCGCCATCTCGGCCAGCGTGCGCTTCATCTCATCAAAGAGATTCTCTGAAAGATCTACCTTGGCCATCTTATCCCTCCTTCACTGTTTCTTCTGTTGGCACCCGGTCCGTTTCCAAAATCATCTTGCAGGCCATGGCCCATTTCGCCGCCGCCGCGTCTTTCGGGTCCAGCTTCCAGACGGGCATCCCCTGTTTCATGGCGTTGGAAACAATCTGCCGATTCGTCAGATGAACCGGAAGCACATGCTGACCAAAACCCGACTCGGTGATCGCATCCACAACCATCTGCTGATTCGTGGAGTTCAAAACCCGCTTGTTGATGACCAGGGACAATCCCAGATCGACTTGCGAGGCGATCTCCCGCCATACCTTGAGCAGCGAAGTAAGCCCCTGCAACGCCAACAGGTCGGGCTCTACGGGCGCCACCAACAATCCGCCCAGATAGAGCGGGGCCAGCTGCTGCACGCCGGCGGCTGGTGGGGTGTCGATGACCACCACATCAAAATCGATGTTGAGCAAACGGCTCATCGCCTCTTGTCCGGCCTTCAACCCCTGCTTTTCCACCAGATGTACATGCTGGTGGCCTGGCAGGATTTTGAGATCTCCGAACCGAGTATCCTGGAACTCCAGGCTGGTGTCCCCGTCCCACAGTTCCAATACCGATGTGCCCCGGCCATTCGGCTCCCCCGTAGTGATAAAAGTGGCGTTGCGTTGGCCGTCCATGTCCACGAGCAATGTCTTTTTCTTCGCCGCCATGCTGGCGTAAGCCGCAATGTGAACGGCAAGAGCAGTCTTTCCTACCCCGCCCTTCTGATTGGTCACGGTAATGATCTGTGGCATCTCTACCTCTCTTCTCGCGCTTTGCTAGCGCGAAACTTCGTTTTCCGCCGCTCCTGCTCATGCAGTGGCGGGTACAGAACCCAGGAATACCAATACAACATCGTATAGAGCACATCGGGCAGGCCGACTCCGTTCCGGCGGCTGACCTCTGCCAGGTTGTCCGCCAGATACGCCGGAATCCGCACGTTCACTTCCACCCATTCCGGGTCGGCCAAGGCCGGGCGGTGCCCATCCCGCCATCGAAGTCCTTTCTCCCACGCTTTTTCGTCCAGAAACCGGGAGGCGCAGTCCTCATGGACGGCCCGCAGCGTCATCCCCTGAACGAAGGCCAGAGCCTGGATGTACAGGTGCATCTTTAGCGGGATAACCGTCGATTCCCCCGCATAGGACATACCGTTAAAGAGAGATGGTGTCAGCATGCTTTTCCCGGCTTGACCCTTTCACGAATGGGTATAGATCAGCGCCGGGCCAGATCGTCTACCGGGTAGACGATTTACGAGGACGACCCTGGGTCAGTCTCCCTTCCGAAGCCAGAACTGACTTCCGGGAATCGTCCACCAGGGAACCGCCCGTTGCAGGATGCTGGTTTCGGGGATCGGGCCGTAATAGCTGGAGTCAAAGGCATAGTTGCCCGGGGCGTAGAGCCAGACTTGGCCACGCTTCAGGTGATAGGTGCCGAAGGGGTAATGGACAATCCGGTGATGGTGGCCGGGCGTCCAGCGATCAATATGGGAGTTGGGCAGAGTGTGCCCATCCACCCGGACCCCGGATCTCGTAAGCCGCACGGTCTGCCCGGGGACAGCGGCGATCTCTTTGATCCACGGCTGTCCAGCGGGAAACCAATGGTACTTCAGGCCCTCCGCGACGGCGGCATGATGGGTGGGACCAGGAATCTCGACTTCGACCAGTTCTCCGTGGTGCAATGGATAAGGAGATCCGCGCAGCTGGTAGAGGCCCACCGGCTCGCAGGTCGAGTCGTTGAAGACCAGATGCTGGTACTGCATCCAAAGACCAACACCCGCGACCAGGGTGATCAGCCCGGTCCAGATCCAGAACATCCACCAGAATCCGCATTTAGCGATGGTGATGAGTCGTGCGTTCAACCCAATGTCCCTCCGGAAGATTTGCGTTGGTGTATTTGCCAACAACCAGGCAGGCGACTATGCTTCGTCCATGAAGGCGGAAAAACTGTTTCAACGGCGGGTAATCCTCTCGGAGACGGCTTTTGCGGAGATCGTGGTTTGGCGTGTTCCTGCACCGATATCCGGCAGCATGCACTCGTACAAATACCGGCTTGCCTACGTGGTTCGTGGGGAATGTGTGCTGCGATACGACAATGAGGCCGGAAAAGGCGATCATCGCCATATAAATGATCGGGAGGAGACGTATCGCTTCTCCAGCCCCCGTCAACTGATGACCGACTTCTTTGAAGAGATAAGGAGGTGGAGTGATGAGCACGCTGACGATTGATATCCGATCCCTGCGGGACACCCTGGACGATGCCGTGCAGGTGATGGAAAGGTTGGAATATTCACAGCCGCATATCAGCTTTGAATCGCCGGAACTCCTATGGAAAATCCTGACTGGCAAGCGATGGGAGATTCTGAGGGTCATGACGGCTGCGGGCCCCTTGGCGCTACGCGAGATCGCTCGGCGGGTCGGGCGCGACGTAAAGTCCGTGCATCTGGATGTCCATGCGTTGCTGGACGCAGGACTCATCGAACGGCAGGACAATGGCTTTGTGTTTCCATACGACGCCGTGCATGTGAATTTTCTGCTCAAGGCAGGTTGAGTTATATTCATCGGCTTTTTCCGCCATGCGCTTTGGCGCGCCGGTCCAGAAAGAAACGCGCAGGCGCCGTGAATAGCCGAAAGGGGAAGAAGAATAGCCACTCGAACTGGGTGGCACCCCATAGCAAGGCTTTAGCGGCCTTGTACGGCACGGGCCGCTCGAAGAAGGCGATTAACCTCTGGTCAAGCCGAGCGATGACTTGTCGAAGAGGATTGCTCACGCACCCGCTCCTTCAGGACAGTGATCGCCTCTTCCAGCGAGTCTTCCAGGATGCCTATGCGCTGTTCAGCCGGAATCCGCGAATAATCCGCAGAGAGCACCTTTTCCCATTTGGCAATCCGCTGTTGCGCGGTGAGGGGACGGGACAGGTGCGTCTTGAGCAGATCCTTGAGTCGTTCACGACGCTTGTCATCCAGGGAATCCAGAACGGACTTCCAGGCACGCAATGGATCGCAGGGATCAAAAGCCACGGCTTTCATCTGATCGGACTTCTTCATCTGTTCCCCCGTCATCGATTCACCGCAAACAACACCGGCACCCCAAAAAACGCAGCCCAGGCTTTTGCCGATGCCCTCTGGATGGCCGGGATGTCGGTCCCCCGCGCCCACCAGTCATTGGCCGGAGCCAGCAGGACTTGTATCCCATGCGGGTATAGATCGAGGGCGGGCCACATCAGCAATTGCTCATAGCAGATGAGATAGCCGGCCTTTTTGCCGTCAATCTCCGTGGTTTCCGGTTTTCGGGAAAACGGCGCCATCCGGAAACTGCCCTGGGGGCGCCATGGGTGCCACATAGAGAAAGGCACCGGGATATGATTCGGGAGTACCGTCTGGCGGCCATCCTGGATCTTCACCAGAGCATCCAGGTAACCCTTGGCAGGGCGCAAGGTCCGCCCGTGGGGTACGTCGGCCCCGAGCAGCACGATTTGTTCTGGATGTCGCGCCGTCCAGCAGATGACTGGACGCCAAATGGCCCGTGTGCCCGGCAGCCATGGCCCTGCCACGGTTTCGGGGAGTAACACCACCTTGTCGCCAGAGCGCAGATCCGCCAAGACCTTCGGAGCCAGTTCCATGGACGCATCGATATAGGAAAGATTGGAACGCAGACGGCCCAGGTGGGTATTGATGCCCACCCAGCCAGCAGGCGCTGTGGGCAGCGGGCGACCCATCATGTCATCCAGTGCTGGCACCCGCTCGGCCAGGTCAGGGAAGGCAAAACCCAGAAGCCAGACATTGAAGACGACGATTCCGGCCATCAGTAAACGCACTGGGATATCCTGATTTTTCCGCTCCCAGCAGCCCAGGGCGAAGATCCCGAGAATGGTCAGCAGGATGCCGGTCGGGCCTGCGGCGACGGCGCCGAGCCAGGGGGAAGTCCAGCCGATGATTCCCAGGGGTGGCAGAATCGTCGAGACAGCAGAGGTAATGATAGTGGCCGTGACCGCGCCAAAACCGCCGCCTGCAAGGCTGCCACCTGCAAGGCCGCCGCCACGGAAATACAGAGCAATGTACGGGTACGCCAGATAAGGCAGGGCAAAAGCCAGTGATGACAGCGACCAGAACCCAATACCGAGAAATAGCCCGGAGTGTAGGAAGAATACCGACGTGCCTTTGATGAGGCCGTAGGTTGTCGCCAGATGGTAACCGAACATCAGGGCAAATGACGCCAACCAGTGCCGCTTGTTCAAAACTGGCAGAAGCAGCAAGGCCAGTGGCGCAAGCCAGATGGCGTGAGGCCAGGCGAGCCAGCCGACAGCAGCGCCGAAAATTGCCGCCAAAGCCAGCACACATGCACGACTGCCGCCTGCGAGGCGGCCACAGGAATCGTCTACCGGGTAGACGGAAACGTTTACGTATTTGCTCTGCATGAGCAGGTATAGATCAGGGGCGGGGCAGGATTTCTCCGGATATGGTGCTACTGATGGACGCCAAGTGGCGGAAAGCGTAGGGAACAGAGACTTGCAACTATATCTTTTGTGATACATCATGAGCGCGTGAACGGCAAGGATGTCATTAAGCGGCTGGAACAGGCGGGTTTTCAGGTCGTCCGTATACAGGGTAGCCACCACATCCTTGCCAGGGATGGACATCCGCGCAGTGTTCCGGTGCCAGTGCATGGGCACCACGATCTCGGGCGTGGACTGATCGCCACCATCGAGCGGCAAAGCGGAGTCAAGCTGACATGAACATCGCCTACCCTTATACCCTGGAGCCCCAATCGGATGGCGGTTTTTTGGTGCAGTTCGTGGATGTAGAGGAAGCCTTCACCGAAGGTGATGATGAGGAGCAGGCGTCCTTCAATGCCGCTGAGGTGCTCACAGGCGTGCTGGCTGTGCGCCTGGAGCGCGGTGAGGACATTCCGATTCCTTCCCCGGCTGACGGTCGCCCAGTGGCCTATCCCGATGTCGGCGTGCAGGCAGCGGTGCTGATAGACTTCGCCCGCCACGGCCGCCCGCTGTCAGAACTGGCCCGCGCCATGGGCACGAGTTGGCCAGCTGCACAGCGCCTTACCCGTCCTGGAAACCCCACCATCAAACAGCTTGAACGCGCCGCCGCCGCTTTGGGGAAGCGGCTGGTGATCAGCCTGGAGTAAATCGTCTACCGGGCAGACGCTTTCGCGCAGTATCCATATCAAGATGCTCGGCTTGCCAAATGTTTCGCAAGGTCGATGATTGTCGGCTCAGCCTCCTTTCGTTGTTCCCTTTTTTCGCGCAAAGCCCGTTCTATTGAATGGAGTGAATGACCATGAGTGAAAAATTGTCTACTTTTGACCCTGCCGAAGGGCTGACATCAGACGTGGCCATCGCAGCCTTCATGGCCGATGCGTTTGAATCTGCAGACGCCGGCTACATTGCGCACGCGCTGGGCGTCGTGGCCCGCGCCAAGGGAATGGCTCAGATCGCTGGGGAAACTGGTCTTTCGCGTGAACAGTTGTACCGCTCATTCAGCGGGCGTGGCAATCCGACGCTCAAGACTACGCTAGCAGTCATGAAGGTCCTGGGGATTGAACTTACGGCAAAACCGGGCCCTCAGGGCCAATGATCGCCAATCATATCGGTAAAGCCACCGGCTATTAGACTATGCTCGCCAGTACCGACCGTTTTCTGAGCTTGAATAGCTCCAGTGTGCCATCACCGCACGACAACCAGGACTACTGCAACAGAGATCGAGCGAAGAGATCTTCGTGACAAGCATCGTTCCACGCATTGTGCGCTTCAGTTGTTTTAGGGTGGGCCAGGGCGGCGGGGCGCGCGATCGTCTACCGGGTAGACGGGCGCAGCGGCCACGTTTTCCCGGAAAACGGTTCCGTCTTCCCGGAAAACGCCCACATTACCCCTTCTTTATCTTGCGTTCCGCTTTTCTTTCGGTAGACGCTTTTTTTGGCGTTTTCGTCTACCCGGTAGACGATTTTTTTGAGCAGCGTTTTTCGGGAAATCGATTTTATTTGTCGATGATAGGGCGACCGTCTACCGGGTAGACGATTATCTTGAAGCGTTACCCCCGAAATCCACGGTCCGAAGCCTAGACAACGAAGCGGGGTCCAACCGGACCCCCGGCGGCAGGCTGGGTTGCGGTCGGCAAGCCGGGGCGTGGCCCGGCTGGTCCCCTGCAAGGGGAGCCGTCCACAAGGCGGTGGAGCTGCGGGGATAACGCGACCACATGTCCTGCGGGAGGAAAAGCGCGGATCGTCTACCCGGTAGACGATTAGGCGATGTCGTTTTTTCGGAAAGACGATTTTATATCAGTAGTCATCATCATCATCGAGAGCGGGTGGTTGAATGTGTGACTTCCGGGAATTTCTGACCGGGCCACCAAAAATATCTCTGAGTCGGATGAAAATGTATTCACGGCCATCCTCGCCGACATATTTCCGACCGGACAACAAATACACCTGTCCGTCGATTTTTGCTTTGCCTGTGAAATCAGGAACACTCTTCCCCTCGATCCTGCTGTGTGTGAGAAATCCAGTCTTCTCTTCTAACGTACTCATTCTTTTCTAGCCCCCCACTTCGTCCCGAGCTTCTTGGCATCCTGCTTGTCCGGCCACCAGCAGGACTGGCAGCCCTCGCACTTGAAAAAGGCGCCGCCTTTCTTGGTCTTCAGGGTGGTGGTCGGTTTTTTGCAGTCCGGACAGGACGGGCCTGCTTTCGCAGTGCCCCCGCGCATTTTTCCGGTAGACGCCTTACCCCGCGCGCTCGTGGCGGACCGTGCTTGCCCAACGGCAATGGTCGCCGCCTTGGCTGCTTCGATCATACGCACCACGAATTTGCGCTGCGCTTCCTCGAACTGCTGTAGCGTCACGCGGCCTTCGGAAACGGATGACAAGGCATCCTCCCAGCGAGCCGTCAGGACGGGGTCCGTGAGGTCTTTGGGCAGCGCGTGAACCAGCGCCCGCCCTGCCTGGGTGGAGAGAATCTGCTTGCCTTTGCGCTCCAGGAATCCCCGGGTCAGCAGTGTTTCGATGATGCTGGCCCGGGTGGCCTCCGTGCCCAGGCCAGAGGTTTCCTTGAGCTTGGCCTTGGCGGCCTCATCCTCAACCACCTTGTGGATGTTGCTCATGGCCTCAATGAGCGACCCATCCGTAAATCGTGCCGGCGGCTTGGTCTGCTTTGCCTGGACATCTGCATCCTGAACCGCCAGGACCTGTCCCTTTTTGAGCGCCGGGATCGGCTGCGCGGGCGTGTCATCATTATCGTCATCGGTCATCCCATACACGGCTTTCCAGCCTGCGGAGACCGGGACGTTGGCGGTCGCCTTCCAGTCCTCGCCGGTGCAAGTCAGCAGGGCCTTGGTCGCCCGGTACACATAGGGCGGATAGAACTGCGCGAGATAGGAGCGGACGATGATCTCGTAGACCTTGGCCACTGCCGGGCTCATAGATCCCTGCATGGAGCCGGTCGGAATGATGGCGTGGTGCGCCGTCACCTTGCCCGTATTCCAGATGGCCGACTTCCGGTTGGAATCGGCGGCTTTCACCAGATCCGCAAATCCAGCTTTTGCCAAGCCGGACAGTATCTGTCCGGCATCCCCATGCTGTTCTTCCGGAAGATAGCGGCAATCGGTCCGGGGATAGGTCGCCGCCTTGTGCTCCTCGTACAGCGCCTGGGCCGCATCAAGGACATTTTGTGCTGACATGCCGAGCTTGGCGGAGCAGACCTTTTGCAGTTCGGCGAGAGAGAACCCTAGCGGTGCCTGCTGCTGCTTTTCCGCGCTGGTGAACTCCTTCACCGTCGCCTTGCCGTCTGCTTTGGCCCGGGATGCCAGCCAGTCAGCGGCTTTCCGGTTGGTGAGATACCCTTCGGCATCGACCCCCTCGAAATCCTCTCGCAGATTCCAGACGGTCCAGAATCCGGTGTTTATCCGGGGAACGTAGTAGTCCTTGGGCTTGAAGTGCTCGATCTTCTCATCTCGGGCCACGACCAGAGCCAAGGTCGGCGTCTGCTGTCAACGCCGATTTAAAACTGACACACTTTTGCAGCGAACGCCGATTTAAATCTGATACACCCCCATTACATCTGCCTACCGCTTATGCAACCGGAGCGGTCTCCCGCTTA
>Ga0172382_10010581_pt1 | contig 12339 bp, 14 predicted proteins | sample Leawel138RmetaG_FD_122245 | JGI IMG/M metagenome (GOLD analysis project Ga0172382, IMG submission 122245) | Leachate microbial communities from a municipal landfill in Southern Ontario, Canada - Leachate well 138R metaG | ecosystem: Engineered > Solid waste > Landfill > Unclassified | place...
CCACAAGATGATGCTGGACCACTATCAGCAGACCAAGAACATGCTGGTCAGCTATTCGCCCTCGAAGCTGGGCTTCTTCTGATGCGATTTGCGCCGCGGGGTCCGTCCCTGCGGCGCAGCCCGTTCAGCGCAGCCCGTGCAGCGCGATGCCGCGCGTCGCGCTCGGGGCCAGACGCCGGCGCAGGTCGGTGCTGACCGCGTCGGGCAGATACAGATAGTCCCAGGAATACTGCCCCATGCGGAACAGCCCGGCGAAATCGCCGACCTCGACCGCGCCGTCCATGAAATTGCAGATCCCCTCGGCCCGCAGCTCGCCGATCATGCGGTTGGCGTGGACCGGAGTCATGCCGCAGGCCTCGCCCAGGTCGCTTTGCGTCAGCGGCAGCTCGAAACGGTCGGTGCCGCACAGGCCGCGGACATATTGCCGCACCAGCATCTCGCAGAAGAAATTGGCGATCCGCGCCAGCCCGGGCAGCCGCCCGATGCGGAAGATCCAGTAGCGGCTGATCGCCGAATCCAGCAGGGTCAGCTGCCACAGCCGGCACAGAAGCTCGGGCGAGGTGGCCTGCAGCGTGCCCAGCTGGTCATGGCTGATCGACCGCAGCCGCACGCTGTTGATCGAATCGATGTCGTGGTCCAGCCGCCCCAGCGCAAAGCTGCTGAGCCCGGCGAAATCTCCCGGGATCAGCACCCCGATGAACTGCCGCCGCCCCGAGCGGTCCAGCCGATAGCGCGCCGCAAAGCCGCGCTGAATGTAAAGCGCGCCGGTTCGGGCGACATTGGCCCGCAGGATCCGCTGTCGCGGGTTCAGCTGCCGCGGCGCGCCCATCGCTGCGGCAAGCTGCGCCCCGGCCTCTTGGTCGAACAACCCGGGATAGGCCAGGTGAAGTTCCATGGTCAGACCGCCTTCTCGAAAAACCGGATACCATTTTGACAAGAACAGTTCATGACAGGGACGGCATGTCAAATTCGCCGGTCATGAGATTGCCAATATGCAGATCGCGCCGCGCCGGTTCAATGCGGCGGCAACGAATTCCGGCCGGTTTCGTCCAAAATCTTCAGAACCTGCCGGTGGACCAGTCCCCGGCGCCGGTGCCGGAAAACGCGCCGTCCGCGGTCTCGAACCCGGGTTCGGGGCCCAGGCTGGCCATCGGCACCGCCAGCATGATGCGCAGCCCGCGCGGGGTGAAATCCCATTCGGCGCGGCCATCCAGCTGATATGCCAGCAGGTTTTCCATCACCGTCACCCCGAAGCCGCGCCGGTGCGGCGGCGGCAGCTGGCCGCGTTCGGTCCAGTCGATGCGCAGTTCGGGACCGCCGGCCGCGTCCTCGTCGATCTGCCAGCCGATATGCAGCTGCCCGCCGTCCTCGCTGCCCAGCACCCCGTGCTGGAACGAGTTGGCGACCATTTCCTGGATCACCAGCCCCAGCGTCTGCGCGGCGGTGGCGGGCAGGATGATGCGGGGGCCGCTGATCAGCCGCGCGCCGCCGCCGTGATAGGCGCCCTGCGCCTCGAGCTCGTCCTCGATCAGCCCGCGCAGGGTAAAGGTCTGGTCGGGGTCGCGCACCAGCGCGCCGATGACGCGGTGGATGCTGTCCAGCCGGGTTTCCAGATGCAGCACGTAGTCTTCCAGGCTCTCGGCGGTCTCGGCCGAGCGGCGGACCACCGAGCGCACCAGCAGCATCGAGTTGGTGATCTGGTGCATCAGCCGGTGCAGCAGCGCCTGCGCGTCGCGGTCGGCCGGGATGGGGTTGCCGATATGCGGGCCCAGCCCGGGATTCCGGTCGGCGAGGGGCGGTCCGGACGACGGCTGGAACGGTTGCATCGGGGTTCTCCTTCGGAAAGCCAGCCTTGCGCGGAAGCGGGGCGGCTTCAACCATGACCCGGTAGAATCACGGCAAAGTCAGGCGGATTTGCACTGTAATTTGTAGGATCCGACGCAAGGTCATTTTCGGTCAGCGGTTTTCGGCCCGGCGGAGCGCCCGCTGGTGGTCGCGTTCGCGCCGGGGCCAGGTGCTTTTGATATAGGACAGGATCGCGTCGATCTGGGCGTCGTCCAGCTGGTCGCCGAAACCGGGCATGTCGGTTTCGTAGCCGCCGCCCACCACCGCGGCGGTGCCTTCCTTCACGATGCGGTGCAGCAGGGAATCGGGGTGGTGCCAGCTGTGGCCGCTGGCGTCGTGCGGCGGCGCCGGCAGCCGCCCCGAAGGCAGCGGCAGCTTCCAGTCCGGCTGGCCTTCCAGATCGGCGCCATGGCAGCTGGCGCAATGCAGGGCGTAAAGCTCTTGCCCCAGCGCCAGGGTCGCGCGCGAGGGGCGGTCGCGGCCGGCGAAAACCCAGGCTGCCGTTGCCACCACCGCCGCCAGCCCAAGCGCCGCTGCGACCACACCCATCCGTCCTGCCACGCCCGCCATCCGTTGCCGCCCGCGCCAGATTGTCATGTTTCCGGGTTTGGGCGATGCGGGTAAAGAGGGTATTGGTGGAACGACGTGACAACGGGATGTGGACGAGATGGCAAATGACCTTGATCGCCGCGCGGTGCTGATGGCGATGGCGGCGCTACCGGTGCTGCTGGCGGCAACGCGAATCCACGCCGGCACCGCGCCGCTGGTTTCGGTCCACAAGGACCCCGGCTGCGGCTGCTGCGGCGGCTGGATCGAGCATCTGCGCGCCAACGGCTTTGCGGTGCGGGCCAACGACAGCGACGCCATGGAGCAGATCAAGCAGCGGCTGGGCGTCCCCGAGGCGCTGGCCAGCTGCCACACCGCCGAGGTGGACGGCTATGTGATCGAGGGCCACGTTCCCGCCGAGGCCATCCGCCGTCTGTTGGCCGAACGCCCCGCAGCGACCGGGCTGGCGGTGCCGGGGATGCCGGCGGGATCGCCGGGAATGGATTATCCTGAAGTTGCGCCCGACATCTATGATGTGGTGCTGTTCGGTCCCGCGGGCCAGCAAAGCTTCGCGCGCTTCCGCGGCGGCAGAGAAATCTGAGCCCTCAGCCCCCGGCGGTGCCGCGCCAGACCGCCGGCATCAGCCCGCGCAGGGCATTGCCGACCCACAGCCGCACCGTGGGCAGATCGTCCGCGGGCAGGATCTCCTCGCGGCAGGCGCCGCTTTCCAGCAATTCCGCCCGCAGCACCCCCGGCAGCAGCCCGCAGGACAGCGGCGGCGTGCGCAGCCCCGCGCCGCGGTCGAAGAACAGCGTGGTGATGGTGCCGTCGCAGAGTTCGGCGCGCTCGTTCAGGAACAGCAGCTCGTCCAGCCCCGCGGGCATCGTTGCACGGGCGGAGTCATAGACCGCGCGGCGGGTGGTCTTGAGCCGCAGCCACGGGTCCGAGGATCGCAGCCGCGCCGCCGCCAGCCCCAGGCGCCATTCGGCGGGTGAGGGCGGCAGCGGCGCGCGCGTCACCTCGATCGCGCCCCTCCGGTCCAGCGTCAGCCGCAGCCGCGCCGCTGCCCCCGGCGGGGCCACCAGCGCGGCCGCCGCGGCCCCCGCATCGCAGGGCCAACCCAGCGCCGCCGCCCCCGCCTGCAACCGCGCCAGATGCAGCCGCAGCCGCGGGCAGGCGGTGCCGTCCCACAGCACCGTCTCGATCAGCCGCAGCCCGGGCTCGTCAGCGCCTGCGCAAAGCGGGTTTTCCACAAAGCTTCCTCCCATTCCGCGTCGGCGGTCGAATCCTGCACCACGCCGCCGCCCACATTCAGCATCACCCGCCCGTCCGGCCAGACCGACAGCGTGCGGATGGTGACCGAGAAACACGCCGCCCCGTCCGGCGCCATCCACCCCAGCGCGCCGCAATAGACGCCGCGGGGAAAGGGCTCGACCTCGCGGATGATCTCCATCGCGCGGATCTTGGGGGCGCCGGTGATCGAGCCGCAGGGGAACAGCGCCCGCATCAGCCCCGGCAGATCGGGGGGCGCCGCCAGCTGCCCGGTCACGCGCGAGCTCATCTGATGCACGGTGGCAAAGCTGTCGACGGCGAACAGCTCGGGCACGCGGACGCTGCCGGGGCGGGAAATGCGGCCGATGTCGTTGCGCAGCAGGTCGACGATCATCAGGTTCTCGGCCTGGTTCTTTTCGGACGCCGCCAGCGCCCGGGCCAGCGCCGCGTCGCGTTCCGGGTCGGGATCGCGCGGGGCGGTGCCCTTCATCGGCCGCGCCTCGATTGCGCCGGCAGCGTCGAGCCGAAAGAACAGCTCGGGCGAGCGTGACAGCACCACCGGCCCGCCCAGATCGGCGAAAGCGCCAAAGCCCACCGGCTGGCGCGCCCGCAGCGCCGCGTAAAGCCCGGCGGCCGAGCCCCGCCGCAGCCGCGATTCCAGCGGAAAGGTCAGGTTGATCTGGTAACAATCGCCGGCGCCGATGCGGTCCTGCACTCGCCGGAACGCGGCCCCGTAATCCTCGCGCGAGACCAGCGGACGGAACGGGGCCAGCTGGACGTCCTCGTCCGGCAGCGCGAAGTCACCGGCGGGGCAGGGCGCGTCGTGGATGCCAAGCGCCAGCAGCGGCCCCTGCGTCGAGGGGGCGAGCGGGTGCAGCCGCTCCTCGAACGCATAGCCGGCCTCGTAGCCGATCCAGCCCGCGACCCATTTCCCCGCCTGCCGCGCCGTCTCGGCCCGTGCCAGCGCGGGAAGAACCTCGTCGAGGCGATGGGCAACAACCACCTGCTGCGCGTCGCGAAACAGGACCGTCCGCCCGCCGGGACCGAATTCGCACAGGATCACAAGCGCCTCCGCGGACAGGCCCGAAAGGGGGCCGCTTCAGCCCGCCGGAATAAAGTGGCGGGCCCGCGGTGTATAGGCTGCGAGTCGGGCGTCGCTGTCACGGGGCTTGCAGACGGTCCGCCATGAAATCGGCGCGCTCTTCGATCCCCAGCAGCGGAAGCTCGACGATCCGATAGCCAAGCCTTCTGTAGGTTTCAGACATGGCCTTGCCGGTCGCCTCGGCCTCTGGCCGGTCCTGCTTGCGCTCGGCGTCCTGCGTGAAGATGGCGTCCCAGTACGGCGCGAGGAAGACGAGGTTGTTATAGCGATGAAGCCTTGCGGCCGCCTCGACATGGGCCGGAACCGGCACGCCGCAAAGCGTGAGATAGCCGATGACATCGGGGATCCCGCGATCCATCAGGACCGGCCCCGCGCCTGCGGCGGCCTCGTGCCAGGAACGCAGCTCCCAGCCCAGCATGAGCTCTGCAAACAGCGCGCGGTCGGCCCAGGGCAGGGCCGATCCGCCGATCCCGACCTGATCCCGGATGATCGCCCGTCCGGCCTCGGGCATGGTGCGGACGCCGCGCCGGGCCATCGCGCCGATCAGGCTGCTTTTGCCGGAACCGGGGCCGCCGGTCACGACGAACATGTGGTTACACATGAACCACCCGCGAGCTGTTTCATGAGGGGAAATGCGCTGGCCGCCGATGGGCCGGCAGGCCGAGGCAGCCGTTGGCCTGCCATGGCCTTCTGCGCAACCGCCGTGCGTCCATATTCGTCGCGCCGGCTGGGCCGGAAATCTGGCGCAGGCAGTATAAAGAGGGAAATGGCGGACCCGGAGCGATTCGAACGCCCGACCCCCAGATTCGTAGCCTGACCGTAGGCTTTGAATCGAAAGGGAAAACTTCGCAACCGGCGCTGAACAGCGTCGTTTCGGATCAACGGGTTACGAACTCGGTGCAAACCGAAACGAACCCCGCAAATGAAAACCCCGGCGCGCTGGCGGGCGCAACCGGGGCTGATCGGCATAGTAGTGCTTTCACCGCCGATGATACCCTGTATCGCCTTCGGACTGCAAGGGCTTTGGCTGTCGCGGCTGCGGGCTGTGCGCCCGGCGACAGGGTGATTCTGCTGGAGCGGCTGCTGGAAGAACTGCGCCCCGGCTGGCCGGGGGCCGCCTTCATGGGCCGGGTCATGGAGGAGGCGGCGTTCTGGGCCGACATGGCGTCGCGTGTCGAGCTTAAGGCCTACTGCCTGGCCACGTTCCAGCGAATGAAGCCCGCCGATCAGGCCGCTTTCCTGGGCTATGTGCAAGGGAGGGCCGCGGCATGAACGCGATGGCAACCCTTGGAGAGTTCGACAAAGCGCACCTGTCGGCAATCGGGCGGCAGGCTGAGGTCTATGACGCCGAAGAGGGGGATGTGTTCTCCGTCACCCTGGGGTGGCGCGTTTGCCACGAGGCACACCCCCACATTGGCGGGGAGGTGATCGGCTGGGCCGACCCGGTTGACGACTTCCTGAATCCTTGCGCGCAAGACCATCCCGACGCGGTTTTCAGGACGATCCTGGTAAGGTGGGACGAGGGCACCAAGCCCCAGCTGTCGGATCGTGTGCCCGCCGGGAGAGTTCGCGGCGAGGGCTGGCGGCCGGAACATTCCGCGCCACCCGCGCCGCTCAAGTTCCTGTCCTATGACGACATGATCTCCCTGCCGGACCCTGAGTGGCTGGTGGATGGCTTGATCGCGTTCGAAACGTCGGCGCTGTTGTTTGGAAAATCCAACAGCTTCAAGTCGTTCCTCGCGATTGATATTGCCGCAAGCGTGGCGACGGGAACCCCTTGGCACGGCGTCAAGACCGGCGGCAGCGAGTTTCAAGGCGCGCCGCTGGAAGTCGTCTATGTCGCGACCGAAGGGGCGCACGGGGTTGCGAAACAGCGCATCCCGGGCTGGATGGAAGCACACGGCATCGACCACAAGACTCGGCAGTTCCTGCGGCTCTATCCGCAGGAAATTGCCTTGGATGACGACAAGGCTGTGGATGAACTTATCCTGTCGTGCGCGCGAAACTTCAACGCGGCCGATCCGGACGCGTGGAGCGACCCCAGCTATTCTTGCCGACTGATCGTAATCGACATTTTCGGCGCCAGCATGATGGGGCCGGAAACATCCGACGAAACTGCCCGCGCATGGGTCCGCAACATCAACCGGATCATGCGCGAGGTGAATTGCGCGGTCCTGACGGTCGCTCACACGGGATGGGCAGACGACACCCGCGCCCGGATGCACACCCACTTCTGGGGCAGCTTCGATACACGTCTGAAGGCTGAGGGCGACAAGGACAGTATGACAACCGTTCTGACGGTTGACCGGCACAAGGACGCGGACAGCTCGGGACAATGGGGCTTCCGGCTGGAAAAGGTCAAAGTTCCGAACAGCAATCTGACGACATTGATTCCGGTCATGTCCGACGAGGTGGAGAAGACCCAAAAGCGGCGTGTCTCTGGCAAGCCTGCTGTCGCCCTGCAAGCTCTTTCGGAGGCGCTAGCCGACCACGGCAGGACTATCGCCGGGCCGAACTATCCGACCGGCCGCGTCGTCCCCCTGTCCGTCTGGCTGGATATGTGTGCGCGCCACGGGCTGACCGACAGCGACAACCCCGACGCGCTCAAGAAAGCATTTCAGCGAGCCAAGACGACGCTGATCGACAAGGGACTGGTTCGCCAGTTCGACAATCACGCCTGGCCGACCACCGCCGAACCCGAGGGACAGAAAGGGACAGTCCGGGGACAGTCCCCGACTGTCCCCTGCGGGGACGGACAGGGACACCCCCTTATAAGGGTGTCCCCTGTCCCGGGGCCTTCCGAAGCCGACAACAAGGGACAAAACAAATGACCCTGCCAACCCTGCCCGACGCCAAGAACTATCTTCGCATCGACGGCGACGACGACGACGCCACCATCGCCACGCTGCTGGCTGCGGCATCGGCCGAGCTGGCCCGCTACATCGGGGCTGAGCTGCCCGACCCTGTGCCTGCCGACCTGCAACTGGCCGTGCTGGAGCAAGCCGCGTGGCACTTCGACAACCGCGGCGACATGGACGCTCGCCCAGGCCTGTGCCCTGCGGCCGCGCGGATCGCCGCCCGGTTCAGAGGCGTGTCTCTGGGAGCGCCAGAGAGCGCGCAGGAGGGCGAGGATGGCTAAGCCTATCCCCAAGCGCCCTGTGGGAAGACCCCGGCTGGACGGGCTTCCCAGCGGCTCTGCGGAGGCCAAGGCGGCCGACCGGCGCAAGACTGGTCCCAATGCCCGAACTTCCGCGAGCGCGCAGGACCGGCGTCGGACTGCTTCTTTCTCAATTCCCCCCAAAAATTCGGGGGATTTGGCGGATCGGGCGATTGCGTTCCTGGAGGGGCTGCGGGTTCCCGAGGGGAAGCTGGCGGGGCAGCCGTTGAAGCTGGCCGAGTTCCAGCGGCGTTTCGTTCGCGGCGCGCTGGCCGATGGCGTGATGGTCGCCTGCCTGTCCATCGGCCGAGGCAACGCCAAGACGGCGCTATCCGCCGGGCTGGCGCTGGGGCACCTGACGGGCGCGTGGGACGATCAGCCGAAGCGGGAAATCCTGTTCGCGGCCCGGAACCGGGATCAGGCCAAGACGGCGTTTCAGTTCCTGGTCGGCTTCATCGAGGGGCTGCCCGAGGATCAGCAGGAACTGTTCACGATCCGCCGCGGCGCAAAGCTGGAAGTCGAGTTTGACGGCAACGGCGGCGGGCTGGCGCGGTGTATCGCAGCGGACGGCAAGTCGATCCTGGGCGGTGCGCCCACGCTGGCGCTGATGGACGAACGGGCGGCCTGGGAGCGTGAAAAGGGCGATGCCCTGGAAAACGCGATCCTGTCGGGGCTGGGCAAGCGCGACGGACGGGCGCTGATCATCAGCACATCGGCCCCCGACGACGCCAACAGCTTTTCCCGCTGGCTGGATGAACCGCCGCCCGGCACCTTCGTGCAGGAACACCGCCCGGCGTTCGGCTTGCCTGCCGACGATCTGGACAGCCTGCTTGAGGCCAACCCCGGCGCGACCGAGGGCATCGGCTCAACCCCGGAATGGCTGGTGGCGCAGGCGCGGCGGGCGATTGCGCGGGGCGGATCGGCCCTGTCGAGTTTTCGGAATCTCAACCGGAATGAGCGTTGCTCGACCGAGGATCGTTCGGTGCTGGTGACGGTTGACGAATGGCTGGCGTCCGAGGTGGATCCCGACCAGCTGCCCCCGCGCGAAGGGCCGTGCGTCCTGGGCGTGGATCTGGGCGGCAGCCGCAGCATGTCCGCAGCGGCGTTCTACTGGCCGCAGACCGGCCGCCTTGAGGCTGTGGGCACCTTCCCCGGCTCGCCCGGCCTGGCGGATCGTGGCGCGGCTGACGGCGTGTCGGATCGTTATGTGCAGATGCAGGAGCGGGGAGAGCTGACCACGCTCGGCAGCGCGACGGTTCCGCCCGGCCCGTGGATGGTGCAGTTGATCGAGCGCCTGGACGGCATCCCGCCCGCCTGCATCGTTGGCGACCGGTTCCGCCATGCCGAGTTCAGCGAGGCGATGGAAAAGGCCGGACTGTCCCGTGTCCCGTTCGTCTGGCGCGGCTTCGGCTGGAAAGACGGCAGCGAGGATGTGGAGCGGTTCCGGCGGGCGCTGTTTGACGGCGAGGTGAAGGGCGCGGCGTCTCTGCTGCTGCGGTCCGCCATGTCGGACGCCATTGTTCTGAATGACCCGGCCAACAACGCCAAGCTGGCGAAGGCGCGCAGCCTCGGCCGCATCGACGCGGCGGCGGCCACGGTGCTGGCGGTGGCGCAGGGGCAGCGGATGCTCGCCAAGCCCGAGCGCAAGGCAAGGGTGGCATGGGCATGAGCAAGCGCGACGAATACCACCGCCATTCCAAGCGCGTCACACGCGGCCCGCGCTGGAAATCCATCCGCATGGCCGTGCTGGAACGCGACGGCTTCAAATGCGTGGACTGCGGCAAGAGCCGGGGCCGCCTGGAGTGCGATCACGTCATCCCGGTCCGGCTGCGGCCCGACCTGGCCTACACCCCCGAAAATCTCGCCATGCGGTGTCCATCGTGTCACGCGGCGAAAACCCGGATCGAGGTCGGCAACAAGCCGCCTTCGTATGACCGCCGCGGCTGGCGGAGGGCTGTCAACGCCCTGATGGCCGACAATCCCCTATCGAGCAAAGAGGTAAGAGATGCTTGATTCTGTTCGTATCGCCCGGCGGCAAAGCGAAATCCGCCAATCCCTGGCCGAGCTGGCCGGGGCCGAGACCCTGACCGACGAGACCCGCGCCAAGATCGACAATCTTGACCGCGAGTATCAGGACGGCGAACGCCGCTATCGCGCGGCGCTGATCGCCGAGGATACCGAGCGCCGCGAGGCCGGGGCCGATCTGGAAAACCGTGATGATCGGCAGTTTGCCGAGCTGATCGGCCGGTTCGAGCTGCTGCAGGTGGCGCTGGCTCTGGATGAAGGTCGCAGCCTGTCGGGCGCAACGGCCGAGGTTGTGGCCGAGCTGCGCAATGCGGGCGGGTATCAGGGCATCCCAGTTCCGTTCGCGGCGCTGGAACAGCGGGCGGGCGAGACCGTCGCGGCTGACCAGATTGCCCCCAAGGCGATCCGCCCGACGATTGACCGCATCTTTCCCGGCTCTGTGGCATCGCGTCTCGGGATCGAGCGCATCCAGATCGAGCGCGGCGAGCTGGCGTTCCCCGTGGCGACCGCAGGCGCTGTGTTCGGCTGGCAGACCACCGAGCTCGGCGACGTGGGCGCGGCGGCGGCCTACAAAACCACCGAGCGCAGCCTGAACCCGGATCACACCGGCGGCGCGCAAATGGTGATCAGCCGTAAGGCGCTGATGCAGGCGGGCCAAGGGCTTGAAGCGGCGATCCGGCGCGACCTGTCGGCGGTGATCGGGGCCGAGCTTGACCGGGTTGTGATCAACGGCACCGGCCTGACCGGCGAGCCTCTGGGCATCGTCCCCGGCGCTTCGACCTACGGCATCGACAGCACCCCGGTTGGGGCTGTGGCGTCCTGGGCGGCGTTCCGGGCCGAGGTGGTCGAGTTCATGGAGGCCAATGCGATCACGACGCCCGGCGCGGTCAATCTGGCCTTCCCGCCTGCGATCTGGTCGGACCTGGATGATGCGCTGATCAGCGGCACGGCCGTGTCGCAGTGGGATCGGCTGGTGAAGCACATCGGCAGCCCGGCGATCAGCAACACCATCCCCGACGCGACCGCGATCCTGACCGCGACGGTGCAGGGCATCGCGCCCGGTTATCTCGGCGTTTATGGCGGTGTTGACCTGGTCCGCGATCCCTACAGCAAGGCGGCATCGGGGCAGCTGGTGCTGACCGGGCTTGTCACGGCGGACTTCACGGTTCCCCGCGGCCTGCAAACCCGCATCCTGACCGGGCTTGAGGCCGGTAGCTGATGCTGTGGGGCGCGTCATTCGGCGGGCTTGAACTGCGTTCCGAGGGCGGGGCAACCCGCCTTCGGGCCGTGTTTCCCTACGGCGCTGAAACCGAGCTTGCGCCCGGCCGTCACGAGGTGATCGCGTCCCGCGCGTTTGCCTCGCGCATCGAGGCGGGCGATGAAATCCACCTGCTGGCCGGGCATGACTTCAACCGGCCGCTGGCATCCCGGCAGGCGGGCAACCTGACCCTGCGCGACACTGACGCCGCGCTGGTGATTGAGGCCGAGATTGACGGCAGCACCAGCTGGGCGGCCGACTTCATCGCCGCACACCGGGCTGGCCTGATAAAAGGGCTATCCCCCGGCTTCCGCGTCCCGCGTGGCGGCGAAACCGTTCAGCGCCGAACGGATGGCATCCTGCGGACGATCACGGCGGCCGAGCTGTTCGAGGTCTCAACCGTGACCCGGCCCGCCTATCCCGCCGCGCAGATCGAGGCGCGCAGCTGGGAGACACATCAGGACCGCCAGCCCGTGCGCAGCCCGGTCCACCACCTGAACCGATGGAGGGCATGATGGGGATCTTCGATATGTTCCGGCGCCAGCGGGAGGCGGGCGGCCACCCCCCGTCCGAAACCCGCGCCGTTGCCATGGGCTACACGGCCGATCTGCTGGCCGCCCGGCATGAATGGCTGTCGGGCGTGTCCACAGTGGCCGAGGCCACCGCCACGGTGCAATCCTGCGTCAGCCTGTGGGAATCCACCTTCGCCCTGGCGGACGTGATCGGCACCGACATGCTGGACCGCCGCACACTGGCGATGATCGGGCGCAGTCTTGCCCTGCGCGGGGAAAGCGTCTGGCTGATCCGGGACCGGCTGTTGCCCGTCACCGATTGGGACATCAAGACCCGGCACGGCGAGCCTGTGGCCTATCGTGTGAGCCTGTCGGAGATCGGCGGCGGCGCGTCACAGACCGCCCTGGCGGGCGAGGTGCTGCACTTCCGTATCGGATCATCCCCGGCCGCACCTTGGGCGGGATCGGCGCCCCTGCACCGGGCGAGCCTGTCCGGGGCGCTGTTGCAGGCGGTGGAGACGACGCTGCGCGAGGTCTACGACAACGCCAATATCGGTTCCATGATCGTGCCCCTGCCCGAGGGATCGGCCGAAGACATGGAGGCGATGCGGGCGGCGCTGCG
>Ga0172382_10010582_pt1 | contig 12339 bp, 8 predicted proteins | sample Leawel138RmetaG_FD_122245 | JGI IMG/M metagenome (GOLD analysis project Ga0172382, IMG submission 122245) | Leachate microbial communities from a municipal landfill in Southern Ontario, Canada - Leachate well 138R metaG | ecosystem: Engineered > Solid waste > Landfill > Unclassified | place...
AGTCAGAACCGGTAAAATAGTTTTTGCGAGGGGTTCTAAGAATACAGAGTGAATGTAACTACAGAGAATAGATAGAGTAGTTACTAAAATAGAGGAGGAGTGTACAATGGCAAAGATTTATTATGACAAGGATGCCGATCTGGGTCTGTTGAAGGGAAAGGTTATAGCTATTATCGGATATGGCAGCCAGGGGCATGCTCAGGCGCAGAACTTGAGAGACAGCGGCCTCAATGTAATCGTCAGCGATTTGGAAGGCAGCGCTAACTGGAAGAAGGCCGTTGAAGACGGCTTTACACCCCTTGGCGCCGCAGAAGCCGCCGGGAAGGCTGATATAATTCAGATCCTTACCGAAGATGAGGTTCAATCCAAGGTTTACAAAAACGAGGTTCAGAAAGGCCTGAAGCCGGGCAACGCGTTGCTTTTTTCACATGGCTTCAATATCCATTTCGGCCAGATAGTTCCTCCTGCTGATGTTGATGTATTGATGGTAGCACCCAAGGGACCGGGGCATCTTGTTAGAAGAGTTTACACGGAAGGCGCCGGAGTGCCTGCGCTCATAGCGGTTTATCAGGATCATACCGGCAAGGCCAAGCAGTTGGCCCTGGCTTATGCTGCCGGTATAGGTGCTACCAGAGCAGGCGTTCTGGAAACAACCTTCCAGGAGGAAACCGAAACCGATCTTTTTGGTGAGCAAGCTGTTCTCTGCGGCGGTGCCACTGCCTTGGTTACAGCTGGCTTTGAAACCTTAGTGAACGCTGGTTACCAGCCTGAAATAGCCTATTTTGAGTGTCTGCATGAGCTTAAGCTGATTGTAGATCTTTTGTATGAAGGCGGTATAGCCACCATGCGTAATTCCATCAGTAATACAGCTGAGTATGGTGATCTTACCCGCGGCCCGAGAATAGTCAATGACTATGTCCGTGAGGAGATGGAAGAGATACTGGCCGAGATCCAGACCGGTGAATTTGCTCGTGAATGGATGCTGGAGAACCAGGCCAATCGCCCTGTATTCAATGCTCTCGCCAGAATGGGCAAGGAGCACCTTATTGAGAAGGTAGGCGCGGAGCTGCGTGATATGATGGTATGGCTGAAGAAATAATCTGAAAGTAAAGCCCGAAGTCCGAAGCCCGGAGAAGAACTCAGACATAAACCGATAGCCTTTAAGGCTGAGAAGCAATCATGACGGTTTAGAGGCAAAAGCAGTTTGCCTGAGCATAAGCTGCTTCGGACTTCGGGCTTTATAGCTGATATGGGAGGTGCAAAGGTTGGATAGGATAATTAATATTTTCGATACCACCCTCAGAGATGGAGAGCAGTCGCCCGGCGCCAGCCTCAATCCCGATGAAAAGCTGGAAATTGCACGTCAATTGGCACGCTTGAACGTAGATGTAATAGAGGCCGGCTTTCCTATTTCCTCACAGGGTGATTTCGATGCGGTAAAAGCGATCGCCAAAAATATCAAAGGTCCGGTTATCGCCGGGCTTTGTCGGGCTAACCGTAAAGATATTGATCGTGCCTGGGAAGCTTTGCAGTATGCAGATAGATCGCGTATCCATACTTTTATTGCTACCTCCGATATTCATTTGACCCATAAGCTGAAGAAGAGCCATGATGATGTTCTGAACATGGCCGTGGATGCCGTTTCCTATGCTAGAAAATACACCGATGATGTAGAATTTTCGGCGGAAGACGCTTCCCGGACCGATGCCGATTATCTTTGCCGTGTGCTTGAGGCTGTTATCGATGCAGGCGCCACAGTTCTGAATATACCCGATACCGTCGGCTATATATTGCCGACTGAATTCAGTCGGCTTATCTCCACTATCAGGGAACGGGTAAAGGGTATAGAAGGTGTAACTATAAGCGTGCACTGTCATAATGACCTGGGGCTGGCAGCTGCCAATGCATTGGCAGCTGTAGAAGCGGGAGCCGATCAGGTTGAGTGTACGCTGAACGGCATAGGGGAGAGAGCAGGCAATACCGCTCTGGAAGAGATCGTTATGGCCCTGGCCACCCGTGCGGATTATTTTGGCCTGGAGACCAATATAAATACGCAGGAGATATATAAGAGCAGCCGGATGGTCAGCGATATGACCGGAATAATAGTTCAGCCCAATAAAGCCATTGTCGGAGTCAATGCCTTTGCTCATGAAGCCGGTATACATCAGCATGGCGTGATGTGCGAACGGAGCACCTATGAGATAATGGATGCCAGGGATATAGGCCTTAATGAGAGTCAGTTGGTATTGGGAAAACACTCCGGCCGGCATGCCTTTGAGAAGAAGCTCAATGAGATGGGCTACGCTCTTGATAAGGATGATCTTAATAAAGCCTTTATACGTTTCAAGGATCTGGCGGATAAGAAGAAAGAGGTATCCGACAGAGATATCGAATCCATTATTGCTGATGAAGTCTATACTGTACCCGAGACTTTTACACTCGATTATATGCATGTATCATCAGGAACGACCACTATTCCAGAGGCCGCAATCAGGATTATTCGCGATGGGGTGGAGATAATCGATACCGCTGTAGGCGTAGGATCTGTCGATGCCGTTTACAAGACTATAGACAAGACTATAGACAATATTGTAGACTTTCAACATAAGCTTATCGATTATTCAGTAAAGTCCGTAACCGGGGGAACGGATGCACTGGGTGAAGTGATGGTACGTCTGGGTAACAACCAAGGGCGTATTTTTACCGGAAGAGGGAGCAGTACCGATATCATAGAGGCCAGTGCCAAGGCATATATTCAGGCGCTGAATAAGCTGGCATATGAATCGAAATCACGATAGGAGCTATAACTAATGGGAATGACGATAACCGAAAAGATACTGGCAGCGCATGCCGACAAAGGCGTTGTCAGGCCGGGAGAATTGATTAATGCCGGGGTAGACCTTGTTCTCGGCAATGATATCACCGCTCCGGTAGCCATAAAGGCGTTCGAAAAGATCGGCGCCGAGAGAGTATTCGACCGTGACAAGATCGCTCTGGTGCCGGATCACTTCACGCCCAATAAGGATATCAAGGCGGCAGAGCAAGTTAAGATTATGCGTCGGTTTGCAGAAGCATACGGGATAAAAAACTTTTTCGAGATAGGTTGCATGGGTATAGAGCATACACTTCTGCCGGATAAAGGATTGGTGGTTGCCGGCGATCTGGTCATAGGTGCGGATTCGCATACCTGCACCTATGGTGCGCTCGGTGCTTTTTCCACCGGCATGGGCAGTACGGATATGGCAGCCGCCATGGCTACCGGCGAGTGCTGGATCAAGGTTCCGGAGAGTATGAAATTTGTCTGCACGGGACGTCCGGGCAAATGGGTATCCGGCAAGGATCTCATACTTTATATCATTGGGATGATAGGTGTCGACGGAGCTCTGTACAGAGCTATGGAGTTCACCGGAGATACGTTCGATTACATGACGATGGCCGACAGGTTTACAATTTGTAATATGGCTATCGAGGCGGGTGGCAAGAACGGAATCATACCGCCGGATCAGCAGACAGTCGATTACATGACTGGAAGGGCCAAGCATGATTTTATACTTTACGTCAGTGATAATGACGCGATATACCATTCCATTCATAATATCGATGTCTCTGCCCTGGAACCGATGGTTGCTTTTCCCCATCTGCCGGAGAACGCTCGTCCTGTAAGCCAGGCAGGCGATGTATCAATAGATCAGGCGGTGATAGGCTCTTGTACCAACGGCAGAATAGAGGATCTGAGGATTGCTGCTAAAGTGTTGAAGGGGAGAAAGGTAAATAAAAAAGTGCGCTTGATTGTTATTCCCGGCACTCAGGAGATCTATCTGCAGGCTATCAGAGAGGGCCTGGCGGAGACTCTGGTGGAAGCCGGCGCTGCTTTCAGCACTCCCACCTGCGGTCCATGCCTTGGTGGCCATATGGGTATCTTGGCCGGCGGAGAGAGAGCTATTGCCACTACTAATCGTAATTTTGTGGGACGTATGGGGCATCCTCAGAGTGAGGTCTACTTATCCAACCCTGCAGTTGCAGCGGCTTCTGCCGTGGCTGGAAGAATCGTTTCTCCGGATGAGATTTAAGAAAGGCTGATTTAATATGCAAATAAAAGGAAACGTTTGGAAGTTCGGCGATAACGTGGATACGGATGTCATTATTCCTGCCAGATATTTGAATACATCGGATCCTATCGAATTGGCCCGGCATTGCATGGAGGATATCAACGCTTCTTTTGCCGCCGGAGTACAGCCGGGCGATATACTTGTGGGTGGAGATAATTTTGGTTGCGGCAGCTCGCGCGAACATGCCCCCATTGCCATACAAGCGGCAGGAGTAAGTTGTGTTATAGCTAAATCGTTCGCCCGCATCTTTTATAGAAATGCTATTAATATAGGCCTTCCTATATTGGAGAGCCCTGAAGCTGCTGAGGGAATTAATGAAAATGATGAGGTGGAGGTCATCCTAGATAAAGGATATATACGTAATATTACCACGGGATGCGAATATACCGCTCAGGAGTTTCCCCTCTTTATGCGAGATCTAATTGCCGCCGGCGGTTTGATCAATTATGTTAAGACTAAGGGCTATTGAACACTGAAAACAAGCTTACCGGACAAGTGAAGAGCTTTATCTTAAAACAACTGCCAAGTATAAAGCCGATAAGCTTTATATTTCAGGCTTAAAAGCTGCGTAAGGAGCATTGCCTTTGAAACATATAGAGATATACGATACGACTTTGCGTGATGGGTCTCAGATGGAAGGGATATCTTTTTCCGTTTCCGATAAAGTTCTTATTGCTAGGAAACTCGACGATACGGGCTTTGATTATGTTGAAGGTGGGTGGCCGTTTTCTAATCCCAAGGATCTGGAATTCTTCAGAATCATGAAAGACGAGCCTTTGAAAAATGCTCGTTTGGCTGCCTTTGGGATGACACGGCGACCCAAGGTAACCTCCGGCGATGATAGCAACATCCTGGCGCTGTTGGCCTGCGGGGCACCAGTGGTGACCATTTTTGGGAAGGCCTGGGACCTGCACGTTGAAGCCGCCTTAAAGACGACGCTGGAAGAGAATCTCTCCATGGTTCGGGATTCGGTCTCTTTTCTGGCCGGCAAAGGGCGCCAGGTTATATTTGATGCCGAGCACTTCTTTGACGGCTACGCCGATAATCCCGAATATGCCATTAAGGTACTGGAAGCGGCTGCAGAAGGAGGTGCCTCCATACTCGTTTTGTGTGATACCAATGGTGGAACGCTTCCCACGCGCATAATAGAGGTGGTATCGGCTATTGTCAGCAAGCATTACGGCTTACCCTTGGGCATACATACGCATAATGACAGCGGACTGGCAGTGGCTAATGCGCTGGTAGCCGTAGAAGGCGGCGTTACTCAGGTCCAGGGCACTGTAAATGGTTTTGGAGAGCGCTGTGGTAATGCAGATCTCTGCTCCGTCATTCCTTCCTTGGTATTGAAAATGGGGTTGCAGGCGGCTGTAAATCTTGAAGCATTGACTTCACTGTCGCACTACGTTTATGAGATCGCCAATATACACCATGCCAGCCATCAGCCTTTTGTCGGTAATAGTGCCTTTGCTCATAAAGGTGGGGTTCATGTCAGCGCTGTCAGCCGATCGGCATGCACCTATGAGCATATCGAGCCGGAAAAAATAGGCAATAAAAGGCGCATACTTATCTCCGAGCTTTCAGGCAAGAGCAATGTCCTTCATAAAGCTGAGCAGATGCATACCAATCTCGATGATGCCGCCTTAAAGGAGATCATGTCGAATCTTGTCAAGCTTGAGCATGAAGGCTATCAGTTTGAAGGTGCCGAGGCCTCTTTTGAGATACTTATCCACAAGGCTAAAGGCAACTACCGTAAGCTCTTTGATCTTGAGGGCTTCAGGGTTATTATCGAAAAACGAGGTGCCGATAATGCCCTGATCACAGAGGCCACTATAAAATTACGGGTCGACGGACAGTGTGTGCATGCCGTAGCGGAGGGCGATGGCCCGGTACATGCACTGGACAATGCCTTGCGTAAGGCTCTGTTGCAATTTTATCCTTCTTTGAGTAATATGAAATTGACGGATTTCAAGGTCAGGGTTATAGACGAAGCATCAGGGACCGCTGCTAAAGTAAGAGTCTTGGTGGAAAGCTCTGACGGTCTCTCCTCATGGGGCACCATCGGTGTGTCTGAGAATATCATTGAAGCCAGTTGGCTGGCGCTTGTAGACAGTCTTGTTTATGCCCTGCTAAAAGAAAGCATAGAGGTCGATCCAGATGCAAAGCTGTAAGTCAGCGATGCTTTTATCCTTGAAACTTTTCCGTTGAAGGATAATCCGGGCTTCATGAAGAATTTAAGATAAGATGTACCAATTTTATTTATGCTGCCGGGGGGAGCAATGAAGCGTTTTGTTCTTCTATTAGTATTGGCCCTGACCATATTATATGCGGATTATAGGATAATTTGTGCCGAGCCGTTAACCAGGGAGCCCGGCATTCTTACCGATAAGTTGTTGAATCTCACGTTCAACCATCAGACGGTTCAAAATAAGCCTAGCGATGATCTCTATCCGGCATGGGCCCCGAATGGGGAGAGTATCGCTTTTACATCCAACCGTAGTGGAAAATATGAGATATGGTTAATGAAAGTCGACGGCTCTGATTGTCGTCGTTTAACAGCTTTCAAGGGTGCCGGATCTGTTGCCATGTCCCCTGCATGGTATCCTAATTCACTGTCCATAGTCTTCTCCGCCAAGAATGATGCAAAGAGTACATTTGATATCTGGCGCATCAATATCGATGGCGGCGGCCTACGCAATTTGACATATTTTTTAAATGAGAGCGATGAGAAAGACCCTTCATGGTCACCTGATGGAAGCCGTATAGTCTTTGCTTCCAATCGTGGTGCCGAGGGGCAATATAAGCTATATACCATAGATTCCAGAAGCTTTGATACAAATGTACAGGATGCCAATATTACGCTGTTGCCCGATCAGGTGGGAAATAATTATCATCCTGTATGGTCTCCCAACGGTACAAGTATTGCTTTTGTTTCCGATAGAGCCGGAAAACGTAATATCTGGATGATGCCTTTCCCCGGTAGCAAAGCCGTAAAGCTGACAAATGGGCAGGACGACGCTTTTCCATCATGGTCGTTGGATGGCAGGGTAATATATTACTCATCAAGGGAAGGCAATACCACTTCCGTCTGTTCCATACCGGTGACAGGCGGATCGCCGACAACGCTTATTAATTGGGATGGATATAATACCTTTGATCCCGAATGCTCACGGAAACCGGAATTGAACAGGATACTTTTTGTCTCCAATAGAGACGGAAACAATGATATTTGGCTTTCCAGCGTAAGAGATACCAATCCGCCTTATCTTACCCGTTTACCGGTTGTTTCTCCCAGGCAGGCCCGCCCCGGCGATAAGGTGGTCATTACGGCCAAGGTAGAAGACAGGCACAGCGGTGTAGGTAAAGTATATGCACAGATAAAGAACGCCGATAAGTTTATTTATAAAGATCAGACAGAAAAGCTGATTTCAGAAGGTAGTGCATCTTCTGCTGGCGACGGCGGCGGTGGTGCTCCGGATGGAGGTGCCGGCGGTGGCGGAGATACCCCGGCTATAAAGGTCAGAGTTCACACTGATTACGAAATAGTGGATACTATAGAGCTCTTTGATGACGGTAAGCATAATGATGGGCTGGCCGGTGACGGTATTTATGCCAACGCCATCAGCACCAAAGGTGGAGAAGGCGAGTATTACATCAATATAGTTGTTAAGGATAAAGCCGGCAATACCAAGGCATACGATAACATTACCGGCTTTACCACCAAGATCTTTGTGCCCAGCAGTAAAATATTACTGGTAAACGATTATATGTGCGGACAACGCTTTGACGCCGTCAGATACGGCGGTTCATATAACCGACCGGGCTGGCTGATGAATCCGGCCGAGAGTTATTTTAAGAAATCATGGTCATATGAGTCCAACGCCGGCACGATCAAATGGTCCGGTTATGCCTGGTCAAAGGGCTGGTGGCTGGAGGGGGCCGGCGGCTCCACAGGCATAATGCGGCGTGGTACCGAGCCCAGGGATCCCTTTTACGGCGAAAGTTATGATGAATGGAGAATAATCTGCCGTGGCCCTATAGATACCGCCACTCTATTAACCTATTCGAATAGCGATAAGTGTGTTATATGGGGAAGTCCTTATGCCGGTAATTTATGGACCGATGCAGGTACCATAGAGGATCCCGAGGCACAGGACACATTGATGAAATTCCTGGATTACGGCGGTCGTCTGATGGTGACGGGACAGGATGTGGCCTGGGCCTTGACTAAAGATGGCAAGGTATACAATAAATTTTTGACTGCATATATGAAGGTCCGTTATATTGCCGATCAGGCTGGAAAATGGACTCTTACCCCTGCTAAGGGCAGTATTGCCGATTTACCGGGACAAGGGGATGTAGATGGTTCGGGTGGTATATTTGTCGTCAGAGATAAGGCCGACGGAGCTAAGCCGGCTGAAGATGATGATAATGCCGCCGGTGGCGGTGGCGGTTTGCAGCTAAAGCTGGCCGGTTATTATTATGGCACTAAAGATTCAGGCCCGGATCCTGATTATTGGGCCGGTGATGCCTGTAAGAACCAGTGGTGGAATGATGTTGTTATGCCGGAGGCACCGGCTGAGGCTATCTTGACATATAGCAGTCAAAGCTCCGCTGATGACGGCGGTGATTCCGGCAGTGCGGGTAATACCGATAATGCCGGTGCGCTTCCCGATTTTGCCGGCGCTGAACCGGCAAAGCCTAAGCTGATAAGCAATGCCGCCGGGATCTGTTATTGGAATACGCAAAAGAATTATAAGACCATCTTTTTGGCATTCGGTTTTGAAAGTATCCGCCCGGGTTTTGAATCCTTTCAAGATCCCGAAACTAAGAATGCCGCCGCCGGTGGTGGTGGTGGTGGTGGAGAGGCGGCATCGACGGAATATGCCGTCATGAATAACCGGGCACGTCTTATGGGCAGCTTCATAACATGGCTTAGAACCGGCAGGGTGACCGGTACGGTTACCGACGGCGTTAAGCCTATTAACAATGCGGTTATTGAAGTTTATCTGGGTTCAAACGATACCAAGCCTGTTTATAAGACAACAACTCTGTCGGATGGCAGCTATACCATAATGGGCATCGATTCCGGCAGCTATGCCTATATAAGAGCTAAATATCCGGGCTACTATGATCATGCCATTGGATGCATTATAACCGGTGGCAGGACTGCCAATGTCGACTTTAGGCTTTCTACAGTAACCAGAGGTCTGATATATGGCAGAGTCATGATGGCATCCAACGATGTTACGCCGATTTCCAGAGCGCTGATCGAAGTTATCTGGACAAATCCTGTAACAAAGGAAGAATCCGTCATTAAAGCTGCTTATACTGAATTTGATGGAAGATATATGATAGGCGATCTGAGGGGGGCTCAATACAAGGTGCGCGCTTCCGCACAGGGAATGGTAACCAAGGTGATCGACAAAGTGATGGTAAAAGATGAAGGCCGCACCATGGTAAATTTTAAACTAGGCGACAGATAAACCTGCAATTCTTTAATAGATTAAAGATAAGGAGCCGGGATCCTGATGCCCCCCGGCTCCTTTTGCCTGAATGACCGTACACATGATATACTATGGCAGTTATGTCGGAAGTAAAGATAGTTTTAGCAGAGAAAGCCGGCTTTTGTTTTGGCGTCAGAAGAGCCATAAATACAGCCACTAATGCTGTCAGGCAGGGCTGCACCGGTTCTGTATGTTCGCTGGGGCCCTTGATACATAATCCTCAAGTAATTCAACGCCTTGAGGCGGAAGGCCTTACGACAATCTCCTCCCTCGATGAAATTGATAAAGGAGCCTTGCTTATACCATCGCACGGAGTGGCTCCGGCCATAGTGACTGAGGCAAAAGAGAAGCACCTGAAGGTCATAGATGCCACCTGCCCATTCGTTCTCAAGGCTCAACGGATAGCTGCGAATATGGCTGGACAGGGTTACTGTGTCGTAATTCTGGGTGACAGGGGACATCCCGAAGTGGAGGCTGTTCTGGCCTGTGCAGGCAATGAAGCCCTGACGGTAAAAAGCGCTGAAGATTGTCAACAACTTGCAAGTGATAAAAAATACGCCTTGCTGGCACAAACTACTCAGCGTCTCTCCACATTACAGGAGATAGCGGCTGCTTTGATAGCCAGAGCTCCTGAAACGCGAGTATTCAATACCATATGTGAAGCCACTGAGGTACGCCAGCGCCATGCTGGTATGCTGGCAACCGAATGTGAGCTGATGATAGTCGTAGGCGGATTTAACAGCGCCAATACCAATCGGCTTGTCGACATTTGTCAGGAGAAGACAAAAACCCTTCACGTGGAGACTGCTGACGGCATAGATAGGAAGGATATTGAAGGAGCAGCTCATATAGGAGTTTCAGCAGGAGCATCAACGCCTGATTGGATAATTAACGATGTCATCCAAAAGATCGAAAAGCTGGCTGGTGAACAATAATGCCGGTACGTATTCTCGCTGTTTCGGAATCCTCAAGCCACCGGATTTTACTCCCGGGCGATGAGATCCTGGCAATCGGCGGCCAGGCCGTAGATGATATAATCGATTTTAAATTCATGTCCGCAGAGAATGATCAGGTCATAACCTATAAGCGTAATGGAGTGACGGCGAAAACAGAGCCTTTAGCCGGTGATTATCTCTTTGGCCTAACGGTTGATGATCCCTCGTTCAAAGTTAAGACATGCGCCAACAGGTGCCTTTTCTGCTTTGTGGAGCAATTACCTCCCGATGTAAGAAAGACGCTCAGAATACGCGATGATGATTACAGGCTCTCCTTTCTGGCCGGCAATTACATAACCACTACTAATCTATCAAAAAACGAGTTGGAGCGCATAAAGAAATTGCGCCTGAGTCCGCTTTATATATCGGTACAAGCCACCGATCCCGCCGTGAGGGCCAGGTTGATGGGTAATTCCGCAGCCGGAAATATTATGGCGGTATTGAAGGAGTTCACCTCTTCAGGCGTCAAGATGCACACGCAGCTTGTGCTCTGTCCGCAAATAAATGATGGCGAAATCCTTAAACGCAGTCTTGATGATCTCTCTAATCTTATCCCGGCCGTTTTATCCATAGCCGTAGTGCCTGCAGGAACAACAGCATACCAAAAGAACGTCGATGATGCTCTTTTTACAGCGGCATGGGCCAAAGATCAGCTGGCCATTGTCCGGGAACGCTACGAAAAAAACAAACATCTTTACGGCAACGGTCTTGTTTATGCTTCCGATGAAATGTATAGCTTAAGCGGCCTGGAAATACCGGATAACGCTCACTATGAAGATTATCCTCAATATGAAAACGGCATAGGCATTATCAGAAGCTTTAATGAGGATGCCGAGAGCATCTTGCCTCAAACAGGTAAATTGCTCTATAATGGTATCGTCGGTTTGGTATGTGGCCGCTTGCCGTTGCCGTATCTGAAAGATTATATTAATTGCCTGGTAGCTGCTACAGGAATAGATCTGAGGCTTATACCGGTGGATAACAACTTTTTTGGCGGTCGTGTTTCCGTCAGCGGACTTTTATCCGGCCGGGATGTGCTGGCTGCTCTATCGGAACTGCCATATACGCCCGATATCCTGGTTCTGCCCGCTCATGCCGTTAATCACGAAGCAAGGCTTATCGACGATATTACACTGGCGGAACTATCGCAAAAAACGGGTGTAAAAATCAGGACCGTTGAGCCGCTTTTATCCTCGTTATACGATTTTTTATGTGAGGTATCTGCTGGTGCATAAACCCGTTGTTGCCATAATAGGAAGACCTAATGTCGGTAAATCATCTCTCTTCAATCGTCTGATCAGCCGGCGGCTGGCTATTGTTGAAGATATTCCCGGCGTGACCAGAGACAGACTTTATGCTGAAGTTGAATGGTCAGGGCGCGAGTTCATTCTTATCGATACCGGTGGATACGAGGAAGCCTCTGCCGATGTTATGACCGGGAGAATAAGAGAGCAGCTTTCATTCGGCATTGAAGAGGCCGATGTAATTCTTTTCCTGACAGATGGTCGCCAGGGTATCCTGCCGGATGACCGCAGAATCGCTCAAAAGCTCAGAGAATCCGGCAAACCGGTTTTACTGGTGGTCAACAAGATAGACAATACCGATATGTTCAGTCTTGCTTATGACTTTTATGAATTAGGATTGGGTGAACCGTTACCCATCTCATCGCTACACGGTATCAACACCGGTGATCTTCTAGATGAAATATTACAGGTATTGCCGCTACAGTCC
>Ga0172382_10010583_pt1 | contig 12339 bp, 12 predicted proteins | sample Leawel138RmetaG_FD_122245 | JGI IMG/M metagenome (GOLD analysis project Ga0172382, IMG submission 122245) | Leachate microbial communities from a municipal landfill in Southern Ontario, Canada - Leachate well 138R metaG | ecosystem: Engineered > Solid waste > Landfill > Unclassified | place...
AGTGTCAATTTCGTGCATCCCGTCATCTCTTTTAGAGAGCACATTGAGAGAGATATTAATTTTAGCGTAACTTCTGATAATCATAATTTGTCTTCCTATTCATATATTATTCTATTTCTTTAAGCGGATTACTGTAACTATTAATTGATAAATATAAATTAATATAGTCTTGTGCACTCAAATTTTCAGGTCTTAAATTCGTATTTATATTTAATTGTTCAAGCAATTGAGCGGATTTTTCTTTGTCCTTGAGCAGAAAAGTTAAATTATTCAAAATTGTTTTTCTTTTATTTGCAAATAAAGATTTTGCAAGATGATAAATTTCAAAATTAGCTTTTGTTTTTTTATTTGGATCAATAGAAATTTCAAAAACTACCGAATCGATATGTGGATTCGGATAAAAAGAACTTTTTCCGACATGACAAATTTTCTTTATATTTCCTAGTAAGGAAATCAAAATACCCACCGGACTATAGCTTGGTTCGTTAACTTTATTAAAGAAACGCGGAAAAGCTTCTTTTTGAATCATAAAAACCATTTTCTGACATTTTTGTGCACCCAAAAGAATTTTGGTGATTATTTCAGTAGTAATATAATATGGAAGGTTGCCTACAATTTTGTCGTAAGAAGAAAAATCGACCTTTAAAATGTCTTTGTGAATTATCTTAACGTTCTTTGTTTCTTTATAAATCACATTGAGAAGATCGACAATTTTTGAGTCTATTTCAACAATTTCTATTTCGTTGCTTTTTGTGGATAAAAAATGTGTTAAAGAACCAAGACCTGGTCCAATTTCCAATATTTTTTCTTTTTCTTGAATGTCAAGAGCATGAATTATTCGAGAAGAAATAGCCGGGTCGATAAGAAAATTCTGTCCCAAAGCTTTGTTGGGACGAATGGCACTTTTCTTAACAATCTCTAAAATGGTTGCCTTATTAATTTCCACTTGCTACCAATTCCCTTTCTAAATCTTTCTTCAGCAACTTCAGCGCGTTGCAACGCTTTAAAAAAGTTTTAACGTTGCACTCACCTATTTGGAGCCTTTTGCTGAGTTCATCGCGTTTATCTTTGTTTTGCGGACCAAGAAGTTCTAATTCTAATAGGTCCTTGACACTCAAAGTGCCCTTATTATTATCATCTTTTCTTATATATAAGGAAAGAGCGTCAAGAATCTCTTCTTTTTTACATTCGGCAATTCCGTTTTTTCGATTTGGATTAAAGTCGTGTTTAACGCTTGGCACAACAGCATTGGGTAACAATTTTAAAAGCTTGTTTTTGATCCGTTCTCCTGCTTTGTCTGGATCGACTAATATAATCGGAAGTGCGGTTTTAGAAAGGCTGATCAAATACTCTTCAATTCCACGTGAAAAAGCTAAGCCGCCGATTTGCACGATTTCCGCATTTAAGAAAGAAGACAAAAAAGACATATCCGAATAACCTTCGACGATAATAAACCCAGAAACCGTTTGTTTTTCTTTTTTACACGTGGAACATTTTTCTTGCATTTTCATACGTAACGTTTGCAACTTCCTCTACGGATAAATTCTTAATTTTGCTCAATTCCTCAAGAACTAGAACAATGTATTTGGGATGATTTGTTCGACCTCGATGAGGGTGTGGGGCTAAATATGGAGCGTCAGTTTCGATGACGATTTTTTCTAAAGGAATTGCGTTGGCCACTTCTTTTGGCGTCTTAGCATTTAGAAAAGTTAAAGGTCCTCCAAGACTGATTAGTAAATTCATTTTTGTTAATTCTTTAGCGCTTTCGACACTTCCAGAATAACAATGCATAATTCCTCCCATTTTCAATGGGTTTTCTTTTAAGATGTTCAAAGTGTCTAAATCTGCATCGCGACTATGAATTGAAATTGGAAGGTTATATTTGTTAGCGATGTTGATTTGTTTAACAAAAAATTCTCTTTGTTTTTTTCTTTGAAGAGGATCTTTGACCCAATGATAATCGAGACCGATTTCACCAATAGCTACTACTTTAGGATTATCGAGTAACTTCATCAAACTGTCGAATTCTTCTTCTGAAACATCAATATCCGTGGGATGAAATCCAATCGCTGCATAAACACCTTTATATTTATTTGCGAGATTTAAGGCTCTTAGTGAAGATTCTTTATCATAACCAACAACTAGAAAACTATCGACTCCTTCAGCGTTGGCTTCTTTAATAATTTGACCGACATTTTTATAAAAATCATCGTGATTTAAATGGCAATGAGTATCAAAAATTTTCATTTTCCGACACAAAAGCGAGCAAATATCTCTTTAGAAATATCAACGTCACTACTTTCTCCTAATACATCTAACACATTTTGATAGGCGGAATATAAAATGGCCGACACCAAATCAATCGGAGTTCCATTTAAGATTTCGTTTTTTGCTTGTAGCAATAACTCTTCAACTTGTCGAATCAATCCGACTTGTCTAGCATTCGTGAGAGCGGGATTGTGAAAATCTTCTTTTGAAATTCCCACGATATTCAAAATTGCAGTTTTGAGCTCATCAATATCCCCTTTTAATGCCGAGATATATGTTTCTCCATCTTGTTTTTTCTTATGTAAACCGAGGTCTGCTTTATTATAAACGATAATTCTCTTCTTATTTTTTGTGTATTCTAGAATTTGTTTATCTTCTTCATCTAGTTTACTTGCTTCAAGTAAAACAATGACTAAATCTGCTAAATCAATGCTCTTTTTAGATTTATCTATCCCAATACTTTCGATTTTGTCTTTTGATTCTCTAATTCCTGCGGTGTCCATTAAGTGCAGCATTAAACCATTGAGATTGACTTCTCCTTCAACAACGTCTCTAGTTGTCCCGGCAATATCGGTGACAATCGCTTTTTCTTCGTTCAGGAATGAATTTAGCAAAGAGGACTTCCCGACATTTGGCTTTCCAACAATCGCCACTTTAATTCCGTTGGTGATAATTTGGCCTTTAATTCCTCCTTCGATCAACTGTTTGACAAGTGGAATTGTTTTATCGACATATTGAATAATTGCTTCTTTGTTCACCTCTTCAATATCGGTGTACTCCGGATAATCAATCGTCACTTCTATAGCACTTATCAAATCAATTAATGAAGATTTGAGTGGTTTAATTAAATTTGAAACAACGCCTTCTAAAGCGAACAAAGATAATTTTTTCGCTTCAGATGTTTGCGCGTTTATTAAGTCGTTAATTGATTCAGCTTGAACGAGGTCCATTTTTTGGTGGAGAAAAGACCTCTGTGAAAACTCTCCTCGCTTAGCTTCTCTAGCGCCGTGTTTTATAAGTAATGAAATTATTTCGCCCACAATGAGCATCGAACCATGGCACATGATTTCTACTGAATTTTCTCCAGTAAAACTTTTTGGACTTACATAGGCGAGTAAAACAACTTCATCGACAACGTGAGTATCATCCAGGATGTTCCCGACCATTACAGTTCTCTTTTTGATTTGTTTTAGATCTTTTGAAAAGCATTTTGAAACGATTTCAAAACAATCATCGCCACTGAGACGAATGACTGCAAGAGCAGATTTCATTGGAGGAGTAGCTAAAGCGACAATGGTTTCAAACATAATACTATTTTAAACGTAAAAACGCCCAAATGGGCGCTTTCTACTTTCCTTCTTTGTTAATGAAGATGATTTGCACTTGACGATGAGTTCCTTCGCCTTTGGACTCGGTTTTAATATTCGTCATGTTGTTAAGCGCGTTATGAACTATCCGACGTTCATCTGCCGGCATTGGATCTAAAGTCGCCGTAACGTGTGTTTGTTGAACTTCTTTAGCGATTTTTCGTGCCTTCCAAGTGAGTTTGTCGTATTTGTTGTCTTTGTATCCGTTGATATCGACTAAAATCCGAAAACGTCTCCGGAATTTATTGTTCACAGCAAGTTTAACTAATTCGTTAATTGCTTGAAGAGTCTTTCCATTTTTTCCAATTAGAATTGGATTATGGGTTGAGTCGATTGTCATTCTGATGATGTCGTCATCGATTTTGGTGTTGACTGTGCTTTCAATTTCTAAAGCGTCGACAACGTCGAGAAGATAATCTTCCGCACTTCGAACAACGTCAGACAAATCGTAAACGTTGATGATGGTTTTCTTCACAAACAAACCCTTTTTCTCATCCTCAATTGTGTAGATGAGATTTTCTTTCGTAGTCTGTGTTTCTTCGATCGCTTTCGCAATCGCTTCGTCTAGAGTTTTCCCGCTGAATTCTTTCATTTATTTTTCCGTCCTTTTTTATCTTTAAATTTCCGCTTTCCAGTCGGCGCACTCATATGCTCTGGAACAATTTCGGCTTCAATCTTTTGCCCACCAGCACTCGCGGTGACTTTTTGACCTGGTTTTCTTTTCCGAGTTTTCTTTGCTTGGTTGACCCATTCGATAATCAAAGTTTGGAAAATTGTCCAAATCGAACCGGCGACCCAGTAGATGATCATTCCAGAAGCAAGTGAAAAGCCCATGAAAATGATAAAGATGAGCATTATAATCGTAAACCATTTAGTTTTTTTGTTTTGACTATCAGCGTTTGGATTCTTTCCGGTTTGAACAATGGATTTCGCTTTTCTTTTATTGATTATCTGTGGTAAAAGCATAGACACGGCTTGAAAAGCCGCCATTATAATAAATAAAATTAACGCGGTTACCCATCCGTTTTGTCCAGAAAAAAGTACATTACTAACCGAATCGCTTAATCTAAGACCGAGTAAATCGTTAGACGTCAAAACCGCAGATCCAGTCATCGCTCCCCAAACCGCAATAAAAACTGGGAATTGAACGAGCATGACGATGATTGATAAAAACGGATTGATCTTGTTTTTCTTATAAAGAGCTTGAGTTTCTTGACCTAGTGCTGATTGCTCAGATTTATTTGTATTTGCGTTTGGATATTTAGCTTGAATCTTTGCAATTTCAGGCTGTAATTCACTCATTTTTGCGTTATTTAAAGTTTGATTAATCGTAAGTAATAACATGACCGCACGAATGATAATTGTCACCAAAAGAATAGATAAGACTTGAGCCCATCCGCCTGCCACACCGTTTCCAAGGAAAGTGATGGCAATATTGTCGATCAACCAACCGATTGGGAACACAATCAAACCTTCTAAAACTCCACGACTCCAAGCGTATTTCCAATCTTTGCCGCTGACGTAAACCGACATTTTTTCATCATAACCGTAGTAACCATAAAACCCGTCAGTAGTCGCTAAACAAGATTTGAAATTCCCAATATATCCTTCCATCGTCGATTTGTAAAAAGCGATATAATCGGAATCCGGAACATAATCGACACCTAAATCTGTTTTGACAACATCAAGATTTTCATTCCAAGAAGACCAAAACACATTTTCGTTGTCGCCCTTACCTAAATATTTCCAATACCCATACCCGACCGAATTGTTTTCTTGATCCCCGAGCAAAATCGTGTTGATTTCTCCAACCGTTAAAATCGCTGTTTCGTCTTTGCGACCAGCTTTTTCAACTGCATAATCGAGAAACTTATCATCGATTTGTCTCCAAAATTCAGTGTAATCGTTAACACGAATGTTGTTTTTAACAGCGTCCTCATTAATCGCAACTAAAGCTTTATTAGATTCGATGTTGTATGTGACAAAAATCTTACTATAACCCGGCAACGCAATCGCGTCTTCAGGTTTACCAATTTCATCATAATACGTTGAAATTCCATAGGAATATTTTCCAGATAATGGATCTTCACCTTCACTTAAAACATGCTCAGAATTAGAGTAAACATCAAAAGCGTAAAGCATTCGCGCACGATCTTGTTCAGAACAAAAAGTATTCGTACAGCTGCTCAAACCTAAAACAACGACCCCAAGGCCGAGCGCTCCAAATATCCATTTCTTTTGTTTCATATTATGTTCCTCTTTTCAAAGTGAGTAAAAATTGAAGAAGCTCTTTGTTTTGCCAAAAATCATTGAGCATAAATTGTTTTTTTACAACAATAACTATGTCTACTGACAAAAAATTATAATCGATTAGCGCGTCGCACATCGCACGAACTTGTCGTTTGATCCTGTTTCTTTTTATCGCGGAACCAAGCCGCGAGGAAACAGAAATTCCAATTCTTGTTTTTTTCAATTCGTTTGCCAAAACATGAATGGTAAAAGATTCGTTTTTTTTAGTCATCCCTGTTTTGACGATTTTTGCAAAGTCGTTATTAGCGGTAACACGATTAGTTTTCTTCACCAGAACCTCTTGAGATTAGGCAGAGAGTTTTGCTCTACCTTTGGCGCGACGTCTTGCAAGAATTTTTCGACCGTTATGAGTGGCCATTTTTGCCCTAAATCCTGCTTTTCGCGTATGTCTTACTTTTGATGGTTGATAAGTGCGTTTCATAAAAATTCCTTCCAGTACAACAAATGTACGCGTATGAATTATATGTGTATGTGAGCGATTTTGTCAAACCAAATTGGTTTAAGGAACAAAACAACTTCGAAATTAAGTTATTTAAATTTCACAAGTGGGAAAAGTTTTTGTCTCATTTTTTGTTTTCCACAAGGAGAAAAAGGCGTTTCTGTCCGATTCTTATATTTATATAAATTTATACACCGTGCATTTTTAGAAGAAAATAATTTTCCACAATTTTGAAAATATAAACTTTTCCACATAGTTTTGCACATTGGAAATATGTGATTATGGTAAAAACTCGGTCTTAACTAGTGTTTTTTAGCATAAAAATGTGGAAAACTGAAAATTAGATAAATTTTGGTTTACTCTCCCTGTGGGAATTCATATAATTTAGACACGATAGGAGTCAATATGCTCAGTTCAATATCTGAAACAACAAGACTTTGGGAACGCGTCTTAACAAAATTAGAACAAAGGCTCGACGATCGAAATATATTCGATAGTTTTTTTCATGGTTCGTATATATACGATATCACTGGAAACACGATGACGGTCGTCGTCAATTCCGCGCTTGCAGCGCGTCTTATTTCCACCAAATACACCGACCTTCTAGAGGAGGTTGTCCTCGAGGCTGCAGAAACAAATTTCAAGCTTTTGTTTTTAGAACCTGACGAGGCTAAAAAAAGTTCAAAAAGCGTTACTTCTCACAGACAAGAAGAAATCTTCAAAGAATCGTTCATCAACCCTAATTTAAAGTTTGATAACTTTGTCGTCGGAACATCGAATCGCGACGCCTCTCAAGCGGCATTGATGATCGCTTCAAATCCAGCCAAAATCTTTAATCCTCTTTTCATTTACTCTGAATCCGGATTAGGGAAAACCCACCTCTTACACGCGATCGGTAATTATATAAAGGAAAATAGGCCCTCAGCGAAGATTCTCTGTATTACTTCTGATGATTTTTTTAGTGAATACGTCAAAAATCTTCAAGACGGAAAAGATACAACCGCTTTAAGAGATTATTGTCGAAACGTCGATACGTTTTTAATTGACGATGTTCAATTTTTAACCGACAAAAAGAAAACTCAGGAACTTTTCTATTACGTTTTCAATGATTTGGTAAAAAAAGGACGACAAATCGTCATCACTTCCGACCGTCAACCAAACGAACTTCAAGATATCGAACAAAGGCTGGTGACGAGATTTGCATCCGGTTTGACCGTGCAAATCAAAGAACCAGATCGAGAAACGTGCGTCGCAATTTTAAGAAAAAAAATCGTCGGCAACAATCTCGATCAGCTCGAATTCGATGATACGGTATTATATCTGCTTGCAGATAAATTTTCTAAAAACGTGCGTGAACTCGAAGGCGCGTTAAATAAATTGGTTTATTATTCAATCTTAAAACAAACGAACCACATCACGATTGAAATGGCGGTCGAGGCTGTATCAACAATGGCCGGTGGGCGTTTTATCGCCGACGAAATAACCGAACAAAAAATCATCGGTCTCGTCGCCGATTATTACAACATGACTCCTTCTTTGATCACCGGAACATCTCACGTCAAACAAATTGTCCTCGCTCGTCATGTCGCAATGTACTTAATTCGTCTAACTCTTGACTCTTCATTAAAGAAAATCGGGCGGGCGTTCGGCGGTAAAGACCATACGACCGTGATGGCTGGTGTCTCCAATGTGGAAAAAATGTTAAAAACCGACACCGGAATGCAACAGGCAATTAAAGATTTAAAAGCGAGAATTAAAAAGTAGTCTTATTTATTAAATAAAAGCATACAAAACTAATTGTGATATGATACAATTAAAGATGGCAAAAAAAGTAAAAAAACAAGCTTTATCCACAAAATCCACCGACACTAGTACTAATAAGAACTTATATAAAAGAAAGGAATTATCTTTATGAAACTGACAATCGTTAGAGACGAATTTCTCAAAGGACTGAGCATTGCCTCTCGGGCGGTAGCGTCTAAATCCGCTATCCCTGTTTTGAATAATCTGAAAATCGAATTAAACGAAACCGGTTTGTTTATCACAGGAAGCAACAACGATCTAACAGTTCAGACAATGGTTCCTTATAATCGCGACGGGAAAGAAATAATCCGCAACTATAAAGAAGGTGCGACACTTATCAACGCGAAAATCATCACCGAAATCGCTAGACGAATTGATTCCTTGGAAATAACGATCGATGTTATCGATTCAACTATTGCGATCATCTCTGACAATCGTTCAGAATTTAAACTGAATTGCATCAGAGCTGAAGAATACCCCGAAGTCGAGCTACGAGGTAGTGGAACTTCGTTGGTTTTTCAGAACATAGAATTCACAACCTTGGTCAATCAAACAGCGTTTGCCGCTTCTCAAAAAGAACAAAGGCCGATTTTAACCGCCCTCAATTTAGAAGCAGGAGGCGGAAAGCTCGTCGCCACCGCCACCGACTCGGCACGAATGGCACGCAAAACAATTGACATCGATCCAGGAATTAGTTTTGTGACCAACATTCCAGCTAAGATGATGGTCGAAGTTGTTCATCTAGCAGAAAACGCCCCAACCATCGAACTCATCGTCAGTGACAAAAAAGCGATTTTCTCTTTTGGGTTGACAACCATTGCCACAAGACTTTTAAGTGGAGAATATCCAAATACGAAAAACATCGTTCCTAAAGCTTTGCTTTATGTCTTAGAAGTAAACGCACAAGACACGATCAAAGCGATCAATCGCGCATCATTACTTTCAATCGAAAGAGAAAACGTTGTTAACCTTTCGATGAGTAAAAACGGAGTTGAAATTTCTTCAAAATCTTCTCAAATCGGTTCAGCGAGCGAAAAAATTGATGTGTTCAAATATGAAGGCGGAGATCTCGAGGTCGGGTTTAATAACGAGTTTGTTCTTTCGGCGATTCGTGCGCTTGGTTCAACCGATGTCACTATCGCATTTGTTGGGGAGATGAAACCCTTTGTCGTGCGAAATGACTTAGACGATTCAGTGATCCAAGTCATCACTCCGGTTCGGATGTTTTAAGCGCTCGTTTCACGGTCCGGACATACAAGCAAGAAGAAAAGAGATTAAGAGAGATACAAACTCATCTCTAACAAGCTTTAAAGTAGTAAAAAGACACTAAAAAAACAAAAGAAGATTAAGGGGATATTTTATTCCCTTTTTTATTGCGTGCGTGTATAATGTACATAGGAAGTTTTTATATGACTAAAACCACTACGGAAATCGAGATCAAAACCGACCATTTGGAACTCCAACAATTGCTCAAAATAGTCGGGTTAATTTCCACCGGCGGCGAGGCAAAAATCTATCTCGCTCAGCACGACGTCAAAGTCAACGGGGAAAAAGAGAATCGACGAGGAAGAAAATTATTTCCACACGACGTGGTGACAATCGAAGGCAATGTTTACACGATTAACAAAAAATGTTCATGAAAACACTGACCATCAAAAACTTCCGAAACCACACCTATGCGACTTATGATTTCTCACCGCGAATGAATGTTATCGTCGGAGAAAACGGAGTCGGAAAAACAAATCTGATCGAAGCGATTTATTATCTTTCTCTAGCCAGGTCGTTTAGAACACAAGATGACCTAGATTTAATTCAAAAAAAGAAAGATAGTGCGATGATCGAAGCTCGCCTGAACGAAGGAAAGATCACACGGAAAATCGAGGTTGTTCTACAAAACGGAGGCAAAAGAATATTTATCAACGATAAACCGATTGCCCGTCTATCAGAACTCTCTAAAGTGATGAACGTCATCTTGTTTGAACCAAAAGACGTGATGATCTTCCGCGGACTTCCAAAAGAAAGAAGAAATTATCTCGATATTAATTTATCGAAGAAAAGTCCGCCTTATCTAGAATACATTTCGCAATATGAGAAAATTCTCAAAGAGAGAAACGAAATCTTAAAACTAGAAAAGGTCGATCGCGAATTGTTGAGAATCAACACAAAACTGTTGGTTAAGGTATCGGGCCCAATCGTCTCTTACCGACAACAATATGTAAAGGATATCAACGATATCCTTAAAAAAATCGTGCGCGCGCTCACGGGAGAAAAGGCTAAAATTGAAATTCGTTATGAACCATTTGTGAAATACGATGCTTCGTTTATCGAAAACGCAAATAAGGCCTTCCTGCGAGTGGAAGAGAGTGACTTGAGAAGGAAGGTCACATCGATCGGAATTCATCGCGAGGACTTCTCTACCTCGCTAAATGGGCACGATATCGCTACATATGGCTCGCAAGGAGAGAACCGAATGGTAGCGTTAGCCCTGAAACTCTGTCCGTTCTTCTTAATCGAAGATAAGGATAAGCGTCCGCTAGTCATTCTCGATGATGCGATGTCTGAACTCGACAACGCTCACCAACAAAGACTAATCAATTTTTTAAAAAAGTTTGCGCAAGTATTCATTACAGCGACCAAACTCGAAGTAGGCGATGCGAAAACCTACACTCTTTACAAGAAAGGAGAAACATCTTGATGGAAGAGAATTATAAGAAACAAGAAAATGTTCAAGAAAACGAAAAGGTATCCGAACCCACCGTCGCTCTTGAACAAACACCCGAACAAGAAAAGCAAAACTTCGAACGAACCGAACTTGAAAAAGGTGCCAATGAAGAAGAACGCGCAAACATGGAATACACCGCGCGAAACATTCAAGTTCTCGAAGGACTTGAGGCAGTTCGTAAAAGACCAGGAATGTATATCGGAACAACTGGTAGTGCGGGATTGCACCACTTGGTGTGGGAGATCATCGATAACTCAATCGACGAAGCTTTAGCAGGTCATTGTGACAATATCAATATCACGATTAACCCAGGCAACACGATCACCATCGAAGACGATGGGCGGGGAATCCCTATTGATATCGTTGCTAAATCCGGACTATCGGGAGTTGAAACTGTGTTTACGGTTTTGCACGCCGGAGGTAAATTCGGAGTCGGAGGCGGCTATAAAGTTTCCGGAGGTCTTCACGGAGTCGGAGCCTCGGTTGTCAACGGCTTATCTGAATGGTTAGAAGTCTATGTTCATAAAAACGAAGGCGTCTATTATCAAAAATTTGAAAACGGCGGGCATATCGTCGGTCACCTTGAAAGAATCGGAGATACTGATAAAACCGGGACAATTGTCACTTTTAAACCAGATCCGACTATTTTTACCGAAACAAACGAATTCGATTACACGATTATCAGAGACCGCGTCCGTCAAATGGCGTATTTGAATCGCGGTTTAAGAATTACTGTTAACGATGATCGGGGCGACGAGAGAATAACCGAGTCGTTCCGCTACGAAGGCGGAATTAAAGAATACGTTCTTTTCATCAACCATCACAAAACTGCGATTTTCCCAGAAGTCATTTATTGTGAAGGTCGCGAAGCGGTGGAAAACGAAGAAAACCATGTCTATGTCGAAGCCGCGATTCAATATAACGACGGGTATAGCGGAAACATTTTCAGTTTCTGTAACAATATCAACACTCACGAAGGCGGAATGCACGAAACCGGATTTCAACTCGCAATGGTGCGAATTGTCAATAACTATGCACGTGCCAACAAATTCTTAAAAGAAAACGAAGAAAATTTATCATATGACGATATCAAAGAAGGTTTGACCGCGATCATTTCGGTTAAACATCCAAATCCTCAATATGAAGGGCAAACCAAAACCAAACTAGGAAATCCCGAAGTCCGGAAAATCGTCTCACAAATCGTCGGTGAACAACTCGATCGCTTCCTAATGGAAAACCCAAAAACTGCGCGGATTATCATGGATAAAATCGTCATGGCGGCGAACGCAAGACTCGCAGCGAGAAACGCTCGGGAAAACATTCGTCGTAAAGGGGCTTTAGATATTACGACCCTTCCTGGAAAGTTAGCGGATTGTTCCAGCAGAAAACCAGAAGAGTGTGAACTTTTTATCGTTGAAGGTAACTCTGCA
>Ga0172382_10010584_pt1 | contig 12338 bp, 6 predicted proteins | sample Leawel138RmetaG_FD_122245 | JGI IMG/M metagenome (GOLD analysis project Ga0172382, IMG submission 122245) | Leachate microbial communities from a municipal landfill in Southern Ontario, Canada - Leachate well 138R metaG | ecosystem: Engineered > Solid waste > Landfill > Unclassified | place...
CCAGCGATCCGAAGATATTGACGTCTGAAATCGGTGAAAATGAGATTCACCTTTATAAAAGTGACAATCAGCACGGAAACTGGCTCGACTGCATCGAATCAAGGAAAGAGCCCATATCCCCGGTAGAAATCGGACACCGTGCCTGCACTATCTGCCTGATCAGTCACATCGCAATGAAAGTAGGTAAAAAACTGGAATGGGATCCCAAACTCGAGAAGTTCAGGAACAGTGAATTGGCCAACGCAATGTTGAAAAGATCGCAGAGATACCCATACGGTACAGATTACATTCAACTATAAAGAGAACCTGAACAATGAAGAAGATTCTTTATCAATCACTTATTACTCTTGGATTTCTATTACTCTTCTCATGTAATATGCATAAGGAAAAAGGAGAGTTGCAAAATGTTTTTACCGGTAAAGATGGAGAAATAAAATTGATCGTCCTTGATCCCGGCCATTTTCATGCCAGCCTTCTACAGAAATTTCCTCAGCCTCAGGTCAATGACACGGTCTACGTATATGCTCCGAAGGGAAATGAACTCGACCAGTACCTGTTTAGCATTGAAAGTTATAATCAACGCCCGGAAAACCCTACCAAATGGTATTTAGAGTTGTACACGGGAAATGATTATCTCGAAAAGATGATTGAAGAGAAGAGTGGAAATGTAGTGATATTGGCGGGAAATAACAGGAAAAAGACCGAGTATATTTTCCAATCGTTAAACGCCGGACTCAATGTACTTTCTGACAAACCGATGGCAATCAACGAAGATAATTTCACGCTTTTGGGTACTTCTTTCGACTATGCGCAAGCACACAACATCTATTTATTGGATGTTATGACAGAAAGAAATGAGATAATCAACACGCTTACCCGTGAACTGATAAGGAGAGAAGGTTTATTTGGCGATCTGCAATCCGGCACACCTGATGATCCAGCCATAACAATGGAGAACGTACATCATTACTACAAGGAAGTCTCTGGAAATACACTGGTACGCCCATCCTGGTTCTACGATACAGAACAGCAGGGAGAAGGGATTGTGGACGTGTCGTTACATTTGGTGGATTTGATCAACTGGCAATGCTTTCCCGATGAAGTGATCAATCACACAAACGACGTGCAGATGATGGCTGCAAGCCATTGGCCCACCCGATTGACACTGGAAGATTTCTCCCGCTCCACAAAACTCGACACATTTCCTGATTTCCTGCAAAAGTATGTCAAAGATGGAATACTCGAAGTTTTCGGTAACGGAACAATCAATTATCAGGTAAAAGGAAAGAACATATCGGTTACCGCCCTCTGGAATTATCAGGCACCCGAAGGCGGGGGTGATACCTATAACGGACGGATCAAGGGCACAAAAGCAACGATAGAGATCGTACAAGATGCATCAGTGAACTATGTCAAGGAATTATTTATTCAAAAAGATGACTCTTTAGACGAAAACATCTTCGATTCTAATATGACGAAGTCCATCACTGAGCTGCAGAAATCCTATTCTTTTTTATCTGCAGAAAAAGTATCAGAAGGAAGATACAAGATTATTGCTCCTGTGGAATTCAGGAAAGGACATGAGGACTATTTTGGAATGGTAGCCGAAAAATATTTCGGATATCTCGTCAATCGGGATATGCCGGAATGGGAAATATCAAACACCTTATCGAAATATTTCATAACGACAACCGCGTTAGAAATGGCGAGGAAGGGACTTTGATTTTTGAATAATTATTTTGATATCGTCATTATTATTTTATTTTTATAATATATTACAGATCATTAAAAACACGAGAATGGAAAAAGAAAATTCATTAAAACTAAGAGGAGGATTTCTATTCCTATTTGCATGGATGGTATCCTTTGTAATGTTAGCCCAAAACATTACTATAACAGGTACGGTAACCGATTCGGAAAGTAATCCTCTGCCAGGGGTAACGATCACGGTCGTGGGTTCCACGAGAGGTGTGATTACCGATATAGATGGCAATTATTCGATTTCTGTTTTACCCGCCGATCAACTTCAATATTCTTTTGTGGGATTAGAGACAAAAATTATTCCCGTAAATAACCAAAAGGTACTGAATGTTGTATTAGAAGAGCAGGCAGATATGCTGGAGGAGGTCACAGTAGTTGCTTTTGCAACACAGAAAAAGGAAAATGTCGTTGGATCGGTCACGACCATTAATCCAGGTGAGCTCAAGGTACCCTCGAGTAACTTGACCACCGCGCTGGCAGGGCGGGTCGCAGGAGTAATTTCTTATCAGAGGAGCGGAGAACCCGGTATGGACAACGCCGATTTTTTTATCCGCGGGGTAACAACGTTCGGCTACAAAAAAGATCCTCTTATACTTATCGACGGGATTGAGAGTTCATCTACCGATCTGGCGCGCTTACAGACCGACGATATCGCCAGTTTCTCCATCTTGAAAGATGCTACTGCCACCTCTCTTTACGGGAGCCGTGCAGCGAACGGGGTAATTTTAATTAAAACCAAGGAAGGAAAGGAAGGAAAAGCAAAATTATCCTTACGGGTGGAAAACTATATCTCTATGCCTACGCAAGATGTAGAACTGGCTGATCCCATCACTTATATGAACATGCATAACGAAGCAATCCTCACACGAGATGCACTGGGAATATTGCCTTATACTAAGCAAAAGATTGATTACACCGCATCGGGATTAAACAAGATCATGTATCCAGTTACCGATTGGAAAAAGGAGTTGATCAAGGATCATACGATGAACCATACCGTAAACCTAAATGTGAGTGGAGGGGGAACCGTTGCACGATACTTTGTCTCCGGAGGGTTTGCCCAGAATAGTGGGCTCCTGAAGGTGGATCAACGCAATAATTTCAATAACAATATCGACTTAAAGACCTATTCCGTTCGTACCAATGTAAACGTGAACTTAACAAAAACCACACAATTGGATGTCAGGGTAAATGGCACGTTTGATGAATACACCGGACCCATCACCGGAGGAACACAGGTTTACAGGAATGTGATGCGTACAAATCCTGTGATGTTTGCACCCTATTACGAGCCTGACGCTGATCATGCTTATGTGCAACACATCCTCTTTGGGAACTACGACGATGGCAGTAATTTTTACTATCTAAACCCTTATGCGGAAATGGTCAAGGGATACAAAACCTACTCCCGGTCTCTGATGACCGCTCAATTTGAAATAAAGGAAAACCTGAACTGGTTATTGGATGGGCTTCGATTCCGTATCATGGCCAATACGCGCAGAAACAGCTATTTCGAGACAACTAGGGAATATATCCCATTCTGGTATCAGGCCTCCAGCTATGACCGGGTCACAGATACATTTAAGTTGTCGCTGTTGAATGAGGATCATGGTACTGAATGGCTCAATTATAACCCAGGCAGCAAAGAAGTATCTTCAGATTTCTATGCTGAGTCGGTATTAAGCTACGATCAAACCTTTAACAAAAAACATGTGGTAAATGGACTGGTTGTATTTCTGGCGCAAAACAGGACCACAGGGAATGCCAGTACTTTAGAGGGATCTTTGCCTTACCGCAACATAAACTTAGCCATGCGGGCCACATACACCTATGATTCTCGGTATAACTTTGAATTTAATTTTGGTGCCGATGCCTCTGAACGCTTTCATAAATCACACAGATGGGGTGCTTTCCCTGCATATGGTGTTTCTTGGAACGTCTCGAACGAATATTTTTGGGAACCATTAAAGGATATTGCAAACACTTTCCGGATCAGGGGAACGTACGGCCAATCAGGGAATGATGCGATTGGAACCGGCCGCTTCCTATACCTATCGGAGCTAAACATGAATGATGGCGCTCGCAGTGCCGTTTTCGGGAGAGATAATGCCTATGGACGAAACGGAATATCAATAAGAAGGTACTCCGATCCGGAAATAACATGGGAAATAGCTACAAAATCGAATCTGGGATTAGAACTTGGCCTATTCAATGCATTTCAGATACAGGCCGACATATACAAAGAAGTACGTAGCAATATCTTGCAAACACGTGTATCTACGCCCGCCGAAATGGGGTTATCAGCTCAACCTCAAGCCAATATTGGAAAAGCAGAAGGAAAAGGGATCGATATCTCAGTGGATTATAACAAAATATTTAACAAAGATCTCTGGTTGCAAGGACGCTTTAATTTTACTTATGCAAAAAGTAAATTCTTGATCTATGAAGAATATTATTACAACGATATCGCACCTTGGAGATCCCGAATTGGTTATTCCATCAATCAATCGTGGGGATACTTGGCAGAGCGTTTGTTTGTTGACGACGAGGAAGCATCTAAATCACCGAAACAAAACTTCGGAGAATATGGTGGAGGCGATATCAAATATAGGGATATCAATAACGACGGACAGATTACAGAGTTAGACCTAGTTCCCATTGGATATCCCACGTTGCCTGAGATTGTCTACGGTTTTGGGTTCTCTCTTGGGTATAAAAAATTCGATTTATCCATGTTCTTTCAAGGATTAGGCAGAGAGTCATTCTGGATCAATCCCAATGCTACCGCTCCATTCAGGGAGTTCTATTATACTAATGAATCATTACCTGGACGCCCACAAAATCAATTGTTGAAAGCGTATGCAGACGACTATTGGTCGGAAGATAATCAGAACATTTATGCATTATGGCCCCGGCTCTCTACTTCTGCTATCGGCCATACCAACAACTCACAAACCAGTACATGGTTTATGCGGGATGGTAGTTTCTTGCGTTTGAAACAACTGGAGATTGGCTACACCTTCCCATCACTACTTCTGAAAAGTATGCATATGGAAAATTTCAGGATCTATTTTACCGGAACCAATCTGTTTAACTGGAGTAAATTTGATCTCTGGGACGTGGAAATGGGAGGTAACGGACTTGGTTATCCCATACAGAAATCGTTTAACGTTGGACTTCAATTAAATTTTTAAAGCAATGAAGATGAAAAATATACTCAAACTATCCATAATCTTCACGTTGGTCTTTTCACTCGGATGCGAAGATTTCCTCAATGTTACGCCGGATAATATCGCAACCATTGACCATGCATTCAGAATGCGAACCACGGCGGAAAGATTCCTTTTTACCTGTTACTCCTATATGCCTTCTCATGCATCGTTGAATGAAAATCCTGCGTTACTTGGCGGGGATGAATTATGGTTGGTAGCCACCAATAGCAATCCTATCTGGCAAATTGCCCGGGGTAACCAACGAATAGTAAACCCATATGGGAACGCTTGGCAGGGTGCCAATGGCCCCAAAGATATCTACCAAGGCATACGCGAGTGCAATGTATTTTTAGAAAATATTGGTCTGGTGCCCGACATTACCGAAACTGAAAGGAGAAGATGGATTTCGGAGGTAAAATTCCTGAAGGCCTATTATCACTATTACCTAATACGGATGTACGGTCCCATTGTCCTGATCAAAGAGAACCTGCCAGTATCGGCTTCTCCGGATGAAGTAAGGATACCCCGCTCGCCCGTAGACGAATGTTTCGATTATGTGATTCAATTAATCGATGAGGCATTGGCCGATTTACCGGTAAAAATAGAATTTGAGGTGTCGGAATTGGGGCGAATCACTCAAGCCATCGCACTTTCGCTTAAGGCAAAAGTACTGGTAACCGCGGCAAGCCCTCTCTTTAATGGCAATACCGATTATACTGGATTCACCAATAAGGACGGTACTCCCCTATTCAATACAACATTCGACAAAGACAAATGGCAAAAAGCAGCGGATGCCTGTAAGGTAGCTGTTAATTTTTGCGATTCCTTAGGCCACAGATTATATGAATATATTCCTCTATTTTCGCAGTATACCCTTTCAGATACTACAATGATACAGATGAGCATACGGAATGCCTTCAACGAAAAATGGAATCCGGAGATTATCTGGGCGAATACCAACAGTATGTCGTCCGGTTTACAGGGAAATTCAACCCCGAGGGGATTGGATCCCGCTCTCACAGCTAGTACCGGGGCACAAGGAAATATTGCCCCACCGTTAAAAATGGCCGAACTATTTTATAGCAATAATGGCGTTCCAATTGATGAAGATATCAATTGGGATTACGCCAATCGGTTTAATCTCCGGATTCCGGGACACGATCACCGGTTCAACCTGAAACAAGGGTATACTACCGTACAACTACATTTCGACCGGGAAAATCGCTATTACGCGTCCCTCGGTTTTGATGGAGGAATTTGGTATGGACAAGGACATTACAATGATGAAGGAGACGATATTCTGTTTGTTTCATCAAAACAAGGGCAACCCGCAGCCCCAATCAATTTATCTTCTTACTCCACAACTGGTTTTTGGCCAAAAAAATACACTCATTTTCAAAGTGTCATCGGAACAGGAAGTACTTTTACCCGGGAAAATTATCCGTGGCCAGTGATCAAACTTAACGATCTTTATCTATTATATGCTGAGGCTTTAAACGAAGTAAGCGGCCCCAGCACAGAGGTCTATTTTTATTTGGACAAGATCCGTGCCAGGGCTGGTCTGCCAGGAGTTGAGGCAGCATGGAATGTTTTCTCGATAAACCCCGATAAATATAAAACTCAGGCCGGCTTGAGAGAAATTATCCATCGGGAACGAACCATCGAGTTGATGTTTGAAGGACAACGGTTTTGGGATTTAAGAAGATGGAAAACTGCGGTTAATGAAATGAATAATCCCATTACCGGATGGGATCTGGATCAATCCTCGGCAGAAGGATATTATAGGGAACGATTGGTTTTTAATCAAACCTTCCGACTCAGAGACTACCTATGGCCTCTCAATGAAAATACAATGTTGGCAAATCCCATGCTGGTGCAAAATCCGGGATGGTAACATGTTATACAATTAAAAACAAGAGAAGTATGAAGAAATATATTTTACTGGTATTCATTGCCATTGGCATGATAAACTGCTCGGATGAAGTATGGCGCGGGATTCCGACCGACGAAAATGCATCGGCTCCGCCATCAGTCACAAATGTTAAAGTGACCGCAACTCCTGGCGGTGCGGATATCACCTACACATTGCCCGAGAGCGACAACTTACTTTACGTAATGGCCGAGTATTCCATCGGAAATAGAATAGTTTCCAAGAAATCATCCTTTTACAGTGCCCATTTGAGCATCGAAGGTTTTCCGGATACCAAGGAGTATAACTTAAAACTCTATTCAGTCTCCCGCGACGGAGTAAAGTCTGAACCGGTGAATGTGAGCGTGACTCCTCTGACCCCACCAATCGTTTCAATCTTCAATTCCATTGTGATGGAACCTACCTTTGGAGGAGTAAAAATTCATTTTGAGAACGATAGCGAGGCGGAAGTTAAATTAACCGTACTGACCAACGATTCAGACGGAGAGATATATCCGGTAGATATCCATTACACCAAACGAAAAGATGGAAGTTTTTCTATCAGGGGTTTCGATGCGGAAAAGCGGACATTCGGGCTCTATGTCTTGGACCGTTGGAATAACTATTCAGACACGATTTTCGTGGACCTGGAACCTTGGTTCGAAGAACAACTGGATAAACTCAAGTTCAAGGCGATAAATTTACCTTCCGATACCAATGAGGCCCATGCAAGTGCTACATATACGTTAGACCAACTTTGGAACAATGTATGGGGAACCGGAACTGCTTTCCATACAAAGCCTAACACAGGTATTCCTCAGTGGTTTACCTTTGATCTCGGAGCGAAGGCCAGACTAAGCCGGTTTAAATTTTACCATCGGCTTGCTGGTAGTAGCGGAGCTGGCTCCGATGGCCAGTATTCGGCGGGGGATCCTCAGATAATGGAGGTATATGGTAGCAATAACCCCAATCCGGATGGAAGTTGGGATAGTTGGACCTTGTTAGGAACGTTTGAATCCATCAAACCATCAGGATTGGTATCGGGTTGGACTTCAGAAGACATACAATTTGCTTGTTATGACGGTGAAGATTTTGAATTTCCTGATATAGAGCCGGTACGTTACCTTCGGTTTAGAGTGACCAAGGTCTGGGGTGGGGTCACCTATATATATATTGCCGAATTGACGTTCTGGGGAGAAGTTTTAGAAACTTTTTAATATGAAATGTTCAGAATATTTTATATGATAATTTAATTAAACAGAACAATAATGAGTAATAGAATCAATAAGGTTTATTTTATGCTTTGTGTCGTATTCGTAATCGGTTTTACAACCTGCGATAAGATGGATACGACCTATAAGCATTTTTGGGAGGACGGGGAAAAAATATATCCGGCACCCGCCGATTCACTGAAACTGTATGCAGGTAAAAACCGGGCAGGAGTATCTTGGAAAGTTCTTGGAGATCCCAATGTAAACTTGGTGAGAATATTCTGGAATAATCGATCCGATTCGTTAAATGTTCCATTTCAACCGCAAAGTGTGAAAGATAGCACCTTTATCATCATCGATGACATGACGGAAGGCTCTTACTCCTTTGAAATATTTACCTATGACAATAAGGGAAACAGATCTGTGCCACGAGAAGGCATTGGGAATGTTTACGGCAACACGTATGAACGTACCCTTTTGGCCCGGTTTATGCAAAGTGCACTTTTTGCCAAGGATACCCTTAAAATCATATGGGGGGTTCAGGGCGATGATACCGCAATCGGAAGTGAAATTTATTATAGGAATACCTTGGGTACGCAGAGCAAAGTGACTGTGGGTAATGACGAAAAGTCTACTATCATCCTCGACTACGATTTTGAATCCTCCCCCTCCATCACTTACCGAACGGTATATGTTCCTCCCACGTCAATCGATACATTCTACACGGCAATAAAAACAGTTGCCGTGAGGGGCGCCCCTGCCTATTTCCCGAAAGCGGGATGGATAGCTACTGCTTCCAGTTTCGACTCGCGTGCCGGTGCATCCTATCGACCACCCGAGCACACGATAGACGGCAATAAGGCTACTCTTTGGGTAAACCAGATTTCACCGCAGACATTTTTCCCACATACTCTTTATATTGACATGGGAGAGATTAAACATGATGTGGGTGGTATCTCACTGGTTGTGCAACGACGAAACGAATCCCCCCGATTAATTGATATATTAGTAAGCGTTGACGGGGAAAATTGGGATATGATGGGGTTATACAGCGTGGAAAATTTGGCGGATGTTGTGCAGGATTTTGATTTTATCCTTCCCCAAAATATCCGGTATTTCAGCATTGTGTGCAAAGAGCCATGGGGTGCTACCAATAACGTTGTTATTGCAGAGGTTGAAGCATATACTTATGTCCGGGAGTAATCTCTATTTATTCCAGCTGGATGACATAAGTGATACAATCTGATTATCTCTTTCTGAATCTTGTCCCACTCCAGAAGTCAACACAACCGACACTTCTGGAGTGGTGACGAGATTATAGTTCATAAAAATATACAAAATGAAAAAGATTTGGTACTGGTTTGATAAAAAAGAGATAATCATACTCCGCTGCTTACCACTTATCCCTGTATTCCTGGCGGCCAAAGACCAGCCCAAGCCAAATATACTTTTCATCATCGCCGATGACCTGAGACCCGAGTTGGGGTGTTACGGTGTGGAAGCAATTAAAACGCCCCATATCGACCGCTTGGCAGAAGAATCGATATTATTTGGAAATGCCTATTGTAATGCGCCCGTCAGCGGGGCTTCGAGGGCAAGCATGCTAACCGGATTATACCCTGAATTACCGACAAAAAGGTTTACTCATGCCTATTCTTATGCCCAGAAAGATGCACCCGATGCAGTACCTGTTTCCCAATGGTTCTCAGACCATGGCTATTATACGATATCGAACGGGAAGATCTTCCACAATGTGGATGACCATGCTGGATCGTGGTCCGAGCCCCCATGGAGGGTGAATATGGAAGGATATGAATCACATTGGGCGGTATATAACAAATGGGAGTTATGGATGAGTGATGTATCGGGAAGAACAATCCATCCGAAAACAATGAGGGGACCGTTCTATGAATATGCTGATGTACCGGACTCAGCTTATGAAGACGGTAAGGTGGCACTCAGGACGATAGAAGACCTACGAAGATTGAAGAAGCAAGACAAACCCTTTTTTCTTGCATGTGGCTTTTGGAGACCCCATCTCCCTTTCAATGCCCCTAAAAAATATTGGGACATCTATAAGAGGGAATCAATCCCGATTGCCGACAACAACTATCGGTCGGAAAATCTTCCGGATCAGGTGAAAGCTCCCACTGAAATAAATTCTTATGGCGGAGTGAGTGATAAAAATCTGGAGAATTTCCAAAGATTGGCAAAGCATGGATATTATGCTTGTGTAAGCTATATAGATGCACAGGTCGGCTTAATATTGGAGGAACTGGACAGCCTCTCTTTGAGTGAAAATACGATTGTGGTACTGGTTGGTGACCACGGCTGGCATTTAGGTGAAAATTCATTCTGGGGAAAACATACTTTACTGAAAAGATCGCTACACATACCGTTGATTATAAAAGTTCCGGGCTCGGAAAAAGGAAATATCTTCTCAATGGTAGAACTGGTAGATTTGTACCCGACACTTTGTGACCTTACCGGTTTACCCCATCCGGCAGATCAGCTTCAGGGTAAAAGTTTCGCCCCGGCATTTCACAACTTGAATTATACAACAAAAGAGATTGTTTTTGCCCAATGGGGAAATGGCAGTACGGCACTTAATAACAGGTATAGCTACACTAAATGGATGAAAGATGGGATGAAAGAGAACGAGATGTTTTTCGACCATAAAAAAGATCCTAACGAAAATGAGAACGTGGCAACGGATGGTTCCTATAAACCTATCATTAAATATCTTTCTGATTTTCTGGACTATATAAGGAGTAAGATTTAATTATCAGAGATAGTTATACAAACAAACTATAAGCATGTAAAACCGGGTTTATCACTCATCTGTAATTCTTTTGTAAAAAAATTCATGCTATCTATTTTCTCTTGTGAATCAATAGCTAATCTGTATTTCTCCCAGTACTCTTCCTTCAGCAGGGGGTCGTTCTCTAAGGGTTCCCGCGAGATAAAAGCTTGTGCAGTTGCTCCCACGGCAGCGGCAACAACAAGTCCAACAGGAATATCCAGCTGTTGATGTATCGCTTTTCCAAAAAAATAGGCTACCGCGCTAAAGTTGCCTGCTCTTTCAGGAGAACACACTTCCCATTTACCCTCGCTAAAATTGTCTCGCGGGGATGTTGTGCAGCGTGTGCCGAGATTCAACAAGCGTATGGCAGGAAAGTGCGCATTTTTAACTACTTCTTCATAGTCAACAACTCCATCATACCAACCAGTTATTTTCCTTATTTTCATATCCATGTTCGATTGACCAGCACAAAACCAGACTTCGCCAATCAAGATGTTGCTGTATTTTATCGTATCTTTTCTGCTGATCACCATCAATTCATAAGGCGTCATTTCACCCGGTACAGCCTCTGGAACAGGTACTGAGACCGCCCACTCCCTATCTTGAGACGCGTAAGTGTAGAAAGGTTTTTTTGCCCATCCCGCGATAATTTCCACGGTATCACCAGGTAAAGAGGAGAATCCCGAGACCTTAAACGGTTCCAACTGTTGAATAACCATATTGTTTTGAATAATGTTGGCGACCTGCATGGGAGGAGGTGCCTTTTTTAACGGGGGTGGGGTTTCTCCTGTAATTAACGAATACATGAAATGAGACATGTAATTGACGGTACTATCTAAGTATGCCTCCCAGTTTGGTAATGAAATGATCCAAGGACAATGAGTAGCCCCATCAAAAAAAACTTTTTCGTGCCTTAACCCTATATTCTCTGCTCGCTGAATGATATCTTCTGCCCATTCTACGGGAACCATCGGGTCTTTGGTACCGTGAATCACCATTAGAGCGCTGTTATCGGAAGAATCAATTGCCACGGTATCCGGGATGGCTGCACACAGGCAGAGCACGCCTTGTACATCGGAGGAGTAACCGGGTGTACCGCTATTCCCCTCTACATCGTTGGGCTCACTTTTAGGATAGGCTTCCATCTCCGGCTGCTTATCAACATACCCTGCTACCATGGCAGTAACTCCCCCAGCAGATTCTCCACCGATAAAAATATGAGCAGTATCGATCCTATACTCCTCGCTGCGTGATTTAAAAAAACGAATAGCAGCTTTCATGTCGTGCATGGCATCCGAGACAGCTCGCTTATCGTCTTCAGAATTGAAGTAATCAAATCTTGGGTCGGTACGATAACTTATGGTCGCGAACGCGTACCCCCTTCGTGCAAGTTTTTCACCCATCAACTCAATAGAAGACAACTTTCTACTTCCCCCCGTGAA
>Ga0172382_10010587_pt1 | contig 12336 bp, 8 predicted proteins | sample Leawel138RmetaG_FD_122245 | JGI IMG/M metagenome (GOLD analysis project Ga0172382, IMG submission 122245) | Leachate microbial communities from a municipal landfill in Southern Ontario, Canada - Leachate well 138R metaG | ecosystem: Engineered > Solid waste > Landfill > Unclassified | place...
CGAGTGTTGTTTTCACACGTTTTTCTGATTCAACCTTCAGTTGTTCTTCAAACTGGTCTGGCTTTATGCCAGAAAGTGATAAGAACATGTCCAGTTCAAGTCCGTATTGTTTTGCCTGATTGATCACGTTTTCTTTTGCTTGTTTGATCTCTTCATCGATCATTTCCTGTGGAATATCCATGGAAGCATCCTTTAAAACAGCGCTAAATACTTGTTCTGTGATCGTATTTTCAGCATCACTCTTCTTTTGATCTTCTAACGTTTGACGTGTTGATTGCTTAAGTTCATCAACGGTTGTTACACCTTCACGGTTTAATGATTTTACAAAGTCATCGTTCAATTCTGCTTCTTTTTTTACTTTGACTTCATGTAACTTCACTTTAAAGACTACGGCTTTTCCTGCTAAGTTTTCTGCTTGATACTTTTCAGGGAATGTCACATTTAAATCTCTTTCTTCACCGGATTGCATACCGACCATCTGTTCTTCGAAACCGGGAATAAATTGGTTTGATCCAATTTCTAATGAATAGTTTTCTGCTTTTCCACCTTCAAAGGGTTCATTGTTTAAGAAACCTTCAAAATCAAAAATAGCGGTATCGCCATAAGCTAATGGACTATTCTTTAATTCAAGCTCACCTTTGGATGATAAAAGCTGTTTGATCTCAGCATTGACTTCACTTTCTGAAACGTCAGTCTTAAGTGCTTTTACTTCAATGCCTTTATACTGACCAAGGGTCACTTCAGGTTTCACAGGGGCAAGTAAGGATACCTGAAAGGTTTCACCACGTTTAATCGTTTCAAAGTTGACTTCAACCTGTGGCTGACCAACGATCTCGTAATCGGGGTGATCCTGTGCTTCGTGCATCTTATGGTGTAAGACATGGTTGAGTGCGTCTTCATAAAGGGATTCAACACCAAATTTTGTCTCATAGATGTTTCTAGGGACTTTGCCTTTTCTAAATCCTTTTAATTCAATATCTTTTTGAATATGTTCGAATGCATGGTCCAAACCATGTTCAAACTCGTGTGGTGTCACATCAAAGGTGTACTTCACACGATTTGTGCTCAATTTTTCTACAATCATGGATAACTCTCCTATATATTTTTTTTATATGCTATACAAATATAGACCTTTTTCATTATAACATACTTTTATCTCAGATAAAGGAAATTACCTAAACATTGAAGTTTTTGTGAAATTGCGTTAAAATGGTTATAAATGAAAGAAGGCTAAGTCACATATGATAGAGATAAAAGAGGTCAAAACCTTAAGGGATATTATCCGCTTTACCGAATTTCCAAACCGTTTATATAAGAAAAATCCATCTTTTGTTCCCGCGTTATCACTCGATGAGAGAAACGTATTTAACCCCAAAGTCAATCCGGTGTTTGAATACTGTGAAGCGATTCGTTATTTAGCTTACAGGGATGACAAAGTGGTCGGTCGAATTGCGGGTATTATCAATCATCAATGGAATAAGGCGTATCAGATTAAAAAAGGACGCTTTACCCGCTTGGATATGATCGATGATATCGAGGTTACCAAAGCTTTAATTAACAAAGTTACCGAGTGGGCTTTAGCAAAGGGGATGGATACCTTGATTGGACCTATCGGTTTTACCGATATGGACCGGATGGGAATGCTCGTTGATGGTTTTGATCAATTCTCCATGTTTATCACAATCTATAACGCACCCTATTACATGCATCATATGGAAGAACTCGGATTTGTTAAAGATGTTGACTGGACAGAAAAAAGGATTACCTGGCCAACTGAAGTATCAGAAAAAGTCCAACGCGGTGCAGAGATTGCAAGAAAGCGTTATGGGTATCAACTTATCAAATGCAAGACGAAAAAAGAGATCTTTAAATATATCTATGAAGCCTTTGATATGTATAATATCGCGTTTAATGAGCTCTATGGATTTTATCCATTATCAAAAAAAGTGATGGATTACTATATTAAACAGGTCATTCAAATTGTTTCCCTAGAATACCTATGGTTTGTTTTAGATAAAGAAAATAAAGTCGTTGGATTTACGGTGATTATGCCAAGCTTTGCTAAAGCAAGTAAAAAATCAAACGGTAAACTGCTTCCATTAGGATTATTTAGACTTCTTAGAACCTTGAAAAAACACGATGAAATCGATCTCTACTTTATCGCCATCGATCCCAAACATCAGGGACGCGGAATCATTGCTCTCATGTTTGAAGATGGGATCAAAACAGGCATAAAGCATCAGGTGAAATTTGCAGAAACAGGTCCAGAACTCGAACTGAATACAGCCATTCAAAATCAGTGGAAAGAATTTGAATATGTTCAACATAAGAGAAGACGGTGTTGGACCAAACCCATTGCCTAACAAAAAAGCGACTTATGAAATAGTAAGATGTTAGTAGACACAAAAAAAACTACTAACATCTTTTTTCATGTTTAAATATCATTAAAGGGAGGTTGTATCATGGGAAGACCCAAAGGGATAAAGAGCGAAAACACCAATCGCTATTGGAGCAAGGAAGACAAATATGAATATGTAAAATTGATCATCTCAGGTGAGGTCAGCGCAAGCGAACTGGCGCGATCGAACGGAATGAAGAGCAGCGGGATGCTGGCGACCTGGGTAAAGCGCTATCGGGAGGGGGGAGTCGAGGCTTTAGCGAACAAGCGCAAGCCGGGCAATCCGATGTCGAGATTCCAAGCGCGCAAAGAACTGACACCTATGGAGCAACTCGAATATGAAAATATGAAGCTAAGGATTGAGAACGAACGCCTAAAAAAAGGGTACACAGCGGAGGAGGTGAGTGCGCTAAAGGAAAGAAACAGATCCAAGCGGAGTATAAAATCATCAAAGATCTAGGGGAAGATTACGCGATTGAATCGCTTTGTAGGCACATGATGGTATCGCGTTCAGGGTATTACAAATGGGTGAGGAGAGAGGGGAAATTAAACCGCTACGATTCCTTTAGGAACTGGCTCAAAGGTGAGGTCTTAAAGACGAGTGGTCACCGCGTATGGGGATATAAGCATCGCGCACAGCACATCAGAAACGAGACAGGGATCAGCTTCTCTGACCTGTTATGTCACAAGTGCTGCAGGGAGCTCGGTATACGATCAAAAGCGCGGACGAAAAGAAACAGCGTTGGAGGTGAACATGAGGTTTACCCAAACATACTGGATGGATTCTACGCTCAAAGACCTTTTCAAAAGGTGTGTACAGATACAACCGTTCTGGGCCACAAACACGGCAACCTCGACTGGAATATCTATATCGATCTCTTCGATCATACCATCGTCTCCTACGACCTGGCGAGGAGTAAGAACGGTTCTGACCCAGGAAATCACCACAGAGCAGCTGCACGCTTCATCGATGAAAAAGAAAAAAGAGGATATAAGGACCTGGACACTGTCATTCACTCAGACCAAGGCGCAATATATACCTCCAGAGCATTCAATGCTCTCTTTCATCATACCACAAAACGCTCGATGTCTCGCATAGCGACACCGACGGATAACCCTATAATCGAAGCGCTCAACGGTTGGATGAAGGATGAACTCAAATACGATTTCCATTTTTACAATTCGGATGATCCACATCAAACAATGAGACGATTCGTCTACTATTTTAACAACCAACGTCTGGCGTGCTCGTTAAAATATAAAACCCCAAATCAGTATCGATCTGATCTGGGATTCAATTAAAAACTTTTTTTCTGTCTACAAACTCTTGACTACTTCACTTAGTCGCTTTTTTTATTGATAGTCTGGATATAAAACAATCGGATAGAGGGTATTGATTTTTTCGAAAATGTTCATCTTATAGCTATCTAGGTACCATCCTGCGATATTAGGATATGATGTATCTTCAATAATATTGGGTTGACTATTAAAACTGTACTCCAAGATTTCCAAAATCTTGTATAGTATAAAGTCGATGGGTGAATCATCTTCTAGAAAGAGTAGATTGAGGGAGAAAGATCTGCCCTTAGATGTGACTACATAATCATGCGAAAAATCGATAAAATGTTCATCTTCTCCTAAAGGATTTGATAACGGATTCCACGATTGTTGATCCATATCATAATGATAGATATTTTTTGATGTGACGACATGACCTAATCTCACTCCTAAAATCTTTTCATCCTGTAATTTAGTAAACTGTTGATACATAACCTCAGGATGAATCAACTTACCCAAAGAAGTCACTAATACGGTATTGAAGCCATCGTTTAATACTTTAACGATCGTCTCATCTTCTTCTAACATGTTTTCTAGGTCTAAATCTTCCCAAGGTATTATGGAATCTAGAACAGGCAACAAGCGATTCGATGATAACCATAAAAGATCATCATGTCTAGCAAGAATGGTTTCGTTTGACTCAAGTCTTGAGGGATGTTCATAGCAATTGATGATGGGAGTTCCTCCCATAGTAAGCCATCGATATTCTAAGACGAGACCATCTTCATAGACTTCAATAAAGGAGCTTCCCGAAAAATAACGATCATAAAGTGAAACCGGATAGGGCAAGCGCTGTTCTTGATTGAGGTCCATCAGCTCAAGTTCTAAATTGTTATCTAGAAATGCCCAATAGGTCTTATTTCCTTTTTTTAATAGAAGCCTGTTGTTGCTTATAATCATATCTGTATAGTCTATCTCGATGGATAGGCCGTGCTGTTGACTAACAGTGTAGAGTCTATTTTGATTGGTTAACATCACAAGCATATAGGGGGTATGTTCCAACTTAGAATTGCTTAACAAGATGATTTGATCACTTGAAAAAGATTCATTAATCCCCAAATTGGATGCAAAGGTAAGAACTAACTGCTGATTTGTTGTATCCACCATGAAGACATTTTCCTCAGTGACCAAAACGACATACTTACCGAACCTCTTCGCAAGTAATATCTCACTCAGCTCATCAATTTCTGTGATTGAACTTAGATTGATTGGAAGAGGGGTTAAAAATGTTTGAAGATTATCCAATGTCCATTCCTTGTGGGACTCATAAAGGTAGATAGCATCCTGTGATTTTGCAAATAATAAATCACCTATTAACCTAAAGTCTGCTTGATAATCGACTTGATCCATACCAAGTAAGATCACAAAAACATCTATGGGTTCCATCAAAACATAGAGTGTGATGGGTCCTGTAATTTCATGATCCAAAGGATATAACATTGTCCGCATATGATCTTGATAAAAATCAGTAATCAGATATCCATAAACACTTGTGTTAAGATCATTTAACTGATCAAAGTGTGATGCGTTTACATAATAGGTAACATCATCTTGATCGATGATCTCAAGGGTATATGATTTGGGAACAAAGCTTGCATAAAGATGAATATCATTATACCAAGGTATGTTTTTAACTACATATTTAACCCCGTTCTCATCAAACCATCCTCTAAAGTGATAACCGTCTTTTACCTGTTGTTCAGTATCGACAATGGGAATGCTACCAGCATCAAAAGATTCTTCGAAGAGGATGTTATCTCCATCGTGATAAATGATCTGATAGGTTGGATCTTCCCATCTTGCGTGAAGTGTATAGGTTTGACCCAGCGTATACGTGAAATGCGCATGATCGATTTCAAAGTTTTCATCATGGTACCAGCCCACAAATACTTTGTCATGCTGCGTGAGTTCGGGTAGAACCGCTGGATCTGTCGATGTGAAAATCATCGGATCAAGCGATTGACTGATTTTGGTATCAAAATTAATCCGATAAGCAAAAGGTGTTGGATAGAGGTATAGATTGGTATGACCAAGAGCTTGTTCACCAGGTGCCATGGGACTCATCGGAGCTAAAGACCAAAAGACGTTGTTTAATTCATCAGGTTCATAAGATAAATCGATTGCTGCTAAAGGTGAGTATGTCATCATCTTTTGTTGTTTCCAACTATCGATTGTGCTGATTAGTTTTGTTTGAGTCACCTCATCATAAACATAACCGGTGCCATCACTAGTTATACCAGCAAAGCTCTCATCGCTATAATCAATTAAACTGATGAGATCACTACGATTCAAAATCAAATCTATAGTTGATTTCATGCTTTCTTGATTGATAAAATCTTTAATGATACGATAACCGCTACTGGTCAAGATGAAAGTGTCAAATTTTTCACTATCTAATTGATCAACCTTTAGAATCTCTTCATCAGGATTCAACAGGATTCCTTGATAAATCTTATAGGCTTGATCATTTTGATCATAGGAAATCAAATGTTTTGAGGATGTTTTAAAAATGACCTGTTCTGGTTGTACTAATTGATGAGGATAAACAGGATAATAATCGGTTATAACCTCATCATCTTCTAAAGGCATATCTAGTTCTAGATAGTCTCCATTTAACAAAACCAATCCATCCGACATAGATCCTTGAAGTTTGAGGATCCGATTATGACTGGTTATCATGAGTCTGCCATCAAATAAATCAATACGTTCAAAAGCTTCTAAATCGAGTGGATAAGATTCTAAAATATGTCTTGTTGAAAGAAATGCATCATCTATATCGTATGTAGCGTAATGAATCAAACGGTTAGTCGATGTTAGAAAATAAACAGCATTCGAGATCATTTCAATATGGGTAACATATTCACCATTTATTAGTTCTAAGGAATCAGTGATATTGCCGTAAGGGGTTATCGGAGATGAAAAAGCGCTTGATATGAGATAGACATGATGATTTTCAGTGAGTATATAGTAGTCATTTTGAAATGTTATAACATCACTAATCCTATCGGTTTCATCTTCTAAGATAAAGACAAAGGGAAGTCTGTAACCCTTGTTTAGATCAACAAACCCATAGTCATGCACAGCGATCAGGGCTTCTCTTAGCTGTGATGAACTCTCTAAGATATACCTAAAGTCTCCTAGTTGGAATAATGTTGTTGGATCAGGTAAACGATGTTTTTGATAGTTAGGTCCATAACCATACCCGTCTGTTAACAGGAAATAATCTCCATGTTCTGTTGTTACAACAACGAGATCGCTAACTGTATAAATATCTTTAATTTGATCATTTAACTTAAGTGCAATGTCACCAAGCTCAAAATAGATGGCTTGACTTGGAATCGATTTAACTGCATAGAGTTTATTATTAAACGTTAAACCATAATAAGATGAATCGTTTCGACGATTTTTAGGAAAGTATATATGATCAAATATCGGTTGTTCACTTACTTTTTGATAATAGCGAACATCAAAAGATGTTTCTGTGGTTTGAACGTAGACGATATAGCGTCTTTTGTGCTGATTAAATGAACGATCGTTTAACTCAAGATCAAGAAATGATATGGAATCGATAGTCACATATTCATCTAAATCGATCAATTGGTATAAAATCGGTAGCTCTTTGGCGTGATAATAAGATGTTAATGTTTTTTGCATCACACCTGTGTAATGCAGTTCAATTTCATAGCGCATAACATCCCATTTAGCGTAGAGTTTCGTATGTGTGTTAAAGGATGTATCTAAATCGAGTTCTTCCTCTAAGTCTTCATCAGTGCACCATGCTAAAAACGTAGCATAGTCCTCTTCTAGAGGAGTTATACTAGGAAGTTTTGAACCTTTCTCAAGATAGAGGATCTCAACTAGTTGATCCGCATCATATAGTGATAGCGCAATCGTGTTGGAATCATAGGCTAAAACACGCAAGCTAAACTCTTTTTTCGTGTGATAAACTCCAAGCGTTAAGGTTGCTGTGAGTTGAACATCTTGGTCAACAAGACTTCTATAGATCCTACCCTGTAAATCGATAATCGACTCATCAGATGATTCCCAGGTGATGTCGATTATCTTGTCATCAATTTTAATTTCACTGGGTAATTCAAGCGATTGTTCAACAGCTGCAGGTAGCTCTAATTTCTTGAATGCTGATGCGAGTATTTGATCTTCTGTTTTCGTACAACCTCCAAGCAGTAAAACGAAAAACACAAACAATAATTTTAGTCTTTTTCCCATGGTGTGCCCCCACATTTTAGAAAAATATTTTATTTCTATTATACCGAAATCATTCTAGAACTAAAAGTCCATCATCAATTTTTTAATAAAAAAAAGCAGTTATCACTTATAACTGCTTAAAAAACATAACTAAGTGGTTTAAGTCCAGGAGACAATGAGTTCCATCTTTCCATGAAACCTCAGATCATATGTGGTTCCTATAATGAGAAGATGATCTCCTTTTTTCAGTTTTTCACCATTAAGTGTCCCATCACCATCGATTACTGACATCAACTTAAAGTGATTTGATTTGAGCACCAGTTCATCTTTGATGGACCAACGCTCTACGGTGAAAAACTCATTGGAAACATAACGTGTGATCGTGGATGTCTTATAGTTTAGTACTTTAACCTCTGGTGTATGATCCACATGAGGAACACGTGTGACTTCAATGGATTCACTTAAGTGAAGTTCTCTTGTATGACCTAAGTCATCTTTGCGGTCATAATCATAAAGACGATAGGTCGTATCTGATGATTGTTGAGTCTCTAAGATCAGTAATCCTTTACCAAGGGCATGAATGGTTCCAGATGGAACATAGATGAAATCCCCTTTTTTCACTTTTTTCTCAATCAAAAGTTCCTTAAATTCATGATGGTCGATCATTTTCTTAAGTTCTTCTTTTGTTTGTGCACGATGTCCATAAATGATCTTTGCATCTTCATCCGCTTCTAAAACAACCCAGCATTCCGTTTTACCAAGATCATTTTCATGCTTTTTCGCATAGGCATCATCTGGGTGTACCTGGACCGATAGATCGTCATTGGCATCGAGTATTTTTGTTAAAAGGGGAAAGCGTGGTGCCGTCATATGATTAAAAAACTCACGATCATGCTGATAAACATCTTCAAGTGTTCTACCCTTGAAGCGTCCATTCTTAATGAGTGATGAACCATTGGGGTGTGCTGATATTGCCCAGCATTCACCCGTTTTTTCATAAGGTAGATCATAACCAAAGGATGTCTTTAATTTTTGACCTCCCCAAATACGTTCTTTAAATACAGGTTCTAAGAATAAGATATCCATTTTTTACACCTCATGTTTATTATACGTTATGATTCCTCATTTTTAGCTAAAGAGATGAAAAACGACAAAGAGAGGAAATGCTTTGTCGTCTTTCATTTTAAAGCAATTTTTCGATTTCTTTTGATATCAGTTCATACCCTTTTGGACTCACATGGAGTCCCTCTAAGGTGTAATCTCTATGAAATCTACCATTATCATCTTTAAGCATCTTTTGGATATCAAAGAAGATGACTCCTTCAATCGTTTGTAACATCTGGTTAAGCTTATCGATTTCAAGATTGTTTCTGGGTAGAACCGTCATGGGATCTAGGGTTTCATTGACTGGATAAATAGACTGGACAATGATCTTTATCTCTGGGTTATTTTGCTTTATTTTAGAAACGATCTCTTGATATCTTTCAAAGATCTCTTGGGTATTGGTTTTTAGAAGCGCAAAGTCATTAGTACCAATCAAAAGTATCACAACGCTTGGTTTTAGATTATCAACTGATACATCAAGTCGTTTTAAAACACCTGATGTGGTATCACCACCGATACCTCTGTTATAGACTAAACGTCCAGGAAAGTGTTCATAAACGTTATAGTCTTGGGTGATCGAATCCCCTAGAAAGACAATTCCTCCTTTAGGAACCATTTGATTTAAAACTTTAAAACTTTTAATCTTATTGTCATAACCAAATTTAGCAATCAGTTCAAAGAAGCTTTTAGCTCCTTCCTTTTTTGCATAGCGATACATGATTAAATTAGTAATAGGTAATGCGATGAGCAGTATGCCAATCAAGATATATTCAAACATTAGCGAACACCTGCTTTGATGATGATACAACTTTTATCCAAGCAGCGCATGCGCACACGATCAATTGTCGCAGGAATGATAAATGTCTCCGCATAATGAACTTCAAATGGCTTAAATGAGCCATCGAGTGATTCAATGATTGCACTTTTTCCTTCAACGAGATTGCCCATATTGACCGATCCATTTAAATCAAATTCAACGTTCTTATCAAACATAAAACGTCTTGTTTCTAGGAATTCTCTTTCATGTAAACCAGTAATCTCTTCGTGATCAGAGATTCTCTTAACTTGATTGATCAGTTCTTTTTCAACCCATGAAGTTGTTCTCTCATACTGTAGGTTTTTTAGTCCGTGTTCTAAATGAACTGGACGTGGCTTACCATCTAATCCCAAACGACCCCAATCCCAAAGCTTAAAGGTAAAGATATAGACACAGGCACTGATCTCTAAAACCATCGTATTGGTTCCAGAGCAGTGAATCGTACCTGCAGGAATCAAAAAGTGATCATGCTTTTTTGCAGGAAACTTATTAACATAGTTTTCTGCAGGAAATAAAAGATCACCCGTTTCAGAAGCTTTGAGATCCCTTTCGAATGCAGCTTGATCAATACCTTCTTTAAAGCCTAGATAGACCATACCATCTTCTTTTGCATCCAAAATATAATAGGATTCATCCTGTGTATAGGTCATACCAAATTGATCCTGTATGTATTCGGTGAGTGGATGGACTTGAAGGGATAGATTTCCACCTCCCATGGTATCTAAAAGATCGAATCGAATAGGAAAGTTTTTACCAAAGCGTCCATGAACGCGGTCTCCCATCAGTTCTTTCGGTCGAAACTGTACGAGATCTTGTGCGGGAAGCTCAATAACATTTTTACCGAAGCTTACCATGATGCTATTTTCTTCAGGAACACCATCAAAACTCCAAGCATAATTCTTTTCTTTCTTATCTAAGTTCATCACTTCTTTCATCCACTGACCACCCCAAACACCTGGATCAAAATAAGGTACCATACGGAAAGGTCTCTTGATGATATGATCAAGAAGCTTCACATAATTATCATATGTGATCATTTTCGGTTCGTCTAAAACGTTATAATCAATGACAAAATCCAATTTTGAAAAGATGCGATCTTTGATGCGATCAGCTACACGCCATTCGATAAAATAACCACGCTTATACTTTCTTAAAATGTCTTCATTTTCATTATGTTTTTTGAAGTTTGATAAACCTTTGCGGTAACGAAGTTGAATTTCCCAACGGGTTAAACTGACATGAACGAGCATGTCTCCTTCAATAAGTGATGCTCCAAATCCATAAACGACGACGCGTCCTTCGTGATTTTGAATCATCGCTTTCACTGATTCAATCCTCTCGCTATCATAAAAATCATCGATTTGATGATGTGAGAACAGACCAAAAACGCGATCATCAGTCAGATTTCTTTCAAGCATCTGATCGATTTGTGCTTCAGTCTTTGAGAAAGATTCAATATTGATCACAAGCGATGCATCTAAATGATCGATGATATCTCTTTTCAAGCGGATTAAATCAATGCCCGGATATGTCTCAACGACGATCAATCGCTTCTTTTTTTCACGCAGTGCAGAAACGATTTCATCCTTTCCATAATAACTTCCCTCTTCATGTTGAGAAATGCTAATTACCGGTTTTTTTACATATTCGGATTTAAAGTTTAAGTATCCCATCATTGTCATTCCCTTCTTCGATTTCCCCTAACTGCACGTGATAGGGATGAAATACTTTTTTTAAGTGATAACTGACGATTGCACCATAAAGTCCAACTGCAATAAGCAGTAAGCTGATATGGATAAACATCAGTAAAATAACAAGTGCTAAACTTCCAAGAAGTTTAATATTGGTCCATAGATTCATATTGGACATCAACAACACATTTTTAATCAAATGACCGATATGTTTCGTTTTAAAGTTTGCAATAACCGGAAACACATAGATCGTAAAGATAATCCATTCATACATACCAAAGATAGCCAAGACCAAGAGGATGACAAGGTCATTATTTAAGCTGTAATGATACATCATGTAGAGTGGAACACCTAACATCATCAAGAGTATCCATACCAGTGTACTCTCCTTAAAGTTTTCTTTGAAACTTCTAATAAATAGGGGAAATACACTGGTAGGTTCCTTGGTTTTCAGCACTTGAGCAGCTACGCGAAACATCGCGGTTGTTGCTGCTCCAAAGGTTACTAATAAGCCGAAAAAGCTCGCCAAAAGCCAAAGGAAATTGACATAGACAAGATCCGTAAACTTTTTGAAGAGCTCTTTAAGCATAAACTACTTCTTCAGCTTTGTGAATAAGAAGAATCCACCAACACCAACGACTGCAACACCGAGGATAACGATGATCAGTAAAGTTGTGTTAAAGAAAGATCCACTCACTTCAAAGGATTCACCTTCGACGAAAATAACTTTACCTGTGAAATCTCCATCAGGTGCAGCTGCATCATAGTGACGAAGTTCTTCA